>Ga0308411_10002812_pt1 | contig 11661 bp, 5 predicted proteins | sample HotsprottomLayer_2_FD_203530 | JGI IMG/M metagenome (GOLD analysis project Ga0308411, IMG submission 203530) | Hot spring phototrophic mat microbial communities from Octopus Spring, Yellowstone National Park, Wyoming, United States -... | ecosystem: Environmental > Aquatic > Thermal springs >... | reverse complement strand
AGCGGGCCACGGCCTCGACCAGCGGGGCCATCCCGGTCGCGGTTTCCAGACCGACGACGGCCCGCAGGTGCGGCAGGTCCGGCAGCACGGCGGGGCGGCGGAGCGGGCCGAGGCCGACGTCCAGCCACACGGGGCCGCGGTGGAGTTCCAGCAGCCGGCTCACCGCCGGCGAAACCCTGCTTCCGCCCCGGATCGCGTCCAGATCGGCGACGTACAGTTCCGTGGCCCCGCTGGCCGACAGCACGGCCCGGGCGACCGCCGGGGGGTCGCTCGAACCGGTCAGCCGACTGACGACCGGGCGGTAGTCGCAGCGGCGACCGGCGACGGCCCGCACGACCCGGCCGGCCATCACGTCGAGAACGGGGATCAGCCGCGGTACGCGGCCTGCGGGGCGGAAACTCATCGGGCGGGTTGGCCGTCCGGCGACGACTCGGTATAGTAATTGTCTTCCGTGCCCCAGAAACCGGGTCGGGGGCCGTTCCCTACTCATCGTGGAGGGTTAGCCTCGTCATGCCGAACGCTCGCGTGCCTGGCAAGTCCTCGAAGGAGGCGTCGTGGCTCTGGTAGATGTCAAAGAACTCCTGGAAGCCGGCGTACACTACGGCCACCGGGCCAGTAAGTGGAACCCGAAGATGCGGCCGTACATCTACGGCAAGCGGAACCTGATCCACATCATCGACCTGCGCGAGACGGTGCGGGGCCTGCTGCGGGCCTACAAGTACCTGTCCCAGGTCGTGGCCCGGGGCGGCCTGGTGATGTTCGTCGGGACCAAGCGGCAAGCCAAGGAGATCGTCGAGCGCGAGGCCGGACGCTGTGGCATGCCGTTCGTCAGCGAGCGCTGGCTGGGCGGGACCCTCACCAACTACCGCACGATCCGCAACCGGCTGAAACGGCTCCAGGAACTCGAAGCGATGTGGTTGCCGGCCGGGGCCAACCCCGCCAAGGAAGACCTCAATAGCTATATCGCCAGCCTGATGACCGAGGCCGGCAAACTCGACCCGGCCCGGGCCCCCGAGACGTCGGACATCCGCACCCACTCCAAGAAGATGATCTCGACGCTCAGCCGCGAGCTCCTCAAGATCCGCCGCAACCTCATGGGCATCCGGGACATGATCAAGCTCCCCGACGCCCTGGTCATCGTCGGCCCGAACAAGGAATACATCGCCGTCAAGGAAGCCAAGCGGATGGGCGTGACCACGATCGCCCTGATCGACACCGACAGCGATCCCGACCTGATCGACCTGCCGATCCCCGGTAACGACGACAGCATCCGCTCGATCGAGGTCATCCTGTCGAAGCTGGCCGACGCCTGCCTGGAGGGCCGGGCCGCCCTGCCGCCCGAGCAGCAGGCCCTCGTCAAGCCACGCACCCCGGCGACCCCGCGTCCGTCCGCCGCCGCCGCACCGGCCCCGCCGAACCCCGAGCCGAACCCCGCTCCTGCCGCCCCTGTCAGTTGAGTCGGCTCCCCCCGGGCTCCCCGGGCGACGCTCGCCACCGCCCCCACCCTCGCCGCCGCGGTGGCCCCTTGCCTCTGCGGTGGCAACACGAGCGCGTGCCGCCTAAGCGCGTGCTGCCGGCGGCCGAGCCAACTCGTAACGTGTACCTACGGAACCGAACGGCCGCACCGAACGGCCGACCCGAACCGGAAAGAACGGAGAGAACCATGCCCGCCGTGACCCCGCAACTGGTGAAGCAACTCCGCGACCGGACCGACCAGCCGATGGGCCTGTGCAAGCAGGCCCTCGACGTGACCGGGGGCGACATGGAGCAAGCGATCGCCTGGCTGCAGCAGCAGAACTCCAAGATGGGTGTGAAGCGGGAAGGGAACGAGACCGCCGAGGGCCGCGTCGGCGTGTACTTCGATAACGCCGCCAAGAAGGCGGCGATAGTCGAACTGCGGTGCGAGAGTGCCCCCTCGGCCAAGAGCGACCCGTTCATCGCCCTGGCCAACGACCTGGCCAAGGCCGCCGCCGCCAGCTCCGCCGCCGATGTCGCCTCCTTCCTGGCCGAGCCGTTCCCCGGCGGCCGGGGCACCGTTCAGGACCGGATCAACGACGCCGTCGGCGTGATCCGCGAGAAGATGGTCCTGCGCCGGTTCGAGCGGCTCGAAGGCGGGATCTACGGCGGGTACGTCCACCACGACGGGACGGTCGGTGTCATCGTCGAGTGCCGCGGCCCTGCCGCCCAGGACGAGTTACTCCGCGACGTGGCCGCCCACATCGCCGCCCTCAACCCGCCGTATGTGACGGTGGCCTCCGTCCCGGCCGACGTGATCGACAAGGAGAAGGCCCTGGTCAAGGCCGAGATCGACGCCGACCCCAAGAACGCCGGGAAGCCGGCCAACATCCTGGAGAAGATCGCCGACGGCAAGCTCCGCACCCGCCTCGCCGAGATGGTGCTGACCGAGCAGCCGATGGCCAACGGCCTGAAGTACCCCAATACGACCGTCGGGGCGGCCCTAAAGAAAGCCGGCCTGGAGGTCGTGAAGTTCACCCGCCTCAAGGTCGGGGCCGTCACCTACTAGCCGTCACCGGCTAATACTAACTGATGATCGCTGATGATTGACCCCGAGGACCGAGTGAGCCGGCCCGGACCAGGGCCGGTGTCCCCCTTCGAACCCGCCGAGACCTGAGATGCCTCACACCGCCAGTGCCTGGAAACGACTCCGCAAGAACGAGAAACGCCGCCGGCGCAACCGGGCCGCCGCCAAGAAACTGAAGCTCCAGCGCAAGACGGTCGATGCCGCCATCAAAAGCGGTGACGCCGCCAAGATCGAGACCGAGTTCCGGACCACCCAGGCGATGCTCGACCGGGCCGCCGACAAAGGCTACATTCACCGGAACAAAGCCGCCCGGCTCAAGTCACGTCTGGTGAAGCGTCTCCGCGCGGCCGCCGCGGCCCCGGCCCCGTCCCCGTCCACATCCACGGCCCCGTCCTCAGCCCCCGCCCCGGCCCGGCCCGCGAAGTGACTGCCATCCCCCGCGGACAGACAATAGGGGTAGCGGCCGCCGCGGGCGTCGCGGTCCGGTAGGTAAGCCGCCGCGGCCGCCGCGGGCCATGACGAGACGGACGTGGGCGAAACCGGCGTGGGCGAAACCGGCGTGGGCGTCGCGGTCCGGTAGGTAAGCCGCCGCGGCCAGTAGCGGTACGGTCGGTGTGGTTCAGTCCAGACGCCACCGGGCGACCCCCTGGAACAGTAGGGTCGGGTTCAGGAGTCCGGGACTGACCGGTGCCCCGCCGTCATCCACATAGACCTTCAGGCGGTTGGACACGACCATGTAGCGGTCGAGTTGCCATAGGGGAATGAACGGCAGGGACTCGTTGAACAACTGCCCCGCCTGCACGGCGCGGGGAAGTATCTGCGAGAGGTCGCGGTAGGCCCGCAATTCGTTCAGCAACTGTCCGAGTTGCTGGTCCTTGGCGTCCGGGTTGGTGCCCCGACCGAGGAATTTGAACCAGTTGCGGCCGCCCCGGCTCCAGGCGTTCGGGTCGAGGGCCGCACCCAGGCCGAAGGGGTACCAGTCGTCGGGGTAGTCGAACGGAACGTAGGCCAGGTCATAGCGGTGTTCGTCCTGGACGCGGACCATCAGCTCGCGGGTCGGCACGCCGACGAGGTTGATGGTGAGCCGTGGCTTCCCCCCCTCTTTGGTCAGTGATTCGATCTGCGTTTTCATCAGGTTGCAGGCCTCAACCGCCAAGGGGTCGTCCCTGGGGTAGGCCAGCTCGATCGCCGTGCCGGCCCCGGCGTCGGAGAGGTACTTCTTGAGGCGGTCGACGGCCAGGTCGCGGTTGGTGAGCGGCTGGACGGTGCCCGGTGCCTGCGGATCGACCCAGGAACCCGGCGGGTAAGGGCCGGTCATCGGCCGGTGGACATCGGGCGTCTTGCCGGCCCGGTAGACCCGCTGGAGGACCTCGTCGCGGTCGATGGCCATCGAGATGCCCTGGCGCAGGTCCTTGCTCTGGAGTTCACGGCGCTGCCAGTTGACGGCCAGGATGTGGACCCGCCGGTTGACGGCCGCCTTCACCACCTGGACACGGCCGACCAGACCCGGGGTCTGGTACTTGTCGATGTCGGCGGTCGGAATGTCGGGCAGGATGTGGAGTTTGTCGGCCCGGAACAGGGCGGGGGGGTCGGCCTGGGAGACGTCGACGAGGCGGATCTCGCGGAGGTGGGGCAGTCCGGTGCGGTCCCGCCAGCGGCCGTAGACCGGGTTATCGACGAACACCATCTCCCGCGGGTTGTTGCCCTCGGGTTTCGGGGCGGCGTAGAACTTGAACGGTCCGGTCCCGTAGGGCCGCTCGGCGTAGACCAGGTCGTCGCCACGGAGGTTGTTCTCGGCCAGCCAACGTGTCGGCAGCAGTTTGAAGGTGAGGGTCGCTCGTGGGTCCGGGTGACCGAGGGAGAAGCCGATGCGGACGCTGGTGGCGTCGCGCGGGGTGACCAGGCCGCTGAGCCACGGCAGCGGGTAGGCCGCCCAGGTGTCGGCACGCTGGGAGAGGAATTTCAGGGTGCCGACCACGTCCTGGCTGTCGAAGCCGAGACGGCCGGCCGAGTCCCGGTCGAAGGTCCGCAGCACGAAGTCCCGCCCCCCGGGCGAGGGGGTCGGCAGCGCCAGGGCCGCCCCCGGCCGGTAGCGCACCGCCCCCGACGCCTCCGGCACCTCCTCCAACAGGCCCTCGAACATCAACTCGACCGCCTGCCGCTCCGAATCGACCCGGGCCGTCACCGGCGTCATGTACACCGGGTACTGCCGGACCCCGACGTACAGGATCGGGTAGCCGACCCGCAACTCCCGTTGCAATTCCCGGATCCCGTCGAGGGTGGGGTCGAGGGCACTGGCACGGGCCAGCTCGTCCCGGGCCGTCGCCGCGTCGCCGGCAGCCTTCTTGCCCTTGGCACGCTCGAAGGCGACCTGGGCGATCTCGCGGAGTAGCGCCCGCGCTTTCTGCACCGTCTCGCCGCCGGCACCGGGGAAGCGGTTCTCCAGCTCGTCGAGCAACTCCTTGGCCCGGACGTGATCGGTATGGTTCTTCGTCTGCAGGAGCCGCAGCGCCTCCCCGGCGCGGGCGACGGCGACCTCCCGGGCCACGGCCGGGTCGTTCGGGTAGGCGTTCATCAGTACGGTGCTGGCGGAGCGGACCCGGTTCGGGTCGTTGGCGGCGACCGCCGCCCGGAGCATCTCCAACCGCACCTCCTTCAGCTTGGTGACCAGCGGCTCGCGGTATTCGTCCCAGGCCTTGCCCTTGCGGACCTGTTGTTCCCGGGCGAAGTCGTGGAAGCGGAGGGCGGCGGCCAGGAGCTTCTCGGCGGCGGCGAGCTTCTCGGCGGCTGTCACGGCGTCCGACGGACTCTTCAGCAGGGCGTCGGCCCGCGACAGGACGATCGATTCGTAGTGCTCCAGTGCCCGGACACTGCCGACGCGGACCTGTTGCACGGCGAGCGGTCGCCCGTTGTCGTCCAACGGCGTGATGCGGAATTCCTTGTTGACGTCGGCCGGCAGTTCGCTCTTGCGGAAGGGCAGCGGTCTGACCCGCGTCCCGTTAACGGTATCGAACGGAACCGAATGGCGCAGGAAGAATGACCTCAGGTTGGGGTTCTGTGACTCGTCGGCGGCCCGGACGAGTTCGTCGAGGCGGACGCTCGGGGGGGAGCCGACCGCAACGCCGGGCAGCCCCGGCCGGGCCGGCAGCCCCTCCTCATCGACGACGATGCGTTTCTTGACCCCGCCGCCACGCGGGTCTTCTTCCTCGATGATCGCCTTGGGGGTCGGTCGGGGTTCACTGTCGGGAGGTTGGGCCGAACCCAGGGCCGCCACGACCCCGAGCAGTGCCAGCAGGGCAGAAACCCGACCGAGACGGGAGGGTGAGTTCGGTAGCGTTCTCATAGAAAATTAAGAATGTTCGGGGAAAGAAACCCGTGCCGCTCACGGGTGTTATCATATCATGGCTCTGAGCCACCCCCACAACCTAGCATGAGTTATGCGGTTAACCGGTCGGTGGCCGCCTACCCGACAGGGACCGACCACGCGCTGTCGCACGGTGCGCACCGTGCCGTGACCGGTCTCTGACTGACCCCACTGTCGGAGGTATCTGGCGATGCGGAAGTTGCTCCTGGCCCTGGTGTGCTTGGCGTTCATGGCGGGCGTCGTCGTGGCCGCCGATGTCGTCCTCGTCAAGTTCGACAGCGAGAAGAAGGAACTGACCGTCAAGGAAGGGGAGAAGGAATCGACCTACAAGATCACCGACAAGACGAAGGTCTCGTTCGTCGACAAGGACGGGAACGCGAAGGAGGGCACCCTCGAAGCCGCTACCAAAATCCTGGGCAATCCGAAGGCCGCCGGTAAGCTGAAGTTCGGGCTGACCGCCGCCGACGGTGCCGTGTCCGAACTTAAGCTCAAGAGCGGTAAGAAGAAGAACTGATCGGCCCGGCGAACCGCCGCCTCCCGACAGGACCACTTCCCGGCAGTACAACGGGACCTGGGAAGACCCGACCGAGACCGAGTGCTTAGGCCGGTCGGGTCTCCGCCCTCGACTCCTCCATCCTCTTTTCCCGGCTTCTCCCGGTCCATCCCGGCTTCTCCCGGATCATCCCGGCGGCAAACACTGACCGCAGCGGCATGATCCTCTCGCCGCGATCACGGCGGTCGCCGTCAGGTCCGGTCATGCACGACGACGATCACGCACGAAGATCACGCACCACGATCACGCACCACGATCACGCTCGTTGATGGGGTCAGGCTTGTTACACGCCGTGACTGATTTCTCCTTGTGAGCGACTGGTTAAACGGGCTAAAATCTAACGCTGCGAAATAGCGGATCGGCCCGCCGCCGGCCGGCACGACGGTAATGCACAACGGACCAACCGACATGCTCCGCTCCCGATATCACCGGGTCGCTTCGTTACTGTTTCTGACGGCCGCCGTCGCCGTGGCCGTTGCCTGGGGTGGTCGGACCGTGGTCGGGCAACCCCCGGGTTTCTTGGGACGACCGGTCAAGCTCGGCCCGGACGAGCCGCCCGGCAAGGGAGAAAAGGCGAAGGACGACCGGCCGCCGGAGGACGACGCCATCCCCTTCGGCTTCCCCTACGACCGGGACGCCAAGAACCTGCTGACCGCGGCGCGGAAGTACCTCGACTTCGGTCAGGTCCCTTGGGCCACCGTCTGCCCCCTGCTGCAGAACATTCTGGAGAGCCGGGGCGATTCGTTCTTCAACACCTATTACACCCGCCCGGACGGTCGCAAGGAACTGCTGCGGATCAGCGTCAAGACCGAGGCGAACCGCATCATCTCCGCCTTCCCCAAGGAGGGCCTCGAGTTCTATCAGCAGCTTTACGGCCAACAGGCGTCGGCAGCCCTCGACGAGGTCATCAAGGGCAATTACGATCTCGCCGCCCTCGCCGACCTGTCGCAGCGGTACTTCCACACCAAGGCCGGGGCCGAGGCGACGATCCTCCTAGGCAGCCTGTACCTGGAACGGGGCAACTACCTGGAGGCCGCCTACGCCTTCGAGCGGGTCCTGTCCCGTCCTGATGTGGCCGAGTGGGTCACCCCCCGGACGTTGTACAAGGCGTGTCTGGCTTACAAGCGGAGCGGCGACCCCCGCCACGCCGAGTTGCTCAGAGTCACCCTGGAGCAGTTGCGCAAGGCCATGCCGCGAGACGGCCTGGTGATCGGCCGCCGGACCTACAACTTCGAGGCCCTCAAGGGCGAGATCGATCGGCCGCTCGAACTGCTGCGGAGCACCTCGACGGTGGGGGAGTGGGCCATGAAGGGGGGCAACCCGGCCCGTTCGGCCGTGATCGAGGGCGGCACCCCGTTCCTCGACCCGGTCTTCCGCACGTCGATGTTCTACACCGGCGAGGACGAGGCCAACCTGTGGATCCAGAGGGAACTCGTCAAACTCTTCGAGCGAGGCAGCAAGCCCCCCCGCAGCGTTCCGCTGCCCGGGTTTTTCCCGATCACGACGACGGACTCGGTCATCTTCCGGTCGTACAACGGGGTCTATTGCGTCGCCACCCGGGACCAGGTGGTCGGCGGCCGCCTCGTCCGGGCCGGGGACGTCCGCTGGATCTCGAAGACGACCTTCGGCACCCACCAGTTGCTGACGACCGGCGAGACCGACGACATCGACATGAAGAGCAACGTGTTGTCGTGGTGGGCGACCTATTCCCAGGGCGGGGCCACCAGCGTGCTGTACGAGAACCCGCTCATCGGCACGCTGGCCCATGACGGACAGAACGTCTACTTCGTGGACGACGTCGCCATCCCGCCGCCGCCGGTCTACTCCAACCCGGAATTCGGGATCGTGCCGATGCCGCAGTACCGGCAGAGCGGCGACCTGGCCGACGCCGTCCGGGCCGGCCGCCTCGTCGCCGTCGACCTGAAGACCGGTAGCGTCCGCTGGGACCTCGGCCGGGTCCGCGTCTTCGAGGGCGGGCCGCCTCTGCCCAACCGGCTGACGGAGGAAGAGGCGGACAAGACGACTAGCGCCTTCCAGCTCTGCCTGGACGCCGTGTTCCTCGGCCCCCCGCTGCCGCTCAACGGTAAGTTGTACGTCCTGATCGAGCAAGCCGGTGTGATCCGGCTTTTGTGCCTGGACCCGAAGAACCTGGTCGCCGTGCCGGGCCAGACCCGCAAGCCGGCCCTGGTCTGGAGCCAGAAGCTCGGCCGGGCCAGTGTCGCCTTCCCGCAGGACTCGATCCGCCGCTTCCAGGGGGTCACGCTCGCGGCCGGCGAAGGCATCATCGTCTGCCCGACGAACTCCGGGGCGGTCGTCGCCGTCGACACCATGTCCCGCAGCCTGCTGTGGGCGCATGCCTACCGGCAACTCGACCCCAACGAGCGGACCCGCCCCCCTCGTTTCGACCCGCAGACCGGTCGCCCGATCACGCCGGAGCAACTCAAGCCCGACCGCTGGCGGGCCGGCGGACCGATCGTCGCCAACGGCCGCGTTATCCTCACCGCCTACGACTCCGACCGCCTGGAGTGCCTCGACCTGCGCACCGGGCGGGTGCTGTGGTGGGTGCCCCGCGACGGCAACGACCTGTACTGCGGCGGCGTCGTCAACGACCGGGTCATCGTCGTCGGTCGCAACCAGGTCCGCGGCTACCACCTGATGGGCGAGGGGGCCGACCAGCGGCCCCGGGTGGCCTTCGACCCGGTCACCATTCCTACCCCCACCGGTCACGGCGTCGGCGGCCGCGGCCTCTACTACGTGCCCGTCCGCCAGGACGGGGCCGGCAAAGACAGCATCCCCTCGGCCGAGATCTGGGCCATCAACGTCGAGAACGGCACCATCGCCGCCAAGACCGCCGCCCGCAAGCGGAGCGACACCGGCGAACTCGCCCGCTTCGGCATCGGCAACCTGGTCTTCCAGGACGGCCTGGTCTTCGCCCAGTCGGCCTGGGAGGTCGCCTGCTACCCGCAACTGGAGCAGAAGAAGAACGAGATGAACAAGCTGCTGGCGGCCAACCCCAAGGACCCGCTCGGCCTGCTGGCCCGGGGCGAGTTGCTGCTCGACGACGGCAAGCTCAAGGAAGCCGTCGCCGACTTCAAGGCCGCCGAGATGAACAACCTGCCCGCCGAGAAGCGGCCGCTGCTCCGCGAGAAGTTGTACATCGCCTACACCGAACTGCTCCGCAGCGACTTCGCCAACAACGAAGCCATCCTGCCCGAGTACGAGGCCCTCTGCGAGGTGCCGATCGACGGCGATCTGGACCCCACCGAGGTCCAGAACCGCAAGAACGAGACGATCCGCCGCAAGCGACAGTACCTGTTCCTCATCGCCCTGGGCAAGGAAGGGCAGGGCAAGCTCGGCGAGGCCTTCGACAAGTACCTGGCCCTGGCCAACCTCGGCGAGGGCAACCTGGAAGAGGTCCCCGACGAGCCGAACGTCCGCATGCGGCCCGACGTGTGGGCCCGTGGCCGCATCGAACGCATGATCAGCCGGGCGACCACCCCCGCGGCCCGCAAGTCGCTCGAGGACCGGGTCGAGAAGGAGTGGAACGAGGTCCGGCAGCATCCCAACGACCTGAGGCGGCTGCGCGAGTTCGTCGCCCTCTTCGGCCCGTACTTCGCCAGCGGGGCAGAGGCCCAGTTCCTGCTGGCCGAGAAGCTCCTGCAGACCAACAACGAGGCCGACGCCCGCGACGCCCAGACCCTCCTGTCCCAACTCCGCGTCGTCGCCGAGGACGTCTCCGTGCGGGCCCGGGCCACCGAAGCCCTGGCCCGGCTGATGATCCAGAACCGCATGATGGAAGACGCCGTCGGCCTGTACCTGCAGTTGGGCCGGGACTACCCCAACGTCGTCATCCGCGACGGCAAGACCGGGGCCGACTTCCTGACCAGCCTGCTCACCGACAAGCGCCTGCTTCCTTACCTGGAGCCGAGCCGCTACCCCCTGCCCACCCGCATGAAGGCCGCGCAGACCAGCCCCCTGGCGGGGGTCAACTTCGGGGCGCAGTTCGAGATCGAGCCGGTCGGCGAACTCTTCCCGGTCTACAGGCGCTACCGCTTCGTCATCGACCAGTACGTCTCCGGTAACGGCACCTGGACGCTGCGGGCCTTCGACAAGGTCAGCGGGGTCGAGAAGGCCAGGTTCGGCAACATGGTCGCCCCGCAGATTTACAACCCCGGCAACATCCCGTTCTCGAAATTCGTCCAGGCCAGCGGCCAACTGCTGCTGGTGCAACTCGGGTCCTGGGTGTACTGCCTGGACCTGGCGACCGGCAAGGAACGCTGGCAGAAAGACCTGCTCGACAACCGTGCCCCGGCCGTCAACCCCAACCCGCCGATCCAGGAACCGGGACCGGACGGGGAGATCACCGTCCGCTTCGCCGAGGGTTACACGATCACGCTGGGCAAGGCGACCGTTCTGCAACCCGGCTACGTCGCCCTGCTCACCCGCGAGGGCCTGGAGGTCAGCGAGCCGTTCTCGCAACGGGCCTTGTGGACCCGCCGCGGCATCGCCGACCGGACCCAACTCTACGGCGACGCCCGCTACCTCGTCCTGGTCGAGACCGGGATCGACCGCAAGCCGGTGTCGGTCAAACTGCTCCGGGCCGTGGACGGGATGCCGGTCGAGGGCAGCCCCGACTCCGGCCGTACCCTCGCCGCCGCCCGCTCCTTCCGCATCCTCGGCCGTACCGCCCTCCTCTACGAAGGGGTCGGTGACCAGCCGCGCGTCCTCCGCCTCTACGACCTGGCCTCCGGCAAGGACATCTGGCGCAAGGAGTACGAACCCAAGGCCGTGCCCCTCAACCCCGTCAACTGCGACTACACCGGCTACGTCCGCCCCAACGGCGAGGCCGAGGTCCTCGACCCCCGAACCGGGGCTCCCCTCGCCGTCCTCAAGATCGACGAGCGGAACCTGGAGACCGACCTCAAGCCGTCCCAGGAAGCCTTACTGCTGGTCGATGCCGATCGCTTCTACCTGTTCCTCGAGCGCCAGACCGGTTTGCCGTCCACCAACGGCACCCTGCGGCAGCCGCTCTACGGCAACACCCTGCGAACCCTGAAAGTCAACGGCCCGCTCTACGCCTTCGACCGCACGACCGGCAAGCGGCTGTGGTACTACGGCAACGGACTGCTCGAGAACCAGATGGTGATCCTCGAGCAGTTCGCCGAGCTGCCCGTCATCATCGCCGCCGCCCCGATGCGCACC
>Ga0308411_10002809_pt1 | contig 11673 bp, 7 predicted proteins | sample HotsprottomLayer_2_FD_203530 | JGI IMG/M metagenome (GOLD analysis project Ga0308411, IMG submission 203530) | Hot spring phototrophic mat microbial communities from Octopus Spring, Yellowstone National Park, Wyoming, United States -... | ecosystem: Environmental > Aquatic > Thermal springs >... | reverse complement strand
GCAGTTGCCCCGAAACTGTAGATGTCTGCTCGGCCATCAAGCGGTTCACCACGAATCTGCTCAGGAGACATGTAGCTGCGAGTGCCCTGCACCTTGCCGCGACGGCGAAACAGACGCGACAGAAAACTGGGTTTCTCGATTCTCTTGGTCAGAGCGAAGTCGATGACCCGCAGTTCGCCGGCACTATTGACGAGCAAGTTGTCCGGCTTAATATCGCGATGCACCCAACCCTGAGCATTCATGAAGGCGAAAGCCGTCGCGGCTTGCTTGAAAATGTTCAGGGCATGTTCGCGGATGAAATCGGTCTGTTTCTTCATCAATCGCATCTTGAGCGATCCCGAGGGGAAGAACTCCATGACGAAGTGTGGATTCGTGGGATTGTCGCTGAACTTGACGATGCGGATGATGTTCGGGTGAGCCATCTTGATGCCCACCTTGGCCTCGTGCAGCAGGTAACTGCGATGCTCGGGATTGGTAGCGTGTTCGGGTAACAGGAGTTTCATGGCAAAATGCCGGTGACTGGAAGTCTCAATGACCTCCCAGACCTGGCTGGTCTGCCCCGTTTGGAGCAGATTGTGTAATTTGTAACCGCCGATGATTTCTTCCGCCATGCCTGCAATCTCCGAGAGCTTACCAGTATTCCTCGTAGTGGATGTTGCCGCGCATCTTCTGAGCTGGTTGGTCGGGGCGGAACCCGCGTTCAGTGAGTATCTCGATAACACCGACTGGCTCCGGAAAGCGCACCATGCCTGTGGCCCGATCCTTCTCCGGGACTCCGATCATCTTGGGGTTGCCACACAAGTACACATGGGTGTGGGACGGGTCGAGGGGACTGCCCAGGATCTTCTCCATTTCGCCGGAAGTGAGCAGATCCTGAATGTAAACCTTGCCGCCTGGCCCAGTGCCCTCCCGCGTAGTCAGCGGTAGATAGGTATAGTTAGAATATCGGCTCATCAAGGTCTGATGCGTGGCCAGATAGCCCAGATCCCGCTTGTATCGCACGCAGCATGCCGCCACTATCCGCCCGGTATGTCCGCGTTGCAGCAGTTCCCAGAGCAAGTAATTGTGCGGGGCTTCGCCAGTGCCCGTGGATAGCAAGAGAATCGTATCGTTCGGCTGCACCCCCTCAAGGGTGTAATGGCCCGTGATCTTTTCGCCCAGATAGAGCCGGTCGCCTTCTTCTAGAAGAAAGAGCCGCGGGGTTAGCGCCGGAGCCTGTGGCCCGTCCTTACTACGAACCAGCACGATGTAGAACTCCAGCCAGTCGGTGCGTTCCAGATCAAGCAAGTTCCCCTCGTCGTCGAGAATGGGACAGCTAATCGAGTAGGAACGTCGAGCCAATCGCAAACGCTCTTCGTCCGTCAAGTACTCGACTTGACAGTCGGGCACTCGCGGCTCCCAGTAGCCCAATCCCAGCACGGTGTACTGTCCCGGACGATGTTTCGGACGCACGAAATCGGGGCGAACCCGGATCTTGATCAGATCGGAGTGTACCCTGGTCAGACGGACGACCGTTGCATTGTACTTTTGTTTGCGGAGTTCCGCGATACTGTCAGTTGTCATGGTCACTCCCAGGGTCGCCGAATCACTACTGCTCCCTTGTAATCAGTGTATGTCGTCGTGAGGTGTGCTAGAAGGGTGAATCGCCGAAGAGTTGCAGTGTGAGCAGAAAGGGAGCACGGAAGAGCAAATCTCCGGTCGCTGACACTCCCAGCGCGCCTCATTTGTCACAACTTCTCAGTTCTGCTATCGCCTCGACAAGGTGATGGCAAGTCGGTGTACGCTCTGCCCTGCCCTGCGGATAAGCTATTGGAGACGATCACGCCAAGTGCGATATTCCTGGAGGAACTATGCAGCCCATGTCCTACCTGCTGCCTTTTGCCCTCGTCCTGCTGACGACCGGGCAACTATTCGCGCAACCGAGAGACGCGAACAAAGCGACTCCTGAGCAGATCCAGTTCTTCGAGAAAAAGATCCGGCCCGTGCTGGTGCAGAACTGCATCCAGTGCCACTCTCAGGCGCAGGGCAAGATCAAGGGGAAGCTGGCTCTGGACAGCCGCGAAGGGCTACGTCGGGGCGGCGAGTCAGGGCCGGCCATCGTGCCCGGTAAGCCGGAAGATAGCCTGTTGATCCGGGCCATCGAACACCGCGACGAAAGCCTGAAAATGCCTCCGAGCAAGAAGCTCTCCGAGGACATCGTGGCCGACTTTAAGCATTGGATTCGTACTGGAGCAGCCGACCCACGCGATAAGGACTCTCGCGTTGCCGGCAGTGGCGTGCAGATCGACAAGGGCCGCTCGTTCTGGGCCTTTCAGCCCCCTCGCGCCTCCCCTGCCCCGTCGGTCAAGGATACCGCCTGGCCACGTTCGGACATCGATCGCTTTCTGCTCGCGCAACTCGAAGCGAAGGGACTTCGTCCCGTGCCGGATGCCGACCGCTATGCCCTGCTCCGTCGGCTCAGTTTCGATCTGATCGGCCTGCCGCCCACGCCGGCCGAAATCCAGGATTTTCTTCGGGATTCTTCGCCGGATGCCCTGGCCCGAGTGGTCGATCGACTGCTGGAGAATCCCGGCTTCGGCGAACGCTGGGGTCGGCATTGGCTCGATGTCGCCCGTTATGCCGAGTCGAGCGGCAAGCAGGTCAATATCAACTATCCCCACGCCTGGCGATACCGCGATTACGTCATTGCCAGTTTCAATGCCGACAAGCCCTACGATCAGTTCCTGCGAGAGCAGATCGCCGGCGATCTGTTGCCGGCTCGCGATGAATCGCAACGCGCCGAACACCTCATCGCCACCGGGTTCCTGGCGATCGGCCCTAAGCCGCATAATGAATTCAACCCCTTGCAATTCGAGATGGATGTCGTCGATGAGCAGATCGACACCCTGTCGCAGGCTATGCTCGGACTAACCGTGGCCTGCGCGCGCTGCCACGACCACAAGTTCGATCCCATCTCCATGAAGGACTACTACGCCTTGGCCGGCATCTTCCGTAGCACGGTCACCCAATATGGCACCGCGCGAGGACTTCAGAATCTTCATCCGGCCTCGCTGATTTCTCTGCCCCCCAAGTCAGGGGTGCCAGCCGGCCGCCCCCCCTTGAGTCGAGCCGAACGCGCTGGACTGGAAAGGCAGATCGAGGCTCTCACTCGCCAACGGCGAGAGGCATCGCGTGGCAACGAGGGAGCACAACTTCGGTTGCTGTTCATCGATTCGCGAATCAATACCTTGCAAGCGCGTCTGGACAGCTACGACAGCGACGGCACCCCCAAATTGCTGGCGATGGGCGTTCGCGACCGGTCCTTCGTCAAGGACAGCCCTCTCTACCAACGTGGTGAGGTGGACAAGCCTGGCGAACGTGTGCCGCGCGGTTTCGTGCAAGTGCTGGGAGGAAAGCCGCCTCGAATCGCGGAAGGTAGTGGTCGGCTCGAACTGGCCCAGTGGTTGACCTCCCCCGACAATCCCCTGCCCGCTCGCGTGCTGGTCAATCGCGTCTGGTTGCATCTCTTTGGGCGAGGGTTGGTGAATACCCCGGATAACTTTGGCATGTCGGGAGAACTGCCCAGCCATCCCGAGTTGCTCGACACGCTCGCCGTCTCCTTCCGTGAGAACGGCTGGTCGATCAAGAAACTGATTCGCCAGATCGTGTTGAGCCGAGCCTATCAGCTTTCCACGCGTTACGATGCCCGCAATTACGAGGTCGATCCGGACAACACGCTAGTCTGGCGCATGTCACCGCGCCGACTCGAAGCCGAACCGCTCCGCGATGCCATGCTGCACATCAGCGGCGAATTGCAGAGCAAACCGCCCGTCGGTTCCCCCGTGGCCATCGCCGGCGACGGCCCAAGCCAGTTGCTGCTACGCTTCGGTGCTGATCCGTCGCGTCAGAACGTGCGTTCCGTCTACCTACCGGTGATTCGCGATCAGACTCCCGAAAGTCTATCGCTCTTTGACTTTGCCGACTCCAGCTTGGTCGTCGGCGAACGATCGACCACCATCGTGCCGGCACAGTCGCTGTACCTGTTGAACAATCCGTTCGTGCTGCGTGTCTCGGCCAGTGCTGCGGCGCGGCTGCAAAAGATGGCCGGCAGCGACGAGGAACGCATCCGTACTGCCTATCTGCTCTTCTACGGCCGACCGGCCAAGAGCAAGGAAGTGCAGTCGGCTCAGAAGTTTCTGAACGACTACGCCGGCCAGGTTGACACTGTCCGCCGACCGCGATTTGGTCTGCTACGCCAGCAAGGGCAGCAAGAAGCCTGGTCGGCCCTATGTCAGGCATTCTTTGGTAGTGCGGAGTTCCTGTATCGCAATTAGCCGAAGGGAGGACGGCTTCCGATTCACGAAGTTGCCCCCTTCTCGCTCTTCTTTCATCCGAAATAATAAATACTGGAGTGACTTGTCCATGACCTCTTCGCGACGTTTGTTTTTGCAGTCCACAGCGGCGGGGTTCGGCTATCTGGCCTTCGCTGGGCTATCGACTTTGGCTGCCGCGACGACCAATCCGCTGGCACCCCGGCAACCCCACTTCCCGGCACGAGCCAGACGCGTGATCTTCCTATGCATGGAGGGTGGCCCCTCGCATGTGGACACCTTCGACTACAAACCGCGTCTAGCGACCGATGACGGCAAGCCCATCGGTAAGGGCCGATTACCTTTTGCCCGCCTGCTCGGCTCGCCCTGGAAGTTCCGTCAGCACGGCCAGTCCGGCCTGTGGATTTCCGACCTGTTCCCCGAACTGGCCAAACAGGCCGACAAGTTGTGTCTGCTCCGCGGCATGCACACCGATTTGCCCAATCATCCGCAGGCCTTTTTGCAGATGCACACCGGCCTGTTCAACTTCCGTCGGCCGTCTCTGGGAGCCTGGGTACTCTATGGCCTAGGCACCGAGAGTGATCGTCTGCCTGGCTTCGTCACCATCAGCCCACCTCAGAACAATGGTGGCCCGGCCAACTATGGCAGTGCCTTCCTGCCCGCCATCTACCAGGGAACGCGTCTTGGCGGCCCGGGCCGATTCGGCTCCGGCTCGGCCACCGTGAGCAATCTGCGTGGCTCGCGGCAAAGTGCTGCTGCCCAACGCACCCAACTCGACTTCCTCCAGTCGCTCAATCGTGCCGCTCTGGAACGCGAGGGGACGCATCCCGGCATCGAGGGAATCATCGAATCCTACGAACTCGCTTTCCGCATGCAGGACGAATTGCCCAACGTCCTCGACATCAACAAGGAGTCCGAGGCGACGCGTCAGCTTTACGGCATCGGCGAGGAGGCAACGAACACATTCGGGCAGCAATGCCTGATGGCTCGTCGGTTGGTCGAGTCGGGAGTGCGGTTCGTCGAGATCACCCACGGCGGTTGGGATCAGCACCGCAATCTGCGTGAGGATCACGGCCGACGTGCCCTGGCCACTGATCGACCGATGGCGGCTCTACTGATCGATCTGGAAAAACGCGGACTGCTCAAGGACACCTTGGTCATCTGGGGCGGCGAGTTCGGGCGAACTCCCTACGCCCAGTTTGGCGACGGCCGCGATCACAACAACAAGGGCTACACCCTGTGGATGGCCGGTGGCGGGGTCAAGGGAGGCTACAGCCATGGCAGCACCGACGAGTACGGCCTGGAGGCTGTCCAGGGCAAGGTTCACATTCACGACTGGCACGCCACCATTCTGCACCTGCTGGGGCTGGATCACGAGCGATTGACCTACCGTTACGCCGGCCGCGATATGCGGCTGACGGATGTCAAGGGCCGGGTCGTGCGTGAGATTCTGAGCTAAAGCGAGCCGCCCCGCGTCAGCGGGCGGAGTATTTTGCGTCCTCCACCCGCTGACGCAAGGTGGCTCGCTGGAGCGAGCCGCCCCGCGTTAGCGGGCGGAGGTTTTGTTTGACTGGCCGCCCTGCCCTGACGGGCGTAGGATGCGCCTTCAGATTCCTTCCCTGGAGGTGTGTCATGGGCTTCCCCCGCATGGTTCGTATCCGTCAGACCTTCGAGCGTCCCCGGATCGCCGACATTCCTGCCGCTGTCACCGAGCAACTGCAGCGTCTCGAACTGGAACGAACCATTCGCCCCGGTCACACCGTTGCCCTGACGGCCGGTAGTCGCGGCATTGCCAATATCCACATCATCCTGAAAGCTACTGCTGATTTCCTGAAACGCTTGGGAGCTAAACCGTTCCTGATTCCTGCGATGGGCAGTCATGGAGGGGGAACGGCGGAGGGACAGCGAAAGATCATCGAGAGCTACGGCATCACCGAGGCGTTCGTCGGCGTGCCCATTCACGCCAGCATGGACACGGTTCAGGTCGGCACCACCGACGAGGGCTATCCCGTGCTGCTCGATCGCCAGGCTTCGCAAGCCGACCACATCGGCGTTGTCGCTCGCATCAAGCCGCATACTTCCTTTCACGGCCCGATCGAAAGTGGTCTGTGCAAGATGATGCTCATCGGTCTGGGCAAACACCAGGGTGCCCTGCTCTACCATCGCATCTTGCTTGAACAGCCTTACGACAGCGTAGTTCGTTCGGTGACGCGAACCATGCTGGCCAATGCCCGAATTGCCTTCGGCTTGGGAATCGTCGAAAACGGTTACGACGAGACAGCACTCATTGAGGCCGTCTTGCCCGCGCGATTCATCGAACGTGAAGAAGCTCTGTTGACCCAGGCACGCGCCTGGCTGGCACGCCTGCCAGTCGATCAGGCGGATGTGCTGATTGTTGATCGCATCGGCAAGGACATCTCCGGTTCGGGCATGGATACGAATGTGATCGGTCGCAAACGGGCGTTTCGCGGCCAAGCCGCGCCCCCCGGCATGCCGGTCATTCGCCTGGTCTACGTGCGCGGTCTGACGGAAAACACGCATGGCAACGCGACGGGAATAGGACTGGCCGACTTCACCTCGACCCGACTGGTGCAGGAGATGAACTATCGGGCCACAGTAATCAACTGCTTGACGGCCGGCTATCCCGAAGGAGCATTCATCCCCGTTCACTTCGCAACCGATCGCGAAGTGGTCGAGGCCGCTCTGGCCATCATCGGCAGTCGATCGCCCGAGGAAGCCCGTCTGCTACGCATTCGCGATACGCTGCATCTCGATGAACTGGAGGTCAGCGAGGCGGTGCTGGCCGATCCGAATCCGCGTACGCCCTTTGCGGCAATTGGGCCGGCTCGCGTGATGGCCTTCGATGAATCCGGCAATCTTCCGCCCTTGTGAGGCGGTAGCTTGGCCAGAATTCCTTCAGGCGAACAAGTCATTGCAGCAAGCGGACACGTTGTCGCCCCTGCAACCCTCACAGCTTTTCGTCTCTGGTTTGCTTGGCGACAATCGCTCTCACTTGTGATTCATCTCGATATGCCTTACAATCGATAAGTGGAAACTGGAAGAGAGTGCGGTTTATGGTGCAAGGACGCTTCTCCACTCGGATCAGTCAAGCGCGGGGCGAGTCATGCAGCAATATCTGACACTGGAAGAAGCGGCCAAGGCTCTACAGATGTCTCCGGACGAACTGCGAGAGATGGCCAAGAAAAAGACAGTTCGCGCCTTCCAGGATCGTGGAAGCTGGCGGTTCCGCTTGCAGGACATCGAGGAACTGGCCCGCTCACGCGGTCTGAGCAGCGATGCTGAACTTCAATTGGGCGAAGGCGCGATGAGTGGCCCTGCTGCCAAGAAACCGGGCGACTCCGAAGCGATTCCAGCGGATTTTTCGCTCGATGAGGACGAAGTTCCCATCGGTCGGGAAAAACAGGCTTCGGATCAGTCCCCTTCTTCTCGCAGTGGGCGACTGGGTAAACCGCCTCACAAACCGGGCAGTGACAGCGATGTCCGTCTGGTCATGGACAGCGAGATCGATTTCGCTCTGCCTGACGAACCCAAGGCTGGCCCTCGATCAGAAGTTCGCAAAGCTTCCAATCGGCCGACTGCCGACACGGCACCGGGAACGAAACATCAAGACGATGAGGTCATTCCTCTGGGAGACGAACCCAAAGCGAAGACTGGTTCGGACAGTGATATTCGCCTGGAAGAGTCTGGCGAACGCAAGAGGAGCGAACTGGGTAATATCACCGAGGAGATTGATCTGGATGCCGAGCAAGCCAAGCTCGACATGCAGAAGAAGGAAGGCTCCGGCAAGAAGAGCGGGCCACGCACGACTATGATGGCCAATCAGGCTGGACTGCCCACTTCCTCGCCGTTTGAACTAAGCGATTCCGATCTGGATCTAGATGCGCCAACTCATTCGGGCAAGAAGGTCGATAGCGACAGCGAGTTCGAGTTGGTTCCCTTCGATGAGTCCAAGGCTCCCGGCAAGGGGGCGGGTGAACTCCTCTTGCCCAGCGACGAAGAGGTATCCTTGGGCAGTGAGGTTTCCGGTAAGGGGCCGGGTCAGAGCGGCATCAATCTGCAAAATCCGGCCGACAGCGGCATTTCGCTGGAATCAGGCGGTAGCGACGAGATCGATCTGGATCTGAATCTTAGCCTCGAGGATTCTAGCGAGGAACGCGCTGCTCTGAAGTCCAAGGAAGATTCGTCTAGCGAGTTTGAGTTAAGCCTGGATCAAGCTAGTGATACCGATAGCGGCTCCAGCGAATTCGAGTTGAGCCTCGATGATGCCTCGCCGACCTCGGATTCTTCTAGCGAATTTGAACTGAGTCTGGATAGCGGCGACAGCATCGAACTGAAGACAACGAGCGAACACAGCGACAGCGAGTTCGAGTTGACTCTGGACGATGAAGGGGCACTGGCGGCCGATGCCGAGGCCCAGGACATCTTTGAAGAAACCAACTTCGACGTACCAGCCTTGGACGAATCGGGATCAGAAGCCGTCGCCCTGGACAGCGACTTGGAAAGCTCGGACGACTTCGAGGTTTCTCTGGACGAAGACTCAGGCGATGGTAGCCAAGTCGTGAGTCTGGAGGACGAGGAAGAAGCCGACGCGACTGCCGCTACTGTCGCTCGGCCGCGCAAAGCCCCCGTTCGCAGCAAGGCAGTGGCCGACGAGGAATCCGCTGATGACTTCGACGTAGGCGATCGCAAGTCCAGGAAAGCCATCGACGAAGACGAAGAGGACGAAGACGAGGAACTGGTGAGTGCGGCTCCGCCCGCCGAATGGGGGCCATTGCCCGCCCTTCTGCTGTTCCCCAGTGTGATTATCCTGTTCGTGGTAGGACTGATGAGCATCGAACTGGTTCGCGGAATGTGGGGCTATCATCGCCCCAGCACCGTGGGCAAGCCAGTGATCGACAGTATCGCCCGCATATTCGATGATCGACTGCCCAAGTGAGGCACACAATGGGGTATAACCCGGAGGGTGACGCATCGAGTGCGTTACCCTCCGCTGCTTTGCTGTGCTGCGATTGGCCGGTTCACACCTTGAAGATCGCCTTGACGTTCTCGTAGAGCAGATCGCGAGCTACTCCAACTGCCTCTTCCTCAGTCAATCGGCCAGTGGCGACGAATTGCGATGCTAACACCCGAGCGAGAACGCGGCGGTACATGTTGTACTTAGGCAGGGCAAACTCCAGCTTGTACATGTCGCTGTAGTAGCCGATCTGCTTGGTACGCGGCACGCCTTCCAGACGCGATCGCAGATCTTGTTCGATGAAGGCCGGCAGGTTGGCATACCACCAGTGCCCGCTGGTCAACACATTGGGAAAGATCCAGCTATAGGCGACCAGTTCCTGATTCAGCGAGGAGGCCAGCACCGAGATGGGAAACAGAACACTCGGAAAGGCGTTGAACAACTCACTGTACTGGATCAGAGACACCCGACCATCGAAAAGATCTTGTCCCTGGTAGACCCCATCACGATAGACACGGCGATTGACACCGATCATGAGATCAAAGGGTAAATGGAAATGTCGGCAATGTTCGGCGAGCATCCAGAACACCCCGTTAGCCCGCGTTCTGGCAGCATCCAGCGTGGCCGGTTCGCGTAGTGATCGCGACAGGTCGATGTCACTGACTGGCTGTGGGGCGAAATCCGGAGGCAAGGAAATGGCACAAGCTTTGGCCCCCTTGCTCACGAAGTGTTCAAACAAAGCCGCTACTGCGCGACGCAGTGAGGCTGCATCACCCACCTCGATCTGAGTGGCCTTGGCGAGGCGGTTCTGAACCGTTGTTTGATCGAGCTTGAACACCAGATCGTCAGTTCGGAGACAGGGGACGTATCGGTTGGTATCGAATCCCGTCAAAGGATCATCGAACTCGTTGGTGAGAAACACCTGCTGAAGATTGCTGGCATGCAACACGTCGCTCTCCCAGTCAGGAGCCGACATGAGTTTCTCCGCCTGATCGCACAACCAATCCGTGTCGGCGGCGGTGATGCGCTCACCCTCGAAATCGAGGAACTCGTGCGCGATTTCCAGAAACCAGTGGTACTGCACGGTGTTGTTGTAGCGATCCATGAAACCGAGGATATTGCGCACTCGCTCACGGACTGAGATGGAAGGATCGAGCAACGACTTGTCCATCCCCGCTGAATGGGCCAGTTCCGTGTAGTAGTGGTAGCCGAGAATCTCGTCTAGACTGCGAGCCGCTGGCCGATGCGGATCGATGTGAGTGTGCGGATCGATCAGCGGAATTTGCAAAATCTGGTCGTAGAGAGCAGCCGCTAGTGCATCAAGCTTCATGACAGAACCGATTTCCTGGATCGAACGTGAATGGACGAAGTTGTTGAACGATTTACAAAGTTCACGCTCGCAGACCAGAGAGGAAAACTGACAAGCCGATCGTGCCAAGTCGGCGAAAAGCAACGTAAATGATCTCTGTATCGACAATTACAACTAACTCGCAGCAATAACAGAGCAAAAAACCGACATTTGGCACGCAGTGTGCTCTGAAAAAAGATGACGAACCGACGATTGTCGGCCAGATGACCCAGCAGAGCCTTCCCCCGGCTCTGTCCTCCCCCTTGCTCTGGCTAGACAATCGGGACGCGGCACCAGTCCCCCTCTGGTGCGAACGAGGTAAACGATTCTTCATGTCCCCCACATGAGGCGAGGCGTTTACCAGATACTTGGGGTTTACTCCCCCTACTCTCCCGCGATGTCCTCTCATCAGGCGACCTCTCCCCTCCGAGGTCGCCTCCTCTCTTTTTGGCGACCAAAAACGCTCGCAGCGGCAAGGAAGACTGCCTTGCCGCTGCGAGCGTTCTGACATTGAGAAGCCGATCGCGTCAACGATTATCTCTGGAAGGTCTGGACGGTCGAGGATTGCTCGGCCGGGGTTCGGTATTGGACGGCGGTTTGGTTGGCTGTCCAGCCGAGGGCGGCGAAGTTGGCCGCGGCGCAGGAGGCATCGGCTGCGGCGCAGGGCGTGGAGCCGGTGGATTGCCCGGACGCGGTGTGGGCATGGGCGGATTCGTAGGCCGAGGCGTAGGATTCGGTTGAGGAGCGGGCGTGGTTGGCTTTGGGGCTGGTGTCGGAGCGGGATTCATCGGTTTTGGTGCCGGAGCGGGCGTGGTTGGCTTCGGCATGGGAAGCGGCTTCGGCATCGGCATCGGGGTGGGCGTTTTCGGTTTGGTATCCACAGCGGGCGGCACGACTGGCAATGGTCGGGGCTCCTTCGGTCGGGGCTCCTTCGGTCGGGGCTCCTTCGGTCGGGGCTCAGCGATGGGCGGCTTGCCTGGGAGTTTCGGCTGAGGTTCACTGACTGCCGGCTTGCCTGGGAGTTTCGGCCGGGGTTCGCT
>Ga0308411_10002807_pt1 | contig 11681 bp, 9 predicted proteins | sample HotsprottomLayer_2_FD_203530 | JGI IMG/M metagenome (GOLD analysis project Ga0308411, IMG submission 203530) | Hot spring phototrophic mat microbial communities from Octopus Spring, Yellowstone National Park, Wyoming, United States -... | ecosystem: Environmental > Aquatic > Thermal springs >... | reverse complement strand
GGAAGATGTAGGGATAATTGATCCCGCTGCGGCTGCGCAGGTAGCGCTCGCCGGTGCGGTCCACGCCGATGTAGACGCGGTCGACCGACGCCGTCACCAGCGCCTCGTTGATCATGGTCGGGCTCAGCGTCCATGTGTGGCCGAGGCTGGCCGTCTTGTTCGGGCGCGACCAGTCCGTGATCGCATAGTCGAAGCCCGAGCGGAAGCTGTCGAGCGCGGTATAGGCGTAGTTGTTGTGGCGGAACTTGATGAAGTGGTTCGACGCCGGGTTGTAGTCGATGGAGATCGTGTCCTTGCGCTGGTTCTGCCGGGCAGGGCGCACCTTGAACCAGTTCGTATTGCCCTGGTAGGCGCCGGTCGGCAGGGGGTAGGTCCGCAGGAAGGCCATGCCGTTGGGGCTCTGCTTCGTGACCGGGATGATGTTGCCCGGGAACGGCTGGCCGGTGTCCGGGTCGCGCAGGATGCGCGCCGAACCGTAGAAGATGCTCGGCTGGAGCAGTTCGCTGAAGTCGCCCTGGCGCATCGCGGCTGTCGGCACGCGCTGGAAGCTCGTGTCTTCGACCCGCCGCCTCACCCACTCCTGGCTCCACAGGAAGAACAGCTTCTCGCGGTTCTCGTTGAACACTTTCGGAATCATCACCGGGCCGTTGAAGTTGTAACCGAACTGGTTGTACTTCAGCGGCGGCGTGAAGTTGGTTGCCGGGTTGCGGTTGCGCGCCCAGCTGTTGGCGTCGAGCTTGTTGTTGCGGAAATACTCATAAAACGTTCCGTGGAACTCCTTGCCGCCGCTCTTGGTGACCATGCGGATCTGGCCGCCGCCGGAACGGCCGTATTCCGCCGAGTAGGTGGCGGTGAGCACCTGCACTTCCTGGATGGCATCGAGATCGACACTTCCGATCGAGGTGCCGTTGGCGCGCGTGCGGATGGCCACGGCGCCATCAAAGGTGATCACGTTGTCCTGCGAGCGGCTGCCATTGATCGTGAATCCGCCCGAATCCATCGCGAAGCTCAGCGAGTTCATCGGCGAGCCGCGGCGCACGCCCGGCTTGAGCATCGCCAAAAACAGCGGGTTGCGCCCGTTCAGGGCGAGGTTCTGGATCTGGGTCTGCTCGACCGTCTTGCCCACCGTGGCCGATTCGGTGTTGAGCACGGCCGCGCTGGCTTCCACCGTGACCGACTCGGTCAGTTGGCCGACCTGAAGGTCCGCGTTGACCTGGATCGGCACGGCCGCGTCCAGCTTGTTGCGCGTCTTGACGAACGTCTTGAAACCGGGCGCTTCCACGCGCACTTCGTAGTAGCCCGGCGGGAGGTTCGGCACGTTGTACAGGCCCGATTCGTTCGTCGTGGCCGTGCGCTCGAACCCCGTGGCTTCATTCTTGACGGTGACCTTCGCGTTGGCGACGACCGCGCCCGACGGGTCGCGGACGATGCCGGAGATGCTGGCGTTGTCCGATTGCGCCATGGCAAACGCCGCCGCCAGCAGAAACGCCGCCACTACGGCGCTGACTCTGCGCAGAGTCTTGCTCATCCATTGTCTCCTTCGTTCAGCTTTTCCAAGATCGAACTAACCATGTTGAATGCGCCAGCCGAAAACTGAAACGGCTGCGCACCCCTAGCATGGCCTCAGTCTATCAGAATTCCGGTTTCCCGGATGCAACAGGCCGATGAAAGCGTTGTAAACTTCCGCAGGCTTCAGTGCGAGCCGGCCGGCCGGGGCATCGTCGCCAGAAACACCCACAGCCAGAGCGAGGCGCCCAGCGCGAGGTGCAGAATTTGCATCCAGACCGGCGCCAGCAGCAGCACATTCACGGCCCCCGCGGCGAGCTGCACCGCCACCCACGCCACAATCAACCGCTGCAATCGTCCGCGCACGGCCTGGAACGCCGCCGCCAGCACCACCACCGCCGCCGCCACGCTGACGACCGGGTGCATCAGCCGCAGCCGCAACAGCGCCGGGCTGTCCGGCGCCAGCTCCTGCCGGATGCCCTCCAGCATCGAGATGGCAGGATAGACGGTGTCGCCAAGCGCCGCGATGGCGCCGGTGAGGCTGGCCAGCAACACCGCCGCCAGCGCGGCCCGCATCCAGCCGCCCACTTGCCGCCACCGCCAACCTTGTTCGGCGGAAGCGTGCCAGGCCGCGCCCGCCAGCGCCGCCAGCAACAGGAACGTGTTGGTCAGGTGCGCGCAGAGATATAGGGCGCGCCCCGCCGACGCGTTGCGTTCGACATATTCCAGAAGCACCAGACCCGCGCCCAGGAGGGCTTCCGCCACAATGAACCCCAGCGACGCCCACGCCCACGCCCGCACCGCGTGCCCCTTCGGAAACAGCCGGCGGGCAAGCCAGACGAGCGCCGCCACGCCGAGCAACGCCAGCCCGCTGGTCAAGCGGTGGGTGAACTCGATCACCGTTTGCGCCGTCGGCGATGGCGGAATCACTTCGCCGTTGCACAGCGGCCAATGGCTGCCGCAGCCGGCCCCCGAGCCCGTGGCGCGCACGAATGCGCCCCAGAGGATGACAAGAAAATTCCAGCCCAAAACCGCCCAGGCGAAGCGGGCGAAGCGGCTCTGCGGCTCCATGCTTTTCAGGATGCCACTGCCGCCCTTCCGGCTGCGGCGTCGCCATGCAGGTTCTGCATCCACCGCGTGCACAGCCAGGCCATCAGCAGGAAGAGCGCTTCGGTGAGCAGGTGCCCGGGGCTCGCCAGCGAGGGCGGCCAGAACGTCATAAACAGCGAAACCGCCACCGCGCTCCAGGTAAGCCCCGCGAACAGAACCGCTGGATCCTGTTTCCGGGATCCCCAGACCGCCGCCACCACACACAAGGCCGCGACAACCGCCCAGCCTGCGGCGCCGGCCATGGCGGGCTTCTTTGACAGATTCATGAGGAACGACACGATGGCGACCGTGACAGCCACATGCCGCGCCACAACGGAGGAATGCAACGCGGCCGCCAGCGCCAGCGCCGCGCCAACGCTGTAACTGAAGCGCAGCAGCTCCCGGGACTCGCTGCCGATGCAGACTGCGGATACCGTTGCAGCCGCCAGCAGCGACCCCGCCATGGAGGATGCCTCCTCCCGGCGCGCTTCTCCGCTCTCCGGTGCGATCTCGCGCCGGGAAACCCATGCTGCGGCGCCGAACCCCAGGCCGAGCAGCGCGCCAAGGGTGAACTCCATGCCCTTCCACCAGTCCAGCCATTGCAGAGTCCCGAGCCCCCGGCCCCAAACCTGGACCGTTGCGCCCAGCGGGAACCCCAGCGCGCCGCCTGCGCAGGCCCACAGCGCGAAGCGCCACGCCACGCGCCGCATCGGCCCGTGCGCTGCAATCACAAGAAACGCGAGCGCGCCGGCGAGCAGCCCCGCCCACAGTTCCTCCCGCGGCTTGTTGACGGGGTCGGAGAAGTAGATCAGCTTCGGCGCGTTCACCAGCCGCCAGCCCGCCCAGGTGGCAGCCAGCATCGCCGCCAGCCCCGCGAGGAAACGCCGGGAGGTCCAGCCCTCGAAGGAGCGCAAGAACCCCGCCCCGAGCATCGCGCCGCCGCCCAGCCCCCAAACGCCCCCTTTGATGGCGAACCCCGGCATCGCCCACCAGAATGTCTCCGGCTTCAGCGACAGTCCCACGGTCTGGCCGTAGGTCATCTGCCCGCCCAGCCCGACACCCACGGAGGCGCACGCGGCCAGCCACGCCGCCTGCCGCTCCTGCCGCAGCAGGCTGGAAACGACGAGTCCGATCATCGCCCCGGGGATCATCGCCCCCAGCGGCCCGCCCGCGATAAACCCGCGCAATCCCCAGCCGAGCGACATCGCCAACGCCGGTAACAGAAAGAATCGCGCCGCGTTGCCCGTCAGCGCCATGGTCCCGCACTCTATCACGAAACGCCGTACAGACTGAAGCCGGGAGACGCCAGGGGGGACAGTCCTGGAGGATGACATTCCGCCAGCGAGGGTCTCTTCCACGTCAATCAGCGCAGGCCCGGTGCGGCCGTGCAGCGGCCGATTGCCCGCAGGCCGGCCAACACTTGACAGGCCATGTACACTACTGGTGCGGAAAGCGCAGGCCCGGTGATCAAGGGATCAAGGGGACAGCCTGAATTGAGCCCTTGGAAAATACGCCAAGTGGACGGAGTGCTCCGTCCCTTTGGCGGTTTTGAAGGAATTTCTCGCCGAAAACGGCTCGGCAACGCCAGGCCGCTGCTCCGGCGGGGCCCCCTTGGCTCCAAGAAGGCGCCCCGGAACGGCCGGGCAGGCCAGAACCGGGAGGCAGAAGACGGCCCACAAATGATTTCAAGCGGCGAAACCATACTCAGGGGAACTCTGGAAGAAATTCAAGAGGCAAAGTTCTGCGACCTGCCAAGGCCGCAATTCGCGTCCTCCGCCGCGCGGAGGCTCATCGGGCTCGGCCGCATTCCACCAAGTGTCCCATGGCGGGGTTCCCACGGGCAAAGTTTGAATTGAACCGCCACAGCCATGGAGTCTGTGAGTTAAGGTTGAGCTCCCCGCCAGTGCGAAACCGTTGTCGAGGGACGCAAAATCGCCAAGTGGACGGAGGGCTCCGTCCACTTGGCGTATATGCCAAGGGCTCAATTCAGGCTGTCCCCTTGCTGCAATGGAGTCAGCGGTTTATGTTTGAGCTTGCCGCCAGTGCGAAACCGTTGTCCAGGGACGCAAAATCGCCAAGTGGACGGGGGGTTCCGTCCACTTGGCGTATATGCGAAGGGCTCAATTCAGGCTGTCCCGATTCAACACGATTTCGTCCCCACTTTGCGTTGACCGCTCGTTCGGGCGGCCTTCGGCCGCTCCACTCGCGGCTCTGAAGCCGTTCCACTCGGGGTTCCGAATGCGCAGCCGCTTCCTCTGAACGGCGCCCTTGCCCGATTCATCCGCGCCGCGCTTTGACCGCTGCGTGGACCGCTCGTTCCCGCGGCCTTCGGCCGCTCCACTCGCGGCTCTGAATCCGCGTCCCACGCGGCTCTGAATGCGCAGCCGCTTCCTCTGAACGGCGCCCCTGCGCGATTCATCCGCGCCGCGCTTTGACCGCTGCGTTGACCGCTCGTTCGGGCGGCCTTCGGCCGCTCCACTCGCGGCTCCGAATCCGTTCCACTGGGGGCTCCGAATGCGCAGCCGCTTCCTCTGAACGGCGCCCTTGCCCGATTCATCCGCGGCGCGCTTTGGCCGCCGTGTGGACCGCTCGTTCCCGCGGCCTTCGGCCGCTCCACTCGCGGCTCTGAATCCGTTCTACTCGGGGCTGCGAATCCGCCGCCGCGCCGGATGCTTCGCCGAACGGCCTGCTATGCTGCCATTGTATTGGTCGTGTCAAGCGAAGCGCCCTCGCCGCAAGATGCCGGCCGCGGCCGCCGGCTGATTCAGCTCTTCGCACTCCACTTCCCGCCCTCGAACGCTTCCGGCGCGGCGCGGCCCGGCAGGCTGGCCCGGTATCTGCCGGATCACGGGGTCGAATGCCGCGTCACGGCCTGCGCGGCCCCCGGCGCTGCCTCCAGCCCTCGCACTGCCTACCTGGAACCCGGCGATGCCCGCGGCAAGTGGCGCCTCGCGTTATGGCTGGCGAAGGCTCTCCAACGCATTGCGCCTTACAACGAGCAATTGCCCTGGCTGGCCGCCGCGCTCGAACACTCTTTCAACGCCAACCGCGCCGAGCCGGCCTGCGCCGTGCTCTCGACATCCCCGCCCCTGGCGGCCCACCTGGCCGCCTTGCTGTTCCGTCTCCGTTTCGGCGTTCCCTGGATTGCCGACTTCCGCGATCCGCTCGCCGGCAACCCCTTCAGGAACCGCCCGTGGGCGCGAGGCTATGACGAGTGGCTCGAATCCGTCATCGTCCGCAACGCCTCCGCGGTTCTCCTGACCAACGACCCGGCCGCGGAAAGGCTCCGGAAGCGCCACCCCGAAGCCGCCCCGAAGATCCACGTCCTCTGGAACGGCTTCGATCCGCAGTCGCCCGCCGTGAGGCCCGCGCCCGCAGTCTCGCCCCGCCGGCTCGTGCATGCCGGCTCGCTGTACGGTCCCCGGCGCCCGGATGCTCTCCTGCGCGCCCTCGCCTCGCTGCACCGTTCCGGGCGGCTCCAGCCGGGCGAGTGGCTTGTCCAGTTCATCGGGCCGTTTGAAGCAGACACGTTCGCCGGCTGCGCCGAGGCTCTGGACAGTCTGCAAAAGGCGGGCCTCGTCGAGCTGCGCGGCGGACTCAGACCAAGGGAGGAGCTGGACGCCGCCGTTGCCCAGGCCTCGCTCCTTCTGTTGCTCGACCTGACGGGCAGCGCGGAGTCGGTCCAGGTGCCCGCAAAACTGTTCGACTACATCCGCACGGGGCTTCCCGTCGTGGCCTGGTCGCCCGCTGGCTCGCCGACCCGTTCTGTTCTGGAACGGTCCGGCCTCCCGTGCCTGCTCTTCGAACCTGGCGAGCCGGAGAATCAAATCGCGGAGCGGCTGCTTGCGTGGCTTGAGAACCCTCCCTCTCCCGCGCAACCTTCGGAATGGTTCCTGGAGACCTTCGACGGGGCCCGGCAGGCAGGCTTCGTGGCCCGCCTGATCGAAGACCTGGCAGGCGCAGCGGTGAAGCGTTGACTCAAGCGGCATCGAACATCGCCCCGCAGTTTTTGCACCGTGACACCGGCGCCCGCATCTCTTCCTTCGGGCTGAACATGCGGTTTGTCGTCTTTCTGTTGTCCCTGCCGCTCCTGGCCAACCCTCTGCCCCGGGTGGAGGCCGAATCGCTCACCGGGCAGAAGCTCGTGCTGCCGGACGCGCTACGCGGCCAGCCGGCGGTCGTGGTGTGGAGCTTCAGCCGCGAGGCGGGCGAGAAGGTGGACAAGTGGGCCGCCCCGCTGGCGCGCGACCGCGTCAACGTCTGGAGCGCGGCCGTCATCGAGGCCGCGCCCCGGCTGATCCGCCCGATGATCCGGGCAAGCATGCGCCGCGCTTCGCCCGAGCCTTTTCACCCCCGCTTCCTCTGCGTAACCCGCGGCGAGAAGGAGCTCCGGGCCGCCCTCGGCGTGAGCAATGACAAGCTGCCGCTGGTGACGCTGCTCGGCCCTGACGGCGCCGTGCTCTGGCGGCACTCCGGCGGCTATGACCCGGAGGCGGAGGCCGAGCTGCGCCGGCGCCTTGCCGAACTGCGCTGAGCTGCGCGCCGCAGCCGGCGCGGCAGTGGTATTCTCCCAGGTATGGCAAGAGTCCTGCTGTTGGCCGCGCTGGCCTGCCTTTCCGCCTGCCAGGCCCAGACGCTTTCGCAAGGGGAGCGCGATTTCGCCCTCAGCGCGTTGCACGGTTCGCGCAAACTGTTTCTCGACGCCCTCGAGGAGCTCAGCGAGGCGCAGCTCAAGTGGAAGCCGGACGAGAAGACGTGGTCGGTGATGGAAATCGCCGAACATGTCGTCGCCAGCGAGGAGATGCTCGCCGCCAACGCGCAGAAGGCGTTGCAATCGCCTGCGGATCCCTCGAAGAAGCAGCCGAACGCCCGCGAGCAGGACGCCCGGCTGCTTGCGTCGATGACCGACCGCAGCCGGAAGGCGCAGGCGCCGGAGGCGCTGGCGCCGAAAGGCCGCTTCCGCAATATCGAGGAGCTGAAAGCCGAATTCCGCCGCCTCCGCGACCGCAACATCGCCTTTGTCCGCGAGACGCAGCAGGACCTGCGCTCGCATTTCGCGCCCTCGCCGATGGGCGACCTCGACGCGCTCCAGTGGTACATCGTCCTCGCCGGCCACACGGAGCGCCATGTGGCGCAGATCCAGGAATTGAAGGCGCGTCGGGACTTCCCGAAAAAGTAGGCGCAGGGGTCAGCCGGACTGCGCCGCGGCTTCCGGGAACAGCGATTTCCGGACTGCGTCCAGCACGCCGTTGAGAAACGGGATGGCCTCTTCCCCGGTGTACCGCCGCGCCAGTTCGAGCGCCTCGTCGATCACCACCGGCGGAGGAGTGCCCAGGTCGCGCATTTCATAGACGGCCATGCGGAGGATCGCACGGTCGACGCGCGGCATGCGCTCCAGCCGCCAGTGCTCGGCGTGGCGGGAGATCTGCTGGTCGAGCGAGGCGACTTCGCGGGCCGTGCCCGTCGCCAGCGCTTCCATGAAAGGGTCGGGATCCGGCGGCAGGTTCGCCTCCTCGCCCGCGTCCTCTTCGCGCTCGGCGTGGTAAAGCCAGCGGCGGAAATCCCCCACCGCCTCCTCGATCGGCATGCCGCGCAGGTCCCACATGTACAGGACTTGCAAGGCGCGCTGCCGGGATTTTCGCCGCGCGGGCATGGTTCAGCCGGACTGCCGCAGCTGGCGCAGCAGGTTGGCCATCTCGACGGCGGTCATTGCGGCCTCGTAGCCCTTGTTGCCGCCCTTGGCGCCGGCGCGGTCGATGGCCTGCTCGAGCGTGTTGGTGGTGAGAACCCCGAACGCCACCGGCACGCCGGTCTCCATGGAGACCTGCGCCAGCCCCTTGGCCGCTTCGGCGGCGATGTAGTCGAAGTGCGGCGTCTCGCCGCGGATCACCGCGCCCAGGCAGATGACGGCGTCGAAGCGCTTCTGCCGCGCCAGCACGCTGGCCGCGGCGGGCATCTCCCAGGAGCCAGGCACGCGGACGATTTCGATGTCGGACTCCGCCGCCCCGGTGCGCTGCAAGGCATCGAGGGCCCCGGCGAGCAGCCGCTCGGTCACGAAACTGTTGAAACGGCTGACAATGAGCGCAAACCGCAGCCCGCGCGCATCCAGCTGACCCTCAAAGACCTTGTGCGCCATATGGGATAATCGGAACAGCCTCCCTTCTATTACAACACAGCATGGATCCGGCCCTGATCAGGAATTTCTCGATTATTGCGCACATCGACCATGGCAAGTCCACGCTGGCCGACCGCCTGCTCGAGGCCACCGGCGCGTTGAGCCAGCGCGAGATGATGGACCAGGTGCTGGACTCGATGGACCTGGAGCGCGAGCGCGGCATCACCATCAAGGCCCACGCCGTGCGGCTCCACTACCGGGCCGATGACGGCAACACCTACCAGCTCAACCTCATCGACACCCCGGGCCACGTCGACTTCACCTACGAGGTCAGCCGGAGCCTCCAGGCCTGCGAGGGCGCGCTGCTGGTCGTCGACGCCAGCCAGGGCGTGGAGGCGCAGACGCTCGCCAACACCTATCTCGCCATCCACCACAATCTCGAGCTGATCCCCGTCATCAACAAGATCGACCTGCCCTCGGCCGAGCCGGAAAAGATCAAGGAGCAGATCGAGCACGTCATCGGGCTCGACGCAAGCGGCGCCATCCTGGCCAGCGCCAAGACCGGCGCGGGCATCCACGACATCCTCGAGGCCGTGGTCAGGCGCATCCCGCCGCCGAAGGGATCGCCCGAGGCGCCGCTGCGCGCGCTGATCTTCGACTCCTGGTTCGACCCCTACCGCGGCGTCATCATCCTCGCCCGCGTCGTCGACGGCCGCATCCGCAAGGGCATGAAAATCCGCCTCTGGACCACCGGGAAGGAGTACGAGGTGGAGGGGCTCGGCTACCAGTCGCCCAAGCCCGTGCCCTGCGACGAGCTCAGCGCCGGCGAAGTCGGCTTCCTCTTCGCCAACATCAAGACCGTTTCCGACGCGCGCGTCGGCGACACCATTTGCGACGCGGAAAACCCGCCCGCCGGGCCGCTGCCCGGCTTCGAGGAGATGAAGCCGATGGTCTTCGCCGGGCTTTACCCGGTGGAAAGCCACGAGCACGGGCTGCTGCGCGACGCGCTCGAAAAGCTGCGCCTGAACGATTCCGCCTTCACCTTCGAGCCGGAGTCGAGCGCCGCGCTGGGCTTCGGCTTCCGCTGCGGCTTCCTCGGGCTGCTGCACCTGGAGATCGTGCAGGAGCGGCTGGAGCGCGAGTTCCAGATCGATCTGATCACCACCGCGCCGGGCGTCCGCTACCGCGTGCATCTGGGCAACGGCCAGGTGGTCGAGGTCGACAACCCGACCAAATGGCCCAACCCGAGCGAGATCGTCAAGGTGGAGGAGCCGGTGATCGAGGCGACGGTGATCACGCGCGAAGAGTACCTTGGCGAGATCCTCAAGCTGCTCGACGAGAAGCGGGGCAAGCAGAAGAAGTTCGAGTACATCGGCAGCGGGCGCGTGATGCTGGTGTACGAGCTGCCACTCAACGAGGTGGTGCTCGACTTTTACGACCGGCTCAAATCGGCCTCGCGCGGCTACGCGTCGCTCGACTATCATCTTTCGGGCTACCGCGAGTCGCCCATGGTGAAGATGGACGTGCTGGTGGCCGGCGAGCCGGTCGACGCGCTGTCGATCATCGTGCACAAGGACTTCGCCTACGAGCGCGGCAAGGCGCTGATCGAGCGGCTGCGGCGGCTGATCCCGCGCCAGCAGTTCGAGGTGGCGCTCCAGGCGGCGATCGGGTCGAAGATCATCGCCCGGGAAAACATCGCCGCGCTGCGGAAAAACGTCCTGGCCAAGTGCTATGGCGGAGACATCACGCGCAAGCGCAAGTTGTTGGAAAAGCAGAAGGAAGGCAAGAAGCGGATGAAGCGCGTGGGCCGGGTGGACATCCCGCAGGAAGCCTTCCTGGCAGTCCTCAAAGTGGGACACAGCGGGGAGCAGGGGTAGTACTGTTCCGGTGAAAGTACCACGAAGGAAGGTTGCGAATTTTCTTGCCTTGGGTCTCTGTTTCGGCTAAGATTTTCTTGTTTAACAGACGAGGGGGGAAGAGTGTACGGAGGTGTCCGCGAGATGAGTCCAAGAGTGAAGTGGATGATCGCCGGGCTGTTGGGGTTCGCCGCCGCGGGGTGGGGGATTACGATACCCATTACCACGACCTCTAATACAGGACTAAGCAGCCCGACATCGAACACGGTTGGCGGAATCACGGGGGGGCACATTGATCGCTGCGCGGTCAGCTGACCCGGAGTGGTCTTTTTACACATACACGGGATCCTTGACGAATGTGACGTCGGCCACTGCGAACACAGCCTATGTGGTGAGGTCGGATCGGCCGCCAATCAGCAACGGGACGTGGGCGTCAAACTCAACCTTGTCGCAATGGATTTCGCCTCAGTTGAACCCCGCGGGGGTAAGATCGCGTTGTTGCGCCCTTCCCACCACGCCAGTTACCTCTTACCTCGTCGCCACCACGTTCACCATTCCGGCAATGACCAACCCGCCTAACTGGCCCCAGTGGTTGGTCATGTCCGGAACCGTGTGGGCCGATGACAACATCGGCGGGCTGGCTCTTTACTCCGGCACCTCGCCGTCGGGTACGCCGATTTATTACCAGACCTTCAGCCCGTCCATCGCAGGACCGCTCACCTCTGCCACGTTCAGCCTCCAGACGTGGGTCAACCCGAATCAGAATTACACGCTGGCTTTCCTGTTGAACAACACCGCCAAGACACGGGCAGGCTTCCGGCTCCAATGGACGAGTAAGTATGTCACCCCCGAACCGGGCGCATGGATCACCATGCTGACCACCGGCGCGGGGCTCGCCTTCTTCTCCTGGCGCCGGAGGCGCAAGAAAGCCCCACCTGTGGAGATCTGATTTTCCGCCCGCTTTTCACCGGTTCCCCCGGCGCCTGCCCCCGCGGCAGGCGTTTCCATGTCTGCGCTCCACAGCCGCCGCGAAGCAACCCGACAGGCCGCCATCCGGGCGCATCCGCCAAACCGGGAATTCGCCGGAGCCTTTTTGCGCCGAGCCGTTCCGGATG
>Ga0308411_10002804_pt1 | contig 11688 bp, 13 predicted proteins | sample HotsprottomLayer_2_FD_203530 | JGI IMG/M metagenome (GOLD analysis project Ga0308411, IMG submission 203530) | Hot spring phototrophic mat microbial communities from Octopus Spring, Yellowstone National Park, Wyoming, United States -... | ecosystem: Environmental > Aquatic > Thermal springs >... | reverse complement strand
CAGGCGGTCGGCGAGCACGGCCCGGGCCGTCTCGACGACGAAGCGGACGCGCTCGGCGGGATGCACGGCCCTATGGTGCCCCGCCACCGTCGGCCTGCGCCTGCGGCCCGCCCGGCGGGGTCGGACCCAGCCGTACCTGCGGGGCGCTCCCGGCGCCGACCGCCCGGTCGATCTCGAAGTACGGACGCTCCCCGAAGCCGAACACCCTGGCCACGAGGTTGGTGGGCACGGCCCGGACCCGCTGGTTGTAGTCCCGGACGTTGTTGTTGTAGAAGCGCCGCGCCGCCTGGATCCGATCCTCGGTGGCGGTGAGCTGGTGCGCCAGGTCGGTGAAGGCCCGGTCCGCCCGCAGCTGCGGGTAGCCCTCCACCACCGCCAGCAGGCCCCGCAGGGCGGCGACCAGCGTGTTCTCGTCCCCCGCCTGGGCGTCGGGGGCGCCGTGGTTGGCGGCGGCGTGGGTCCGGGCGTCGACCACCCGGGTGAGGGTGTCGCGTTCGTGGGTGGCGTAGCCGCGGACCGTCTCGACCAGGTTCGGGATCAGGTCGTAGCGGCGCCGCAGCTCCGTCTCCACGTTGGCCCAGGCGTTGTCGATGAGCTGGCCCTGCCGCACGAACCGGTTGTGGGCGAGCACCACAGCCGCCGTCGCCACCACGAGCACCGTGGCCACGACGAGAGCGACGACGGCGGGGTCCACGCTCGCGCCCCCCTCAGCGCTCGTAGGTGCCGGTCAGCACGGCCCGGGCGGTGGTGAGCGGTTCGAGCTTCGCCAGCGCCGCCCCGGCCGGTTCGCCCTCGGTGACCCCCGAGGGTGAACCCAGGGCCCGGAGCTCGAACTCGTAGGTGTGGGGGCCGTCACCCGGGGGTGGGCACGGACCGAACCAGCCCGTGCCGCCCGTGCTGTTGGCGGCCTGGACCGCCCCCGGAGGAACGACGCCCTCGGCGAGCGTGGTGGTGTCGGGGGGGATGCCGGCGAGCACCCAGTGGACGAAGCCGTCGGCGTCGGGATCGGTGACCACGATCGCCAGCTCGGCGGTGCCGTCCGGGATCCTGGACAGCACCAGCGGGGGCGAGACGTTGGCGCCGTCGCAGCTGAACCGTTCGGGGATCTCGGCGGCGGGCGTCCATGCATCGGTGGTCAGCGCGAAGAACGACGACAGCGTGGTGGACGACGCCGGGACCGTGCCCGCGGCCGGGGGCTTTCGGGGCGGAGCCGTGGCGCCGGGAGCGGGCTCGGCCATCTCACGGCCGCTCGAGCCGCACGCCGTGAGCACGAGCGTGAGCGCGAGCGCGGCGGGCAGGGTGACGGCGCGCGGACCCCCGGTGGGCACGGCGGTCACTGTACGCGCCTATGCTCGGGGTGCAGGGAGCACCTCGCTGCGGATGGACGACCGACCACGCAACCTGCGCACCATGCTGTCGGAGGCGAAGGACACCTCCGAGCTGATGGTGGATCTCGGCTACGCCGCCCTCTACTTCGGCGACCCGGACATGGCCGAGGAGGTGCACGAGCTCGAGACCCGGCTCACCGATCTCGTGCACGACATGCGGGCCGTGTGCGTGCTCGCCGCCCGCAACCGGCGGGAGGCCGAGGGCATGGCATCGGTGCTCGGGGTGATCTCGGCCATCGAGCGGATCGCGGCCGACGCCGTCGACATCGCCCGGATCGTGACCCACCGCCTCGGCATCCCCCGGGAGCTGGTCGCCGATCTGTCCTCGGCGGCCGAGGTCGCCCACCGGGTGCTGGTGCGCGACGGCTCGCACATGGCCCACCGGCCGCTCAGCGCGCTCGAGCTGCCGGTGGCGACCGGCATGCGGGTGATGGCCATCCGGCGGGACCGGGACTGGGTGACCGACGTCGAAGGCGACGAGATCCTCCTGCCCGGCGACGTGCTGTTCCTGGAGGGGCCCCCGGCGGGCATCCCCCGCGTCCGGGAGCTGGCCAACGCCCCGTTCTGGGAGCCGCCGACGCCCCCGGAGGACGGCACGCTGAGCGATCTCGACCGGGCCGTGGACGTGCTGGTGGAGATGAAGAACATCTCCGAGGTGGCCGTCGGGCTGGCCTACTCGGCGCTCGTGTTCCGCGATCTCGGCCTCGCGGCCGAGGTTCGTCACCTCGAGGACCGTCTCGACGAGATGAAGGACCGCCTCGAGGTCTGGGTCCTGCGGGCGGGTGCCGAGGTCGTCGACCCGTCGCCCCTGCGGGGTCTGCTGCACCTGTCCCAGGCGGCCGAGGACATCGGCGACGCCGCCCAGCAGATGGTGTGGATCGTCGAGCAGGGTGAGGAGGTCCACCCGATCCTCAACATCGCGCTCGGCGAGGCGGACGAGGTGGTGGTCCGCCTCCCCGTCGGTGCCGGTTCCACCGCCGACGGCGCCACGCTGGCGCGTCTGCAGCTCGACATCGACCCCGGGTTCAGCGTGCTGGCCGTCCGCCGCGGTGGCCGCTACCTGTACCGGCCCCGTGGCAGCGTGGCGCTGGCCGCCGGTGACGAGCTCATCGCGTCGGGACCCGATGAGGGTCGGGAGCTGCTGGCCAGCCTGCTCGGCTGGCGGTTCATCGAGGACGACGACACCGGCGGGTTCGACCTCGAGCCGCTGGCCGAGAAGGTGCCCGTGCGCACCTGGGATCTCAACGCCATCTGAGGCGGGGTCGGGCTGCTCAGCCCGCCGGTGGAGACGGCGTTGGCGCCGCGCCGGACCCGTGCGTGCTCGACCCGTCGGTGAACAGGGCGCCGATGGCCGACAGCGAGCTCGCCAGCCCCGACAGCTCCGCCGGCACGATGATCTTGGTGGCCTGCCCGTCGGCGATGCGTTCGAGCGAGGCGAGGTAGCGCACGGTGAGCAGGTCGGGCGTCGGGTCCCCGTCGTGGATGGCGCCGAACACCGACCGGATGGCGGCGGCCTCGCCGTCGGCGACGACCTGCTGGCGGTACTGCTCGGCCTCGGCCACCGCCCGGATGGCCTGGGCCTGCCCCTCGGCTTCGAGGATCTGACGCTGCTTGACGCCCTCCGCCGACAGGATGGCGGCCTGCTTCTCGCCCTCGGCACGGGCGATGGCGGCCGCCCGGGCGCCGTCGGCCTCGGTGACCACCGCCCGGCGGGTGCGCTCGGCCTTCATCTGCTCGTGCATCGCCGCCATCACGTCGGGCGGCGGGTCGATGCGCTGGATCTCGACCCGGGCCACGCGCACCCCCCACTTGTCGGTGGCGTCGTCGAGGATCTGGCGCAGCTCGGTGTTGATCTTCTCCCGGGAGGTGAGCGCGCTGTCGAGGTCCATGTCGCCGATCACGTTGCGCAGGTTGGTCTGCGCCAGCTTCGTGACCGCCAGGATGAAGTTGGCGATGTTGTACAGCAGCCGGGTCGGGTCGGTCGGCTCGTAGTAGACGACGGCGTCGACCGAGACCACCACGTTGTCCTTGGTGATGACCTCCTGCGGGGGGACGTCGACCACCTGCTCGCGCATGTCCACCAGCCGCATCTTCTGGAACAGCGGGTAGATGATCCGCAGCCCCGGATCGACGGTCTCCTTGTACTTGCCGAGCTGTTCGACGATGCCGCGCTGGTAGGGGCGCACGATGCGCACCCCGGCAGCCACGTAGATGAAGAAGAACACGGCGAACAGCGCGACGACGCCGGTGATGGCGGTTGCCACGGGGACCTCCTAGGTGGGTGGGGGGGACGGGCCGGCGGGCTCGACGACCGCCCTCGTTCCCCGGATGGCACGCACGACCACCGTCGTGCGCTCGCCGATGGGCAGGCCGGTGAGGCTCTCGGCGCGCCACTCCTCGCCGCCGATGCGCACCATGCCGACCTCACCGGCGGGGATCTCGGCCACCACCACCGCCTCGGCGCCGATCAGCCGGCGGGACCCGACCCCGTGGTCGGGTACCGAGCGGTCGAGCCGGCGGGCGAGGGGACGCAGCGCGATGAAGACCACCACCGACACGACGGCGAAGACCACGAACTGGATGGCGATGCCCGCACCGGCGAAGGCGAGGACGCCCGCCGCCAGCGCGCCGAGCGCGAACGGGAGCAGGAAGAACCCCATGGTCGCGATCTCCCCGACGCCGAGGACGACGGCGGCCACCAGCCAGATCCAGCGCCAGGTCTCGGGATCGTCCATCGCACCTCGATGGGTCGGGGCGTGCTGGCCCGATGGTACCGGCCCGGGACCTCGGGGGTCCGTCGCCGGGGTCGGGGCCGGTAGCGTCGGCCCGGTGACCGCTGCGCCGCTGTGCCTGCTCTGCGTGCACGCCCACCCCGACGACGAGGCCTCGAAGGGGGCGTCGACGGTGGCGCGCTACGCCGCCGAGGGCGTGCGCACCGTGCTCGTCACCTGCACCGGGGGCGAGGAGGGCGACATCCTCAACCCGGCGATGGACACCCCCGAGGTGCGCGCCCGGCTCGCCGAGATCCGGCGCAACGAGCTGGCGTTGGCCACCCGGATCATCGGCTACGACGAGGTGGTCCTGCTGGGCTACCGGGATTCGGGGATGCCCGGCTCGCCGGCGAACACCCACCCGGAGGCGTTCGCCAACGCGCCGCTGGACGAGGCGGTCGGTCGGCTGGTGGAGGTGATCCGCCGGGAGCGCCCCCAGGTGATCATCACCTACGGCGACGACCAGCAGGGCTACCCCCACCCCGACCACCTGAAGGTGCACGACATCTCGGTGCCGGCCTTCGCCCGGGCCGGCGACCCCGCCTGGTACCCCGGGGCGGGTGAGCCCTGGGAGCCGTCGAAGCTGTACTACACGGTCTGGTCGCGCCAGCGCATGCTCGCCCTGCACGAGAAGATGACCCAGCTCGGCGTCGAGTCCCCCTTCGACGAGACCTGGTTCGACCGGCCGTCCCAGGACCACCGCATCACGACCTCGGTGCCGATCGGCGACTTCTTCGACGTGCGGCTCGAGGCGCTGCTCGCGCACGCCACCCAGGTGGACCCGACCTCACCGTTCTGGTTCGGGCTCCCACGGGAGGTGGCCAGGACGGTCCACCCCTTCGAGGACTACATCCTTGCCGAGACACGGGTGGAGACCTCGGTTCCCGAGGACGACCTGTTCGCCGGCCTGCGGTGAGCCCACCGCGCCGGCTGCGGGCTCATCCGGCGCCGGGGGCGAGCACGACGATGGTGAGCGTCTGTCCCGGGCGGTCCGGGTCGCTCACCACGATCTCGTCACCGTCGCCTTCGCCGCTGCGGCCGACCACGAGCGTCATCTGTTCCCCGGGACGCAGCTCACCGGTGTCGAACGTCCGCCCGTCGTCGCCCCTGAGCCGCCGGGGGGAGCTGCCCTCGTTGCGCACCGCAACCACGCTGCCGGCCGGCAGGGTGCACCCGTCGGGTGGTCGGCAGGCGACGCCGTCGTCGTCGGCGACCACGGCGGCGCGGGGGGTGAAGTCCACGCTCGGCACCGTGGGCTGGGCGTCGTGGTCGGGGCCGCACCCGGTGCTGAGCACGACGACGGCGAGGCAGGCGACCGGAACCCGGGAGCGCACCTGGCGAGTCTGACACGCATCGCCCAACCGTCGGCAGCCGGCGGGCACCGTGTGCGGGTGCCCGGTGCCGCCCGGGGCTCAGTGCCTCGCCATCAGGCGCTCGAGGCGCTCGGAGGCTTCGATGCACTCCTCGACCAGCTCGAAGATCACGTCGCGCACCTTGCGGGGTCGGTTCAGCCGCCCGACGATCTGACCCACCGGGTTGAACCCCACCGCCTGGGCCTTGTCGGCGTAGCGGTGGTGGCGGGCCACGGCGTCCCCGGTGACCATGAACTGCAGCGGCATCCCGAGGGGGTCGGGGGTGTCGGGGCGATCCCAGGCCTCGGTCCAGTCGTTGCGCAGCATGCGGCACGGCTTGCCGGTCCAGGAGCGGGACCGCACCGTGTCCCGCGAGGTGGCGTCGAAGTAGGCCTGCATCTGGGCCGGGGGCACGTCCGCCTCCTCCACGGTGAGCCACAGCGAGCCCGTCCACACCCCCTGCGCGCCCATGGCCAGTGCGGCCGCCATCTGGCGGCCGGTGCCGATGCCGCCGGCGGCGAGCACCGGGGTGGGGGCCACGGCGTCGATGACCTCGGGCCAGAGCACCATCGACCCGATCTCGCCGGTGTGCCCGCCACCTTCGGTCCCCTGGGCGATGACGATGTCGACCCCGGCGGCGCGGTGGCGTGAGGCCTGGGCGGCGGAGCCGCACAGCGCCGCCACGAGCAGACCGGCGTTGTGGATCTCGGTGATCACCTCGGGCGGGGGGGTGCCGAGCGCGTTGGCGATGAGGCGGACCTTGTCGTGGCGCACGGCGGTGTCGATGAGCGGCTTGGCGGTGGCGAGGGTCCAGCCCAGCAGCGACGGCGGCTCCACGTCGTCGGGCAGCTCGGGCACGCCGTGGTCGGCGAGGAGCTGGGCGGCGAAGCGGCGGTGCTCGTCGGGGATCATCGCCTCGAGGTCCCTGGCCAGCTTCTCCGGGTCGAGCTCGCCCATGCCCTCGTACTTGCCGGGGATCACGACGTCGACGCCGTAGGGCTTGTCGGTGTGTTCGTCGATCCAGTCGAGCTCGACCTCGAGCTGCTCGGGGGTGAAGCCGACCGCGCCGAGCACCCCGAACCCGCCGGCGTTGCTCACCGCGGCGACCACGTCGCGGCAGTGGGTGAAGGCGAAGATGGGGAACTCGATGTCGAGGCGGTCGCAGAGCTCAGTGCGCACGGTGGCGCTCCTTTCGTCGGGCCGGCCGTGCCGGCGGGTCCTGGCCGAGCAGGGCCCGCAGGCCGTGCTCGGCGAGATCGTCGGGCACCGTGTCCGGGTCGAGGTGCCGCTGCATCTCGAGGCCCAGCAGCAACCCCAGCACGAGGGTGGCGGTGCCGTCCGGCGTGCGGCCGGGCACGCCGTCGGTCCCGTCCGACCAGGCGGCGAAGGCCTCGGCCATGACCTGCCGGGCCCCGGCGTAGCGCCGGGCCAGCGCGGCCCGGGCCTCCGGATGGCGGGCGGCGTAGAGCCACAGCTCGTGCTCGAGCAGCATCCAGGTGTCGTCGCTGTCGGCGGCGGCGGCGAAGGTGCGCCACACGGTGGCCATGGGGTCGGCGGGCTCGTCGGCTTCGGCCAGTGCCCGCTTGATGGCCCGCCCGGCGGTGAGCGAGCGCTCCTCGAGCAGGGCCAGCAGCATGCCGGGCTTGCCCCCGAAGTGGGCGTAGACCGCGCCGCTGGTGCGGTCGGCGGCATCGGCGACGGCGTCGGTGGAGACGGCGTCGAAGCCCCGTGCACCGAACAGCTCGGCCGCCGCGTCGAGCAGGCGGGTCCGCGTCTCCGCCTTGCGCTGCTCCTGGGTGCGCGCCATATCACGGAGATCCTACATATATAGGATGTTCGATAAAAGTTCGGGCCGCAGTCCGGGTACCCTCGCCGGGGTGCGCGAGTGGGGGATCGGGGACCTGGGAGCGCTCACCGAGGTGGTCGCGGCGGCGCTGCCCGGTGAGCGGCTCACTGCTGACGAGCTGGCCGCCTGCTGCTTCGAGGATCCGGGGGTCGTGCTGGCCTCCCCCGACGGTGACGGGGTGGTCGCGGCGGTGCGGCGGCCGCTGGGCGCGACGTCACTCGTGTTCGTCAAGCTGGTGGCGGTCCGGCCCGGGGCCCAGCGTGCCGGGCTCGGGCGGCGGCTGCTGGCGGCGGTGGAGGCCTGGGCGTTCGACGGGGGGGCGGCGGGGGTGCACCTGGCCGGTAGCGCGCCCGCCTACCTGTGGCCGGGGGTCGACGCCAGCTGGGTGGGGATGCTGTGCCTGGCCGAGGCCGCCGGGTACGAGCCGGTGGGCGCCGAGCTCAACATGGGCCTGCCGACGACGTACCGGTCGGATCTGCCGGCCGGGGTCGAGGTCCGCCGCGTGCTCGAGGACGCCGACGTCGCCGCCGTGGTCGGGCTGGTCGCCGGTGAGTGGCCGCACTGGCTGCCCGAGCTCGACCGTGCGATCGAGCAGGGCGGGTGCCTGGCGGCCTGGCGTGGCGGGGAGGTGGTCGCCTTCGGGTGCCACTCGGTGAACCGGGCCGGCTGGATCGGCCCGATGGGCACCGTCCCGGCTGCGGGGCGGGGAGGCATCGGCCACGCCCTGCTCGGCCTGCTGTGCCGGGATCTCATGATCGCCGGCCACGAGCGGGCCGAGATCGCCTGGGTGGGGCCGGTGCGCTTCTACGCCAAGGCCGGTGCGGAGGTGTCGCGGGTGTTCCGCACCTACCGCAAGGAGCGCACCCGCGCCTCCTAGGCGGCTCGCTGCAGCTCCCGCAGCTCCCGGTACCCGATCAGGATCACATCGGAGCGCTCGACCATGGTGCGCAGACCCGTGTCGTGGGTCATGAGGTGGTGGTCGTCGACCCGGGCGGCCCAGTCCGGCGCGAGCGCCCGCAGCTCGGGGGTGTCGGCGGCCGGGTGGACGTACATCTCGGTCACCCCCGGGCGCAGCTCGAACAGGGTGCGTTCGATCACCCGCCGGCTGCCGACGCCGTTGGGGACCAGCACGAAGTGGTCGGGGAACACCACCCCCGCCTCCGCCGCGAGACGCCGGAACGGGAAGCCCACCACCCGCTCGGTGGACGCCCCCGACAGTCGCAGGGGCAGCTCGAACTCGACCGCCAGCTCCAGGTAGATGTCGAAGAACTCGGGTCGCAGCTGCAGGGTGCCCATGTGGCTGTCGAGGTGGCTCACGTCGAAGCCCCACAGGATCGCCCGTTCGATCTGGGCCCGGCACTCGCGGCGCACCTCGTCCAGGTCGGCGTGGTCCCACACGTCGCCCACGGTGCGGGGGAAGCCCCCGTCGCCGTCGAGCAGGGACGGGGCCTGCGTGATGGGACCCCACCGGTAGAGGTCGTACTCGGCGTTGAGGGTGAGATGGACTCCCACGTCCTCGCCCAGGTACTGGGCGGCGGCCTCCCGCGCCCAGGGGCAGGGCACCATGAGGGACGCGCTGGTGGCCAGACCCTGCCGGAGGGCCTCGTAGACCCCCACGTTGGCGGCGTGGCAGGAGCCGAGGTCGTCGCAGTTGATGATGAGCAGCCGGTCATCGGGTCCGTAGCCGAGGCGCTGCGCGGTCGTGGTCATCGGCGCCACGGTAGCGGGGCGGCACCGGGCTCAGGCCGCCGGGACGCCGACGTCGCCGCACGCCGACCACAGGCCCCGGCCCTCCTCGCGAGCCTGGCGGGCGGCAGCCACGAACTCGTCGGTGTGGGCCACGTTCGGCGGCACGGTCAGCACCGCCGCGTACCCCCGGGCGAGCAGCTCGAGGTTGACGAACAGGTCGTCGTCGGCGCGGTAGACGTAGGCCAGCAGGCGGTCGTAGCGGTCACGGGCCTCCACGTCACGTTCGAGTCGGACCCGGGTGCCCTCCGGCAGCAGCGAGGCGGTGAACGCCGACGCCTCGCGGCCGAAGCACTCGACCGGCTTCGAGGGGTGCTTCGTCTCGGGGGTGTCGACGCCGATGAGGCGGACCCGGTCCTCGGTGCCGTCGCCGAGACGCACGACGAGCGTGTCCCCGTCGACCACCTGTTCGACCACCGCCTCCCCGGCGGTCACCGCCGGCGTGGTCCCGGCTGCCGCCGTGGGCCGGTCCGGCGGCGTGGAACGACCGCAGCCCGAGACGGCCACGAAGATGAGGGTCACGACGAGCGTGCAGGTGCTCAGGCGACGCACGGATCGACCTCTGGGACGACGGTTGTCGGGCGGGCGGGCCCGCCGAGGGCGGAGCTCAGAAGCGCTCGAGGATGGTGCCGGTGCCGAGACCGCCGCCGCAGCACATGGTGACCAACGCCGTGGTCTTGTCGGCCCGGTGCAGCTCGTGCACCGCCTTGGTGATCAGGATCGCCCCCGTGCCACCGAGCGGATGGCCGAGCGCGATGGCGCCGCCGTTGGGGTTCACGGTGGCCATGTCCGGCTTCAGCTCCCGCTCCCAGGACAGCACCACCGATGCGAACGCCTCGTTGATCTCCACCACGTCGATGTCCGACATCGTCATCCCGGTGCGCTCGAGGAGGTGCCGGGTGGCGTCGATGGGACCCGTCAGCATCATGACCGGGTCGACGCCCACGAGGCAGGTGTCGACGATGCGGGCCTTGGGGGTGAGGCCCAGTGCCTCGGCCCGCTCGCGGGCCATGAGCAGCACCGCGCCGGCACCGTCGGAGATCTGCGAGGACGTGCCTGCGGTGTGCACGCCGTTCTCGCGGGCGACGGGCTTGAGCTTGGCGAGCCCTTCGAGCGTGGTCTCCCGCAGCCCCTCGTCACGCTCGACCCGGTGGGTGGTGCCGGTCGGCTTGCCCTCCTCGTCGAGGTCGGGGGCGTCGACGGGCACGATCTGGGTGGCGAAGCGGTCCTCGGCCCACGCCTGGGCGGCCCGGCGCTGGGACTCGCATCCGAACTGGTCGACGTCGTCGCGGGTGAGTCCCCACGCCTCGGCGATCCGTTCGGCGGCTTCGAACTGGCTGGTGAACTCGTAGCGCTCGAAGTAGCTCTTGGGCACGGCCTTGCCGAGATCGAGGCCCCGGGCCAGGCTGGAGCCCATCGGGACCCGGCTCATCACCTCGACCCCGCAGGCGACGGCGGTGTCGACCACACCGGAGGCCACCAGGGCGGTGGCCAGGTTGGTGGCCTGTTGGGACGAGCCGCACTGGCTGTCGACGGTGGTGGCCGGGGCCGAGATCGGCAGCCCGGCGGTGAGCCAGGCGGTGCGGGCGATGTTGAACGCCTGCATGCCGACCTGGCTGACGCAGCCGCCGACGACCTGGCCGACCTCGCTCGGGTCGACCTGCGACCTCCGCATCAGCTCGGCCAGCACCGTGGCCAGCAGGTCGGCGGAGTGCATCGTGGACAGGCCCCCACCCCGCCGTCCGATGGGGGTGCGCACGGCTTCGATGATCACGACGTCTCGCATGGTGGCAGCCTAGGTGGTCTGGTGTGCTCGGGCCATCGGTCGCCGGCGGGCCGGCTCAGGCGGCGTGGTCGAGGTGTCGCCGGCGGGCCCCGGCGAGCGCCTCCCGGGCCCGTGCGACCCCTTGGCGGCCGATGTCGCGGGTGCGCTCGTCGAGCCGCCAGGTCGCTGCCGTGGCGGTGGCCCCGGTGCCGCCATCCGGTTGGTCCTCGCCCGGTGGGCAGGTGAGGAGGTGCAGCTGCGCTTCCATGCACGCATGATGCCCGGGTGGTATGACAGGAATGCCCGCAGCACGCGGACCGGCGGCAGTCGCACGGGGGCGCGGGACCGATGCGCACGACCGGTGTGGGTCGGAAGCGGCGGGGCCTGCGGTGGACCTCCGGCGTCCTCGCCGGCGTGGTCCTCACCGGGCTGCTGCTCGCCCTGACGGCTCCGGGACCGCGGGCCGGTCAGGCCGCCCGTCGGATCCGTGGAGCGGCTGGCCGGGCTCGAGCGGGCGCTCGCCGGTGCCCCGCTGGGGCCCGCTGGCGCGAGCTCGGCGAGGACGAGGCGGTCACGCTCCTCGAGGAGCTCGGTGCCGCCGCCGGCACGGACGCACGCTCGGGTGAGCAGCGACGACTCGCCCGGCAGGTCGCTGAGGCCCGACTGGACCTCGCCCACCACGGGCGGGACCTGGCGGAGGTGCAGGCCGACGTCGACCGGCTCGAGGGGCGTGAGCGCGACGCCAGGGCACGGGTGGTGGCCGCCCGCAGGCGCCTGGAGCACTGCCGGGAGGACCGGGCCGGCGCCGAGGCGCGTCGCG
>Ga0308411_10002801_pt1 | contig 11694 bp, 8 predicted proteins | sample HotsprottomLayer_2_FD_203530 | JGI IMG/M metagenome (GOLD analysis project Ga0308411, IMG submission 203530) | Hot spring phototrophic mat microbial communities from Octopus Spring, Yellowstone National Park, Wyoming, United States -... | ecosystem: Environmental > Aquatic > Thermal springs >... | reverse complement strand
CCAACAGGCCTCTGCGACCATGCGCAAGGTGCTCTACGAGGTGAAGCGGGTCATCGTGGGGCAGGACCTGATGCTCGAGCGGGTGCTCGTCGCGCTGCTCTCGCGGGGGCACGTCCTCATCGAGGGTGTGCCGGGCCTGGCGAAGACGCTCGCGATCAAGAGCACCGCCCGCGCCATCGACTGCGACTTCAAGCGCATCCAGTTCACCCCCGACCTTGTCCCGGCCGACCTGGTCGGCACGCGGATCTTCAACCAGCGCAGCAACGCCTTCGACATCGAGCTGGGCCCGGTGTTCGCGAACTTCGTCCTGGCCGACGAGATCAACCGGGCCCCGGCCAAGGTGCAGTCGGCCCTGCTCGAGGCGATGCAGGAGCGGCAGGTGACCATCGGCAAGCAGACGTTCCACCTGCCCGAGCCGTTTCTGGTCATGGCGACCCAGAACCCGATCGAGAGCGAGGGCACCTACCCGCTGCCCGAAGCGCAGGTGGACCGGTTCATGTTCAAGGTCGTCATCGGCTACCCGAGCTACCACGAGGAGGTCACGGTCGTCGAGCGCATGAGCGCGGTGCCGCCCGAGGTCCAGCCGGTCATCTCCTCCGGGGAGCTCAAGGACCTGCAGGTCGTCACCGACGCCGTCTACGTCGATCCCAAGATCCGCGAGTACGCGGTGCAGCTCGCCACCGCCACGCGCAACCCGCGCGAGGTCGGGCTGGAGCGCCTGCAGCGCTACATCGCGTACGGCGCGAGCCCCCGCGCCTCGCTGAACATGGTGATCGGCGCGCGCGCGCTCGCGCTGCTGCGCGGCCGCGACCACGTGCTGCCCGACGACATCCGCGACCTGGCGCCCGAGGTGCTGCGCCACCGCCTCGTGCTGTCCTACGAAGCGCTGGCCGACGAGGTGAGCCCGGACGCGATCATCGAGCAGACCGTCAACGCCGTGCCCGCGCCGCGGGTCGCCCTGGGCGATCCCTACGAACGCCAGCGCGTGGCCGCCGCCGAGCCGCCCGCGGGAGCCTGAGGCGCGTGCCCGCGGCCACCCAGCAGGACACGCCCGAGCGCCTGCTGCAGCGGCTGCAGTTCACCGTCGTCCGGCGCCTGGACGGCTACCTGTTCGGCGACTACCGGGGCCTCTTCTACGGTCCCAGCCTCGACCTGGCCGAGGTGCGCGAGTACCAGCCGGGCGACGAAGTGCGCCGCATCGACTGGAACGTCACCGCGCGCATGAGCCGGCTGTTCGTGCGGCAGTACCTGGAGGAGCGCGAGCTGACCGCGTGGCTGTTGGTGGACCTCTCGCCGTCGATGGCCTTCGGCACCCGTCGTCGCCTCAAGCGCGAGCTCGCCATCGAGTTCGCCGGGGTCGCCGCCTACGTGGTCACGCGCCACGGCGACAAGGTCGGTGCGATGGTGTTCCCCGACGCGGGCGTGCCCGTGGTGCCTCCGCGCACCGGCCGGCGGCACGCCCTGCGGCTGATCCACACGCTGCAGCGGGGCGAGCCCCGGGTCGCCGGGGCGACCGACCTGGCCGGGGCGCTGCGCGACGCCGCCGGCCTCCTCAAGCGGCGGCACCTGGTGTTCGTCGTCTCGGACTTCATCGCCCCGCCGGGGTGGGAGACGCCGCTAGGGGAGTTGGGGCGTCGGCACGACGTCATCGCGGTCTGGATCCGCGACCCCGCCGAGGAGGCGCTGCCCGATGTGGGCATGATGCCGGTACGGGACCCTGAGACGGGCGCGCACTGCTGGGTGGACACGTCCGACCCGAAGGTGCGCGCGGCGTTCACCGCCCTGGTGGCGGCCCGCCGCGCCCGCGTGACCCAGGCCTTCCGCCAGGCGCGCGTGGACCCGCTCGAGCTCACGACCGCGGAGTCGATGGTCGACCCGCTGGTGCGGTTCGTCATGCGCCGGAGGAGGCGCCGGTGGAGTTCACCTGGCCGGTGATGCTGTCGGCGGTGCTGTTGGTCCCGATCCTGGCGATCGGGTACCGGTGGCTGCTCCGACGGCAGCAGCGCGCCGCCGAGCGGTTCGCCGACGCGCCGCTGTTCGCGCAGCTCGTGGTGCGGCCGCCCGTCTGGCAGCGGACGCTGCCGGTCGTCTGCTATCTCGTCGCCGTCCTGCTGCTGGCGGTGGCGGTCGCGCGCCCGGTGGCGGCGCTGCCGCTGCCGGTGAACCGCGCGGCCGTGGTGGTCGCGATCGACACGAGCAGGAGCATGGTCGGGACCGACGTCGCGCCGAGCCGGTTCGAGGCCGCCCGGGCCGCGGCGCGCGCGTTCGCCGCCGCGGTCCCGCGGACGACCCGGATCGGCCTGGTCACGTTCAGCGAGTACGGCACCGTGTTGCTGGTCCCCTCGACCGACCGCGCCGCGTTCGGGGAGGTCCTGGACCGTCTGCAGCTTCAGTCGGCGACGTCGGTGGGCGCCGGCATCTTGGAGGCCGTCCGCATCCTGCCGGGCCGCGAGGCGCTGCTGCGGGAGCGGCTGCACCGCCTGTTGCGGCCGGGGACGCCGCTGCCGCCCGCGAACCCGCTCGAGCCCGTGCCGAGTCCCGAGGACCTGCCGCCGGCGTCGATTCTCCTCTTCTCCGACGGCGTGGACAACGTCGGGCCCAACCCGTACGAGGCCGCCCAGGTGGCACGGGACGGTCGGGTGCGCATCTACACCGTGGGCCTGGGGACGCCCGGCGGGGTCGTGATGCAGGTGGAGGGCCAGACCGTGCTCGTGCCGTTCGAGCCGTCCGGGCTGCAGCGCATCGCCCAGATGACCGACGGCCGGTACTTCGCGTCGGCGTCCGATGAGGAGCTGCGCCGGGTCTACCAGCAGCTCGGCCGCGTGATCGGCTGGGAGCGCACGCGGACCGAGGTGGCGTTCGTCCTGGTCGGCGTGGCGGGGGTGGTCCTCGTGACGGGCGGGATGCTGTCGATGATCTGGTTCAGGCGGGTGCCGTGACATTCGAGTGGCCGTCGGTGCTGTGGGGCCTGGCGCTGGTGCCGGCGCTGGCGCTGCTCTACCTGCGCCTGCTGCGTCGCGAGCCGAGCCGCGCGGTGCTCGTCCCGAACCTGGAGATCCTGGCGCAGGCCGCCGCCTATCACGGCCGGTGGCGGCGGTGGTTGCCCGCGGCGCTGTACCTGGCCGCGCTGGCCGCGGTGATCGTCGGCCTGGCCCGGCCCGTGGCGCCGTTGCCGGTGCCGGCCGCCGAGGGCGTGGTCGTCCTCTCGATCGACACGAGCCGGAGCATGCTGGCCGAGGACCTGGTCCCCAACCGCATGGAGGCGGCCAAGGTCGCCGCCCGTGACTTCGTGCAGGCGCTGCCGCGCGGGTTCCGGGTTGGGCTGGTGACCTTCAGCAGCTACGCGACGACCATCGTGCCGCCCACGACCGACAAGGCGCGTGTGCTGGACGCCATCGACTTGCTCGCCACCGAGTTCGCCACCGCGATCGGCGACGGCCTGCTGGAGGCGGTCTACAACCTGCCCGGTCGGCCGCGACCGCCCTATCTGGGCGCGCCGCCGCCGGCGCCCACGGGCCCGCTCCCCCCCGGCATCGTCGTGCTGATGTCCGACGGCCAGAGCAACCGCGGGGTGCTGCCGTTGGAGGCCGCGCGCATGGCGCGCGATCTCCACGTGAAGGTGTACACCGTGGGCGTCGGCACCCCGGAGGGCACGTTCCTCAACGTGGGCGGCCGCAGCATCTGGGTGCGGCTCGACGAGGAGACCCTGCGCGGCATGGCCGAGATCGGCGGCGGCGCGTACTACCGGACCACCAGCGTGCGCGAGCTGCGCCGGGTGTACCGGCAGCTCAGCCGCGAGATCGGCTGGGAGCGCCGACCCACCGAGGTCACCGCGGTCGCCGCGGGCGCGGCCCTGCTGCTGGCGGTGAGCGCCGTCGTCGTGTCGATGCTGGCGGTGCATCGCATTGTCTAGGGCATGAGCTCCGCGGTCCGGACCTCCATCCCGGCCGCGGTCCGGCGCAACACCTGGCTGCTCTTCCTCGCCCAGGCGTCGCTGTCCACCGGGCTCGCGGCCGGGGCGCAGCTCGGCAGCCTCATTGCCTTCGACCTGAGCGGGACCGCCGCGTTCGCCGGCGTGCCCACGGCGATCACTGCGCTGACGGTCGCCGCGGTGGGGTACCCCGCGGGCCGCCTCATGGACCGACGCGGCCGGAGGCCCGGCCTCGCGCTCGGGTTCGCCGTCGGCGCGCTCGGCGCGTTGCTCATGAGCCTGACCGTGTCCGCGCGCGCGCTCGGGCCCTACTTCCTGGCGGTCGCCGTCTTCAGCGTCGGCGTGGCGATCGGCCAGCTCACCCGCGCGGCCGTCGCGGACATGTACCCGGCGGCGCGGCGCGCGAGCGCCGTCGGCCTGGTGGTGACCGGCGGGCTCGTCGGGGGGCTGGGAGGGCCGATGCTGGTCGCGCTCGGCCAGCGCCTGGCCCAGGCCGCGGGGACGCCCCCGCTGGCGACGCCGTGGCTGTTCATCGTCGGCACGTTCGCCGCCGCGGCGGTCGCGATGGCCGCCCTGCGGCCCGACCCGCGGGAGATCGGCGCGCGGCTGCCGGAGTTCTTCCCCGACGCTGCGGCCGCACCGCCCGGCGGGCCCGATGGGGCGCGGGCCTGGCCCGTGCGCGCGCCGACCGTGCGGGAGCTGCTGGCCTCGCGGCCGGCGCAGGCCGCCATGATCGCGCTGGCGTGTGCCCAGGCGACCATGGTCATCCTGATGGCGACGTCCTCGCTCATGCTCTCGATGCACGGCCACGGCATGGACGTCATCTCGGTCGCCCTGATGGCGCACGTCTTCGGCATGTTCGGGCTCTCGGTGCCGGTGGGGCGGTTGGCCGACCGAATCGGCCGGCGGCCGGTGCTGGTAGGCGGCGCGCTGCTCTCGGCGTCCAGCGGGCTCGTGTTCACCATCGGCGTGCACTCCGCGGCCATCGCGGTGGCGGCGTTTCTGCTGGTCGGCTTCGGGTGGTGCCTGGCGTTCGTCGCGGGCTCGGCGCTGCTGGCCGACGTGGCCACGTCGGCGACCCGCGCACGCCTGCTCGCCCTGAGCGACGTGCTCACGCACGCCTCGGCCATGGTCGCCGCGCTGGTCTCCGGCGTGCTGCTCGCCCGCGGGGGCGAGCTCACGGTCGGTGCGTTGGCGGCGGCCCTCGGTTCGGTGCCGCTGCTGGCGCTGGCGCGGGCCGGTCGCGTCCGTACGCCCGCGCCCGTGGTTCCGGCAATCGGCGGAGGGGGGTAGCGACTACCCGCTCGCCGGGCGCCCGCCGTCCGCCTTGGCGCTCAGGTCCGCCGACCAGTGCCGGCGGACCTCCTCGAGATACCGGCGTCCCTCGCTGTGGTCCACGTCGAGCCGGTCCAGGCTGTGCCGGACGATCGTGAGCGCGGCTTCCACCTCGGGCAGGATCACCTCGGTGGCGCCCGCGGCCAAGAGGTCGGGGCGCGCCTCCTCCTGCGTCACCCGCACGATGATCGGGAGGTCTTCGCGCATGCGCCTCAGCGCGGAGACACAGCGGTGCGCGGCTTCGTCGTCGGGGATGGCGACCACGGCCAGGCGCGCGCGTTCGGCGCCGGCCCGGCGGAGGATCGCCTCGCTCCCCGCGTCGCCGTAGACCGCGGCGGCGCCGCGGATCCGCGCGGCCGTCGTGCCCGCCGGGTCCAGGTCGATGACGGCATAGGGCGTGCCGAACGCGTCCAGGGCGTCGGCCACCTGCCGCCCGACGCGCCCGAACCCGCACACCAGGGCGTGGCCCTCGGCGGCGCTGGCGGGTTCCGGCTCCGGCGGGCTGATCCGCTCCGCCAGGAGGCGCCGCAGCCATGCGGGCGTCCGCCGGAAGAGAAGGGCGTTCGCGAGGATCGTGACCAGCGACGTCGCCAGGATCGCGTCGTACACCGCGGGGCTCAACAGACCGTGGAGGCGGCCGACGCCCGCCAGCACGTACGAGAACTCGCCGATCTGGGTGAGCCCGAGCCCGGCCATCGCGGCGGTGCCGGCGGCGTACCCCGCGGCGCGCACGACCGTGCTCCACACGGCGAACTTGACCACGATCACGACGAACACGAGCGCCAGCACGGTCGGCCACTCGGCGAGCAGGCTCTGCGGGCGAACCAGCGTGCCGATCGAGACGAAGAACAGCGCCACGAAGAGGTCCCGCATGGGCAGGACCCGCGAGAGCGCCTCGTAGGCGAACTCGGACTCGCTGATGACGATTCCTGCCAGGAACGCTCCCAGGGCGATGGAGAGGCCGAGGCGCGCGGTGAGCGCCGCCGTGCCGATCGCGACCGAGATCGCGACCAGCAGAAACAGCTCCATGTTGCGCGTCCGGGCCACGCGCGAGAGGAGCCGGGGGATCGAGCGGCGGGCGAGCCACAGCAGGGGGACCAGGACGAGGACCGCCTCGAGGAGGCCGCGGCCGAAGAGGCGGAGGCGCTCCTCGGAGCCCGTGGCCAGGACGGGGATCAGGATCGTCAAGGCGACGACCGCGAGGTCCTCCATCAGCGTGATGCCGACGATCGCGCGGCCGTGCGGCGAGTGCAGCTCGCGCCGGTCCAGTAGGAACTTCAGCAGCACCATCGTGCTCGCCACGCTCACCGCGGCGCCGACCACGAGCGACTGCGCGGTCGGCCACCCGAGCAGCCCGCCCACCGGCAGCGTGAGCACGACGATGAGCACGATCCCGGCCGGCGCGCCGTAGAGGGCCACCTTCCCGGCCCGCAGCAGCTCGGTGATCGAGAACTCCACGCCGATGGTGAACATGAGCAGCACGACGCCGATCTCGGCGAAGAGCTGGAACGAGTGCGGGTCGGAGATCGTCGGGCCGGGCGTGAACGGTCCTACCAGGATCCCGCCCAGGATGTAGCCGACGATCAGCGGCTGGCGCAGCAGCTGGGCCAGCGCCCCGCCGAGCAGGGCACCGGCCAGCACCAGCCCGAGATCGACGAAGAACCGGGTCTCATCCACGGGGTCAACGACGGCGAACGATGTCGGTGGCGGGCCCGGGGGGAGTCGAACCCCCAACCGCACAACTTAGAAGGTTGGCGCTCTGTCCGATTGAGCTACGGGCCCGACGGGCCTCTCCGCCTTAGTATACCGTACTCCGCCTCGGGCAGGAGTGCTTCCCGCCGGTGTGGTACCCTGAGGTACCCGCACCGCGGCCCCAGGGCGGCCGGCGACGGGAGCCCGCCCGTACAGGCGCGTGAGAGGAAGGGAGGGCCATGATCCCATCCGCGTTCGAGTATCACGCACCCACCTCGCTCGCTGACGCGGTCGCGTTGCTCGCGCAACACGGGGACGACGCCAAGATCCTCTCCGGCGGTCAGAGCCTCATTCCGCTGATGAAGCTTCGGCTGGCGACCCCCCGGCACGTCGTGGACATCAACCGCATCGCGGGCCTGGACTACATCCGGGAAGAGGACGGCGTGCTGCGGATCGGCGCCCTCGCCCGCGAGGCCGACCTGGAGGCCTCGGCGCTCGTCCGCGCACGGTACCCGCTGTTGCACGATGCCTCGCGGGTCGTCGCCGATCCTCTGGTGCGCAACCTGGCCACCGTGTGCGGCAACCTGGCGCACGCCGACCCGGCGAACGACCATCCGGCGGCGATGCTGGCCCTCGGTGCCGAGGTCGTGGCGACCGGTCCGCGGGGGGAGCGCCGGGTCGCGATCACCAGCTTCTTCACCGGCCCGTTCGCGACCGCGCTCCGCGCCGACGAGGTGCTCACCGAGGTCCGGGTGCCCGCCCCGCCGCCGCGCAGCGGCGGGGCCTACCTGAAGTTCGAGCGCAAGGTGGGCGACTTCGCCATCGCCGCGGTCGCCGTGCAGGTCGCGCTCGACCCGGCCGCGATCTGCACCGACGCCGGCATCGGCCTGACCAACGTCGGCACCGTGCCGATCAAGGCGCGGAAGGCCGAGGCGTTCCTGCGGGGGAAGGCGCTGGACGACGCGACGGTCCGCCGTGCCGGGGAGCTGGCCGCCGAGGAGGCCGACCCGGCAGACGACGTGCGCGGCCCCGCGGCGTATAAGCGCGACCTGGTCCGGGTGCTGACGGCCCGGGCACTGCGGCTGGCGGCCGAGCGCGCCGGCGGGAGGTGAGGGCGATGCGCATCCAGCTCACGGTCAACGGCGAGCGCCACGAGGCTGATGTCGAGCCCCGGTTGCTGCTTGTGCACCTGCTCCGCGACGTCTTCCGGCTGACGGGGACGCACATCGGGTGCGACACGACGCACTGCGGCGCCTGTACCGTCCTGCTCGAGGACCGGCCCGTGAAGTCGTGCACCGTCTTCGCGGTGCAGGCCGACGGGAAGCGCCTCATGACCGTCGAGGGGCTCGAGCAGGACGGCCGGCTTCACCCGATCCAGGAAGGGTTCGTCCAGGAGCACGGGCTGCAGTGCGGCTACTGCACGCCCGGCATGATGATGACGAGCTACGCCTTCCTGAAGCGCGTGCCGATGCCGTCAGAGGACGACATCCGCCACGCCATCTCGGGCAACCTGTGTCGGTGCACCGGCTACGTGAACATCGTGAAGGCCGTCCAGCACGCCGCGGCGAGACTCCAGGAGGGAGGCGCGTGATGGTCCCCAGGACGTCACCCGAGGTCGGTGGGATGGGGCACTCGGTGAAGCGCAAGGAGGACGCGCGCTTCATCCGCGGCAAGGGGACCTACGTCGACGACATTCAGCTCCCCGGCATGCTCTACCTCGACATCGTGCGCAGCCCGCTGGCGCACGCGCGGATCAAGAAGATCGACGCGTCCAAGGCGCTGGCGATTCCGGGCGTGCTCGCGGTGATCACCGGCGCCGACCTGGCGAAGTACAACCTCCACTGGATGCCCACGTTGATGTCCGACACGCAGATGGTGCTGCCGGTGGAGAAGGTCATGTACCAGGCGCAGGAGGTCGCCGCGGTGCTGGCCACCGACCGGTACATCGCGGCCGACGGCGCCGACGCGGTCGAGGTCGAGTACGAGCCGCTCCCGGTCGTCGTCGATCCCATCAAGGCGCTCGCGCCGGACGCGCCGGTGCTGCGCACCGACAAGAAGGACAAGAAGGACAACCACATCTGGCACTGGGAGTGGGGCGACCGGGCCGCGACCGATCGGGCGTTCGCCGCGGCGGATGTCACGGTCAAACAGGACATCTACCTCCCGCGCATCCACGTAGCCTCGATCGAGACGTGCGGATGCGTGGCCCACTTCGACAAGGTGGCCGACAAGCTCACCGTGTGGATGACCACGCAGGCCCCGCACGCCATCCGCACCGTGTTTGCGCTGGTGGCCGGGCACGTGGGCCTGGCCGAGCACAAGATCCGAATCATCTCGCCCGACATCGGCGGCGGGTTCGGCGGCAAGGTGCCGGTCTATCCCGGCTACGTCATCGCCGTGGCGGCGTCGGTCCTGACGGGGAAGCCTGTCAAGTGGGTGGAGGATCGCATGGAGAACCTCCAGGCGGACTCCTTCGCCCGCGACTACCACATGACGTGCGAGCTGGCCGCGCGGAAGGACGGCACGCTGACGGCGCTGCGCATCAAGACCATCGCCGACCACGGCTACGCCGACGCGGCGGCGAACCCGTCCAAGTTCCCCGCGGGGCTGTTCCACATCTGCACCGGCTCGTACGACTTCCAGGCCGCCCACGTCGAGGTGGACGGTGTCTATACGAACAAGCCGCCCGGCGGCATCGCGTACCGGTGCTCCTTCCGCGTCACCGAGGCGGTCCATGCGATCGAGCGCATGGCCGACCTGATGGCGCACCATCTGGGTATGGACCCCGCGGAGTTCCGCCTGAAGAACTTCGTCCGGCCCGAGCAGTTCCCGTACCGCTCGGCGCTAGGCTGGGAGTACGACAGCGGGAACTACGCTGCGGCGCTGCGCAAGGCGATGGACCGCATCGGCTACGCCGCGCTGCGCCGCGAACAGGCCGAGCGGCGCGAGCGCGGCGAGCTCATGGGCATCGGCATCTCGAGCTTCACCGAGATCGTTGGCGCCGGGCCCTCCAAGCACTTCGACATCCTCGGTCTCAAGATGTTCGACAGCGCCGAGATCCGGGTGCACCCCACTGGGAAGGTGATCGCGCGCTTCGGGACGCGCAGCCAGGGACAGGGCCACGAGACCACCTACGCTCAGATCATCGCCGAGGAGCTCGGCATCCCGGTTGCGGACATCCAGGTGGAGGAAGGCGACACCGACACCGCGCCCTACGGGCTCGGCACCTATGCGAGCCGCTCCACGCCCGTGGCTGGCGCGGCAGGGGCGATGGCCGCGCGCAAGATCCGCGACAAGGCACGCAAGATCGCGGCCTACCTGCTCGAGGCGGCCGAGGACGACTTGGTCTGGGAGCCGGGCAAGTTCTCGGTCAAGGGCGCGCCCAACCGGTTCAAGACCATTCAGGACATCGCGTTCGCGGCCTACACCAACCACCCGCAGGGGATGGAGGCCGGGCTCGAGGCGGTGTCGTACTACGATCCCCCGAATCTGACGTATCCCTTCGGGAGCTACATCTGCGTCGTGGACATCGACAAGGGTACCGGGCAGGTGAAGGTCCGCCGCTTCGTCGCCGTGGACGACTGCGGCAACATCATCAACCCCATGATCGTCGAGGGGCAGATCCACGGTGGCCTCACCATGGGCCTGGCGCCCGCCCTCTACGAGGAGATCGCCTACGACGAGAACGGCAACATCCAGGGCGGCAGCTTCATGGACTACCTGCTGCCCACCGCGGTGGAGACGCCTCGGTGGGAAACCGACAAGACGACCACGCCGTCGCCGCACCACCCGCTCGGCGCGAAGGGTGTCGGGGAGTCGGCGACCGTGGGCGCGCCGGCCGCGATCGCGAACGCGGTGGTGGACGCGCTGTGGCACCTGGGCGTGCGGCACGTGGACATCCCGATCACGCCGGCCAAGGTGTGGGCGCTCCTGCGGGAGAAGGGCGTGAGCGAGTAGCGCGTGACCGACGACCTGCTCGCCCTCGCGCACGAGCTGGCGCGCCGCGGAGAGCCGTTCGCGACGGCCACGGTGGTGCGGGCCGTGCGCCCGACCTCCGCCAAGCCTGGCGCCCGGGCGCTCGTCCGCATGGACGGCACCCTGCGCGGGTGGGTCGGTGGGAGCTGCGCCGAGCCGGCGGTGGTCCGCGAGGCGCTGCGCGCGCTCCGCGACGGCCAGCCGCGCCTGATCGCGCTCGTCGGGGAAGGCAGCCCGGCGCAGGCGCGCGAGGGCATGGTCGAGTACGCGATGTCCTGCCACAGCGGAGGGACCCTGGAGATCTACATCGAGCCCGTGCTGGCGGCCCCGCGCGTGATCCTCATCGGGCAGGGGCCGGTCATCGCCACGCTGGCGCGGCTGGCCGACGCGGTGGCGCTCGCGGTGACGGTTGCCGCGCTCGAGGACGCCGCGCGCGAGCTCGCCGGGCTGCACGTCGGCGCGCGGACGTGCGTCGTCGTCGCCACGCACGGCGCCGCCGACGAGGACGCCCTGGAGCACGCGCTGCGCAGCGACGCCGGGTACGTGAGCCTGGTGGCGAGCCGGCGCCGGGCCGCGGCGGTCATCGAGGTCCTCCGCGAACGCGGCGTCCCCGAGGAGCGCCTGCGGCGCCTCCGCGCGCCGGCCGGTCTGGACATCGGCGCCGTCACCCCACAGGAGATCGCGGCCAGCATCCTGGCCGAGATCGTGCAGGTCCTCCGCACGGGGGCGGGCGGGCCGCCCGCCCCCGCCGCCTCCTCCGG
>Ga0308411_10002800_pt1 | contig 11695 bp, 12 predicted proteins | sample HotsprottomLayer_2_FD_203530 | JGI IMG/M metagenome (GOLD analysis project Ga0308411, IMG submission 203530) | Hot spring phototrophic mat microbial communities from Octopus Spring, Yellowstone National Park, Wyoming, United States -... | ecosystem: Environmental > Aquatic > Thermal springs >... | reverse complement strand
GACACTGGTTATATATCGTCAAAAGAAGGAACGCTTAGTGGGATAGAGATAATCAAAATAGTCGATCAATTTAAGGAAAAATAATTTTTAGCGACGGCTCGCCCGCGAGGCGGGCAAAAGCGGGCGGGCAAAAAGGAAGGGGTTTTAGGGGAAGGAATTTTTGCCCGCCCGCCGGTTTTGGGTGGCGGGTGGGTGTGTGGTTGCCTTCGGCAACCGCACAAGTCAGAATTCGGCGTCGGGATTTTGTTCAAAATAGGTTCGAATTTTGTCCAAAAGATACTGCAAGCAAATTTTGCGTCAACAAAATTTGCCCCAAAATACAAAATACACACACAAAAACTACTCACACGATATAAAAATATATTTAGAAAAATATTGTGTTAATTATTTTCACCCCCAAAACTTTGATTGATTTTATTTTCTATCTTGATTATAATTATAAAAAAAGGAATTCTTGAGCACGATAGTAGAATTGAATCCGAGATTAATTTCAATTTTATAAATTAAAACATTAAAATGTCGGGTTTTAATATTAAGGAATTAATAAAATAAATATGCAAAATTTAATAGCAATACAGAAAAATATTAGGAAAGAAGCGAATTTAAAACTTGTGCCGTATTATGAAAAGCCTGGGTTTATACTTTATCATGGTAATTGTTTAGATATTCTTGCAGAACTTCCAGAAAATTCCATTGATATGGTCTTTGCCGATCCTCCATATTTACTATCCAACGGCGGTTTTACAGTTCATGCTGGAAAACGAGTTAGTGTTAATAAAGGTGAATGGGATAAAAGTAATGGCTTAGAAAAAGATTTTGAATTTCATCTTCAATGGATTAAAGCCGTAAAACGCGTTTTAAAACCCCATGGAACTCTTTGGGTTAGTGGAACATATCATTCTATTTATCAATGTGGTTTTGCTTTACAACTTGCAGGTTATCATATTCTTAATGATATTGCATGGTTTAAACCAAATGCTCCGCCTAATTTAAGTTGTCGTTATTTTACAGCAAGTCACGAAACCCTTATTTGGGCAAAAAAAGATAAAAACGCAAAACATATATTCAATTATGAATTAATGAAAAACGGAAAGTGGCCAGAAGATTTTCTTAAAAAACCGAATTCACAAATGCGATCTGTTTGGGCGATTAGTACACCTAAGTCAATAGAAAAAAAATTTGGCAAACATCCTACACAAAAACCAGAAGAATTATTAAAAAGAATTGTACTTGCGTCTACTAAAAAAGGCGATTTAATTTTAGATCCATTTACCGGCAGTTCAACTACCGGAATTGCTGCGTATCTTTTAGGGAGAAAATTTATAGGTATTGACATAGAAAAGAAATATTTAGATTTATCTATTAAGCGTTTTGAGGAATTAGAGCGAAATCTAAGAAATAAATTAAAATATAAAAATTTATGAAGAAAAAAGGATTTGGTGGAGGAAACACAATTACCGGTTTAAAATTTGAAAAGGGTAGAGACATTCTATCTATTCTTCGTAATACTAAAGGATATTCAATAAAAGGTAATGTTATCTATTATCTCGGTAAAGAAGTCGCAAGAAGTTATCGTAAACATGGTCTTTATAAATTTTTAGAATCTCAAGGCGTTGATTATAAAAAAATAATTTCAAAAAAATTACTACCAGACGAGGCATTGTATGTCATCGTTAAAAATACTCTATTTGTAATCGAAATGAAGTATCAAGAAGTTGCCGGATCTGTGGACGAAAAATTGCAAACTTGCGACTTTAAGAAAAAAACAATACAAAAAACTGATCGCTCCGCTTAATATAGAAGTTGAATATATTTATATTCTTAGCGATTGGTTTAGAAAACCTGAATACAAAGATGTTCTTGATTATGTTATTTCAGTTGGTTGCCAATATTATTTTCAATATTTACCATTAGAAAAATTAGGGTTACCAGTTCCAAAATAAATATTATTATTTATTATATTATGAATAAATTTCAGGCAGAAAAAATAATTAATGCGTATGGCGGTGCAATAGCTAGTAGCGAGAAACCCCTTAAAAAACAATCAACTCTTCCTTGTTCTAAAGCAAAGATTCGTTATGCTTTTTATGTATACATCAGAGCTATTATTGATCGGATGGGATATCTTCCAAAAGATATTGGTGAAAGTTTAGTAGCAACATATTGTATGTTAGATGCATTTATCGCAGATGATGATGCAGAACGACTTAACCAAGTGCCAGATAAAATAAAAAATAAACAACTTAATCCAGAAAATCCAGATGATAAAAAACAAATAAAAGAATATTTTTCTCTTATTCAAAATGCTTTACGTAACTGGAGTTATTTCGATGAAATTAATGAATATATAATGGAGATATATAAAGAAAAAGGAATAAAAGATTAAAAAAATTTTCTGCAAAACACGACGCGGTCCAGAAAGCAAATTTTGTGTCAACAAAATTTGCTCCAAATTACAAAATACACACATAAAGTACAAATTATTAACTTTTGCTTTCGCAAAATTTGCAGTAGTTAGTATTTTAATTTTGGTGTTAAAAAATAAAAATAGATGAACATTTATTTTATTTTTATTCCATTTGCTTTAATTGCAGGGATGATGGCGTATCTTATTACTTATAATGAATGGATGCGCCATTATCCAACTAAAAAAGAGCCAAAGAAAATAGCATTAGAAATGGCTTTTTTTACTTTTATTATTTTTGTTGTTATAATATTTTTTGTAGTTAATATTCTTTTTGCTTGATTAAAATAAATATAATTAAATGAAAAAAGATTTTGAAATTATATTTGTTATTTTTTTGTTTATTTTAATTATTTTTGTGTTTTTTATTAAAAAGAAAACAACACCAAAGCAGGATTTTGGTTTTGTTTCCGAAAATCAAGTTTTTAATTTAACCAAGGGTCAAAAATTTATTTTTAAAGACGATGACTCTGAATTTGAAATAACCTTTTTAAATGTAATTCGTGATACAAGATGTCCAAAAAATTTTAATTGTATGAAACCCGGAGAAGCGGTGATTGAAATTGAGGTTTCAAGTGGTACACAAAAAAATACTGTTCGTTTAGTAAATTCTAAAATAAACGCCTCTTTTGATTATGAGTATAAAAATTTAGAAGAATTTTTTGAATTTGATAATTATAAGTTAATATTTTTAGATTTAGAACCATATCCAATAAAAGAATTTAATAATATTTTTAAAACAAATTATAGAGCCCAATTTAAAATTGAAAAATTATAAATTAAATTTAAAAATTTAAACTGTTTTTCTCAAGAATATTTCCGTGCTTCCACCGAAACATTCTTGAGCCCCGCCTTGATGATCCCGGCTCTTTGCCAGGTGGGTGGAGCTCAGTCCGAGCCCACGGGCTGGACACTGTCGCTCCTCCCTCCTATAATTACTTGACCCGGAATCAAGGCGGAGCTTTATTATTATAGCACAAAATTTATTTTTCCACAAAAGCAAATGTAAAAAATGTAAAATATTGAAAAATTTAATAAATATTTCATAATGTAGTTTATGGATTCAAAGCAAAGATTTTTTTTATTTTTTTTATTATTAATTATTTTTATTATTTTTGGTTTTGGAGCGGTTTTTTACGCGCAAGGTTGGAGAATAGATTTTAAAACTTTAAAACCCATAAAGGTGGGAGCTATTTATGTAAAGTCTCACCCCTCTAAAGCTCAAATTTTTTTAGATTATAAACCCATAAAAAGAGGTTTTAGTTTATTTGATAGCGGAGTTTTAATTAATGGATTATTTCCTAAAAAGTATTTATTAGAAATTAAAATGCCAGGTTATAAAGAATGGAAAAGGCATATTGAAGTTTTGCCATCTTTGGTATCAGAGGTAAAATACGCAGTTTTAGTCCCTGAAAATTCTTTAGAATTAGATAATATTAATTTTTCAACATCAACGCTATCTTCTTTCTTAATTGGTCCAGATAATAATTTTATTTTTTCAGATAATCAAAATAATATTTTTTATAATAAGCAAATTATTTCTAATTCAAAAATTATAGATACAAAAGAAGATTTAAGCGCAATTTTAACTTATGATTTAAAAAACAAAAATTATTTTTTATGGGATTTGGAAAAAAGCACTTCAACTAATTTAAGTTTGGTTTTAAAAAAAATTAGCCCAAATTTTACTTTTGAAAATATTAATTTTTCAAAAAATTATGAAAATGAATTGCTTTTATGGGATTCTAAAAAAATAAGCACTTTTGATATTTTAAAAAATAAAATTAATATAATTGCAACATCAACTATGGCATTAACTCCTCAAACTTCTAAAATTTCAACCACAACAGTTTTTTCAACTTCTTCTTTGCCAATAATAAATGCTTTATCTTCAAAAATGTGGTTGGTTTGGATTGAATATGACACAACTAAAAACATTTCAAATTTAAAAATTTTGCAAAGAATTTTATCTACACAAAAAATTAATTTAGTTTCTTTGCCTTTTAAAAATGAAAAAATTTTAATAAAAAACAATACCTTGTTTATTTTGCAAAGCGATGGAAGTTTATATAAATATGATTTAATGAGTCAAAAATTAAATAGTTTGGCAAGCGACGTTCGGAATTTTTATTTAAACGATGATGCGACAATGTTATTAGCGCAAGAATCTAATGCTTTTGAGGTTTTTAATTTAAAAGATTCTACAGATTATTGGCGATTTAATATGCCTGACAGTAAAGATATTATAAAAATTTCTTGGTTTAAAGACAGTAGAAATATTTTTTTGAATTATAAAGATAGGGTTTTGTTTTTAGAATTAGATGACTCTAAAAAGGAAAATATTAAAGTCATTGCCTTAACAAATTATGGAGAATATGATAAAAAGACAAATAGATTTTATTTTATTGAGCAAAATAAGGTAAAATTTATTGAGTTTAAGGATTAATTTAAGGTTTTATAATATAAATTTATTATTAAAGTGAAAAAATTTTTTAGTTTTAAAAAAATATTTTTATTTTTATTGATAATTTTAGGAGGAGTTTTTACTTTTGGGTTTTTATATCCATATAATTTAGATATTTCAAATAAAAATTTATCATCCGAAGAATTTAAGGTTAATAATAAAAATAATTTAGATAAAAACAATGATTCAATCTCTACCTCTTCTAATTCTCAAAGCATATTATTTAATCAATCAAGTTCTTTAATTATCGGAGAAAAACTTAAAAATCCTCCGTTAATTGTTAAAGGAATTTACGCCACTTCGTGGTCAGCAGGGAATTCTAAAAAAATAAATGAGCTTATTTCTATAATTAAAAAAAATAATTTAAATAGTATTGTTATAGATATTAAAGATTATTCCGGGTATTTAGCTTATGATATCCCAATTGAAGAAGCTAAAATTGCAGGAGCTTTAAGTCAAACAAAAATTAAATCTATTAATGAATTAATTCAAAAATTGCATAGCGAAAATATTTATGTTATTGCAAGAGTTACTGTTTTTCAAGATCCTGTTTTTGCAAAAGCTTATCCACAGCACGCTATTAAAAACAAATCAACTGGTCAAATTTGGAAAGATAATAAAGGTTTGTCTTGGATAGATCCTGCAAGTAAAGATTATTGGAATTATATTATAAAAATTAGTCGTGATGCTTCAAATAGGGGATTTGATGAAATAAATTTTGACTATATTCGTTTTCCTTCTGATGGCGATTTAAAAAACATAACATATCCTTTTTGGGACGAAAAAAATCCGAAAAAAGAAATTATTAAAGAATTTTTTTCTTATTTAAGAAAAGAGTTAAGCGATATAAAAATTTCAGCTGATGTTTTTGGTTTAACAACGATTGCTTACGGTAGCGATTTAGGAATTGGTCAAATTATTGAAGATGCTTATTTAAATTTTGACGCGGTTTGTCCAATGATTTATCCTTCACATTTCGCTTCTGGATCTTTTGGCTATAAAAATCCCGCGGATTATCCTTATGAAGTAGTACGTTCCTCATTAGAAGAAGCTTTAAAAAAAATACAAAACACCACTTCTTCAAAATCTTTAATTAGACCCTGGCTTCAGGTTTTTGATTTGGGTGCAAGATACGATAATAAAAAAATACAAGACCAAATCAAAGCAACCGAAGAAGTTTTAGCAAATACTAATTATTATGGCGGTTATTTGCTTTGGGATCCAAAAAATATTTATTTAGATTTATAATTTATAAAAAAATGAAAAATATTTTTAAAGTAAAAATTCCATTTTATGTTTTGTTTATAGTTTTAATTTTAATTAGCGCTGGAGCTTTTGTATTTTTTAAATTTTTTAATGAAAAAGTTTTAAATTATTCTATTTTTATTAATGGCGAAAATTCTATTGAAGAATTTAAGTATGGTGTTTGGTCCAAAATGAGTCAGCCTGATTTTTTTAATGAAGTTAAAGAAAAATTTTTAGCAAATAAAGCAAGTTTTATTGAAGCTAATTTAGACGCAATGGAATTGAGCGTTTATTTAGATGGAGAATTAAAAGAAAAAGTTCAAATTAAAGCAAAAGGAAAAGAAGGTTCATGGTGGGAAACGCCAACAGGATTATATAAAATAGAAACAAAGCAAAAAAATCTTTTTTCAAGTTTTGGAAGAGTTTATATGCCTTATAGTATGCAATTTCAGGGAAACTTTTTTATTCATGGTTGGCCTTATTATCCCGGAGGTCAGCCTGTCGCATCAAGTTATTCAGGAGGATGTATTCGTTTATCAACAGAAGATGCTAAAAAAATTTTTGATTTAGTTAAAATTGGAATGCCGGTTTTAGTTTTTGAAAGCAAAAATTTATCTTCAAATAATTTTGAATATGAGTATCAAAAACCGCATGTTGAAGCGGAATATTATTTAGCTATAGATTTGGAAAATAATTTTGTTTTAGCAAATAAAGAGCCATCTTTGGTTTTACCAATAGCTTCAATTACAAAGCTTTTAACAGCTTTAACAGCTATAGAATATATTAATATTGAAAAAGAAATTCAAATTCAGCCGCAAATGATTACAACTACTTCTTTGCCAAGATTAAAATCAGGACAAATTTATTCTTTATATGATTTGCTTTATCCATTGCTTTTAGAATCTTCAAATGAGTCAGCAGAGGCTATTGCTTCGTTTTTGGGCAAAGAAAAATTTATTAATTTAGTAAATCAAAAAGCAAAGTCATTAGGGATGAATTCAACTGTAATTACTGATCCAGCAGGAGTTTTAAGTTCTAATGTTTCAAGCGCAAATGATTTGTTTTTGCTTGCAAAACATTTATATTACAATCGCAAATTTATTTTAAATTTAACAAAAGGAGAAAATTTTAATTCTGCTTATGGCGAGCCAAAATTTAAAGATTTAAAAAATTTTAACATTATTATTAATGATGGTTTTGTTGGCGGAAAAATTGGCAAAAGCGGATCCGCAAAAGAAACTTATTTAGGCGTATTTGAAATTCCTTTTAAAGACGAAAAAAGACCAATAGCATTTATTATTTTAAGGTCTTCAAATATTAATTCTGATTTATTAAACTTATTTAATTGGGTTATAAAAACATATGAATAATGTTTATAAATTAAAAATTTTTGATTTTGAAGGGCCAATTGAAAAACTGGTTGAATTAATTGAAGATAAAAAACTTGAAATAAATGAATTAAGTTTAGCTCAAATTACCACTGATTTTTTAAATTATCTTGAAAGTTTAACATCACAAATTCAAAGCGAAGAAAACAAAAGAGAATATTTACAAATTTTATCTAGTTTTGTTGTAATAGCAAGTCGTTTAATTTTTATTAAATCCAAATCGCTTTTAAATTTTAATTTAGAAAAAGATGAAGAAGAAGAAAAAGAAATTAAAGACTTAGAAATAAGACTGAGGTGGTTTCAAGAATTTAGACCCGCTTTAAAAATAATTAAAAATTTATGGCTTAAAAATATTATTTTTAGCAGATCTTATTTAGAAAAAAAATTTGTATTTTCTCAAATTTTTGCTCCAGGAAATTTAAAAGATGTTTCTTTTGCGCCTGAATATTTAAATAAAATTTTTGGAGAGTTTGAAAAACTTTTAAAAGAAGAAAAAACATTAGCAAAAAACCTCATTTCATTAGAAGAAAAAATTAAATCTTTACTTGCGCATTTTAAATTAATTCAAGAAACAAATTTTTCTAAACTTTCTGAAAATGCATCGCGCGGAGAATTAATTGTTACTTTTTTAGCAATTTTGCATTTAGCACGTGAAGGTTTGATTTTACTTGAACAAAATAGTCATTTTTCTGATATAATTATTAAAAAAAGAAGCCATGAATGAAGCAAATAAAAAAAACAAATTAGCAGAATTGGAAGCGCTTTTATTTATTTATGGCGAGCCTATTTCTTTTAAAAAAATTTCTGAAGTTTTAGAAATTACAGAAGATGAAGTATTAAAATTAATTGAAGATTTAAAATTAAATTTATCTCAAGAAGATAGAGGATTAACTTTTTTATTTTTAGAAGATAAAGTACAGTTAGGGACAAAACCGCAATTTAGTGGTATTTTAGAAAAATTAATTAAAGCAGAAATTTCAGAAAACTTAACCCCTGCAAGTCTTGAAACATTAGCTTTAATTTTATATTTTGGTCCAATTTCAAGAAGTAAAATTGAATATCACAGAGGAGTTGATTCAAGTTTTATTTTAAAAAGCTTGCTTTTGCGCGGATTAATTGAAAGATATCCGGATCCTAAGATGCCAAATGCTTATTTATATGTTCCAAGTTTTAAACTTTTAAGACATTTGGGTATATCAAAAGTTGAAGACTTGCCTGATTATCAAAAATTCCAGGAATTAAACAAAAAATTTGAAAATTTAAGTAATGAAAATATAGAAACACCAAAACAAGACGAGGTCGATTTGCAAATAAATCAAAATGAATAATTCTTTTTTGCAAAAAATTTTATTTGTTGTTGCTATATTAATTGTTGTTTTTGCTGGAAATAAAAATATTTATGGCTTTAAAAACAATCTTCAAACAACTAATTATAATTCTTTAAAAATTAAAGAAGAAATTCCTTTTGTTGGTTGGCCATTTAAAAATACAAAAAATGAAATTTCTATAAGTTCTTTAAACAGTCAATTAGCTTTAAACAATAATTCTTCAAAAGAAATTTTAGAATCTAATTTAAGCACTCCAAACCCATTTATTTTTAAATATAAAAGTCATAATTATTTTGAACCCAAAATTTCAGCAGAAATTGCATTAATTGCGGATCTAAAAAGTGAAAAAATAATTTGGAGCAAAAATGAAAATAAACGTTGGCCCTTGGCTTCTTTAACCAAATTAATTACCGCAGTATATGTTTTAAAAAATTTTGATTCTAAGGCTCAAATTGAAGTTAAAGATAAAGATTTTCAAAATAGTGGAGATTTAAATTTATTACCTGGAGAAATTTATACTGTTTCCGATTTAATAGCATGGATGCTTTTGCCATCTAATAATACTTCTGCTTATGTTTTGGCAAATTATAAAAATTATGATAAATTTATGGAGGGGATGAATAGTTTAGTTTTAGATTGGGGAGTAAAATCAACTTTTTTTAAAGAACCAAGTGGAATTTCAGTAGCAAATCAATCAACTGCTTTAGATGTTTTAAAGATGGTTAAAAAAATTTATGAAGAATATCCAGAAGTTTTAAAAATTACCCAATCTAAAAGTTTAAATGTTAAAGACTTAAGTAAAAATAAAATAAAAACTATTTACAACACCCATCCCTTTGTTGGAGAAAAAAACTTTTTAGGAGGCAAAACGGGTCAAACGGATTTTGCTCTTCAAAATCTTGTTTCTATTTTTTTAATTAAGCAAAGACCAGTTTTGTTTTTAGTAATGGGTTCAAAAGATAGAGCGGATGATACGCAAAAAATTTTAAATTGGTTTAATGAAAATTTTCAAGTAGTCGAAAAATAAATTTTAAAAATTATGTATTTAACACACGTTTTTTTAATTGTTAGAAATTCAGTACTTTTAGTTTTATCTTTTTCAGTCGCTTTAATTTTGGCGCCTTTTTTAATTAAGCTTCTTTATAAATATAAAGCTTGGAAGAAAAAACCACGCGAAGAAACTATTGGTGGAGAAAAAACTCCTATTTTTACAAGTTTGCATGCACACAAAGAAGTTAGAACTCCACGCATGGGAGGAATTTTAATTTGGCTTACCGTTTTTCTTGTTAGCTTAATTGTTTATTTAGGAACATGGCTTTTTCCTGGAACTTTTTTAGAAAAATTAAATTTTATTTCACGCAAAGAAACGTGGCTTCCTTTATTTACTTTAATTTCCGCATCAGTTTTGGGATTAGTTGACGATCTTTTGGTTATAAGCAATAAAGGAAAATATGTTGGTGGAGGAATGCGGTTTAAGGTTAGACTAGCCTTGATTATTTTAATTGCTTTAGTTGGAGCTTGGTGGTTTTATTTTAAACTTGGATGGTCTTCAATTTATATTCCTTTTTATGGCAATGTTGAAATTGATGGTTGGTATATTCCTTTGTTTATTTTTGTTATACTTGCTACTTTTTCTTCAAGCGTTGTTGATGGTTTAGATGGCTTATCAAGTGGAGTTTTAATTCCAATATTTTTATCTTTTGGAGTAATTGCTTATACGCGTGAGCTTTATGATATGGTTGCTTTTATTACAGTTTTAATTGGCGCCATGGTTACTTATTTATGGTTTAATGTTCCGCCTGCAAAATTTTATATGGGAGAAACCGGAATTATGGGACTTACAGTAACTTTAGCGGTTATTGCTTTTTTAACTAATTCTGTCTTGTTTTTGCCTATTATTGGTTTTGTTTTGGTCTTAGAATCCGCTTCGGTTATAATTCAACTTATTTCTAAAAAAATTTTTAAGCGCAAAGTTTTTCTTTCTGCTCCAATTCATCATCATTTAGAAGCAAAAGGCTGGAGTGAAGCACAAATTACAATGCGTTTTTGGATTATTTCCGGATTAAGTAGTTTAATAGGGCTTACTTTATTCTTTTTGGCGAAGTTTATGTTAAAATAATAATATGAATAATTTTTCAGATAAAAATATTTTAATATTTTTAATTTTAATAAATTTATTACTTTTAATTTTTCTTTTTACTCCTTATTTAAATGTTATTGTTTTAAGCTTTATACTATGGATAATTTTTCACCCCTTATTTAATAAGTTTTTAAAAATCGTCAAAAATAAAAATTTAGCTTCTTTTATAACAGTTATTTTAATATTTTGTTTGATATTTATACCATTATTTTTTATAGGCTTTCAATTTTTTAATGAAATTAAATCTTATTTAAATGATTTAAATAATAATAAAAATTTTGATACATATTTTAATGGTCCGGATTATTTAAAAAATTTATTTATTAAATTTAATATAAATATTCAAGAATTTGTAAGCCAAATTTTTCAATATTTTTATAATATTAGTCTGAAAATATTTTCAAAAACTTTTAGTTTTATAACCACAATTATTTTTTCTTTGTTTATTTTGTTTTACTTTTTTAAAGATATATCAAATTTTAAGGATTATATTTTAAAAATTATGCCATTAGAAAAAAATATTACTGAAAAATTAATAGACAATATTTATTTTAATTCTAAATCTATAATTTTTGGTTTTTTGATTGTAGCTTTAGTACAAGGATTTTTAGCTGGAATTGGTTTTTATGTTTTTAATATTCCTAATGCAATATTTTGGGGCATAAT
>Ga0308411_10002796_pt1 | contig 11705 bp, 11 predicted proteins | sample HotsprottomLayer_2_FD_203530 | JGI IMG/M metagenome (GOLD analysis project Ga0308411, IMG submission 203530) | Hot spring phototrophic mat microbial communities from Octopus Spring, Yellowstone National Park, Wyoming, United States -... | ecosystem: Environmental > Aquatic > Thermal springs >... | reverse complement strand
GTTGCTGCTGCAATTATTCCAAGTATTCTCTTTGCTATTTCTTCTCTTATCACGGTTCTTGCCTCCTTTTGTTTTATTAGGAAGCCTTAATAGCTCCCTACTATATTTATGCATTTTCCTGTTCCTGAAAAGAGAAAATTGGGTTCAGCATGAAAGATTGATTTTTCTTTGGGTAACCTTTCCAATGGATTTTTGACTGTGTAACAGGATATGACAGCATCTTCAAATAGAAGTGAAAATCTGGCAGTATTCCAAATTGTGAGGGTAGCAACAATGGTTCTTTTCTTCTTCGTCTTTGTAAGGTTAAACCATCTCTGTAATCTGCTGGACCCATGCTTAAAGATTCATCCGTTTCCAAAATTTCAGTCTCTCCAAAGAGTCTGCTTAGATATTCCTGAGAATTCGGATCACTGACAGCAAAACTTAGGATGGTGTTGCAGTTATTTGTGATAGTATAAGCTGTTTCATGCCCATACAATTTCTGTAATTGTGAGATATCCTGCAAGGCTAACCAAAGAGATGCTCCTTTGGATCTGCCTTGCTCTAAACACTGGACTACTGTTGTAAGTCTTTGTAAACTTGCAAATTCATCGATAATAATAAATCTTCGGCGGTCTATGTCTTCATGCATGCTAAGGATGTGTTTCATGGCAAGGTCAATGAGTAAGCTTAAGATTGGTTTAAGAGTATCTCTTAGGTTTGCATAGTTGCTTACAAAGAGAAATGATCCTCCATCTTCATCAAGCCATTTTTTGATTGAGAATTCATTTTTCAGATGTCTCATATACAGAAAGCAATTCGTATATTGCCTCATGGTTGAAAGTGTATCACTGGCTACTTTACTACCTTGTTCGTAGCCTTGAAGATATCCTAAAGCTTTCTTTGCTGACTCAATGCCTTGTGTTACTGCATCTTGCATAAGTTGCAGCATTTGAGGTTCTGTATATGAGACAAGCTCCCATATCGCTTGATTTGTTTGGTTTCCTGTCACCGTTAGGTAATGCAAAATAGAGCTAAAAATATCACGTGCTGCATCAACCCAAAATTTGTCTTCTCTGAAAGATGGTGGTATCATAGATGTTGCAATAGAGTCTATATCTGGGATCATTTCAACTTCAGAGAAAAGACACCAGTTCACACAACGGCTGTCAAGTGGATTAAAGATGTAATCTTTGTCTGGATTATAGAAGGTTGATAAGTAATCTCCCTTGAAATCATAAATTATGCACTTCTCTTCTCTCTGGCGCAACTTTTCAATTACTTGATTCAACAAAGTTGTTTTCCCTGTTCCTGGTCTTCCAACAACAAGGAAATGACGGTTCTCAGCCCACCATGGAATTGGGATAATCCCAAAGTGGATAAGATGCATATCTTTCATTTTATTTGCCTCCCTTTTCTTTGATTTCTTTTTTGATTATTTTTGCAATCTCTACATCTGAAATTAGTTTTGTGCCTCTCAGATGTTCATCTTGGGTTATTTTTTCTGCTCTTGTTTTGAATTTTCGTAAAAGCACTGGATAAAGTAGCCATATCGGAGTAGCCATAACAAAAACAAACCACCCTGCTTTTAAAAAGTATTTAAGAAATTTCGGCATGTGTTGAAAATGAAATGAAAAAATGGCATTCAGAAAAAGCCCAATTATATGTGGCTCAAAAAGGATGAAATACAGCACTGGAATCATCAGGTGTAGTAGTAATAATGCAACAAAACAATAAATATACATCTTTAAACTCATTTGTGTAGCATGCCACCATTGTTCAAAACCTTTGTATGTGTTTGGTTCTTTGTAGCCTGTTGCCATTTTTTACTCCTTTCTTTCAAGTTGTAATAACATTTTGTATGCATTCATTTCTGCTAAAGTTTTTACTAATAAATCTTCTACATTCGCCAAATATTTCGCTATGGCAATGACTACATTTTCGATGTTCATGATTCGGTTTCGAATTTCAAAAAGGAGTTCTTCTTTTTGTTTTTCGTTCATGGGTTACTCCTTTCCAAATTTGGTTTTGATTTGGGATATTTTTTGTTCAAGTTCCATAACATTTTTTGTGCCTTGCAACCACTTCAAAGTTGCCTTTCCTATTTCAGTATGAAAAGCTGTTTCTGCCTCTTTCAGCTGTGCCTGAAGTTTCTTCATTTGCTCTTGCATTTTTTTGATGTCTTTTTTACTCACTTTTTACCTCCCTTTTTGTGTTTTAATCCATCAAAGATGGATAGTTCCTATATATATTTATGCAATTGAAAGTAACCTTATTTTTTCACAGTTCCAAACCTAACTTCTCTTCAAGTTCTTTTCTTCTCTGAATGTATTCTTTTCTCTTCTCAGGGAGAACAAAAAGAAGTTCAAAAACAGCTCTGTCATGTGATACCGTATAAAGTAAAAGTTTGTAAATTTCCCGTAACAATTCATCATTTAATCTGCATGCAGTTTGTGATTGAAAATTCTGCAAACTCTCAATCATCTTTATGAGCCTTTCAAGAAGTGAAGTTTCTCTCATTTCTTGCCTTATTGCATTGTGCAAAACTTCCCTTACAAAGTCAGAAAAATTTTTACCACTTGCCCTTGCCATTTTAACCATCAGGTCATAGTCATTCTCATCAATCCTTATCCCGATAAATTTCTTCATACTTTCTTCCTCCTTTTTTGTTAATGTTCTCCTATATATTTAATGCATTTCAGGTGTTAAACAATGTTTAACAATTTATCTCTTTCAGTTGTTTAACATTGTTTATATTTAATAATTAACCAAAATAGAGTAACCATACTGGGTATTGTTAAACAGGGTGGTTGTTGGCAAATAAGGGTTTCAGCATCCGAACGGTGCGTGGTGTGTCTGTATGAAAGCGGGCTATTTTATCCTTTATCTGACAAGGTTACTCCATGCATAAATATAGTAAAGACATTCTATATAAAAAGGGGGTATAAAATATGATAAGTCTTTCAGTTGTCAGTGATGCTGGATATTTTCATTCTATGGGTTCAGAGCATGCAATGGAATATTTCTCTGAAAATCAAAAAATTGATGGATTCTGGCAAGGCAAACTTGCAGAAAAAGAGGGTCTTATAGACAAGGAAGTAACACAACAGGATGTAGAAAGAATAGCTGGCATGGTAAAGAATGGTGAAAGACTTGGTCTCAACATCACATATTCAGCACCAAAAAGTGTTTCAGTAGCATATGCAATTCTTGGTGATAAAAGAATAAAAGAAGTTCATGAAAATGCAGTTCGTGTTGCTAATGAATGGATAGAAAAAAACCTAGCAATGACAAGGCAAGGTCAAGGTGGCAAAGAAAGGATTCAGGCATCAGGAATAGCAGTAGCAAATTACACACATGAAACATCAAGAAGTCATGATCCACAACTTCATACTCATGCAGTAATTTTGAATGCAGTTGAAAGGTCAACTGATGGTCAAATAAGAGCATTGGAACCACAAAAAATATATCAGTATCAGAAAACAATAGATCAGGTATATAAAAATGAACTTGCATCAAGACTTCAAGAGCTAGGATATAGCATAGAAATGAAAGATAAAAATGGCAATTTTGAAATTAAAGGTATAGATCAAAAAATAATAGACATGTTTTCTGAAAGAAAAAACCAAATAAATGAAACAGTTGAAAGGTTACAAAATGAAATAAACACAAACAATGAATACAAACTCCGTGATATTGCTGCAATAGAAAGTCGTGATAAAAAAGAAATTCTTTCACAAGAGCAACTCAACCAAAAATGGAATGAAAAACTTTCAGATATAGGCATTTCTAAGGAGGATATAAAACAGGCTGTTGAATCTGTAAAAACTGAAATAAAAGAAATAGACAAAAATGCTGTAAAAGAATATGTAAAACAAGCATGTGACATAATCCATGAAAATGAATCTGCATTCAGTCAAGAAAAACTCACTGAGGTTGCGCTCCGTCTCTCCATGTCACAGGCTGGAAATAATGAAAAAGTAATCACTCAAAAAGAGGTTGAGATTGCAATTCAGGATTTGCAAAAAGAAAAATACATAATAGACCTGAAAAATGGATACATGACCACAAAGGAAATGCAACAAATTGAAAAAGAAGTCATATCCTATGTAAATAAAACAAATGGAACTGCAAATGCAATAGAAACTGACAAAGAAAAAATAGATACAGCAATAAGAAAATATGAGCAAAAAGTTGGGTATCAAATGACAAATGATCAAAGGCAAGCTGTTCATCATATCCTGCAATCTCAGGATAAAGTAATTGGCATACAAGGTGATGCTGGCACTGGAAAAACAACCGTTTTTCAACATGTAAGAGAGGAATTGGAAAAAAGAGGATACACTGTAAGAGGTATCACTCCTACAGGAAAAGCATCGGATGTAATGAGTAATGAGGCTGGGATAAAAACTCAGACTGTGGATAGTTTTTTAATGAATTTTGATAAATACAAAATAGTAAATGACAAACAGGAATATATACAAAAATACAATGAAATAAACCAAAAATTTGAAAATCGTTCATGGTCTGCACCAAAGAGTTTTTTTGGCTCAAAAACTGAGACATGGGAATCTCAAATAAAAAACTTTCTGAAAAGTGAGCTTGGCATTGGCAAAGAGCAAAAAATGAGTTGGTTTGAAGTAAAAACAGGTGAGCATTGCTATAAAATTGACAAGGGTGAATTTCAAGGTAAAATGATAGTGGATCATGTAAAAACCACTTTTGGCGGCAAAGAAACTCATAATTGGTTTATTTGGTTTAAAAATGACAAAACAGGTGATATAACATATACAAGGATTTCTCACACTGATTTTGGCATATCTATAAAAGAAAAAAGTGACAAATGGGTAAATCCTGATAAGGTAATAGAAAAAGGCAAAGAAGTCTGGGTCGTGGATGAGACTTCAATGATGGGTAGCAAAGAAGTAAAACAACTTATCGATGCTGCAAAGCAAGCTAATGCAAGGGTAATTTTCACTGGTGATACAAAACAACTTGCATCGGTTGAGGCTGGTCAGATATTCAAGGATATGCAACAAAAAGGCATGAATACAATAGAAATGACTGAAAAGGTAAGACAAAAAGACATAGAATACAAAAAGACAGTGGATGCAATGGGTAAAAAAGAATGGGATACAGTCAAAGAAAAAATGGAAAGTCAAGGCAAAATAAAGGAAATTCAAAATAGAGAGGAAAGGATAAATGAGATAAAAAAAGATTTCCTGGCTGGCAATCATGAAAAAACTCTCATAGTGACAGCAACTAATCGTGACAAAAATGAGCTAAACAGGCAAATTAGGAATGAGTTAAAAGATCAAGGCAAGCTTTCGGATGGATATAAATTCACGGTTCGTGAGTCAAAAAATCTCAGCAGTGAAGAAAAAAGGTATGCATTCAGTTATTCTGTTGGTGATACTGTTTTTGCAAATAGAAATGACTTGCAAAATATGGGTATAAAATCAAAAACAAATGAATTCACAGTCTCAAAAATAAATATCTCAAAAAATGAAATAACCATAAAAAATGCAAATGGCAAAGAGTTTGTGGTGAATACCAAAAAGCATGGTAATAAATTTTCTGTATATTCAACCAAAGAGATAGAAGTCTCTAAGGGAGATCGTATAATCACTCTCAAGAATGATAAACAAATTGGCGTCAAAAATGGTGAAATGTGGCAAGTAAAAAGTATAGACTCTCAAGGAAACATAACGATAAAAAATGAAAACAAAGAAAAAGAAATAAACATAAAAAGCTATAATTATGTGGATCATGCTTATGCTGTGACAACTCATAAAAGTCAAGGCATGACAGTCAATAAAGTAACCAGCGATGTAAGTTCAGCAAGAACAAACTATAATGAAGTTTACACGGCAATCACAAGAGGCAAAACTGAATATGCAATATATACCGATAACAAAGATAAATTCTATGACAAAATGCAGATAGAGCAGACAAAAACGAGCACTTTGGAAACTGGTAAAGATATGGAAAAAACTGCATCTGTTACATCTGCTGGGCGTGGTCGGTAAGTTTTGGTGGTCTTGGATGTCTTGGTTGTCTTGGTTGCTTTGGTGGTCTTGGTAGTCTTGGATGTCTTGGTTGCTTTGGTGGTCTTGGTAGTCTTGGTTGTTTTCCTTGCCTGAAAGGAACAAAAATTCCTTTTCTCCACAAAATTATCTTGAACTTTTTAAGATAATACATATTATCTTAAAAATAGGCTTAAACTGTATGTTTATGTATAGTCATAGATGAGTAGTTGAAATTACCACTCATCAAGGGAGATAAATCAAAGGTAACTCACAGGTAACTCAGAGGTCACAAAGAGGTAATTTTGAGGTAACTTTTGGGTAACTGCCACTGGCACCAAAGCATTGCTATTGGCACTGGCGGTGGTTTTGTTCCCTATTTTTGTGCAGTGGCGAGGCTCTGAAACACAGCTGTGCTGTGAAGAGCCGAGCCACTGCTACAAAAAGTAACCTTTTCAAACTTTTCCCACTTTTCCCTCTATTCTGGAAGAAAAAAAAGGGGGTGTTATCTTTAGAGCAAGGGATGGCGACTTTCAGGAGCCATCCCTTGCTCCTGAAATATACTGAAATATACTGAAATATTCTGAAAGACATTGGCTTTTACGGAACGGTTATTGGCTTTTACGGAACGGTTATTGGCTTTTAGGGAACGGTTATTGGCTTTTAGGGAACGGTTACTGATTTTTCAAGGCTTTTGCTAAAAATACTCTATCACCGTCGAGAATAATCCCACAATCTCTTAATTTTTCTGCGTCATGCCTTATTTGCATTCTTGCTTTTCTAATTTTTTCTGGAGTTATATTTTTCCCAAAAACAGCATTTATAAGCGTATCTATTTTCCATCCTCCATTTGGTTGGGACTTATGGGATAGGATATATCTAGCAATTGCCTTACTAACTCCGTGGGTTAAATCCAGTAATGGCATAGGGTCGTATGATAAATCCATATCTTTTACAAAAAGTTGGGTTCCAATTTCTCCAAATTCAATCATGAGCATAATTTTATTTCCCAGAGGAGTTTTTTCTCCTTTTATGGGGGTATAGCTAACGATAAATTGCCCTGCAGCATCTATGTCTATATTTGGCACTTTTAAAGAAATAGTAGTTTTCATAAGATCCCACAGCAATTCTCTTAGCGTTTGCCAAGAATAACTATCTTTGTTTTTAGAGAATTTTTTTCTAATCTGGTAAACCTCTACAAAAATAAAAAGTCTGTTTTCCTTTGTTTTTTTTATGTCTTTTGCCAAGACTTTTATTATCTCTAATAAATCCTTATGTCTTTGCCCGAGCCTGCCATCAATAGTAACTGTTCCATATTTAGTTTCCAAGATTTTTCTTTCGTGCTTGGGTCTGTTCGTGGGTGAAAAAATAGGAAGTCGGTTTTCGTAAATTGTTGCTGGTTTTAACTTTTTAATTGTCTTTATTTCTGCCAACTATAATCCTCCTCTTTAAGTGTTTCTATAGCATCTAACTTATTTATGTTTTTTCCATTTTTCTTATTCTCTTTTTCATTTCCTCTTTTCCTAAACTCTTCTTCCATCCTTATTAAGTCTTCATGTGGCCATATTTTTGGATCTATCATTAGAAACGGTGGTTGCGGTGTAAGAAATATATGGTGTTGTTGGTATTTTGAAAAATTAGCCTTATCTATGAATAAATCCATAACTAAACCTTTATGAGGGGTCTCTCTTCGCTTTATGGTTATTCTCAATCTTGCCTTGTCACGGATTGCACTTGCTCCTCTGGCTGTAGTGTTTTCTGTTTTTTCGAATTGAGAGTTTTTTGATTGATGATGGAGTAAAACCCACGTAGCTCCTGTTTCTTCAAGCATTTCATAAATATATGGAATTCTTTCATTTGCATTCATGTCTACCAAGAAAAAATCTGCAACTGGGTCAATAATGACTAGTTGTATTTCTTGCATAACAATTTTTTCCTTAAGTTTCTGAAATGATTCGGTTGATTTAACTAGATCTGTCGGATCTGTAGCAAATAAATGTTTCATATGCATAACTGTCATGTTTTTAATGATGTTAATGGGATCTATTTCATATTTGTCACATACATGCAATAATCGGTTATTAATGATCTCAATCGGATTTTCAGATTTCTTGGTAAGATATAATACTTTTCGGTTTCTTTCTTTTCTCCAAATAAATTCAGGTAAAAGAAAAGACTCTTGGGCTATATATGAAACTGCCAATTGCAAAGCTAAAAAAGATTTTCCTGTGCCTCCTGGGGCGTCTATAACAGAGACAGTGTTTTCATATATCAATTCCGAGCATAACCATTTTTCGGGGGCTATTTTTCTTTTTCCTGCAAATTCAAGCATGAATCGAAAATTTTCTTCTATATTTTCTTCGTCGTCATTTTCATTGGTGATTTTTTCAGACAGGGAAATCCTTTCAACTATTTGATTCCAACCAAAATCCTCAAGGTAATCTGCAACATCGTAGCCGTCTGCAAACTCCGTAAACTTTACAATGGTTATTTCCTTTACGTGCGGTTTCAATATCTCCACAAGGTTTTGGGTGTTCTGATTGCCCGTTTTGTCGTTGTCTTCAAAAATTGTCACTCTTTTGCCCTGAAAAAGGTTTTCATATCCCTTGAAATCGCTGGCTTTCCTGAATCCAAGGCAAACAATGTTCGCACTTGAAGGCATTGCAGAGATCACAGCATCAGTGCATTTTTCGCCCTCCACAAGCCATATTTCGTCTGTTTGAAAAAGAGAAAATTGTTCAAGCCTATATGGAATCTGTCTTTTGCCTTGCGACAATCCAACATAACCGTCTGTGTCAACAGGAATTGGCTTTTTTTCAGGTTTTTCACCGTCTATTGAAGGTTTCTCAAATCGGATCACTTCATATTCTTTTTGGCAAGAAAGGTTATAATATTCATATATTCCCGTGACTGTGAATCCTTGCCTAATTAAATCGTTTTTCACGTCTTCAAACTTGCGTCTTTCTTTTGTAACTTTTGAAAGTTCTGTGTTGTGTTGTGCATTTTTCTGCATTTTTTCTTTTGCTTTATCTATTTGTGCTGGATCAATTTCACCAAAAAGTAGCAAAAGATCTTTCATGAGGTAGGTTTTTTGTTCACTGAAGCAATATATTGTGGAGTTTTCTACATTTATGATTGCATTGTGATCGTTTATTTTTCCGTCTCCCTTGCAGAACGGACATCTGCAAACGTAGCTTTTGCCTTTGGCTGCATATGGGATGTTGAACTTTTGCAACAGGTCTAAAATTTGGTATTTTGTCATCTTTTCCTCCTTATGTAAAAAGTTTCATTTGCATATCTATACCTATGCAATCCGTGGTAACCATATTTTTTTGGGGTTTTTCTGCAGCGGATAGGAGTGCATTCAGGAACCATTGGCCATATTTCTTTTCTATTTCATCTTTTTCTTCAATGGCAACAAAGTCTTTTTCCCATTCGGGGGTTTTGGGATCAAACTCTGCAAATTCTTCTCTGTCTTTGTTTTCCGTTTGTAGGCATGAAAAAGGGATTTCGTGTTTTTCATGATACAGCAGCACTCTGGCTGCCTCACGGCATATTTTGCCAAAAAGACTTTGGTTTACCTTGTCTATCCCATATCTTTCCATTGCAATCAAAAATGCAGCTTGGAATACATCATCACCGTTGCCGTTCCACTTCTGCTTGCACCATCTCCTGTGCCTGTTTAGATCTTGCTCTGTCATTTTTTTACCTCCTTTGTTTTTGATTTCCCATGGAGGTTAACTCAAAACATAAACAACTTAGTTGTATACTTTATATTATCATATTACAACTAAGTTGTCAATATATTTTTATTTAATTTTTAAATTTAGCCATAAAAATTTTTTATATTTACAACTTAGTTTTTTTCTAACTAATGCATTAATATATTAGGAATGTAAGTATTCAGAGAAAGTTTTGGAGGGTAAAATGAGATATAAAATTTTTCGACTGATTCTTGGTAAAACACAAAAAGAAATTGCAAGAGTAATTGGCTTTTCACAACAGTTTTGGGCAGATCTAGAAAAAGGAACAAAAAAAATGAAAAATACTACTCTGGATGTGCTTATGCAAAAATTTGGAGTCAATCCTGACTGGCTGGAAGGCAAAACTCATATTCTCTTTATAGACTGGCAAAAAGGTTTGGAAATCCTGAAAGGTAAATCAACCCTCACAAGGTGGGAACTTTTGTTTTTGCTTGATGTCATGCACTGGGTCTGGTCTATGCCGTTAACTACGAAATGTTCTCAAGAAACAAGGAAAGATTTTGTTTCCAAGATTTCTCAGGCAGTAAGGTATCTTTTATCTCATTGCGAAATTTTAAATCTCAATGATTTGGGATTAAACAATGCTTTGAAACTTTTCAACAATAATATTTTTGAATCATTGAATGCTATTGAAAGAAATCCAATTGCAACTCCTGCCATTGCAAGGGAGATTACAAGCATTTTGATTGGGATTCTTAGGGATGGAAATTTTGAAATGACAAAAACAAATGAACAAGAAATTTCAGATTTATTGTTGCCCTGGGGGTATTATGTTGCATTGTCGTATCTTGCTTTAAAACAAGATCTAATTCCTTTGTCAAGCATATATTTTATCTGGGATTTTGAAAAACCTGACAAAAACGAAGGGATTAAAGATTTTCAAATGCAAAAAGGGAATATATATCTGGAATTCAGGCAATATATGGGAAAGGCAAATGTAGATATTTTGATTGCAGGCAAAGGAAAAATTACATTTGATTTGTCGGAAGCTTTTGCATTTTTCACCATGGTTTTGGAGTCAGAAAAACATATTGATTTTTCGGTGTTAAAATACAATATTTATGAAAGAAATATCACCATTAACAAGATGCTAACCATTATGTTTACAAAAAATGAGTATGATATACTTGTTGAAATCGTTAGAGAAATATCAGAAAATACAGATTTTTGGATGTATTTGCAAAGAATTTATCTCCAAAAATATGGATTCGTTTAATCCATAAAACTTAATACTACACAAACTTTTTCCCAATATGCTATACTTTTTTATGTCTGTTCGTTTACCTTTAGAAGTTTATGAAACACTTGAAAAAGCAGTTGGCAAAGAAGATGCAACAGCCATAGTGAAGTCTATTGAGACAGCAATATCAGAGGCAACAGATTACAAATGGTCTACCACCAAAGAGGAATTACTTGATGCTATGAGAAAGGAATTTGTGACAAAGGATGTATTTAATGAGAAGATAAATGTTTTAAAAGAAGAAATGACAAGCAAAATAGAGCTTACAAGACTTTCTCTAGATAAAAAGTTTACGATAATGTTTTTGATTTTGTTGTTTACAATTGTATTTTTGAATATAAATTCTCTTGAATTTATCGCAAAATTGTTTGGAATACTTAAGTAGGGTTGTGTTAAATGCTGTCTACATGTAGTCACTGTTATGTCTTGTTTTTCTTTTGTTTTTCTTGTTTCTGGTGGATATGTTTAAAACTCTTAATCAGCGGGTCGCAGGTTCGAATCCTGCACGGCTCATGGATTTTTATAATTTTAAGTTCAAAGATTTAAGATAATTAAAGAATTCACTTGTCTTTTTTTAAAAAAAGTTTTTATATTTAAACTTGTGCGGTATTCTATTTTGACTTCATTCTGAGACTTTTTCAAAAAATTTAAATTATTTCCTCAGAATGAAGATAAACAAATTTAATATTTTAATTA
>Ga0308411_10002791_pt1 | contig 11713 bp, 8 predicted proteins | sample HotsprottomLayer_2_FD_203530 | JGI IMG/M metagenome (GOLD analysis project Ga0308411, IMG submission 203530) | Hot spring phototrophic mat microbial communities from Octopus Spring, Yellowstone National Park, Wyoming, United States -... | ecosystem: Environmental > Aquatic > Thermal springs >... | reverse complement strand
GGGCGACGTCCGCTGGTGGAACCGACTGCGGCTGCTGCCCACGGCGGTCTGGCTGGTGGTCGTGGTGGGGGCCGCCCTCGGTGTGGGCGAGCCGACCCCACGTGGCATGGCCATGGCGTTCGTCCTCGGTCGGGCCGCGCTCATCCCGGTGGCCCTGCTCGTGGTGCGCTGGCGGCTCCGCCAGCACCTGCACCCCGAGGTGGGTCTCGTGCCTCCCCTGGTGCGCTTCGGTCTGCCGAGCGCGCTGGCCACCCTGCCCAACACCCTCAACGTCCGGCTCGACCAGCTGCTCATCGCCACGGCCCTGCGACCCGGTGAGCTCGGCCTGTACGCCGTGGCCGTGGCCTGGAGCCTCATCCCCTCCCCGATCGTGCTCGCCTTCGGCAGCGTGCTGTTCCCCCGGGTGGCGGGAACCCGGGACCGACAGGCACGGACCGAGCTGGCGACCCGGGGGACACGGGTCGGCGTGCTCGCCGCAGTGGTGCTCTCCGGGATCACGTGCCTCTCCGCCCCCGTCGGTGTCCCGCTGCTGTTCGGCACCACCTACCGCCATGCTGTGCCGACCGCCATGGTGCTGTCGGTCGCCTCGGCCGCGATCGGCGCCGCCCGGGTGGAGGAGGAGGCGTTGCGCGGGCTCGGACGGCCCTTCTCGGTGCTGTGGGCCCAGCTCCTCGGCCTGGCCGTGACCGCCGGTGGGCTCGCCGTGACCATCCCCGACGGCAGTCTGGCGTTCATCGCCGCTGCCAGCGTGGCCGGCTACACGACGCTGGTGATCGGACTGACGGCCCTGCTCGTGCGGGCGACGGGTGCGCCGGTGCACCGGGTCCTCCTGCCCCGACGAGGGGATCTGCGTGTCGTCGTCGACTCGGCACGCCGACTGCTGCCGATCAGGCGCCCCTGACGTGGCCGACGGGGACCTCCCGGTCCGGGTGCTGTACGTGCTCTCGAGTGGGCGCAGCGGCTCGACCCTGCTCGAGCTGCTGCTGGCGACCCACCCCGGGGTCGAGACCCTCGGCGAGCTCGTCCTGCTCCCGGGACTGGCCCGGGACCCGGCAGCCCGGTGCGCGTGTGGGCTCCCCCTGCGGGCCTGCCCGGTGTGGAGCGGCGTCCTCGCCATCGGGTCACCGGCCGGCGCCAGCGCACCCGATCCGTTCCGTGAGCAACCCGATGCGGGTCGGACGCTGCGGCCCGCACTGCTGCCCGAGCTGCTCACCGGACGGGTCCGGCCGGCCACACAGGCCTTCGCCGAGCGCTACGCCCGGCGTGTCCGCACGGTCACCGGGCTGGCCGCCCGCCTGCTGGCGCCCTCCCCGGGGGAGCCACCCCTGGTCGTGGACGCATCCAAGGACCCGTACCGCCTGGCCGTGCTCGCCATCGACGCGACGATGGAGCTGTGGGTGGTGCACCTGGTCCGGGACCCCCGTGGCTACCTCACCTCGACGCGACGCCCGGGGGACGGGATCGGGCCCAGCGCCCGCCGGGCCGCACGCTGGACCGTGCAGCACCACCTCGCCGAGCGGGTCCGGCGACTGGTGCCGGCACGACGGTGGACCACGCTGCGCTACGAGGACCTGGCGGCCCGGCCGGGGGAGGTGCTCGAGGGGCTCGGCACCTGGTTGGGCCTGCCCCCGGGGTTCGACCCGGACGGGTTCCGGTCCCATCCCACCCACGCGCTCGGCGGGAACCCGATGCGGAGCCGATCCGATCCCGTGCGCCTCGACGAGCGCTGGCGGCGGGATCTGCCCGCCGCCCACGCGCGGCTGTGCTGGGCGGTGGCGGGACCAACCGCCCGACGCTACGGCTACCGGTGGGCGGCGGGCCGGGCCGCCCCGGGGGTGTGTCGATGAGCCGCCCGGGCGCGAGCCGCGCCGACCTCGCCAGCCTCGGCGTGGGCGCCCCGGTGCGCGCCCTGTACGAGGTGTCCAAGCACCTCGGCGGTCACCGTGTGGTGCTGCGCGCCCTCGCCCGGCGGACCGCCACCGAGCCGGTGCCGCCGCTGCGCCCGCTGCCACCGCCGCCCCCGGTGCCGCCGGTGGCAGCCGCGCGCACCAGGAGGGCGGCCGACGAGATCCTGGCTGGACGGGTGGTCCTGTTCGGACGCCCGGTCGAGGTCGGTCACCCGCCGGACTGGCACGGGGTGCTCCACGCCCCCGGCCGCTGGCCCGTCGACGACTGGTGGCGCATCGACATCCGCTCACCGCGCCGGCGCGGCGACGTGAAGTGGGCCTGGGAGCTGTCCCGCCACCAGCACCTCGTCGTGCTGGCCCGAACCGTCCACCTCGACCCCGACGATCCGTCCACCCGCCGGGTGCTCGAGCAGCAGCTGTGGTCCTGGATCAGCTCGGCACCCCCCGAGCTCGGCGTGCCGTGGGCCTCGAACCTCGAGATCGCCCTGCGATCGCTGGCCTGGATCGAGATCCTGTCGCTGGCGGGAGACCTCCTCGACCGGGCACTGGTGCAGGCGATGACCCGCGTGCTCTGGCACGCCGGCAGCCACCTCGTGGCCGAGCTGCCCTACACGCTGAGCACCATGCCCAACAACCACCTCGTCGCCGATGCGGTCGGCCTCGCTGCGCTCGGCCTGACCTTCGATCACCCGCGGGCCCGACGCTGGCACGCCATCGGGTCGCGCCTGCTCGCCCGCCAGTGCCGCCGGGAGATCCGGCCCGACGGCTCCAGCATCGAAGGGTCGCTGTCCTACCACCGCTTCGTCGTCGAACTGCTCGTGCGCCACCTGCTGCTCACCCCCGGAGCGGGTGGGCACGCCACGCGCGCCACCGCCCCGGTGCGGGCTGCGCTGGCCCGAGCCACCGCCTTCCTCACCGGCCTGGGGGTGCTGGCTAGCCCGGTCCCCCAGTTCGGGGACTGGGACGCCGCCCGGGCACTGGTCTCGACCGGGGATCCCGCCGATCTCCGGGGCACGGTGGCCGCGGCCCTGGCCGTCCTGGGGAGGGGGGCACCGTCGGGGGAGCGGGCGGAGCTCGACGAGGTCGCCTGGTACGTACCCGAGGGGATCCCACGACCCGCCGTGCAACCCAGCGCGACGTCGACCGCCGGGGGCGTGATCCGGGTGGTGCGCGGCCCGTTCACCGTGGTGGTGCGCAGCGGACCACCCGGCTGGCACGGCCACGCCGACCTCACCGCCACGGCGGTGGCGGTCGACGGCCACTGGGTGATCGGCGATCCGGGCACCGGCACCTACAACGGCGCACCGGCCGTGCGGAACCACTTCCGCGGCTCGGCACCCCACGGGGTGCTGCTCCTCGACGGGCACGAGCTGCTGCGGCCGCACCGGGTGTTCCGCTGGCTGGATCGTGCCGGCGGCGGGGTGCGACCGGCGATCCGGGTGGGTGAGGGACTCGTGGTGGTCGCCTGGCACGACGCCTACCGGCGCCTCGACCCCCCCCGGGGGCTGGTGCGCACGGTCTACGTGGACGCCTCCCGGGTGGTGCTGGCGGACTGGGTCGAAGACCCGCCCGCCGCGGGACCGGTCTCCTGGTCGCTGCAGCTCACCTCGGCCCCCGAGCTCAGCTGGCGAGCGGCCCCGGGGGGCTGGGTCGCGCAGCTGCCCTCGGGTCGCTCCGTCCTGGCAGCACCACCCGGATCGGTGCAGGTCCGCCGGGGGGGCACCGGGCCGGTCGCGGGCTGGTGGAGCCCGACCTACGGGCAGGTGGTGCCGACGGAGGCCTTCGTCTGCCGGGGCGGCACGGCCGGCCCCGTCGTCACCGAGGTGACCCTCGCCGGCCGGTCGTGCCACCGCGTCGAGGACGGCCGGCTCCACCTCGACACCGCAGCAGCGGTCGGGGACCTGTGGATCGGCGTACGGTGGTCGGGTGGGTGGGCCGGGATCGCGATCGGCCACGGGGACGCGACGGGCGGTCGGTGGGAGCGAACGGGATGGGTGCCGGTGCGGACATGAGCGGGGGGTGTCGCCACAGCGGTGACGACCGGCGCTGGCACCGGTGGAACGGGGGGCCTCGGGACCGCCGGGGCGTCGCAGGCCGGACCGCCGGGTGGCACGGTGGCTGACCCGACCGGTGCGACGACGCGGGAGCAGCGCGGTGGACGGGTCCGCCATCTGCTCGCCCTCAACCACTTCGCCAACCCCCTTGATGCCCCCGGAGGGACCCGGCTGGTCGAGCTCTCCTCCCGCCTGCACGGCTGGCGGACCACCATCGTGGCCGCTGACCGGAACCTGTTCACCCGTCGGCGGCGTCGGGTGGTCCGACCCGGCTACGTCACGGTCCCCACGCTGCCCTACGACTCGAACGGACCGGCCCGGATCGCCAACTGGGTCACCTACGCGGTGGGTGCCACGGTCGTGGGGTTGCGGGTGGAGCGACCCGACGTCGTGCTCGCCTCCTCCCCCCACCTGCTGACCGGCCTGGCCGGCTGGCTGGTGGCCCGCGTGCGGCGCGTGCCGTTCGTGTTCGAGGTCCGTGACATGTGGCCCCGGATCCTCGTCGACGTCGGCCGCCTCCGGCCCGGCTCACCCAGCCACCGCGTCCTGCGCGCACTGGAGCGGTTCCTCTACCACCACGCCGAGGCCATCGTGGTCCTCGCCGCCGGGGTGGCCGACGCCGTCGTCGACGAGGGGATCCCACCGGAACGGATCCACCTCGTGCCCAACGGGGCCGATCCCGACGACTTCACCCCGTCCCGACCCCGGGAGGAGCTGCGACGACGCTACGGGTTCGGTGGGTTCACGATCGTCTACACCGGTGCCCACGGACCGGCCAACGGTCTCGACCTCGTCCTCGACGCGGCCCGCGACCTCGCCCGGGAGCTCCCGGAGGTGACCTTCGTCCTCGTCGGTGACGGCCTGTCCCGGCCGGGGCTGATGGAGCGCGCCCGACGGGAGAGCCTCCACAACGTGGTGTTCCTCCAGCCCGTGCCCAAGGCGGAGATCCCCGACCTGCTGGCCGCCGCGGATGCCGGCCTGCACGTGCTGGCCGACGTCCCGCTGTTCCTCTACGGCGTGAGTCCGAACAAGCTGTTCGACTACATGGCGGCCGGGCTGCCGGTGCTCACCAACACCGGCGGTGAGATCGGCCGGCTGGTCACCGACCGCGACACCGGCGTGGCGATTGCGCCCCGGGAGCTGGCCGACGGTGTGCGACGACTGGTGGCCGCCGATGCCGCTCGACGGGCCGCCTGGGGGGCGAACGGGCGGGCGCTCATCCGGGCTGAACGCGACCGGGGAGCCATGGCGGCGCGCCTCCAGCTCCTGCTGGACCGGCTCTGCCCTGCGTCACCGGCGCCGGACGGGCTGCCGTCACCGGCGGCGGCTCGGCGCAGCGGTCCGCACGGCACGGTCATCCGCCATCCGTCCAGCGCTCCGGGCCTGCCCTGAGCTCCGGCGGCGCCGCGTCCGGCGGAGCAGGTGGACGAGCACGACGAGGCCGACGGCGATGCCGAACTGCGAGGCGAGCTGGCCGGCCAGTGAGCCCCGGGTGAGGATCTGGAGCAGCACGGGCACGGCGGTGGCCGCCACCACGGTGACCGTCAACCGACGGGCTCCGACGAGCCGCAACCAGGCGTACTCGAGAAGGGCACCGAACCCGATCGAGCCGAGCACGGCGCCGCTGAGACCGAAGTTGGCGTACAGCTCACCGTAGAAGGGGTAGGACGCGCCGATGAGCTGCGGAAACCAGCCGGACTGCAGGACCTTCGCCGAGCTGTCGGGCTTCTCCGGCCACAGCGCCCGTGGCACCGGCATGGTCAGGATCTCGACGTAGCCCGCGCCCCACAGGTGGCCCCGGCTGGCGGGGACGTGCTGGGTGAGTCCGGCGGTCGCAGCGAACACCCCTCCGCGCAGCTCCTTCTCCACGAACCCGGCGACGTCGACCGACTTCGGTTCCGCCTGGTCGCGCAGCCCTCCCACCAGCACCGCCACCACGACGAGGGCGACGGCACCGACCCCGACGATGCGTCGCGGCCGCCGGGCCCATCCCGACAGGGTCGTCTTCCACCACACCAGCACGGCGGCGACGGCCGGCACCGCCAGGTACCAACGGGCGCCTCCGCTCACCAGCGCGGCGGCGCTCACCACGATGACCACCAGCGGGACGACGGGACGGCTGCGGGAGACGGTGAGCCGGAGCACAGCCAGCACCAGCGCGACACCGGCGAGGCTGAGCAGCACCTGGAGGTACTTCAGCACCGTGCCCTCGCTGCCGCGGAGGAAGGCACCGTAGCGGCGGTCCCCGACGAGCACGAGCAGGCCGCGAGGATCACCTCGGGCGAGCACGACGAACAGCGCGAAGGCGGCGAGACCGGCGAGGAGGAACCCGATCGCCCACCGGTCGAGGCGCCGGGGGGCGACATCGACCGGCGTTCGCCGCACCCGCGGCGCAGGATGGCAGGCTCGAACCGCCAACGCCCCCGCGAGCACCCCAGCCAACGAGAGCGCGGACAGGCGCAGAGCCCCGGCGGTGCCCGCGGTGAAGTCGACCCCGCCGATGGCCGTGCGACCCTCGACCACCGCGTAGGTCGCGGGCGCGAGCACCGCCAGCAGGAACCACACCTGGACGCCGGCAACCGCGAGCGAGGGTCGTGGGCTGGCCAGCACCCAGAGGGTCCCCGCCACCCAGACCACCCAGGTCCCGACGTACCAGAACACGGTGGGGCGGGCCGGGAGTGTGAGCAGCCACGCCACCCCCAACGCGACCGGTGCGGTCGCCGCGGCTGCGAACGCCATCGACGGGGTTCGCCGCCCATCCGCCATCTGGACGGGATGGCGACGAGGCGACCACAGCCCCGGGCTGGGCCGGCGTGCGCTGCCCGGGCCGAGTCCCGAGCACAACCCGAAGCGCCCGCTGCGGCTTCGGGGGAGCCGGTTCACACCACCACCTCCACGGCCACCACCTCCCCGGCAACGAGCGGGTCCGTCGCTTCGCGCTCACCCCGTCGGGCGGGCTCGTGCCGACGTGCGCTCGATGCGTCCTCGGCACGGCGCCCGGTCACGGGACCCTCCACCCGGCCGGGACCGCGGCCGACCGGCGGCGACTGTCTAGCAGATCATCGCCTGTCGGAGGTCCCGATGCCGGGCGCGTCGGCGGGCGACTCCGCTCCCGGGCACCCGATAGCCTCGGCAGCTGTGCTCGCCTGGATGGATCTCGAGATGACCGGTCTGGACCCCGACCGTCACGTCATCGTCGAGATCGCCACGCTCATCACCGACGACGACCTCAACGTGGTCGCCGAGGGACCGGATCTGGTGATCCACCAGCCGGAGGAGGCGCTGGCGGCGATGAGCCCGGTCGTCGTGGAGATGCACACCCGCTCCGGGCTCCTCGAGGCCATCCGCGCCTCCACCGTGTCCCTGGAGGAGGCGGGGGAGCAGACGCTCGCCTTCCTGCGGGCGCACCTGCCCGAGCCCCGGTCGGTGCCGCTGTGCGGCAATTCGATCGGCACCGACCGGCGGTTCCTCGCCCGTCACCTCCCGGCGATCGAGGACTACCTGCACTACCGGTCGGTGGACGTGTCGTCGCTCAAGGAGCTGGTCAGGCGCTGGAACCCGGCGCTGCTCGACGAAGCACCGCAGAAGGCCGAGACCCACCGCGCCCTCGACGACATCCGCGAGAGCGTCGCCGAGCTCGCCTACTACCGCGACCGGTTCTGCGTGCTCGCCCCCCGCCCGACCGAATCGGGCCAGCCGGCCTGACCCCTCCCGAGCCCCTGGCCCCGGATCGGCCCCGTCACTCCCCCCGTCCCTCCCCCCGTCCCTCCCCTTCCGGCGCGCGTTCGGGGGCCCAGGACCCCGGAACCGCGCGCCGGAACGCCGAGGGAGCGGGCTGGGGTCCGGCTCAGACGCCGAGGACGCCGTAGTGGAAGTGGTTGTCCCGGCCCGTGGTCTCGGGGTTGATGTGCACGTGCTTGATCTGGCGGTAGATCTCGTAGCCCTGCACGCCCAGCTCACGCCCGATGCCCGACTGCTTGTAGCCGCCGAAGGGCCGCTTCGGGTCGATGAGGTGGTAGTCGTTGATCCACACCGTGCCGGTGCGGATGCCCGCCGCCACCTTCTCGGCCCGCTCCAGGTTGGAGCTCTGCACGCCACCGCCGAGCCCGTAGATGGAGTCGTTGGCGATGGCCACGGCCTCGGCGTCGGTGTCGAAGGGGATGACGCACAGCACCGGGCCGAAGATCTCCTCCTGGGCGATCTTGGCCTTGTTGTCCACGCCGGCGAAGATCGTGGGCCGGTAGAACGCCTCCCGGTCGAGGTGCTCGGGCAGGTCATCCGGCTTGGAGCCGCCGCAGACAGGCTCACCCACCTCGTCCCGGCCGAGCTTCACGTAGCGCTCCACCGTCTCCACCTGACCCCTCGACACGAGCGGACCGAGGTTGGTGGCCATGTCCATCTGGTCGCCGATCACGATCGAGTTCGCCTTCTCGACGAGCAGGGCGAGGAAGTCGTCGTAGATGCCCCGCTGCACGAGGGCCCGGGTGCCCGACTCGCAGACCTGGCCGTTGTGGAAGAACGTGCCGAACAGGACACCGCCAGCGGCCAGGTCGAGGTCGGCGTCGTCGAGCACGATGTTGGCCGACTTGCCGCCGAGCTCGAGGGTCACCGCCTTCACCGTGCCCGAGGCGAGCTGCATGATCCGCCGCCCCACCTCGGTGGAGCCGGTGAACGCCGTCTTGTCGACCATCGGGTTGGAGGCCAGCTCCTCGCCGACGCTGCCACCGGGACCGGCCAGCACGTTCACGACGCCGGGCGGCAGGTCGGCCTCGGCGATGACCTCGGCCAGCTTCAGCGCCGACAGCGAGGTGAGCGACGCCGGCTTGAGCACCGAGGTGTTCCCGGCGGCGATGGCGGGGGCGATCTTCCAGGCGGCCATGATCAACGGGAAGTTCCACGGGATGATCCCGGTGCACACCCCGATCGGCTCGTAGCGCAGGTAGTTCTGCGAGGCCGGGAACGGGGAGCCCTCGAGGTCCTCGCGCTCGGGCCGCTCCTCGGCCATCCGGGCGAACCACTCGAACGCGCTCTGGGCGCCGGGCACGTCGGCCATCTGGGCCTTGAGGATGGTGCCGCCGCCATCGAGGGCCTCGAGCTCGGCCAGCTCCGCGGCGTGGGCACCGATCAGCTCCACGATCCGACGGATCTTCTCGGCCCGCTCCTTGCCCGACATCTTCGGCCACGGACCCTCGTCGAAGGCCCTGCGTGCCGCCTCGATGGCCAGCACGGCGTCCTCCCGGCCGGCCTTGGGGACATCGGCCAGCTTCTCGCCGGTCCCCGGGTTGTGGGTGGCGAAGGTCTCCCCCGACGCCGCGTCGACGAACTCGCCGTTGATGAAGAGCTTGAACTCGGCCATCGCCGGTGTCCCCCTTGTGTGGTCGCGTGACAGCGCGACGCTACCGCCACGCCGGGCGTCGTGCCTCATCGGGTACCGGGTGAACCGAGTGGAGAGCCCGGTCAGGCGATGGACCACTTCCCGGTGAGCGTCCTGCCCGTGACCCTGCCCTCCGCCGCCAGCTTGAGCAGGTGGGCGTGCACCGTGTAGCGGGCGACGGGGTGCAGCTCGGCCGGCACGTCCACGTAGACCTCAGCCACCAGCTGGTCGATCTTCGCCGTCCCCGCAGCAGCCAGGGCGTCGAGGATCTGCTTCTCGCGCTCGTGGCGGTGCCGCAGGTAGTGGTCGATGACCTCGGTGGGCTGCTCGATGAGGTGTCCGTGGCCGGGGGCGATCGAGCGCAGGCGGAGCTTGCGGACCGCCTCGAGCGACCCGAGGTACGCGGTCATGTCACCGTCGGGCGGACGGATGACCACGGTCGAGCCCTGCATGATGTGGTCGCCCGAGAACAGCATCCGCTCCTCCTCGAGCAGGAAGCAGAGGTGGTTCGAGGCGTGGCCGGGGGTGTGGATGACCCGCAGCCGGAACTCCGTGGCCTCGATCCGGTGGCCGCCCGGGATCCGGCCGTCGAGCCTCACGCCGTCACGGGGGGCGAAGCCGAGGACCTCGGCGCCGGTGCGCTCCCGCAGGCCTGCCGCACCCGGGGCGTGGTCGGCGTGGGTGTGGGTCAGCAGGATCCACCGGATGCGGTCCCCTCCGCAGCCGACGATGGCGTCGAGATGGCTCTCGTCGTCGGGTCCGGGGTCGATGACGGCGATCTCGTCGATGCCGACGAGGTAGGTGTTCGTCCCCGGACCGGTCATCAGCCCCGGGTTGGGCGCCACGATGCGACGGGCGAGCGGGCTGAGCGCCCGGGCCACGCCGGGCACGAGCGGCGGCGGCTCGGGGGGTGCTTCAGGGGCCGGCTCAGCAGGCATCGGCGTCGATGGCGGTCGGGGTCGGCCGCAGCGCGAGTCGCTTTCGGGCAACGCCGGCGGGCAGCTCGGCCGGGGAGCGCGCCACCCGGTCGTAGCCGTCGTCGCCGGGGAGCAGGATCCGGAAGCCCCCGTCGTCATCGACGATGCGGGGCTCGACGGCGGGGACGTGGTCGGTGGCCGCTGCCGCAGCCAACAGCTCGTCCGCTGACCGGAAGCTCTCCAGGGTGCGCAGGCTACGCATGGTCGGGTACACGAGGTCGTACTCGCCGGCACGGTGGCGTTCGAGTGCGTCGGCCGGGCGGATCCACAGGTTGGCGATGACCTCGCGATCGTCGTGGAGGGGCTCCTGGGCGTCGGGGGCGCGGGCCACGAAGAAGCGGGTGTCGTACCGCCGCTGGGCACCCTCGGGCGTGACCCAGTGACTGAAGTACCAGAGCCGGTCGACGGCGAGGCGCAGTCCCTCGCGGACGCAGACGTCGACGAGCCGGCGCTCGCCCCGGTCGACGGCGACGCGGTGGGCGGCGAAGCGGACGGCCGTCGCAGGATCATCGAGGCGGATGAGCTCCCCGTCCGGCCCGTAGGCCAGCAGGATCCCGGCCTCCTCGAAGCACTCGCGGATGGCGGCCACCCAGAAGGCCAGCCCACCCCGGGTCAGCCCGAGCCGGGCCGAGGCCTCGGCATCGGAGCGGCCGGCGCAGACGGACTCGAGGTCGGCCCGTCGATCGTGGTCGTCCACGCCGCCGCCCGGGAACACGTAGGCACCGCCCACGAAGTCCGACCGGAGGTTGCGCCGCAGCATGAACACCTCGAGGCCGCCGACACCGTCCCGCACGAGCATCACGGTGGCGGCGTCACGCACCGGCACCATCACTCGGCCTCCAGCTCACCCGGTGGCCGCCCCCCGGATCGCCACTCCGGTGGCGTCACGTCGCCGACATCCACCACGTCGGTGGCGACGACCCTGCTCGTGTAGACGAACCCGACCCCGGGACCGCCGAACCCGGCGGCTGACGCCGACACCCCGCCGGCCACCACCGGGCGGTGCCGGTACCGCCGCTGCAGCGCCGCACGCACCAGCGCCCGACCCGGCGGCACCAGCAACACGAGGCCCACGACGTCGGTGATGAAGCCCGGCGTGAGCATGAGTGCACCGGCCGTGAGGATCAGGAACCCGTCCACGACCTCGGCGGTGGGCAGCTCGCCCCGCTCGAGCTGGCGCTGCACCCGTCGCCACACGCCGAGCCCCTCCCGCTTCACGAGCCACGCCCCGCTGACGCCGACCGCCACCAGCAGCCCGATCGTGGGGAGCACACCGAGGAGCTGCCCGACCTGCAGGATGACGTACAGCTCCACGATCGGCACGATCACGAACACGAGGAGCATGACGCCGACCATCGGAACCGAGTCTACTGCCCGACCGATCACTTCCCCGGGGCGCGG
>Ga0308411_10002782_pt1 | contig 11729 bp, 11 predicted proteins | sample HotsprottomLayer_2_FD_203530 | JGI IMG/M metagenome (GOLD analysis project Ga0308411, IMG submission 203530) | Hot spring phototrophic mat microbial communities from Octopus Spring, Yellowstone National Park, Wyoming, United States -... | ecosystem: Environmental > Aquatic > Thermal springs >... | reverse complement strand
GAACCCCACGGCGACAAGCGTGAGCACGGTCGGGACGCGGATCATGGCGATCGCCTCCGAAACGAGTCTCGTCCCGGTATCTGCCCGGAATCGTTCGCGCCGACTCCCCCGAGTCCTCTGGCGCGGCAGAGGCCGGCGGTCAGACGGAGGAGTGCACGCCGTACTGCGCCTGCAGCTCCTCGAGCTTGCGCCGCGTACGCCTCGCGCGCGCGCGGTCGGCGGCGCTGGTGGCGGCCAGGAGCGCGTTGATGAGGCTGAGCGGCGCGACGTACGAATCGGTGAGGGCCGGGGTGGTCCCCCGCGCGGTCAGCAGGACCTCGGCGTGCCGGGTCAGGGGCGAGACCACCCCGTCGGTGAGCGCGACCACCCGGCATCCGCGCTCGCGTGCCGCGGCCAGCGCCTGGATGGTGGAGCGGGTGTGGCGGGGAAAGCAGATCCCGACCACGACGTCGTCCCTGCCGAGGTGCACGAGGTTCTCCCACAGGTCCTGCCCGGCGTGCCCGACGACCTTGACGTTTCCCAGGATCCAGTCGAGGTTGAACCCCATGAACAGGGCCAGCGAGGTCGCGCCGCGGAACCCCACCACCAGGATGCGCCGCGCGCCGAGCAGCAGCGCGACCGCGGTCCGGAAGGCCTTGCGGTCCACGTCGCGGAGCGTCAGGCGGATGTTCTCGGCGTCGGCCTGCATGATCGCGGTCAGCACCTCGTCGGCGCTGCCCGTCCCGGACGCGGGCCGCGCGCGGTCGGGTGCCAGCCGGCTGCGGACCATCTCCTGGAGGACGCGCTGGAGCCCGGGGTAGCCGCGGTAGCCCAACCCCGCCGCGAACCGCACCACCGTGGATTCGCTGACGCCGACCGTCCGCCCGAGCCGCGCCGCCGTGAGGAACGCCGCCTGGTCGTAGTGCGCGAGGATGTAGTCTGCGACCCGCCGCTGTCCCTCGCTCATGCCGTCCAGCCGGGTGCGGATGCGTTCCGTGAGCTCGTCGTGCGCTGTGCGCACCGCCGTCGCGTTCATCGCCGCGTCCCCTCCTCGATGGTCGCGTGGCGAGTCTGGCGAACCGGTCCTCTCGTCGCCTCCCGGGTCGGTCAGTACCCGCGTGCGCGGTGCACGACGTGCCGCAACCGGCGGCCGTCGCGCAGGCGCGCCAAGTTCTCGCAGAACGCGTCCACCGCCTCCTCGGGCAGCGTGGGCCCGGCGAGATGCGGGGTCACGATGGCGTTCGGTAGGCTCCACAGCGGGCTGTCCGCAGGCAGCGGCTCCTGCTCGAAGACGTCGAGCACGGCCCAGCGCGGTCGCCCGCGCCGCAGGCCCTCGACGAGCGCGGGCTCCTGCACGACCGCCCCACGGCCCATGTTGATGAAGACGGCGTCGTCGCGCATCGCGGCGAACTCGTCGGGCCCGAACAGCCCACGGGAGGCGCGTGTGGCCGGGACCGTGACGATCACCAGGTCCGCCTGGGCCAGCGCCTCGCGGAGCCGGTCGACCGGCAACACGGCATCGGCCCCGGGCAGCCGACGCGCGTGCCGCGCCACCCCGAGCACGCGCATGCCGAGCGCGCGGCCCAGCCGCCCGGCGGCCCGACCGATCTCGCCAACCCCCACGAGCAGCAGCGTGCGGCCCATCAGCCACCGCGGCCGAAACGGCTCCCAGCGACGCTGGGCCTGCTGGCGCAGCACGCGCGGGACGTCCTGGGTCAACGCCAGCGCATAGGCGAAGGCGTACTCCGCCATGCGCGGGCCGAACGTGCCCACCAGCCGGGTAATGCGGACGTGGCGCGCCAGGTGCGGGGCCTGCACGATCCGATCGGCGCCCGCCGCGGTCAGCTGCACCCAGCGCAGGCGGGCGGCGCGGGCGAGCGGATCGAGCGGGAGGTTCTGCGAGGTCAGCAACGCATCCGCGTCGGCGATCTGCGTCTCGAGTTCAGCGGCGGTCGCGGCCGCGCGCACCGCGAGCCCCGGCTCGCGCCGCCGCAACAGGTCGGCGGCGTGGACGGCCCAATCGGGATGGTAGACCAGGACGGTCTCGATCATGGGGGGTCAGGAGTCGGGTGTGGGGGTGTCATGGTTCGCCGGTCGCGCGCGCCACTCCCGCCGGGCCGGGGTGTGACCCGCCGGACATGGACGCGCGCGCCGCGAGCCTGGCGTCGCCCCACGGGCTGTCCTTCTGACCGTCGATCTCGAGGAAAGCGAGTGGCGGGAGCGACGGGATTTGAACCCGCGATCTCCTGCGTGACAGGCAGGTGTGTTAAACCAGGCTACACCACGCCCCCGTGAAGGACCCTCCCGCCACCGTCATTCTAGAGAGGGGGGTGCGGGGTGTCAACGACACGTCACGGTGCGACCCGCACGGCGATCACCAGCGTGCGCCCCGAGTACGCCGGCCCCTCGATGTGGATCTCGAACTGCCCGGGCTGCCGGAGCGCGATCACGCCGTCTTGTCCCATCGCGTAGGTGGCCGGCGCGCCCACCAGGGTGACCCGGCCGGGCGGGCCGCGGTCGGCCCGCAGCAGGAAGAGGTGCTGGCCCACGCGCAGGTGCAGGGACCGCGGGGCGTGGGTCATGGGCCCGCGCACCGCGTCCACCCAGTACTCGATCTTCTCGGTACCGGCCGGCAGCGGCGGGACGTACTGGTAGCCCAGGTCCTCCGGCTGCCAGCCGGCGTCCGTCCACCGGAACAGTCGGTCGGTATCGCCGTGCGACTCGAGCAGGCCTTCGGGCACGAAGCGCACGCGGCCGTCGAGCAACCCCGTGTTCTCCAGCGTGACCTGGGGGGCGCGGCCGCGCTGCTGCACCACGATGTACGACAACACCGCCGCCGACCCGCCCCGCGCGGCGAAGACCGCGGCGGGCGGCCCGTCACCCGGTCTGCCGACCTGCACCGGCAACCACAGCTCGCCGCGCAGCCGGCGGCGCAGCGAGGGCTCGTAGCGGCCGCCGGGCTCGCCGACGAAGACGAACGCCGTGAGGACCGGGGTACCGCCGGTCGTGATGGTCGCCGCGACCAGCGCATCGTCGGCCCCATCGCCGGCCAGGTCGGCGAAGACGAGCTCGTGGACGCGGGCCCCATCCGGCAGCCGCCGCGCGAACGACGCGGCGTCCGGACGGCTCGCGGCGCGCTGGCAGGCCGCGGCCAGGAGGAGCGAGACCAGCAGGATCAGGGGGCGCTGCCGCAGGGCGAACCTCCGCCGGGTCGGGAGTCGTCGCCGGGGTATTCGGTGCAGGCGGGACCCGGCCTGCCAGGACGCGGCCGGTGGGGTCGGATCGGTCTATGCGACCCGCGCGGCGACGCGGTCGCCGAACTCCGCGGTGCCCACGGCCTCGCGGGTCCCGGCCACGTCCGCGGTCCGGGCGCCGGCGGCGATGACCTCCGCGACGGCGCGCTCCACCGCCGCCGCCGCCGCCGGCAGGCCCAGCGCGAAGCGCAGCAGCATCGCGGCGCTGAGGATGGCGCCCGTCGGGTTGGCGATGTCGCGGCCGGCGATGTCCGGGGCGGTGCCGTGCACCGGCTCGTAGAGCGAGGGGCCGCCCTGGCCCAGGCTCGCCGACGGCAGGAACCCCAGCGAGCCGACGAGGCCCGCGGCCTCGTCGCTGAGGATGTCGCCGAACATGTTCTCGGTCAGGATCACGTCGAACGCCGCGGGGCGGCGCACGAGCTGCATGGCCGCGGTGTCCACGAGCATGTGCTCCAGACGCACGTCGGGGAACTCGCGGGCCACCTCGACCACCACCTCGCGCCAGAGCTGCGAGGAGTGCAGGACGTTCGCCTTGTCCACCGAGGTGACCAGCCGCCGTCGCTCCCGCGCGGCGCGGAAGGCGACGCGGGCGATGCGCGCCACCTCGTCCTCCGTGTACGGCAACGTGTCCACCGCCACCCGTCGACCGTCGCGGACCTGGCGGCCCCGCGGCTCGCCGAAGTACAGGCCGCCGGTCAGCTCGCGCACGATGAGCAGATCGGTCCCGTCCAGCGCGTCGGGCCGCAGCGGCGAGGCGCTGGCCAGCTCCGGGTAGGCGCGGACGGGCCGCAGGTTGGCGAACAGCCGCAGCGCGCGCCGCAGCGAAAGCAGCCCGGCTTCCGGGCGCTCTGGCGGCGGCAGGCCGTCCCACTGCGGCCCGCCGACCGCGCCGAGCAGCACCGCGTCGGCGCGCCGGCAGGCCTCCAGGGTCGCGGGCGGCAGCGCCGGGAGCCCGGCGTCGATGGCGCCGCCGCCGACGGGGAGCTCCTGGAACGAGAAGGCGTGACCGCCGGTCCGCTCGACCGCGGCCAGGACCTTGACCGCCTGCGCGGTCACCTCCGGCCCGATGCCGTCGCCGGGCAGGACCGCGATCGTGGCCTGCACCGAGCGCGGCCTAGTACGCGCCCTGGATGCGGCCGCAGACCCAGGCCGCGGCGTCGCGCTCGTCGGTCGCGGCCTCGGCGCCCCGCGTCAGCTCCTGCGCGAGGGCGGTCAGGTCCAGATCCCCGTCCCACCCACAGAAGAGCGTGCGCCAGATTCTGCCCCACTCCATGATCCGTGCCTCCTACGGTCCCCTCAGCCCGCCGGCTGCGGCGCCGCGGCCAGCAGCGCGTACTCCAGGCTGTCTGCCAGCGCCCTGGCGCTCGCGACCACCACGTTTTCGGAGACGCCCACCGTGCCCCAGTGCCGCCGGCCGTCGGTCGATGTGATGAGCACGCGGACCCGCGCGCCCGTCGCCGCCTCGGCGTTGAGCACCCGCACCTTGTAGTCCACCAGGCGCACCCGCGCCAGCTCCGGATGGAAGCGCTCGAGCGCGGTGCGCAGCGCGCGGTCGAGCGCGTGCACCGGCCCGTTGCCCTCGGCCGAAGCCCCCGCCTCCTGCCCGTTGACCGCCACGCGCACGATCGCGCGCGAGGTGTCCTGGCCGTCGTGCTGGTCCACCGCGATGTGGAACGCCTTGATCTCGAACTGCGGCCGCAGCCCCTGCGCGGCGCGGCGCAGCATCAGCTCGAACGTGGCCTCGGCGCCCTCGAACTGATAGCCCTCGTGCTCCAGGCGCTTGAGGTCGTCGAGCACCGCCTGCACCTCGGGCCGCGACCGGTCCAGCGGCACGCCCATCTCGCCCGCCTTGTGGAGCACCGTGGCGCGGCCCGACAGATCGCTCACCACGACGCGGCGGGTGTTGCCCACGACCTCGGGCGCGACGTGCTCGTACATCGCCGGGTCGACCATGACGGCGCTCACGTGCACGCCGCCCTTGTGCGCGAAGGCGTTCGCGCCCACGTAGGGCTGGTAGTCGTCCGGCGCCATGTTGGCGAGCTCGGCCACCAGCCGCGAGAGCTCGGTCAGCCGGCCGAGCGCGTCGGACGCCAGCGCCGACCGTCCCATCTTGAGCCGCAGCGCGGGCACGATCGAGCAGAGGTTGGCGTTGCCGCAGCGCTCCCCGTAGCCGTTGACCGTCCCCTGCACGTGCCCGCAGCCTGCGGCGACCGCCGCGAGCGCGTTCGCCACGGCCAGCTCGCCGTCGTTGTGGGTGTGGATGCCGAGCGGCCCACCCACCTCGCGGGCGACCAGCGCCACCGCCGCGCGCACGTCCTCGGGGAGCGAGCCGCCGTTGGTGTCGCACAGCACCAGACAGTCCGCGCCGGCCTCCCGCGCGGCTCGGAGCGTCGCCAGCGCGTAGTCCCGGTTCGCGCGCAGGCCGTCGAAGAAGTGCTCGGCGTCGTAGATCACCTCGCGGCCGGCCGCCCGCAGCCAGGCCACGGAGTCGGCGATCATCGCCAGGTTCTCCTCGAGCGTGGTCCGCAGCCCCGCGCGCACGTGGAGGTCCCACGACTTGCCGAAGATCGCCACGGCGGGCGTGCCGGCCTCCACGAGCAACCGAAGGTTCGCGTCGTCGTCGGTCCGCCCGCCCGCGCGCCGGGTGGCGCCGAACGCGGTGATGCGCGCGTGCCGCCACGACCGGCCCCGGGCGCGCTCGAAGAACGCCAGGTCCTTCGGGTTGCTGCCCGGCCAGCCGCCCTCGATGTAGTCGACGCCCAGGTCGTCCAGCCGTTGCGCGATCCGGAGCTTGTCCTCCACCGAAAAGGCGACGCCCGCGGCCTGGGTGCCGTCGCGCAGCGTCGTGTCGTAGATCGCCACGCGGCTCATCGCCGGCCCGCCACCTTCCGCCGCGTGTACTCGATGATCCCGCCGGCGTCCACCAGCCGCCGCATGAACTCGGGGAGCGGCGCGGCCTGGAAGCTCGTCCCGCGCGTCTCGTTGACGATGCGGCCCGTCTCGTTGTCCACCGCCAGCCGGTCGCCGCTGGCGGTCGCCGCGTGCAGGTCGGTGCACTCGAGCAGCGGCAGGCCGATGTTGAAGGCGTTCCGGTAGAAGATGCGGGCGTAGGACTTGGCGATCACGCACGCGATCCCCAGACCCTTGATGGCGATCGGTGCGTGCTCCCGGGACGAGCCCTGGCCGAAGTTCTCGCCCGCGACGAGGATGTCGCCGGGCTGGATTTGCCCCGCGAGCGTCGGGTCGAGGTCCTCGAAGCAGTGGACCGCCAGCGCCTTGGGGTCGATGGTGACGAGATATCGCGCCGGGATGATAACGTCGGTGTCGACATGATCGCCGACCCGCCAGGCGGTGCCGCGGAAGATCATCCCCTCGCCCCCCCAGCCGCGCGGCCCAGGACCTCGTCGGGGTGCGCCAGCCGACCGAGCACCGCGCTCGCGGCCGCGACCGCCGGCCCCGACAGGTACACCTTGCTGTCGCGGTGCCCCATGCGGCCCACGAAGTTGCGCGACGAGGTCGACACGCACACCTCCCCCGCGGCGAGCACCCCCATGTGGCCGCCGATGCACGGGCCGCAGGTGGACGTGCTGACCGCGGCGCCGGCGTCCAGGAAGGTCTGGATCAGCCCCTCGGCCAGCGCCTGCCGGTAGATGGCGGGGGTGGCCGGGATGACGAGCATCCGGGTGCGTGGGTGCACCGCGCGCCCCGCCAGCAGCCGCGCCGCCACCCGCAGGTCCTCGAGCCGCCCGTTGGTGCAGGTGCCGACGAAGACCTGGTCCACCGGCACGCCGGCGGCCTCGCGCACCGGCACGACGTTGCCCGGCGACGACGGCGCCGAGACGACCGGCTCGAGCCGGCTGGTGTCGTATTCGACGACGCGCGCGTACTCGGCATCACGGTCGGCGTAGGCCGGGACAAACGGCCGCTTCGCGCGCGGCCGGACCCACGCCAGCGTGGCCTCGTCGGGCTCCATGATGCCGTTCTTGCCGCCGGCCTCGACCGCCATGTTGGTGATGCTGAAGCGCTCGTCCATGGTCAGGTGGCGCAGCGCCTCGCCGGCGAACTCCATGGCCGCGTAGCGGGCCCCGTCCACGCCGATGTCGCCGATGATGCGCAGGACCAGATCCTTGCCCGTGACCCAGGGCGCGGGCCGACCGTGGAAGACGAACCGCATGGTCTCCGGCACCCGCAGCCACAGCTCGCCGGTGGCCATGACCGCGGCCAGGTCCGAGGAGCCGACCCCGGTCGCGAACGCGCCGAGCGCGCCGTGGTTGACCGTGTGCGAGTCGGCGCCCACGAACACCTCGCCGGGCAGGACGAGTCCTTCCTCGGCAAGCAGCACGTGCGCGACGCCCGAGCGACCGATCTCCCAGTAGTACGGCAGGTCGTGCGCGCGCGCGAAGTCGCGCATGACCTTGCACTGCTCGGCCGAGGCGATGTCCTTGTTGGGCGCGTAGTGGTCGGGGACCATCGCCACCCGCTCGCGATCGAAGACCGTCGCCACGCCGATCTTCTCGAACTCGCGGATCGCCAGCGGCGCGGTGATGTCGTTGGCGAAGCAGAAGTCGACGCGGCACTCCACGAGGTCGCCGGGCCGGACGCGGTCGACGCCGGCGTGCGCCGCCAGGATCTTCTCGGTGAGCGTCATGCCCATGCCGGGTCCTCCACCCGCGCGCCGGCGCGGGCCGCCACGAGCCGGTTGACGCCGTCCAGGTAGGCCAGCACACTGGCCTCGAGCACGTCGGTGCTGCTCGCCCGGCCCACGACGACGACGTCGCCCTCCCGCACGCGCGCGGTCACCTCGCCCAGCGCGTCGGTCCCCCCGGTGACCGCGCGGATCGCGTAGTCGAGGAGCTGGGCCCGGACGCCGGTGATCTGGTTCACGGCCTGACACAGCGCGTCCACGGGCCCGTCGCCCGTGCCGGTGGCGGTGACCGCGCCGTCGGCTGAGCGCAGCGTTACGCTGGCCGCCGGCGGCGCGGCGGTGCCGGTGGTGACCTGGAACGCCTCGAGGACGAAGCGCGCCGGCGCCGCCCGCACCTCTTCGTCCACCAGGGCCAGGATGTCCTCGATCGCGACCTGCTTCTTGCGGTCGGCCAGCGCCTTGAACCGCTCGAAGGTCCGGTTGAGCGCCGCGTCGTCCAGCCGGACACCCTGGTCCTCGAGGACCCGGCGGAAGGCATGCCGGCCCGAGTGCTTCCCCAGCACGAGCCGGTTCGTGGGCAGCCCGACGTCCTCGGGGCGCATGATCTCGTAGGTCGCCCGATGCACCAGCACGCCGTGCTGGTGGATGCCGGCCTCGTGGGCGAAGGCGTTCTCGCCCACGATCGCCTTGTTGGGTTGCACCGGCACCCCGGTGATCGCCACCAGCAGCCGGCTCGCGCGGTAGAGCTTCGTCGTGTCCACGGCGGTCCGCACGCCCCAGACGTCGCGGCGCGTGCGCAGCGCCATGACGACCTCCTCGAGCGCGGCGTTGCCCGCGCGCTCGCCGATGCCGTTGACGGTGCACTCCACCTGACGCGCCCCCGCCGCCACGGCGGCGACCGAGTTGGCGACCGCCAGGCCCAGGTCGTCGTGGCAGTGCACGCTCCAGGTCACCCGGTCGCTGTCGGGGACGCGCTCGCGCAGCGTCGCGATCAGCGCCGCGTACTCGCCGGGCGTCGCGTACCCGACCGTGTCGGGGACGTTGATGACGGTCGCACCGGCACGGATGACCAGGTCGAAGACGCGGCAGAGGAACTCCACGTCCGAGCGGCTCGCGTCCTCAGCGGAGAACTCCACGTCGTCGGTGAAACGCCGGGCCTGTCGCACCGCCGCCTCGGCCGCAGCGGCCACCTCGTAGGGGGTCATCCGGAGCTTGTGCTCCATGTGGATGGGCGACGTCGCGATGAAGACGTGGACGCGCGGCCGCGCCGCGGGCCGCAGTGCCTCGATGGCGGCGTCCACGTCCTTCGGGTTGGCCCGCGCCAGCCCCGCCACCGTGACCCCCCGCACCTCGCGGGCCACGGTGCGCACCGACTCCAGGTCCCCCGGCGAGGAGATCGGGAACCCCGCCTCGATGACGTCCACACGGAGCGCCTCGAGCTGGCGGGCCAGCTCGAGCTTCTCCGCCGGGGTCATGGAGAACCCGGGCGACTGCTCGCCGTCGCGCAGGGTCGTGTCGAAGATGCGCACCAGATCGTCCATGGACGCCTCCGCCTACGTATGTTGCGCGCCGCGCACGAGCGTGACCTGGCCGGTGCGCGCGATCTCGCGAATCCCGTGCTTGGCGAGCAGGGAGACGATGGCGTCGATCTTCTCGCCCCGCCCGGTCACCTCGAGGGTCATCGTGCGCTCCGTCAGGTCCACGACGTTGGCCCGGAAGACGTTGGCGATCTCCATGATCTCCATCCGCGTCCCGGGCGTCGCGTTCACCTTGATGAGCGCGAGCTCGCGGTCCACCGTCGAGCCGCCGTCGATCGCCGTGGCGCGCAGTACCTCGACGAGCTTGCGCAGCTGTTTCGCGAACGACTCGGTGCGCTCGGGCGGCGTGTCCACCACGATGGTCATGCGCGAGATGCTGGGGTCCTCGGTCGGGCCGACCGACAGACTGTGGATGTTGACCCCGCGGCGGCGGATCAGCCCCGCGACGCGCACGAGCACGCCCGGCTGGTTGCGGACCAGCACCGAGATCGTCGCCGCGTGTCCGTCGCTCATGCCCGCCCGCTCCTCCGCCGCCGTACCGCGGGTCCTCACCGGACCGCGATGTCCACGGCGGGCCGCATGCGCGACAGCGTGTGCAGCACGTCGTGGATCGGGTGCGTCTTGAACGCCTCGATGAGCCGGCCGTCCGCGCCCGGCACGTCGCCGGCCGTCGCCCGGGCGTCCGCCGCCGGGTAGGCGAGCTGCGCGAGCTGCGCCTCGAACCGCGGGCCCCACTTGCGGGTGCCCAGCCGCGCCGTCGTCGAGCAGTTGTCCACCATGTAGGCCACGCCGCGCGCGTGCATGTACGGCAGCAGCGAGTCCACGGCCTCGATGACCGACTCGTTCGCGATCTCCGAGTAGGGATGGCCCCGCTCGATCAGCAGGTCCACCTGGGCCATCATGGTGCCCACGAACGTCCCGGCGGTGAAGGCGTGCACCTCCGCCGGCCGCCGCGCACGGTCACGCCGCGCCTCGGCGCCCACGGCCCACATGCGGCTGCCCTCGATCGGCGGGATCGGATACTCGGCGAGCCGCTTCCCCGCCAGGATGACGCTGCGGAGCTCGTTGCCCGAGGCCACCTCGTCGTAGATCTCGACCATCAGCGGCCGGGTCACGGTGTAGGCGGCCGCGTACGCGCGGTCGAACTCCGCGCGCTCGGCCGGCGCGAGGGCGTCGTAGAGCGCCCGCAGGCCCTTGTGCGAGATCGTCTGCGCGATCGGCCCGGTGATGCTCTCGCAGGCGTGGACGAACGCCTCGTGCTCCGCGTAGCCCTGCCCGACGTAGCGGCGGTAGAGGCTCTCGACGATGCCCCACACCGCGCCGAGCAGGATCGCGCGCTCACCGAAGATGTCGGAGAGGTACTCCGAGCGCAGGGTGGTCCTGAAGGTGTACGGCGCTCCCAGCGCCACCGACCAGGCCAGCGCGATGTCGGTCGCGCGACCGTCGACATCCTGCTCCACGGCAAAGCTCGTGTTGATGCCCGCGCCGTTCGTCTCGCGGCCCTGCTCGTACAGACGCCGGACCGACGGGCCCATCCCCTTGGGACAGACGCCGACCACGTTGATGCCCGGGGGGAACCGCTCGCCCATGTTCTGGAGGTGCCCCAGCAAGAACCCGTGCGACAACCCGAGCGTCGCGCCGGGCCGGATCGTCCGAAACACGCGCGGGTAGAGCTCGGCCTGCGCCGCGTCCGCGATGAGCAGCAGGACCAGGTCGGCCCGCGCGATGACGTCGAACATCTCGCCGAGCGTGCCGTCCGCCTCGGTGAAGCCGGCGCGCCGGGCGGCCTCGAACGAGGGCGAGCCCGCGCGCAGCCCGACCACCACGCGGATCGGCGTTCCGGCGAGCGACTCGCGCAGGTTCTGCGCCTGTGCCGGCCCCTGCGAGCCCCACCCGATCACCCCGATGGTGCCGACGCCCGCGAGCGCCTTCGGCAGCAGGGGGAACAGGTGCCGGCCGCCGCGCACGAACGACTCCCGCCGGCCGGCCAGCTCGAGCGTCTCGACCGGGAAGACCGCCGAGGTGAACGTGTTGTCAGTCATCCAGGATCATGTCCTTCACGGACTGCCCGGACGGGATCATCGGCAGGCAGTTCTCCTCGGGGTCGCAGAGCACGTCCACCACGCACGGCCGGCCCTCCGTGGCCAGCGCCTCGCGCAGCGCCGGCTCGACCTGCTCGGGCCGCTCGACCCGGATGCCACGGCACCCGAAGACCTCGGCCAGCTTCGCGAAGTCCGGGTTGCGCAGGATGGACGACGACAGCCGACCCCGGTAGAAGAAGGTCTGCCACTGCCGCACCATGCCCAACGCATT
>Ga0308411_10002780_pt1 | contig 11732 bp, 9 predicted proteins | sample HotsprottomLayer_2_FD_203530 | JGI IMG/M metagenome (GOLD analysis project Ga0308411, IMG submission 203530) | Hot spring phototrophic mat microbial communities from Octopus Spring, Yellowstone National Park, Wyoming, United States -... | ecosystem: Environmental > Aquatic > Thermal springs >... | reverse complement strand
TTTACAACGTTCTTCGCACCTCACTCCAAGCAAGAGACAGCCCGCTCTTTATCTTGACGGGTTCGCACTCTGAGTTGATTAGCGGATTTGGTTATGCCTATGAGAGGCAAAAAAAAGAAGAGTTCCTGCGCCATTCGGATGAGAGAACATTTTTTCTGATTTACGAACCCGACGATCAAGACGACCCGCACGATGTGCAAACTTGGCGAAAGGTCAACCCTGCTTTTGATATTATTAAAAGTGAGGACTCTTTTAAGAGCGATTATGATCAAGCCCGCCTGAGCGAGGCGGCGTGGATTGGTTTTAAAGCTAAAAATTTAAACATCTGGCCGACTCGAAAATTAAGCTCGTGGCTCCCAATTGACTGGGCGAGTAAGATCAAAAAAGTTCGACGAGTAACACCCAATCAAGATTGTGTCGTTGCGATCGATTTGAGCTTTCGCCGTGATCTCACTGCGGCAACAATTTGTACCTTAACCGATAAAACTCTTTTTTGGTTTTTTTGGGTTCCAAAGACCACCGTCCCCGAGCGAGTCAAAACAGAACACCCCGATTGGGAAAAATGGATCAAGACAGGGAAAGCGCTCTTATGCTCAGGCGATTACATTCTCGTTGAAAAAGTTTGGGGAGACCTCAAAAAATTTTTTGAGCAACACAAATTGAACCCTGTCTTAATTGGGTTTGATACTTTTCGGGCGCAAGATCTCAAACACCTCTTGACGCAAGAGGGAATCAATTTTTACGATTTCCCCCAACACCGAAAAAAAATGAGCCCTGCCATTCGCCAGTTTGAGCGGGCACTTTTCGAGGGGCTTTTTAAGCTTGTCCCCAACCCAATCGCTGATATGTGTCTCACCAATGCGGTGCTTGATGTTAACGACATCGGCGATGTTCAGCTTGTCAAACCTGAGAAACGAAAAGAGAAAGCCAAAATCGACGGCGCAGTCACCGCCGTTATGGCTTGGTCACTCTATTTGAGGGTCACCCTGGACGAGGTGGCGAATTGGGAGCCCGTCGTTTGAACTCCCTACCCCAAAAGGCCCGTTTTTTGACCCCAATACACCATATATGGGGTGTTTTTTGATTTTTATCGATTAAATAAAATTTTCTTAAAATAAGTTGTTATAAAATAATAATTTAATCGCCTTCGTAGAACGTTTTTAAAAGACACTATTTTAGGGGGGTATATTTATATTCCCCCCTTCTTAAGTCCCCGTTAAAACCGTTCTACAGCATCGTTTTATTCGCTCGTATCCTGCTAAATTTTGAGACATCGAAAAAATGAAAAAAATCGCATTTTTTTTGAAAAGATCGCTAAAAACCGCTTGACAAGCGGTTAAAAGTGTTATACGTTAAGATTAGGAGGTGAAAAATAGGTTTCTTTTCTTTTTTGAAACGCCTAGTAAAATCTCAAGCCCCGACGTCTTACATCCTAGGGGACTACAGGCGCCCCAAATCTATTTTTTACTCGCCTGCTCTTTTCTCTGCCATCCGCCTGATTGGGTCAACGATTGCCTCTTTACCCTGGGTCGTTTATCAGCGCACAAGCAGGGGCCGCCAGCGAGCCGAGTGGCATCCGACTTATGATGTGCTTAAGGTCAGACCCAATCCGCATCAAACTGCTTACCAATTTTTTGAGCAAGTTGTTAATTCGATTTTTTACCACGGAAATTTTTACGCTCTCAAAGAGCAGAAGGTTAATTTAGTCAACGGCACCGTTGTAATGGATACAGTCGGGCTTTATCCACTTGACCCAACTCGTGTTGAGATCAAAGTTGAAAATCGTCAAAAAATTTTTTTGATCGACCATGGCAAGACCCGACTTGAGCCCGATCAAGTCTTGCACATTGCAGGCTACTCTCGGGATGGCGTTGTCGGTCAACCTCTTACGACTTACTTGATGGATGCAGTTGCGCTTGGGCAAGAGGCCCGATCGTACAATCTTGATCTCCTCAAAAATGGAGGTTCTCCTTTTGTGGCGCTTAAGACTCAATCGCCACTTAAAAAAGAAGACGTCGATCGACTAAGGGACTCTTATAAAGCAACCTTCTCTGAGCTCGAGCGCAACGGGGTGATTGTCCTCCACGGTGGTCTTGAGCTTGAAAAAATTTCACTCAACCCAGAAGAGGCAAAACTAAATGAGACAATCAAGCTTGCCGATCTCGACGTGGCTCGCATGCTGGGCATCCCGCCGCATATGTTAGGACTGATTGAGAAAGCAAGCTACGCCTCAATTGAGCATCAATCGATTGAGTTTGTCCAGTATTGCTTGCGACCTTGGCTTGTCCGCCTTGAGCAAGCCCTAACCGTTGATCTCTTTTGGGGTCAACCGTTTTTTGTCGAGGCTCAAGTCGATGGGTTGTTGCGGGGCGATGTTGAAAGTAGATATAAGGCTTATGCAACCGCTCGTCAATGGGGATGGCTGAGTACCAACGACATTCGACGGCTTGAGAACTTGCCCCCAATTGATGGAGGTGATGATTACTTGACGCCACTCAACATGAGTGTTAAGAGTCGAGCAAAAAAAATAAACGCGCAAATTGGATTGTTTGATGAGGAGGTAAGTAATGAAAAAAATTGAAATTCAAATTATTGACGAGATCGGAGTCGACACGCAGTTGAAAGATGTGCTGGCGCTTAAAGATCAAATTGAAAAATCTGATGAAATTACATTATTGATAAATTCTTATGGTGGGAGCGTCTTTGATGGGATTGCAATTTATAATTTTTTGAAACCGTATCAAAAAAAGATCATTTCTCGCATCCTTGGAATTGCAGGGAGTGCGGCAAGCGTGATTGCGTTGGCAGGATCTCGTCTTGAGATGTTTGCGGGGTCGGTCTTGATGATTCATGACCCTTGGATGGGGACGGTCGGCGACGCTGAGACCCACGAAAAAAGTGCCGAGATCTTAGAAAAGATCGCTGGTGAACTTGTTGCAATTTACGCAACTGAAACAGGCTTGACCGAGGAAGAAGTCCGAGAATTGATGAAAAAAGAAAGTTGGTTGACGGCCAAAGACTTGCAAGAGATGGGCATTGACGTGGAGATTATTGACGTGAGAGGGATGGCGGACTTAATTGTCGCCAGTGGGAAAAAAATTATAGGAGGTGAACAGATGAACGAACAGGAGAACACTCAACTGAGTGTTGAGAAAAAAATCGATCAGGTCTTAGATCAAAAAATTAAAGACTTGATCGACCAGGTGGTTGATGCGAAAAAGCGGGTTGAAGTTCAAAACGCTTTTATTGATTCAAGTGGCTACCTCAACGAACCGAGTGTTGGCCGAATTAACAACGCTGGGGAATTTGTCGCTTATGCCATGCGGAAACCGCAAGAGGTTAAAGCGCTGGTCTCTCGGGAAACGGATGCGACCGACGGCTTGAGTATTCCCAAGATTTATCTTGAGGAAATTCAACGGGCTATTGTCGACGATCAAATTTTGTACCCGAGAGCTTTCCGTTTCGGGGGGACGCTGGGGACATTGCAAGCGCCAATGCTCAACCAAGGCGGCACTAACGGCCCTGAAGGTGGTTACTTACCAACCTATAAGGCGGAGGGGGCTGACCTTGATACGGTTGATCCCAAATTAAGCGAACTCCTTTTGACCCCGAGGCGGTTGGGATTTGTAACCAATTTGTCCAACAAGATCCTTAATGTCGCTCCAGCAATCCAAGCGCAAATCGTCGATTTGGCTCGAAATGTGCTGGGTCGCACGATGGAGAAAAAATTCATCTCGGGATCAGGAACCAACGAACCCCAAGGAATCATCGGCGCTAGCGCTACCATCAACGTCGCCAGAGACACCGCCAACGATGTCAAAGAGGTCGACCTTGCTAATATGGCATCAAGACTTCTCCCCGCTTCCCGAAGCGCTTTCTGGTTGGCCAGCGTCGATACGATGGCCAAGATCAATACCATCGCCGACAACTCCAAGGGTAAGGTCGCCTACATCCAGGGTCAACTGTATGCGTTTGGGTATCCCGTCTACTTCACCACTATCCAACCAGCTTTAGGTACGGCGGGCGATGTGCTTTTGGTCGACGCTTCGGCTTATGCGATCCATGAGGGTCTTGGGCTTGACATTGCGTTCTCACCTGAAGCTGGCTTCAAAGCCTCGAGTGTCTCCCTAAGAGTTGAGTGGGCGCACGATGCCAAGCCTCGCATTGTCGGCCCGATCCAATGGGCGACGGGCAAGACCGTGAGCGCTTTCGTGAGGTTGGGCTAATCTCATGACGTATCTAACGTATTCGACGCAAGTTAAAAATTATCTCTCAATTCCCGATACGTTGGATACGTTGGCGCAGTTTGTCCTGGACGCTGCTTGTGATCTTGTTGAGCGAGAGACTGGGAGGGCGTTCAGCGTGCGTACGCTGACTTACACTTATAACAATGAGGATGAGCTATTGTCGGCTCATCCTCGATTTTTGTTTGTGCCAAGTTTTTACCCCGTCACGAGCGTCAAAATTGGACTTGATGAGCAAACTCAAGTCGGCCCATCTCGTTGGCAATTGGAAGTGCTTACTTATCCCGTGACCATCACCGTGCAATGTGGGGAGATTTGCCCCAAGGATGTTCACCTTGCAACACTTGAGATTGTGCAATATAACCTGACGAGACTCAAGGCAAAAAATTACGCAGCCCGCACAACGGGCCTTGATCAAGTTTCGGTCACGTATGAGTTTGAAGTTCCGCTTTCAGCCCGTAAAATTTTGGAAGGTTACAAATGCCCAGCGTTTTTTTAGAAATTTCTCAGACTCTTAACGAACTTGAGTTCACCAAAAAACAATCCATCAAGATGCAGTATGAGGCGCTGTTGCAAAAGAAGCGCCACGTTGAAGAAGTGGCCAGATCTTTCTTTGAGAAAGGTACACGAGGATTTCGCCCCCGTGTTGATGGAGCGCTTCGGACTCAAGGGCTTGAGGTGAGCGAAATCAGACGAAAAAAGAATAAAGTGTTTATTGTTTTTTGGCACCGTCTCGCAAATCTGTATCACAATTTTAAAAATCGTCGTCAAATTAAATGGTTAAACATTATTCAACGGAGGGCTCGCCGTGCATCTTAATGTTTTTCTTTCATCGGTGCGATCCGATGCTTTTACGCATGTTAATTGGGGCACCTTGACCGCTCCTATCCTTGTTGATCCAACGGTTGACTTAATCGGTCAAGGCGTCTATCCTGCTTGTGATATTGTCGTGGAAAATTTTACCGTCAATGATGAGCGATTTAACAACGCCATTTTAAGCGTTCGTTTTGAGGTTTTATTTTTTATCGCCGCTCTTTCCGATTTGGAAAAGTACGTCGAAAAAGTGATTAAGGCTTACGCCACTCCACCAAGCTTTGCATCGACCGTTGAAGAGATTACGTTCGATTTAGGCCAAGAAAACGACTTGAAATTAGCGATGATAAAAATTACAATGAGATCAGAGTTAGGTTATTAAAGGAGGAGGAATAAAATGGCAAACGTAAAAGATACGAGTTTGACCGCTTATTACATCGGGAAAGAAAACACTTACGGAGTGGGTGTTGCACCAACTCGGCACATTAAAGAGACAGGCGCCACTGCGACGCTTAATCAAGAGACGGTCGAAAGTCAAAGTCGTTTGGGATCACGCTGGGCCAGCGGTCCTATTCGAGTGGGCGAGATTGGCAACTTAACAATGCCAGTTGAGTTTGACGCTGACAATTTGCAAGTGCTGTTGAAGCTCTTAACGGGTAATGAGGTCGTCACTGGGAGCGCCGACCCCTGGACGCACACCTTCACGCCGCAAAATGTGCAAACGCTCCCAAGTGCGTCGCTCACTTATCTTCTTGCGGGGTATCTTAAGAGGCGGGCGGTTGGAGCTGTTTTAAATACGCTCTCTTTTGAGATCGCTCCCAAGTCAATTGTGACTGGCTCGGCTGAGTTGGTCTACAAGACCGAGAGCGATCAGCACTTAAGCTTTGCGGCTGCGGCGATTAACGTCTCGACCGATGAGATTACTATCACATCGCACGGACTGGCAAACAATGACAAGGTCAAAATCTTTCGGGATGGGACGGCCACCTTCCCCGGTGGGCTTGAGAACGGAAAAGAATACTACGTTGTCAACGCAACCGCCAACACGATCAAGCTCTCTTTGACAAGTGGCGGTCCTGCGATTGATTTAACGGGCTCGCCCAGTGGCAATTTTATCCTTGTTAAACAAGAGACTTTAACCCCGACCGATGAGACTCCCTTTACTTATAGCCATGCCTCTGTAAAATTCGACGGTGTTTCTTTCGGCGAGCTTCGCCAAGCAAGTCTTAGTTTTAGCAACAACCTTAAGACCGATGATTTCCGTTTCAACTTGCAGGGTCAACTTTATGCTATTACGGCGGGGAAATTTTCGGCGACTGGCTCTTTGGTTATTGTGTTCAACGAGGACTCCCGCGCTGAACTTGCCAAAATAAAAAATCAAACCGAGACCGATTTAGAGATCATCCTTGATAAGGGATTATCGCCCAATCGCAAGCTTACCATTAGCTTGCCAAAGGTGCGATACTCCTCTTACTCATGGGGTGAGGGCGATTTACTGCTTAACGTTGATCTAGTCGGAGTTACCGACCCGCCGACTTTTACTTTGCTCAACGGAGTGTCCAATGCTTTCTGATTTACTTGCTCGACGAAAAACAATTAATATTTTTGGTTGCGACGTAACGTTGAAAAAACTGCCCGTTCGTTTCCGTGAATGGGCAGCGTTGCGCTTGTATGAGCTGGTCGACGGCAAGGCACAAGTACGGGCAAGCTACGAGGACGTGCTAACGGTCAACGTGGAGACTCTCCTTCTGGGCGTGGTCTCAATCGATGGTGAGACCATGACTAGAGAGCTGGCGCAACGGATTGCCTCTGAAGCGCCAGAACTTGCCGATGCTCTTTTGGAGGAGATTCAAAAATTTTCTACGCTGGACGACGAGGCAAAAAAAAATTAAAGATCGCCTCGGAGGAGATTGCAATAACAGGAGGGATCAAGGTGGTTGATGTGGCGGACAAATTAATTGCTTACCTGCTTCCAATTGCATCGGGTGATGATTTTTTTTCCTCACCCGCTTATCTTGATCAACCTGCTGATCTTGTTGACGCCTTGACAATCCTCCGAAACGGAACAATCGCTTATTACGAGAGGAGGGGAAAGCGTGGCAAAAACTAGGATTGTGATCGAGGCGGATAATAAAGCCTCAAAAGAAATCGATAAATTAAAAAATCAATTTCGCTCGCTGAAACAAGAGCCCCGAACTCTCAATGACCTCGTCAAAGGACTCGGTCAAATCCCTATCCCTGCGGCAGCGGCTGCCACAGCATTGGCAAGTGTTGCAAAATTTGCACAAGAGGCATACGCTAAATTTTTGGCTCAAGCCCAAGCCGAGAAAACTTTAAGCGCCACCATCCGAAAAATAAGCGGTGGCTACGACGTCTTGAGTCAGTCCTTATTTAAGGTCGCAAACGAAATCCAAGCGTTGACCAATATTGACGATACAAAAATAATTGCGGGGATGACCCGCTTGGCTGAAGTTGGCACGCAAGACCTGCCAAGAGCAGCGCAAGCGATTGCCGACTTATCAATCGTGATGGGTTCAACGGAGCAAGCAAGCGATGCGCTTGCTGTGGCATTTGTTAACCCTGAGCGGGGACTACGTCAATTGATCAATGCGGGGGTGCAGTTTACCAACGCCCAGAAAGAGCAAATCAAGACGCTTGTTGAGTCAGGTCGAGCAAGCGAAGCACAAGCGATAATCTTAGCGCAAGTTGAAGCACGCTATAAAGGGATTGCGGAGGAGGTCGGTAAATCTCCGCAGGGTCAAGTGCAACGCCTACAAAATGCGATTGATGATTTCATGATCTCTTTTGGGCGTTGGATTGACAACCTCGGGATTGTGTCGGCGACATTGCAAGGGATCTCATCGATCCTTGAGTCTGTGACCAAGGCAATGGATGACGCAACCAACGCCTCAATCAATCAACGGGCTGCACGGCAAGCTTTAACCGCAGTCTCAACAGGGGCGCGCATTGCTCAAGCAGATTTAGAGCGCCTTGCTCAGATGAGCGATGAGGCGCTCAAGCAAGTCCTTGAGTCGCAAAGCGCTCAAATCAGATCTTACCGCTTGCAACTGGAGGATGTGACCGCACGGTTGCAATCTCTCTTAAGCGAGTTCGGCGCTCAGTCCGTTGCTCAATTAACCCTGCCCGCTGTACGACAGACCGCAGAAGCATTAGAGCGTCAACGCGCACAACTTGAGCGCCTTGTTAACACCGAGACCCAGCGCCTTGAGCGAGTCCAACAACAGACCCGCGAGTTTCGCCAGCAAGCTCAAGTCGCTGAAACACAAGCACGCCAACAACGACTTAATGAGGAGCAAGCTCGCCGACGTCAAGAGCTTATCGAGAAAGAACGGGCTCAAGCCGAGAGCTTATTGCGCTCTCTTGAAGCGCAATACATCAAGCAATCCGAAATCGAGCGAGTGCTTAAGTCAATCGCTGAGGTTGAAGGCTTGTTGAGTTTAAGAAGCTTAACAAGATCAGACCGAGAGCGGGCGCAAAACTTGCGCAATATCTTAGAGGCGGAAAAAGAGCGCTTAATTGTTTTACAGCAACAAGAGGAGTTGGAAAAAAACAAAACGGAGATCCAACGACAACTTGAACAGATCTTTGCCGAGTCTGAAGCGTATGAAAAAAACCGCTTGGAATTTATCGAGATCTATAACAAGGCTCAAGAGGAAGGAAACGAGCGACTTTTGTTGGCGTTAAATAAAATCAATGATCAATATAGTTATCTGGAGAAAATCTCAGACGTCTGGGATGAGATCGCAGTTAAAATTGATAAGGCCACCAAACCCTTGGATCTCATGCTTGAGATGGCACGCAACTTGTCCACCGTATTTAACGAGATTGCCAATCAACGAGTCCGATCGCTGGAGAAAGAGCTTGACGCTGTAAAGGGCAATCTTTCCGCTGAGCTCAAATTGCGCAAAGACATGGGCGAGGAAACGGCGCAGTATGAAATTGATCGGCAAAACCAAATTAGAGCCGTTGAGGAAAAATTGGAATATGAGCGTAAGAAAGCAGCTCGTGATGCGGCGATCGCTAAAAAGATCATAGATTTTGCAACGGCCTCAATCAGTGGCGCTAAAGCGATCATCGAAGCGCTGGCAGTTCCGCCAGCGCCCAACATTGTGTTGGGAAGTTTGACAGGCGCTTTAGTGGCGACTCAACTTGCCGCTATTAGCGCCACCCCAATCCCTGAGCTTGCCGAGGGTGGTATTGTGCGAGCCGTCCCCGGTGGGCGATTAGTCCGAGTCGCTGAGGCGGGCAAAGATGAAGCAGTGATCCCACTTGACAAGGCTAAGATTGGCCGATCGGTCACCGTGCAGATTGGCACCTTGATCGGGGCACCAACTCGAGAAACGGCCTTGACAATTAAGCGATCGCTTGATAAACTTGAGCGGGAGGGGATCAAGTGACCGTCAATTTTACGTTAACGATTGGCAACACAACGCATGATCTTTCAAATCTCGTCCGACGGGACGAGTTGGAAATCCGTCACATCTTGTGCAACTCCCGCTACCAACATGCTCGGGATACAGCAGTCGTCTGTCTGAGCTATGATCAAGCAACCGCCCAGCTTATCTTTGGCGCAACCTCAACGATACGGGCCTCTTTGGATATTGACAGCACTCCCCGCTTCCGGGGGATCGTTAGACCAACCAGCGAATACGTGATAAGCGACGATCAATCAATAATCCGACTTGAGCTAATTGACAACTTTTACCAACTCGAGCAACCTTTACCCGATCGGCTGGTTGTCTTAAACAAGCAAATTTACGACGGATCGCCCACTTGTGTGTTGCGCCAATTGACCGCTTCAACGAGTGTTGTTTACGATGCCGCCGCTCCCAATATCTCGACGGTCTTGACCAAGTGTTATTTTGATAAGGGGGCGTCGATCTTAGAGACGCTCGCCGATATCCTCTACTATCATGGGTATACTCCTTATTTTACCGCAGACGGCAAGTTGACCTGGCGAGCGTGGTCGGTCACTAGCTTGACCCCAAGCGTTAATTTTAATGATGGCATCAATGGCAATATCCGAGGCGACGCTATCCTAACAAGGGATGAGATCAGCTCTTACGATGGTGTCGAGATGATCTATAGTAAAATTTACGACGTTGACAATGCGCTCCTTTACGAGTCCAAAGAGTCCTTTCCATCCACCCAAAACGGCAACACGATCCTGGATCGGATGATCTCTCTTGGCACGAGCTTAACCAGCGCCAGAGTTGTTGACGTATTGGATCTTCGGGCGCATGTTAAAACTAGATCGGTCAATTTTGTGTTCAGCGTCCCCGTTGAAATTAAATCAAATCAAGGTTGGCTTAATTTTATTTCGGGTGCTGTTGGGTTGGGCATCCGCTTTGATGAGGCCGTTGTGCAATCCAACAAAGTTGAGGCCAAAATCAAAATTAAAGCGGATAACTCAGGATACGGCGGGACTAAACTTGATGAGCTCCGACTTGTAGGAAAACTCCGAGTTGAGGAGGGCGGATTTGTCGTCCGCTCTACTCCAGTCGGCTCTAATCCTGAGCAGATCACGGCCAAATACCTGTACGACCAGCAGACGGCACAAAACTGGGTTGACGCTTACGCTAAGAATGTGGTGGCTAATCCTTACACAGTTAAGATCAATTCTTACGCAGATTATCCAATAGGCGCTATTGCAACGGTCAACTCAACGGTGGGCAATATCAATTTGACGGGGGTAATCACATCCAAAACGTGGACACATCCCAGCAAGCTGTACACGTATGAGGTGCGTGCGCTCAGTGCCATCACTCCAGCTACTCCAACGAATATCAGTTTGCCCGATACTATCCCGACGGTTGATGATATGGAAGAGTTAACGGTTGGGACTCAAGAGGATCCGCTAATGACCGTGACTCCGCAAGATCCTGTGACGGTCACGAGAGGGCTTAAGGTCTCCGCAGGTGGCAAGCGGATGTTGGAGATGAGCTACGCTCATCTGAGTTCGCTAGCGCTACAGACAAGTGGTCATAGTTTTTCGGGCGACAATTTTAAATTCGACGCCGATGGCAATGGGTGGTACACGACAGGGATGTATCAACTTGCCCGCATCACTCCAGCCTATCAAGTAACGACTTGGACAACTGCAACGATCAATAATCAGATCCAAACGGTCATATTTATGGCACGATCTCTTTTTACTCGTAATGATGCAGTTTATTTGCTTTGTGGTTATTCTGGTGATTTTTATCTTGTGGACGCCGCAACAAGAAATCAAATTGGTCTATCGTTTTCTTCTGTTACTACGGTTTATCAATCTTTTTTTATTGACGGTCGGGTGTGGTTTAATATCCCCGGTGATCAATTAGTTTGTTACTCCAACGCCTGGCCGCCAACTTCTTGGGGCTCTATTTCGGGTCAAGGTTTTCTTTTCCCTCATAACGGTCGGGCGCATCTTTTGACTGATTCAAAACTCTACCGAATCGAGGGGACGACGCTTGTTGATATTGGAGACTATAAATATGATTCGCCCTACTCAATGCTCGACTCGATTTTTCGAAAAGGATCAATCACCAAGCTTAAGGCTAAAGAAGGAACAACGCCAGGCATCTTGACCTTGGACGGTGATACGGTCTCTTTTGAGCCGACCACCGCAGCGGTCTATACATCGATGGCTTATGTGGCTGGTGCTTATTACGG
>Ga0308411_10002779_pt1 | contig 11732 bp, 13 predicted proteins | sample HotsprottomLayer_2_FD_203530 | JGI IMG/M metagenome (GOLD analysis project Ga0308411, IMG submission 203530) | Hot spring phototrophic mat microbial communities from Octopus Spring, Yellowstone National Park, Wyoming, United States -... | ecosystem: Environmental > Aquatic > Thermal springs >... | reverse complement strand
ATGACCAGACAGTCCGGCGAGATCTCCATCAGGTACTCGACCATGCGGTCGCTCGGCAGCGAGAGCGTCGGCCGGCCGTCGGCCAGCAGGTTGCCGAACCGCCCCAGCACCGCGTTGATGCGATCGGCCACCTCGAACGACGGCGCGAGCACCACGTTGTGGATCTTGCGCAGCCGGCCGCCGGTCGAGTAGATGTTGGAGACTTCGACGGTCAACATGAAGTGCGCGCCGTCGTAGGTGAACAGGCCGCGGTCGGTGGGGACGAGCTTCGCGCGTAGCTCGCGCAGCCACACCGGGTGCGTGAAGTCCCCGGTACCGAGCAGGGTGATGCCCTTGATCTTCGCCCACCGGGCCATGTGTTCGACGTCCATGTCCCGGCTGGTCGCCCGGCTGTACCGGGAGTGCAGGTGCAGGTCCGCGATGAGGCGCATGAGCCGGCGTCCGTGGTCCGCGACTGACGTGCGTGCCTGGGCTTGCCCCAGGGTTCTCCCCGATCCGGCGCGGGTCCTCCGGGTCAGACGCGGCCCGCGGGCGCGGCGCCGTCGCTCCACAGCGCCAGCATCGCCGCCCCCAGCGCCGCGGCCACGGTCGGCGCCAGCGTGAGGTCGCGCAGCCCCGCGCGCACCGCGGCCGCCAGGACCGGCCGCAGCAGACGCGACTGGTACTGCGTGTCGCCGTGCTCCTCGACCGCACGACGCACGTCGACGTCCGTGGCGAGCGCGCGGATGATGGCGCTCACGTGCCGGTCGGGGAGGCGGTTGAGCGCCTGGCGCGCCACGGTGGTGAAGCGCACCTCGCGACCGAACGCAGCCTGCCAGGCGGCCTCGTACGCGCGCAGCGCCCCCGGCCCGCCGCCCAGGTAGCGCCCCGCCGCGTCGGCGGCCAGCTCGCCCGCCAGCATCGCGAAGTAGATGCCGCCGCCGCTGGTGGCCTTCACCTGGCCGGCCGCGTCGCCGATGACCAGCATGCCCTCGGTCCACGTGGGCCGCCGCAGCCCCAGGATCGGGATGCGGCCAGCGAGCTTGCGCACCACCCGGGCGCCCGCGACCCGGCGCGACGCGACCGGATGGTCCGCCGCGAGCCGCTCCAGGTAGTAGAGCGGTGGCCGGCGGGTCGCCCGTGGATCGACGGCCAGGCCGAGCCGGCCGCGGCCGGACCCGCTGGGCATGATCCACGCGAAGAACCCCGGCGCCACGTCCCGGCCGAAGTAGAGCTCGGGCGCGTCGTCGTCCTCCAGGCGCACGCCCTCCATCTCGTACTGCAACCCGTGCACCAGCGTCCGGCGCGGGGCCACGCCGAGCTGGACCGGCAGCACCGGACTGGCGCCCTCCGCGTCGATCACGAGGGGGGTGGTCACGGTGAGCCGGACGCCGCGCCGGTCCACCTCGACGCGGAGCCGACCGCCCTCGCGGGCCACGCGCCGCGCCCGGGCGCCGGTCAGCACCTCGGCGCCGGCGGAGGCGGCCCGGTCGGCGAGGAACCGGTCGAACGCGTGGCGGTCCACCACGTAGGAGTCCAGCGCGTCGCGGCGCACCTGGGCCCGGGTGCCGTCCGGCGCGTAGAGCGCGGCCGCGCGCAGCGACGCCTGCGCGAGCGACGTCGGGAGTCCGAACCTCTCGAAGGCGTGAACCGAGAGCTTGCCGGTGCAGTGGGTCGGGGTCCCGACCTCGGGGTGCTCCTCCAGCAGGAGCGTGCGCAGACCCAGGCGCGCGCACGCCGTCGCGGCCGTGGTGCCGCCGGGGCCGCCGCCGACCACCAGGACATCAGGCGTCATCGAGGCCGGGCCGCCGTACGCGGGGGGACGACGATGCAGACGCGGGCACATGTGCTAGGATACCATGAAAGTATGAGGACGCTTCGCTGGATCGCCGCCGTGGCGGTGCTGGTGGCGGGGCTGGCGCCCGTGGCGCCGCTGGCCGCTGGGCCCTCGCCGACGGTCCGCTACGAGCGCGGCACGCTGCACGTCTACCAGGGCGCCCGGCGGCTCGCCACCCTGGCGATCGAGGTTGCCCGGACGGTGGAAGCCCGCTCGCAGGGGTTGATGCACCGGACCGCGCTGCCCGAGGACGCCGGGATGCTGTTCGTCTTCGAGGAGGACGGGCGGTGGGGGTTCTGGATGAAGAACACCCTGATCCCGCTCTCCATCGGCTTCATCGACCGGACCTGGCGTTTGCTGGAGATCCAGGACATGGACGTGGCCCTCGACCCGGCCAAGGGACCGTTTCCGATCTACGAGCCGCGCGCGCCCTACCGCTACGCGCTGGAGGTCAACCGCGGCTACTTCGCGCGCCGCGGCATCGTGCCGGGCGCGCGCATGGAGTACCTCCCGGCCCGCTAGCATGAGCACGCTCCCCACGGCCCGCGACCGGCTCGAGCGCAAGGAGGCCGAGTTCGCGGCCCTGCGCGACATCAGCCAGGCGATCGGTGCCGCGCTCGACCTAGACTCCACCCTGCAGCTCATCACGCGCAAGACTGCCGAGGTCATGGGGATGGACTCCTGCTCCATCTACCTGCTCGACGCCGGCGGCGAGCACCTGGTCCTCCGTGCGACCACGGGCCTGGCGCCGGAGTCGATCGGCCTCGCCCGCCTGCGCTACGGCGAGGGCCTGACCGGGACCGCGGCGCGCACCGGCGCGGCGGTCTTCAGCAGCGACGCGGCGAGCGACCCGCGCTTCGTCTACGTGCCCGGCACGCGCGAGTACGCCTTCCGGTCGTTGCTGGCGGTGCCGCTGCGCACCGCCGGCCGCGTGCTCGGCGCCATGAACGTGCAGACCACGGCCGTGCACGAGTACGCGCCCGACGAGATCGAGCTGCTCACCGTGATCGCCGACCTGGCCGCCGGCGCCATCGAGAAGGCCACGCTCTACGACAGCATGCGCCGGCAGATCAATGAGCTCTCCACGCTCGCCGAGGCGAGCCGCACCATCACCTCGCCGATGTACCTCGAGGAGATGCTGCGCCTGATCGTCGAGATGGCCACCGGGACGCTGGGAGCGCGGCTGTGCTCGTTGATGCTGCTCGACCAGGAGACCGGCGCCCTCGTGCTCACGGCCTCCCACCGCGCCGGCGAGCGCTACCACGCGCGGCCGAGCCTGCGGATCGGCGAGGGCATCGTCGGCCTGGTGGCCCAGAGCGGCCGGCCGATCGTCGTCCCCGACGTGCTGTCGGACCCGCGCTTCGTGCACAAGGAGATGGCCCGCGAGGAGGGGTTGCGGGCGCTGCTGGCGGTGCCACTGGTGGTGCGCGACCGCGTGATCGGCGTGTTCAACTGCTACATGGGTGCGCCCCACCATTTCACCCCTGAGGAGATCTCGTTGTTCTCCACGCTCGCCAACCAGACCGCGCTGGCCATCGAGAACAGCTCGCTGATCGTGCGCTCCGCGGTCGTGCGCGAGATGCACCATCGGGTGAAGAACAACCTCCAGACGATCGCGATGCTGCTCCGCCTCCAGCTCCGCGACGGCCGGGAGGTCTCGGGACGCGAGGTCCTCACCGAGACGATCAACCGCGTGCTCAGCATCGCCGCGGTCCACGAGATCCTCTCGGTCGAGGGGTTCCGCCTCATCAACGTCCGCGAGCTCCTCGAGCGGGTGACGCACACGGTCGGCCAGACGATGGCGCGTCCCGCGCTGCGGGTCGACGTCGCCATCGAGGGCGACGACCTGTTCATGCCGTCGCAGCAGGCCACCTCCGTGGCCCTGGCGGTGAACGAGCTCGCCCAGAACGCGCTGGAGCACGCCTTCGCCGACCGCACCGCCGGCCGGTTGCGCATCCTGCTCGCGCAGACCGAGGCGGAGTGGATCGTCGAGGTGCGCGACGACGGGGTCGGCCTGCCGCCGGGCACCGACCCCCTCGCCACCGACAACCTGGGGCTGAAGATCGTCCAGGCGCTGGCCACCGAGGACCTGGGCGGTCGGTTCGAGGTCGTGCCGGCCCCGGGCGGCGGCACGCGCGCAGTGATGACCATCCCGCGCACCCGCGAGTCCCCGCCCGGCGGCGCGCCGTAGGGGGGAACCGCTCGTGCCGGCGATCCGCGTGCTCATCGCGGACGACGAGGCCCTCATCCGCATGGGCCTGCGCACGATGCTGACCGAGGCCGGCTACCAGGTGGTCGGCGAGGCCGGCGACGGCCGACGCGCGCTCGACCTCATCCGCAAGCTCGATCCCGACCTGGTCTTCCTGGACATCAAGATGCCCCCGCCCGACGGCCTGGCCGTCGCCCAGCAGGTGTTGGCCGAGGGGCTGCGGCCGATCATCCTGCTCTCGGCGTACGGCGACCGCGCGTTCGTGGACCGCGCGCGGCGGCTGCGCGTGATGGCCTACCTGGTCAAGCCCATCAAGGAGGCCGACCTGGTCCCCACGATCGAGGTCGCGATGGCGAACTTCCGCGCGATGATGGCTCAGGCAGGCGAGATCCACAGCCTGGAAGAGGCGCTGGAAGCCCGCAAGCTCGTCGAGCGCGCGAAGGGCGTGCTCATGGCGCGCGACGGCCTCTCCGAGGCCGAGGCGTTCGCCCGGCTCCAGAAGGCCAGCCGCGACAGCCGCCGGCCCATGAAGGCTGTGGCCGAGGAGATTCTGGCCGGGGCGGACGCCCGACCGCCGGCGTAGCGCGGTGTGTCGTCCTCTCGGGCCCTCTCGCGCCTATCGCGGCCCGGCGCCGCGACCGAGCATTGAGACGACCGCGAACAGCCCCAGGGCGGCGAGTACGATCGCGCCGCCGGCGGCGACGTCGAGGTAGAACGAGGCCACCATCCCCGCCAGCACCGACACCAACGAGCACGCCACCGCGATGCGCAGCGTCTCCTGGAAGTTGCGAGCGAGCCGCAGCGCGGTGATCGAGGGGATCACGATGAGGGCGCTGGTGAGCAGGATACCGACGACCCGCATGGCCACGACGACCGTCACCGCGACCAGGGCGGTGAGCAGGAGATTCAGGGCGTCCACCGGCACGCCTTGGACGCGGGCCCCCTCCTCGTCGAAGGTGATCGCGAACAACTCCTTGTAGAACGTGCCCACCGCGGCGAGGACGACCAGTCCAAGCGCCAGGATCACCCAGAGGTCGCGCGGCTGCACCACGGTGATGGCGCCGAACAGGTAGGCGAACAGGTCCACGGTGAACCCCCGCGCCACGCTGATCAGCACCACGGCGACCGCGACCCCGCCCGACAGGAACACCGCGAGCGCCGCCTCGCCGAACAGGCGGCCCGACACCCGGAGCCGTTCGATGCCCACGGCCGCGACGATCGCGGCGACGAGCGCGCCGCCGACCGGGTAGGTACGCAGCAGGATGCCTGCGGCCACGCCCGCGAGCGCCACGTGCGCGAGCGTGTCCGCGATCAGGCTCAGCCGCCGGAGGACGAGGAAGACCCCGATCAGGGGCGCGACGGTGCCGATCATCAGGCCGGCGAGCAGCGCGCGCTGCATGAACCCGTACTGGAGGATCTCGGGCATCGGCTAGTGTCGGTGCGTGACCAGCAGCGAGTCGTCGCGGTACATCCGGGCGATCGCGCCGGTGCGGATCGCCTCCTGCGGACTGCCGTGGAAGATCAGGGTGCGGTTGAGGCACGCCAGCCGCGTGACCTCGGCTGCGATCACGCCGACATCGTGGGAGACGAGCACCAGCGTGGTGCCGCGCTCGCGGTTGAGGCGTCGCAGCAGACCGTAGAACTGCTCCTGCGCCTCCACGTCCACCCCCACCGTCGGCTCGTCGAGGACGAGCAGCGCCGGCCGGCTCGCCAGCGCGCGCGCGATGAAGACGCGCTGTTGCTGACCTGCGGAGAGGCGACCGATCAGCCGGTCCCGGTGGTCGACCATGCCCACGGTTTCCAGCGCGTCGAAGGCCGCCTGACGGTCCGCCGCCGAGAAGCGGCGCGCCAGGCCCGCGAGGCCGGTGCGGCCGGAGAGCACGACCTCGAGGACGCTGGCCGGGAACCGCGCCTCGAACGCCACGGCCTTCTGCGGCACGTAGCCGACCCGGTGCCAGTCGCGGAAGACGCGGATGTCCTGGCCGAAGAGCCGGACGTGCCCGCACTCGGAGCGCGCGAGCCCGAGCATGATGCGCAGCAGCGTCGTCTTGCCCGCGCCGTTGGGCCCGATGATCCCCAGGAAGTCGCCCGCCTGGATCTCGAGGTTGACCTCGTGGAGCACTTGCTCGCGCCCGTAGCTGAAGCAGACGTGCGCGAGCGCCACCAGCGGCGCCGCGCTAGCGGCAGTCGAGACCGTCGGCCAGGTTTCGAAGGTTCGCATCCATCACCGTGAAGTAGGTGGCGCCTTGGGCCCGCTCGTCGGGGGTGAGGCCTTCGAGGGGGTTCAGCACCGCGGTTCGCGCCCGCACCTCGCGGGCGATCGTCTCGGCCACGCGCGGGCTCGCCAGCGTCTCGAAGTAGATGACCGTGGCGCGGTGCTTGCGCGCCTCGCGCACGACCGCCCGCAGCCGCGCCGCCGGCGGTTCCGTCTCGGGCGAGAGCCCGCTGATGGGCACCATCGTGAGGCCGTACCGCGCGGCCAGGTAGCCGAAGGCGGCGTGGCTCGTGATGAAGGTCTTCTTCCGGCACGCGGCCAGGGTCTGGCGATAGCGCGCGTCGAGCGCCGCCAGCTCCGCCCGCAGCGCCGCGGCGTTGGCCTCGTAGGTCGCCCGCCGGTCGGGGTCCACCCGCGCGAACGCCGCGGCGATCAGGTCCACCTGCCGCTGGGCCAGCACGGGATCGAGCCAGACGTGCGGATCGAGTCCCTCTTTCCCTTCTTTCTCTTCGCGAGATCCCGTTCCAGGCCCGTGATCGTGCTCGGCCTCGGCCCTCACGAGCGGGAGCCCCTCGGTGGCGTTGACCGCCTCGACACCGGCCGGGAGGTCGGGCAGCAGCTTCTCGATCCACGGCTCGAAACCGGCGCCATTGTAGATGACCAGCCGCGCGGCGTGCAGCGCCGCGACGTCCTGCGGCGTCGGCTCGTAGGCGTGCGGCTCCGCGCCCGCCGGCACCAGGTTGCGGACCTCGGCGAACTCGCCGCCGACGCGGCGCGCGAACTCGTACAGCGGGTAGAACGACGCGACGACGGCGACCTTCGGCTCCTCGGCCGGCGCAAATACGGGCCCGGCCTGCCGGCCGCAGGCGGTCAGCGCCAGAACTGCGGTCACGATGACGATCGCTGCTCTCACGCCGATCCTCCCTTCGGTCGCACCCCGGCCCGCGGTCAGGCCGTGGCCGCCTGGCACCGGGCGCAGTAGCCGTAGAGCTCGACCTGATGTCCGGTCACCTTGAACCCCGAGGCGATGCGCCGGGGCACGCGGGGTACCAGGCACGTCTGTAGCGCCTCCCAGGCCCCGCAGTTCAGGCAGACCAGGTGGTCGTGGTGCTTGGAGACCAAGCCGTATCGGACCTTGCCGTCGCCGACGTGTGCGGGTTCGAGCACGCCGTCGCGGACGAACGCGTCCAGCGCGCGGTAGACGGTGGCGAGCCCGATCGGTCGCGTCCGCCGCAGCCGGTCGTGGAGCTCCTCCGCCGTGACGTGGCATGCCGCCTGGCTGATCGCCTGCAGGATGGCCGCTCGCTGCCAGGTGTTGCGGCGGCGTGCCCCCGGGCGACTCGTCATCGAGACCCCCTCGTAACTTGTGATAATCGTTCTCGGTTTTTCCATTCTAGGCCCGCCCGCCTCCGCTTGTCAATGCGGCGCGATCGCGGGACGGCGGGGCCCTGCGAGGACGTCCGACGCTGCCCCGCATTGCTGGATCCCGCGGCCCGGGGTACCATGAGTGCGTCACCATGGTGCTCCTGTGTAGCACCGCGTTCGAGGGCCGGTGGGGTCGCCGAGGGCCACACGCGGCGGTGGCCGCGGGGTTGGTGCTGGCGGCCGTCGTGCGACTCGTCGTGTCGGTCGCCGACCCTGGGACGGTCGAGCGCGACCCTTACCACCTGCATCTCGTGATCGGCGGCACCCCGGCACAGCGAGCCGATGCGCTCGCCCACCACCGTCACCACGGCCACGACAGACTGCACCGCCCCGCCGAACCCCTCGGACGCGACGGCGCGGACGCGGCACGGCCCCGAGGCGAACCCCCGGGAGGGCCTGATGCGCCGCGCGTCGTCTCCCTCTTCCCGGGATCCGTCCCGGGCGCGATGGTCCTCAGCGCCGCCGGTCTGGCGCTCGCGACGGCGGCGGCGGCGAACCCGACCGCGCCCCCGATGACCGGACAGGTTGCGCGCCCCGAGAGGCCGCGCGTCGCGCGCGTGGTCCTGCCCGTTCCGGACCCCCCGCCCCGAGCCGACCTCCCCACCTAGCCACCGAGGCCACTGCGGCCCGCGTCCGCACTCCGCCGACCGGGAGTGCAGCGATGCGCGCGTCGCGGTGGATGCCTTGCGAGGGAGGTCACCCATGTCCAGATGGATCGCCGCTGGCCTGCTGGTGCTGCTCGTGGCCGCGTGCCAGCGCCCGGCTTTCAGGGGCCGCGTGCTCGATCCTCCGCGCCCGGTCCCGGCGCTCACGCTGAACGACCAGCACGGGCGTCCGTTCGACCTGGCCGGGCAGCGGGACCGGGTCGTCCTGGTCTTCTTCGGTTACACCCGGTGCCCGGACGTCTGCCCGCTCACCTTAGGGGTGTTCCGGCAGGTCGCCGAGATGCTCGGAACGGATGCCGCGCGGGTCCGCTTCGTGTTCGTCACGGTCGACCCGGAAGTCGACACGCCGGCATTCCTCGAGCGGTACCTCCGTCTGTTTCATCCGGAGTTCGTGGGCCTCACAGGCTCTCCGGATGCGCTCGCAGCAACCTACCAGTTCTTCGGGGCCGCCTTCGAGAAGGTCCCGGTGCCCAAGAGCGCGGCCGGCTATCTTGTGGCACACTCGACCCACGTGGCCGTCATCGACCGGCAGGGACGCTGGCGCCTGACCCTAAGCCACCAGGCCACCGCCGACGACGTGGCGCACGACGTCCGGCGTCTCCTCCGGGAGTAGACTCAGCGCGCCGCGGCGTCGCGTCGCGGCCGACATGGGAGTGATATCGATGGACACCTCGCGCCTGAACATCCTGCGGTGCATGGGCACGGCTCTGCTCGCGGTGGCCGTATGCGGGAGCGCCACCATGCCGTCGAGCGGCGCTGCGCCGCCCACTTCACCCATCCGCATCGAGAAGGTCTGGGCCCGGCCGGGCGTCGCGGCGCCCGCCGGTGCCCATGGAAGCGGCACGACGATGGGCCCTGGAACATCGGCGATCTACATGATCATCCACAACACGGGGCCCGACGGCGATCGCCTGATGCGTGCCGACGCCGACGTCGCCACCGCCGTGGAGCTCCACGAAACCCGCATGGAAGGCGGCATGAGTCGCATGCACATGGTGCCGGCGATTGCGGTCCCCCCGCGCGGGCAGGTGGAGCTTCGGCCGGGTGGGCTCCACATCATGTTGCTCGGGCTCAAACGCGATCTCAAGGAGAACGACCGGTTCCCAGCGACGCTGCACTTCGAGCGTGCCGGAGCGGTCGTCGTCGAGGTGCCGGTGCGCATGTCGGCGCCCTGACCAGATCCATCATCTCGACTGGAACCCGCCGGGCCTGGTCAAGGACCACCAGGCCCGGCGGGATACGGGAGGCCACGAGCCTCCCTACAGCGTGATGACCTGGTCCGGCGGGTTCGCAGCCAGAGCGGCGTACAGATCGGGGAAGCAGCCGACCGACACCCCGGCCACCGTGCCGGCGGGCCGGCACGTGGCGGCCACCTTGCGCCCCAGGCCCGTGGCCGGATCACACCAGATAGGTGACCCCTCGGCCAGCCCCCGTTCCAGCGCGCACATGTCGCACATCATCAGCAGGATGCCCTTGTCCCGCGCGACGGCGGCCAGCCGCTCGCCGAGCGGGTTGCCGCTGCTCAACATGAACGTGTTGTCGTCGAAGAAGAACATCCCGACCACCTCGACGCCGTGTGTTCCGGCCTCGAGCTGCGGCAGGATCATCCGACCGACCTTGTAACTGGCGCATCTGGGCGTGGCGATCACGTACGCGACCTTCACGGCGCTTCCTCCCGGTGTCAGTGTGTGGGACGGCATCTACCGACCGACCGTATCCACGAGCCGGATCCCAGGCTGCCACGCAACCATGTACCCGCCCCCCCTGAGGGGTGTGGGCACCGTGAGCACCCGGACGATCCGGCGCACGGAGGTATCGATGACAGACACCCTGCCGTCACCGCCGTGGCTGACGAACGCCCACCGACCGTCGGGCGTGATCGCGCCGCTACGGCTCCCCCGTCCCGCCGGTGACTCGCCCGCGACGGGCGGGGAAGCCTCCAACGGCGGCAGCGGGATCCTCGCGACGATGCGCTGGAACGTCTCCGACTCCGGCCGCACGTCGAGCAGGTAGGCGGCGTCCCCGGCGGGATGCACGTGGAAGAACAGCGCGTAGACCTCCGAGATCGCGAACCGCGGCACGATGCCCGCGGCCAGCGCGATGCGCCGCACCGTGCCGTCTTTGAGGTCCGCGACGTGGACGTCGTTCTGCCGCTCAGCCCACCGCTCCGCCGGCAGGGGCGGATAGACCGCACCATATACCCGCCGGCCGTCGTACGCGAGGCGCGGCCGAAAGTTCTGCCCGCCTGAGCGTCCCGACGCGTCCCACGGGAGCACCCGGTGCGGGCCCAGCTTCGGGCCCGCGATGTCCACGACCTCGAGCCCGGCACGGGTGGTCAAGGCCACCTTCCCGAGACCGTGCGCGATTACCGGCCCGTGCGTACCCGCGCCGATGCGCGCAGTGGAGGCGGGGCCCGTGGCTCGATTGACGAGCACGTCGGCCAGCGGGTACGCGTAGAGCTCTCCTGTCACGCTCGCGTAGAGGGTGAGCGGGTTGCCGCCCAGCAGCGGGTGGAGCTCGTCGTTTCCCTTCAGGTCGAAAACCACCTCGTGGACGCTGAGCGAGGCCATATCCACGATCGCGGCGGTCTCGCGGGCGGCTCTCCGGAACGAACTCGCGACGAAGTAGCGCAGACCCGGGTCGACCGCGGACCACGCGGTGGGCGTCGGGATCCGGACGCGCACGGCCACCGCCGGCGACCCGCTCCAGCCCGCCCCGAGCACCACGAACTCCCCGGCCTGAGCGTCTACCAGCAGCAGGCGCCCGTCCGCCAACGGGAGAGTGCCTGAATGCAGGTCGAGCCTGAGATTCTCGAACGTGGCCAACAGTCCCAGATCGGGGAGACTGTACACGTACAGCCGCGCGGCCACCGTGTCGGCGACCACCAGGCGTCCGCCGCGGCCCGTCGCCTGAACCCTCCCCGCGATGGCCAGCGCGGAGCCCCCCGCAAGCATCCCCCAAACGAGGACCGCCACCGCCCACCGCCATCCCCACCTTACGAGCCTGTGCGCCACACCCGTCCCCCTCTCGAACCGACCGTACCGTAATAAATGAGAATCGTTTTCAATAATGCCTCGACGGTGTGCCGCTGTCAAGAGCCGACGGTGTTGACGGCCACCCCGGCGCGTGGTATCTGTTTAGACGGTACTAATTTAGACTGTCCTAAACCCCTGGGTTCCGGAGAGACACATGCGACGGTGGACGGTGGGTTTGGCCCTGCTCGTGATCGCGGTCCTGTGGGCCGGGTGCGTCCCCGCCCCGGCGCCCTCGCCGCCGGCCGGCCGCGCGGTCCGCGTGACCGCCACCACCGGGATGATCGCCGACCTGGTCCGCAACGTCGGCGGCGAGCGCGTCGAGGTGGCGGGGCTGATGGGACCCGGCGTGGACCCGCACCTCTACAAA
>Ga0308411_10002777_pt1 | contig 11734 bp, 9 predicted proteins | sample HotsprottomLayer_2_FD_203530 | JGI IMG/M metagenome (GOLD analysis project Ga0308411, IMG submission 203530) | Hot spring phototrophic mat microbial communities from Octopus Spring, Yellowstone National Park, Wyoming, United States -... | ecosystem: Environmental > Aquatic > Thermal springs >... | reverse complement strand
TAGGCTGATGCAATAGCGCGACCGCGCAAGGCGCGCGGCAACGGAGCGGCGGCAACGCAGCCCGGGGGAGGGACTTCCGTGAAGCTTGGCGAAGCGATCGCCGCGATCCTGAAGCGCGAGGGCATCGAGGTGCTGCTCGGCTACCCGGTGAACCACCTGATCGAGTTCGCCGCGGCGATCGACATACGCCCCATCATGGTGCGGCAGGAGCGCATCGGCCTGCATATGGCGGATGCGATCTCGCGCGTCACCTCCGGGCGGAAGATCGGCGCCTTCTGCATGCAGCACGGGCCGGGCGCGGAGAACGCCTATGGCGGGGTTGCGCAGTGCTTCGGTGAGAGCGTTCCGGTGCTCGTTTTGCCGATGGGCTATCCCCGCCGGCTCGCCCATGTCGCGCCGAATTTCAACGCCGCGATCCAGATGCGCGGGATCACCAAGTCGGCCGAGCCGATCGTGCTCGCCTCCGAGGTCTCGGCGGTGATGCGTCGCGCCTTCTCGCGGCTGCGCAACGGCCGTGGCGGGCCGTGCCTGGTCGAGATCCCTGCCGACATGTGGCATGAGGAGGTGGGGCCGCTCGACTACACGCCGGTCCCGGCAACACGCTACGGCCCCGACCCGGGCGATGTCGAGCGCGCAGCGGCGCTGCTTGCCGGAGCGAAGCGGCCGGTGATCTATGCCGGGACGGGAGTGCACTGGGCGCAGGCGTGGCCGCAGCTGCGCGCTCTCGCCGAGCGCCTCGCCGCGCCAGTGATGACGAGCCTCGGCGGCAAGAGCGCCTTCCCCGAGACGCATCCGCTCTCGCTCGGCGCGGCCGGGCTCGCGGTTCCGGCCACCGTGCCGCATTTCCTGTCCCGCGCCGACGTCATCCTCGGGATCGGCTGTTCGTTTACCGAAAGCAACTTTGCCGTCAGGATGCCGCGCGGGCCGCGGATCATCCACGCCACGCTGGACCCCGATCACCTGAACAAGGACATCGCATGCGAGATCGGCCTCGTGGGTGATGCGGCGCTCACCCTCGATTCGCTTCTCGCCTCGCTCGCCGAGCGCGTGCCCGAGCCGCGCGATGCCGCCCCGGTCGCGGCGGAGATCGCCTCGGTCCGCTCCGCCTGGCTTGCCGCCTGGGCAGAGAAGCGCGACAGCGACGCCGTGCCGCTCTCGCCCTACCGCGTGCTGCGCGACCTCTGGGAGACGGTCGATCCTGCGAACACGATCATCACCCACGATGCCGGCAGCCCGCGGGACCAGCTCTCTCCCTTCTGGGTGTCGCCGACCCCGCTCTCCTATCTCGGCTGGGGCAAGACGACGCAGCTCGGCTACGGGCTCGGGCTCGCGATGGGCGCGAAGCTCGCCGCACCCGAGAAGCTCTGCATCAACGTCTGGGGCGATGCCGCGATCGGCTTTACGGGGATGGACTTCGAGACGGCGGTGCGCGAGCGTATCCCGATCCTCTCGGTCCTGCTCAACAACTTCTCAATGGCAATCGAGCTCAAGGTGATGCCGATCTCGACCGAGAAGTATCGTGCGACCGATATCAGCGGCGATTATGCGGCGATGGCGCGGGCCTTCGGCGGCCATGGCGAGCGGGTTGAGCGCGCTGCCGACATCGTACCGGCGCTGAGGCGCGCGATCGCGGCAACGCGCGAGGGAAAGCCCGCGCTCGTCGAGTTCATCACCGCCAAGGAGACGGCTGTGTCGCGCATGCCGATGCCGGCTTGACCGCGGCGAGGGCAGGGAAGAGGCAGAGGGGATGGCCACCGTCGAGGTGAGCGACGTCACGAAGTTCTTCGGCAGTACGCAGGTTCTGAAGAACGTCTCGGTTTCGATCGCGGACGGCGAGTTCGTCGTGCTCGTCGGCCCCTCGGGCTGCGGCAAGTCGACGCTTCTGCGCATGATCGCGGGGCTCGAGAACATCACCGGCGGGACGATCTCGATCGGCGGGCGGGTGGTCAACACTGTGCCGCCCAAGGACCGCGACATTGCGATGGTGTTCCAAAACTACGCGCTCTACCCGCACATGACGGTGTTCGACAACATGGCCTTCTCGCTGAAGCTCGCAGGGGCGCCGAAGCAGGTGATGGAGGAGGAGGTGGGGCGCGCGGCACGGATCCTCGGCCTCGAACATCTGCTGCACCGCTACCCGCGGCAGCTTTCCGGCGGGCAGCGCCAGCGGGTCGCGATGGGGCGGGCGATCGTGCGCAACCCGCAGGTGTTCCTGTTCGACGAGCCGCTCTCCAACCTCGACGCCAAGCTGCGTGTGGCGATGCGCGCCGAGATCAAGGAGCTGCACCAGCGGCTCCGGGTGACGACGATCTACGTCACGCATGACCAGATCGAGGCGATGACGATGGCCGACAAGATCGTGGTGATGAACCACGGCGTCGTCGAGCAGATCGGCCCGCCGCTCGAGCTCTACGACCGGCCGGCGAACCTGTTCGTTGCGGGCTTCATCGGCAGCCCGGCGATGAACATGCTCGAGGGGCGGATCGAGGAGGGCGCCTTCCGCATGGCCGATGGCTCCGCCTGGCCGCTTCCGGCGAACGGCTCCGGCGCGGCTGCGGGAGAGGTGATCTACGGCATCCGCCCAGAGCATCTGCGAATCGACCCCTCAGGCATCCCGGCCGAGGTGCAGGTGGTCGAGCCGACCGGGTCGGAGACGCAGGTGGTGCTGCGCTGCGGCGGAGTGTCGATGCTCGGCGCGTTCCGCGAGCGGATCTCGGCGCGCTACGGTGATATCCTGCCGGTGATGCCGGACCCGGCGCTGGTGCACCTGTTCGACCGCCGGACCGGGCGGCGTATCTAGGCGCAACGAAGAACGGAAAGGAGGAGACAGTCATGGCCAATATCATCACCACCCGCCGCGGCACGCTGATGCTCGGGGCATCGGCCGCGGCGGCAGCAGCGCTCGGCGCCTCGCGGGGCTCGGCGCAAATCAAGCGCGCGGACGTCACGCCGCCGTCCTGGCCAATCGAGCAGGGTGCGACGCTGCGGATGATCCGACCCGTCCGCTTCGTCCAGCCCGACGAGGAGGTGTTCCGCGCTAACTGCGCACGCTTCACGCAGCAGACGGGTGTGCAGGTGCGCGTCGATTTCGTCGGCTGGGAGGACATCAACCAGCAGACGGCGGTGACCGCCAACACCGGCGCGGGCCCGGACATCATCATTGGGTTCAACGAGCTGCCGCACGTGCATGTCGACAAGCTCGTCGAACTGTCCGACGTTGCCGAGTATCTCGGGGCCCGCTACGGCGGCTGGCTGCCGCTTGCTCTGCGCTACGGTCGCCGGCACAATTCGAACACCTGGATCGGCGTCCCCTTCGGCGCCTCGGGCGGGCCGCTCGTCTGGCGCAAATCGGCCGTCAACGAGGCCGGATACCAGGTTCCGCCCGACGACCATGCCGGCTTCCTCGATCTCTGCCGGAAGCTGAAGGCGGCGAACAAGCCCGCCGGTTTCGCGCTCGGCAATGCGGTGGGCGACGGCAACGGCTTCGCCAACTGGCTACTTTGGTCGCACAACGGCTTCCTGGTCGACACCGACGGCAGGGTGGCGATCAACAGCCCCGAGGCGATCGAATCGCTCGAGTACCTCAAGCAGCTTTACGAGACGTTCATCCCCGGAACGATCGCCTGGGGCGACATCTCGAACAACCGCGCCTACGCGGCGCAGGAGCTCTGGCTCACCTCGAACGGCGTGTCGCTCTACTTCGCGCTGAAGAACGACCCGGCGACGAGGCCGATCGCCGACGACACTGAGCATACGCTGATGCCAAAGGGCAAGGCTTCGACCTCGCCGATGGCGGGGTTGACGCTGAATGCGATGCTGTTCCGCCACAGCCGCTTCCCGAACGCGGCCAAGGCGCTGATCGCGTTCCTGATGGAGGCTGAGCAATACGACCCGTGGCTGCAGGCCAATCTCGGCTACTGGGCGCAGCCGCTCGCCGCCTACGAGGCGAGCCCGGTGTGGGACAGCGACCCGAAGGTCCGGATTTTCCGCGACACGATGAAGTCGGACTTCTGGGCCGGCTACAGGGGGCCGATCAGCCAGGCTTCGGCTGCGGTCACGGCGGAGTTCGTTCTGGTGCAGATGTACGCCTCGGTCGCCTCGGGCCAGGCCACCCCGCAGCAGGCCGTGCGCGAGGCCGAGCGGCGCGCGCAGCGCTACTTCCGGCGCACCTGATGCGCTCCTTGCGGCGGCGCCCCTCGGCGGGGCGCCGCCGATTCGGGAGAACAGGATGGACAGCACTACCCAGGCCGCAATTCCCGCTGCCCCGACGCGCTGGACGCCCGCCCGCCGCGAACAGGGCTGGATCGGCTGGCTGCTCGACTGGAAGCCGTTCCTGATCGTGATCTGCCTGTTGCCGGCGGTCGGGCTGCTTACGGTGTTCCTGACCTATCCGCTCGGCTTGGGCGTGTGGCTCGCCTTCACCGATTCGACCATCGGCAGGCGCGGCGTCTGGGTCGGGCTCGAGAACTTCGAGTACCTGTTCGAGGACCCGATCTTCTGGAACGCGGTCTTCTACTCGGTCTTCTATACGGGCGTGGCGACGATCGGGAAGTTCGCGCTCGGCCTGTGGCTTGCGCTCCTCCTCAACCACCACATGCCGTTCAAGAGCTTCATCCGCGCCGTCATCCTCGTGCCCTGGATCGTGCCGACGGTGCTTTCGGCGATCGCCTTCTGGTGGATCTACGACCCGCAGTTCTCAATCATCTCGTACGTCTTCGTCGATGTGCTGGGGTGGCGTACGACCAATATCGACTTCATCTCCACCGCTTGGCCGGCGCGCTGGTCGCTGATCGCCGCCAATGTCTGGCGCGGCATCCCGTTCGTCGCGATCTCGCTCCTTGCCGGGCTGCAGACGATCCCGCCCTCGCTTTATGAGGCGGCGATGCTCGACGGCGCCACCTCCTGGCAGCGCTTCCGCCACATCACCGTGCCGCTGATCATGCCGATCCTCGCGATCGTCATGACCTTCTCGATCATCTTCACCTTCACCGATTTCCAGCTGGTCTACGCCATCACCCGCGGTGGGCCGGTGAACGCGACGCACCTGCTCGCCACCCTCGCCTTCCAGCGGGGGATCCCGGGCGGCCAGCTCGCCGAGGGTGCGGCGATTGCCGTGACCATGATCCCCTTCCTCGTGTTCGCGACCCTCTTCAGCTACTTCGCGCTCGCGCGCCGGAAATGGCAGCAGGGAGAGAGCAATGACTGACGCCGTCGTCGAGGGCGCAACGCTGAAGCCGCAGGACACGGCGCCCGAGCGCATGGCGTGGGAGAGCAGGCAGCGGCGCTTCGTCACGCTCTATCTGCCGCTCGCCTGCTTCATCTTCATCCTGCTCTTCCCGTTCTACTGGATGACCGTCACCGCCTTCAAACCGAATGCGGAACTGATGGATTTCAAGAACCACAACCCGTTCTGGATCTCCTCGCCGACGCTCGCCCACATCAACCATCTTCTCTTCAACACCGCCTACCCGTCCTGGTTCGTCACCACGATGGGGGTGGCGATCGGCTCGACCTTCCTCTCCCTGTTCGCCTCGACGCTCGCGGCCTATGCGATCCAGCGGCTGAGGTTCAGGGGAAGCCAGTATGTCGGGCTCGCCATCTACCTCGCCTATCTCGTTCCGCCATCGATCCTCTTCATCCCGCTCGCGACGATGGTGGTGCAGCTCGGGCTGTTCGACACCCCGCTCGCGCTCATCCTGGTCTATCCGACCTTCCTCGTCCCGTTCTGCACCTGGCTGCTGATCGGCTACTTCAAGTCGATTCCCTTCGAGCTCGAGGAGTGCGCGCTGATCGACGGCGCCACGCGGCTGCAGATACTGAGGCGGATCACCCTGCCGCTTGCCGTGCCGGGGCTGATCAGCGCCGGGATCTTCTCCTTCACCCTCTCCTGGAACGAGTTCATCTACGCGCTCGCCTTCATCCAGTCCTCGGAGAAGAAGACCGTTCCAGTCGCGATCCTCACCGAACTCGTCACGGGCGACGTGTATCAGTGGGGCGCGCTGATGGCCGGCTCCCTGCTCGGGTCCCTGCCCGTCGCGCTCGTCTACTCCTTCTTCGTCGACTACTACGTCGCCTCGCTGACTGGCGCGGTGAAGGAATAGGGCGGATGCGAATCGAACGCGTCGAGACGCTGCGTGCCGATGCCGCCTGGCGCAACTTCTCGTTCCTCAAGATCGCGACCGCCTGCGGCGTCATCGGCTGGAGCGAATACAACGAGGACTTCGGCAGCCGCGGCCTCTCGCGGGTGATCGAGGCTCTGTCGCTGCTGATCCTCGGCATGGACCCAAGGGCGTCGGAGGCGATCGTGGCGAAGCTGCATGTCGCCACGAGGCAGGCGCGCGGCGGGCTGAACCAGCAGGCGATCGCCGCGATCGAGAACGCGCTCCTCGACATCCGCGGCAAGGAGGCGGGCAGGCCCGTGCACGCCCTGTTCGGCGGGCCGGTCCGCACGCGCATTCCGCTCTACTGGTCGCATTTCGGCACCTACCGCGTCGCCCAGCGCGGCCGCGGCTTCCTGCCAGAACTCGCAACCTACGACGATCTCGCGCGCCACGCGGCAGAGGTGAAGGCCCTCGGCTTCCGCTGCCTCAAGACGAATCTCCTCCGCTTCCGCGACGGCAGGCTCCAGCCCTTCAACCCTGGCTTCGGCCGCACCGAGGGCTGGCCCGAGCTGAACTGGGACGAGGCGCTGCTCGGCGACCTCCGCCGCCAGCTCAGGACGATCCGCGAGGCCGTGGGCCCTGAGTTCGGAATCATGCTCGACGTCAACTTCCATCTCCGCACCGAGGGGTTCCTCCGTGTCGCGGAGGCGGTCGCTCCCTTCGGGCTACGCTGGCTCGAGCTCGATACGCATGACCCAGCCTCGCTCGCGCTGATCCGCCGCGCCGCTCCTTGCCCGATCGCGAGCTGCGAGACGCTGCACGGCAGGCGTGACTTCCGCCCCTATCTCGAGGCCTATGCGATGGATGTCGCGATCGTCGACGTTCCCTGGAACGGGCTCGGCGAGAGCCTGAAGATCGCGGCCATGGCCGACGCCTGGGAGATGAACGTCGCGCCGCACAATTTCTACGGCCATCTCTGCTCGCTCATCAGCGCGCAGTTCTGCGCCGTGGTGCCGAATCTCAGGATCATGGAGATCGACCTCGACAGCGCGCCCTGGCGCGACGAGTTCGTCACAGCCCCGCCCGTGATCGAGGACGGCATGCTCGTGCTGCCCGACACGCCCGGCTGGGGCGCTGAGGTGAACGAGGCGGCGGTACGCGCCCGGCCGCCCCGCGCCTGACTGGACCAGTCCTGCGAGAAACGACGGAGAAACGACCCGTGGCGAAATTCACCATCCTCACACCTGCCGGCGCCTCTTTCACCACCTCGGGCGGCGGCTACGACTATGAGATGGAGGCGCTCGAGGGGCTCGATGCCGAGATCGTCGAGTGCCCGGCGACCGAGGAGGGCTTCATCGCCGCCGCGCCGTCGGCGGATGCGGTCTATGCCAAGGGGATGAAGTTCACCAAGGCGATGATCGATGCGCTGACGAAATGCCGTGTCATCGCGCTCGGCACGGTCGGAGTCGATTACGTGGATGTCGCAGCCGCGACGGCGAAGGGCATCCCCGTCACCAACTGCCCCGACACCTTCATCGAGGAGGTCGCCGACCATGCGATGATGCTTTTGCTCGCCACGCATCGGCGCGCGATCGAGCAGGATCGCATGGTCCGCGAGGGCCGCTGGGGCGAGGGCCGGCCGCAGCTCCTCAAGGTGCCGCGGCTGATGGGGATGACGCTCGGCTTCATCGCCTTCGGCAGGGTGGCGCGGGCGGTGGCGAAGCGTGCCGCCCCCTTCGGCCTGCAGATGATCGCCTACGACCCCTTCGTCGAGGAGCTCACCCTGTCCGACCACGGCGTGCGTCCGGGCTCGCTCTCCGAAGTGTTGTCGCAGTCCGACTTCGTCTCGATGCATCTTCCCGACACGCCGCTGACGCGCGGCTTCCTCAAGGAGAACCACTTCCGGCAGATGAAGCCCTCGGCGATCTTCATCAACACAGGCCGCGGGCCGACCGTGGACGAGTCGTCGCTGATACGCGCGCTTTCGGAGCGTTGGATCGCCGGCGCCGGCCTCGACGTGTTCGCGGTCGAGCCGCCGAAGCCCGATAACCCGCTGCTCGCGATGCCGCACGTCATCCTCTCGCCGCACAACGCCTCGGCCTCGGCGCGGTTCGACCCTGCGCGGAAGCGCCGGGTCGGGCAGGAGCTCGCGCTCGTGCTCTCGGGGCGCTGGCCGATGAGCTGCGTCAACCCGACCGTGCTGCCGGGCTCAGGCCTCGTCCGCTGGCAGCCTCATGCGATGACACACGGCCCGAACTCCTGACACGCCCGCCGGCGTTCCGCATCGCGGATTCGCGTTCCACGACGGCCGATGCCCCGGTAAAGCTTCCCGGCTCCTGCGGCAGGAGGATCGGATGGCGCGGTCGGCACGGGGGGCGGCGCGGCGGGCGAGGGCGGCGCCGCGCGATCCCTCCCAGGTGCAGTCGGTGCGGCGGGCGCTCGCCCTGCTCGAGGCGCTCGCTGCGAGCGCTGACGGAATGAGCCTCGGCGAGGTCGCGCAGACGGTCGGCCTCGCCCCGTCTACGGCGCACCGGCTTCTGACGACTCTGCAGGCGCAGCGCTTCGTGCGCTTCGTACCGGGCGAGGGACTCTGGCAGGTGGGCGTGCAGGCCTTCACCGTCGGCCAAGCGTTCCGGCGGGCGCGCGACCTCCTCTCGCTCGCGCGCCCTACGCTGCGGCGGCTGATGGAGGAGAGCGGCGAGACCGCGAACCTCTACATCGAGGAGGGGGGTGAGGCGGTGTGCATGGGCCAGGTGGAGAGCCGCCAGATGATGCGCGCGATCGCACGGCCGGGCGGGCGGGTGAAGATGCACTGCTCCGGCGTCGGCAAGGCGATGCTCGCCCTGCTTCCCGAGGCGGAGGTGGCGCGGATCGTCAAGGCGCACGGCCTGCCGCGGATGACGGAGCGGACGCTCGACACGCCGGGGAGGCTGCGCGAGGCCCTTGCCGCGACGCGCCTGCGCGGCTTCGCGGTGGATGACGAGGAGCACGCGGTGGGGATGCGCTGTGTGGCGGCAGCGGTGCTCGACGAGGACGGCAGGCCGATCGCCGCCCTTTCCCTCTCAGGCCCCGCGGCGCGGCTTGGCGATGCCGCGCTGATGGCGGCGGGCCGCCTGGTCGCCGGCGCCGCCGCCGCCCTGACCCGGGAACTCGGCGGCCGCGCAAAGGCCTGACCCCGCCCCCGCTCCCTGCCTGTTTTCCGCATTGTGGAAACCCGTTTCGGTGCGCTTGCGCAAGCGTGCTGGCCGGCCCATTTCACAGCCGGGCGGCCGGTGCCGGGACGGGCCTGCTCCGGGACGCGCCTATTCCGGGATGGGTCTGCTCCGCGACGGGTTTGCAAGGGGTGCTGAGCGATGCCGAGGATGCCGGCGATCGAGGCTGCGGTGAGGGTGCTCGAGAGGGAGGGCGTGACGGTCGCCTTCGGCGTTCCTGGTGCCGCAATCAACCCGCTCTACGCCGCGCTGAAGCGGCGCGGCTCGATCCGCCACTTCCTCGCCCGCCATGTCGAAGGCGCCTCGCACATGGCGGACGGTTACAGCCGAGCCGCGCCCGGCAATATCGGCGTCTGCATAGGCACCTCAGGCCCCGCCGGAACCGATATGATCACCGGCCTTTACACGGCGCAGGCCGACAGCATCCCAATCCTCTGCATCACCGGACAAGCGCCGCGGGCGAAGCTGCACAAGGAGGACTTCCAGGCCGTCGACATCGAATCGATCGCCAAGCCGGTGACGAAGTGGGCGGTGACGGTGCGCGAGCCCGGCCTCGTGCCGCGCGTGTTCCAGCAGGCCTTCCATCTGATGCGCTCTGGCCGCCCAGGGCCGGTGCTGATCGACCTGCCGGTGGATGTGCAGAACGCGGAGATCGAGTTCGACGACACGACCTACGCGCCGCTGCCCGTCTACAAGCCCGCTGCCACGCGGGCGCAGGTCGAGCACGCGATGGGCATGATCGTGACGGCCGAACGGCCACTGATCGTCGCCGGCGGCGGCATCATCAACGCCGACGCCTCCGACCTGCTCGTGCGCTTCGCCGAGACCACGGGAATCCCCGTGATCCCAACGCTGATGGGCTGGGGCGCGATCCCGGACGACCACCCGCTGATGGCCGGCATGGTGGGGCTGCAGACCTCGCACCGCTACGGCAACGCAACATTTCTCAAGAGCGACTTCGTGCTCGGCATCGGCAACCGCTGGGCCAACCGCCACACCGGCTCGATCGAGGCCTACACCCAGGGCCGCCGCTTCATCCATGTCGACATCGAGCCCACGCAGATCGGCCGCGTGTTCAACCCGGATTTCGGCATCGTGTCGGACGCGCACGCGGCGCTGTCGCTGTTCGTCGAGGTGGCGGAGGCGTGGAAGGCGGCAGGCAGGCTGCCCGACTGGAGCGCCTGGGCAGCGGAGTGCCTGCACCGCAAGCGCACCATGCTGCGCAAGACGCATTTCGACCAGGTGCCGCTGAAGCCCCAGCGCGTCTACCAGGAGATGAACGAGGCCCTGCCGCGCGACACCTGCTACGTCACGACGATCGGCCTCTCCCAGATCGCGGGGGCGCAGTTCCTGCACGTCTACAAGCCACGCAACTGGATCAACTGCGGCCAGGCGGGCCCGCTCGGATGGACGCTGCCTGCCGCTCTCGGCGTGCGCGTGGCCGACCCGCAGCGCGAGATCGTTGCGCTCTCAGGCGACTACGACTTCCAGTTCCTGATCGAGGAGCTCGCGGTGGGCGCGCAATACAAGCTGCCCTACCTGCACATCGTCGTCAACAACTCCTATCTCGGCCTGATCCGTCAGGCGCAGCGCGGCTTCCAGATGGACTTCGAGGTCAGCCTCGCCTTCGACAACATCAACATGCCGGAGGAGGAGGGGGTGGCCGGCTACGGCGTCGACCATGTGGCGGTCGCGGAAGGCCTCGGCTGCAAGGCTTTGCGCGTGAAGAGCCCCAACGAGTTCAAGGAGGCCTTCGCAAAGGCACGCGCGCTGATGGACGAGCACCAGGTGCCGGTGGTGCTCGAGTTCATTCTCGAGCGTGTGACCAACATCGCAATGGGCACAGAGATCCACAACGTGACGGAGTTCGAGGAGATCCTCTGCCTCGACCCCTCGGTCTCGATCAACGACGTCTCTGGGTCGGTGCTGAACAACGGCTCGGCGACGCCGCAGCCGGTACCGGCGAAGCAGCCGGCCTGACCGCGCCGCAACGCTCCTCGGGGGGAGCGAGGCGTGGCTCTGCGGACGGCAAGGAATTCGCGCAGCGCAACGCTCCTCGCTGAGGGCGGGCGCAATTTCGGACAGAGGACCGCCAGCGCCTTCCCCGCGCAGGGTAGCGGCCGCGCCAACACAGGGTTTGGGCCGCTGTCGTCGCTGGCGCGCGAAACGCCACCCCCACGCGCCCGGTGCTGCCCGCTCGCGAGTCACCCGCAAGCACCGACGCGGGAGAGAGGGGCTTGCGGGAACACACCACACAGAGGCGGTTGCGTCAGCGAAGGGGGGGCACGACGGGTCGGTCCCTGGGGTCCGGCTCAGAACCGGAACGCGACGAAGGCGGGGATGTGACCTTCGGTCGACCTTCGGACTCGAACTGAGGCGAGGCAGGTTGCGGCGAGGCGGTCGTATCTGGCGGCGACGCGG
>Ga0308411_10002776_pt1 | contig 11739 bp, 9 predicted proteins | sample HotsprottomLayer_2_FD_203530 | JGI IMG/M metagenome (GOLD analysis project Ga0308411, IMG submission 203530) | Hot spring phototrophic mat microbial communities from Octopus Spring, Yellowstone National Park, Wyoming, United States -... | ecosystem: Environmental > Aquatic > Thermal springs >... | reverse complement strand
CAAGGTCATGTCTACATAAGAGAGAGCGGCACCATCGAGGTTTTTCTCACGCGCTTGGTTGGCCATACGCAGAGTCAGGCGTTGAAATTCGTCGCTGTATTGCTCGTACCGAGGCGTTTCAATCATCTTCCAAGCCGCCTGCTTGCTCAAGTCATTGAGTACTTCTGCATTTTCCTTAATGGCAGCGAAGTCATTCTGAGCCAAGGCTGCAAGGAGTTTCTGAGCCGCAAAGAGCTTCCTCTCCATGATGCTGCTTTCCTTCTTGAGCGAGGGCGCCTGCATCCACGCCGTAGTGGTTCCGAACAAGGCCACACAACTCATGATTGCCCATCGACGCATCACACACACTCCTTTCAGGGTTTGATTGTCCATGTTCGGTGTAGCAAGTCGCGAGCCAAAGCCGCTGTACCCAACGATTGCGTCAGGCGGCGGCGGGAATTATCTGCCGCAGTTCTGGAACGATGTCCCGGTGGAGCACATCGTGCAACGTGCTTAACGCTCGGGCCACGGGTGCACCATCGAGAACCCGATGATCGAAGATGAGTCGGACAGCGAGCGAGCCATCGGGCGCCAACGGGCTGTAACAAAGCGTTGTCGTGGTGGGAGAGATCAGCGACAAGGCCGACGCGCCATCTCCAGCGGTGACACTGACCCCAAAAGTTCCAAAATACTTTTCGCGAAGCGGCCCCGACCACGAATGGGCGATCCGCCAAAACCAACGACGGGGCGGATGCCACAGCCGCGATGCCCGAAAGAGTCGCCGGTATTCGCGGAACTGTTCAACGGGAGCCGTCTTGTATTGGCGTAAACGTTCTTGTAATTCCTCAAGCGACAACGCTTCGGGGTTTTCCACTCGGGCAAAGAACACTACTGGCTCACCTTGCCAAATACGCTCAACAGCAATCATCGCAACGTTGGTTTCATGCTGGTACAGCCGTGGGCGGGGCCAATCGAGCCAAGTCCGGCGAAGTTCGGGACACCGCCGTGCCGTAATCGCCATCGCCTTGATAAAAACAGCACACCAACTGATCCCAGACGACACGCGCGCCGACGCAACCTCACCGAGTGACATCCATCTCTCGAAGGGAACCAAGGGAATACCCTGGCAGACGGCAAGCAAATCACTCATCCAGATTCGCGGAGGTGACAGTGGGAGAACGTTACCGGTGCTCATGGTCTTTGTTTGTAACGCCTTACCAGTCCATCTCGCAAGAGCAATCGCCTGGCCGAGCCGGCTCGTCGCATGCTCCCAACGTCCCCGATGATCGACAACCGCCGACGTACGGGACGAAGGACCTATGGCGTGGCCCAGTTAGACCAAACAGGATCGGGCAAACGAGTGGGGAGGATTTCACGGACCTGGCGCGATGAATCGTTGCGCGAGGTCTTGGCTGCACTGGCGATGTTTCTCTCGGGATACTTCTTTCGATGGAATCTGTCATCGCCTCGGGTGTGCCGATCGGAAAAGTGGTAGCCGTTGGGGATTTGGTGCGTATTTCACCTGATGATCGTTGTGACAGTTCGGATGTAAGACAAAATGGGCGAGTCGATTGGGAGTTTGCGGGAGGTCAGCAATGCGTGTGAGCGAAGTCACCTCCATCTTGAATGACCTCGAGAAGACCGACGCCGGTGCCGCCGAGAAGCTCCTGCCGCTTGTTTACGACGAACTCCGAAAGCTGGCCGCCCAGCGACTGGCACGGGAAAAACCGGGGCAAACCTTACAAGCGACCGCATTAGTGCATGAGGCGTACCTTCGGCTGGTGGGCACGAACGGGCCACAAACCTGGAAGAGCCGCGGCCATTTCTTCGCTGCAGCCGCCGAGGCCATGCGACGAATCCTCGTGGAACGAGCGCGACGAAGACTGAGTGTGCGGCATGGCGGCTGGTGGAACCGTGTCGAGTTGGATGCCAGTGCCGATGCGGCTGAGCCGAAGGCCCGGGAAATCGTGCAGGTTCATGAGGCTCTCAAGTTGCTGGCACGGGAGTCGCCTGTTAAGGCGGAACTCGTGAAGCTCCGGTATTTTGGCGGCCTGAGTCACCAGGAAGCGGCTGAATTGTTGGATATCAGCCGAGCCACGGCGGATCGTTATTGGGTTTACGCCAAGGCCTTTCTTTTCGCCGCCTTGCGTGATGGGCAAAGTTGAAAATTCAATGAGCGTGAGGCAAACAGTCCGGATTTTTCGCACTGTCAGGTGAGGATCCCCCGAGGAATCTTACCATGCCCGAGCAGCCGCCGCCATTTGATGAGGTTTTTCACGAAGCACTTCGCCGTCCCGCCGGTCCCGAGAGAGACCGCTACCTGGAGGAGGTCTGCCAAGGTCATCCAGAACTGAGGCAGCGCTTAGAGAATCTGCTTCGAGCCGTCGCTCAAGCGGGCACCTTCCTGGAAGAACCCGCTGAAGATCCCTTCCCTACCATCGATCAACCTATCGGTGAAACGCCCAACACAGTCATTGGGCACTACAAACTGTTGGAGTTGATCGGGGAAGGCGGCATGGGGACCGTTTGGATGGCGCAGCAGACCGAGCCAGTTAAACGGTTGGTCGCGCTGAAGCTAATTAAAGCCGGTATGGACTCAAAAGCCTTTGTTGCCCGTTTCGAGGCCGAGCGCCAAGCGCTCGCATTGATGGACCACCCCAACATTGCGCGAGTCCTTGATGGCGGCACGACGAGCACGGGGCGCCCCTACTTTGTCATGGATCTCGTCAAGGGCGTGCCCATCACGAAGTACTGCGACGAGCACCGCTTGACGCCTCAGCAACGGTTGGAGCTTTTCATTCCCATTTGTGAGGCTGTCCAGCATGCCCATCAAAAAGGAATTATTCACCGCGATCTCAAGCCATCCAACGTGCTGGTCGCACTTTACGATGGCCGACCAGTGCCGAAAGTGATCGACTTCGGCGTCGCGAAAGCCATGGGCCAGACCTTGACGGAACAGACTCTGGTCACCGGCTTCGGAGCCGTTGTGGGCACGTTAGAGTACATGTCACCCGAACAAGCCGAGTTGAACCAGCTGGATATTGATACCCGCAGCGACATCTATTCGCTGGGCGTCCTTTTGTATGAACTGCTCACCGGTAGCCCCCCATTCCGGCGCAACGATCTCGCAAAGGCTGGCATCCTCGAAATGCTCCGACTCATCCGCGAACAGGAGCCTTCCAAGCCCAGCACTAAACTCAGCACGGAGGACAAGCTGCCCACCTTGGCGGCGAATCGGGGCATGGAACCGGTGCGGCTGACGAGGTTAATACGGGGCGAGCTTGATTGGATCGTGATGAAATCCTTGGAGAAGGACCGCAGTCGTCGCTACGGAACCGCTATGGACCTCGCGGCGGACTTGCAACGGTACCTAAAGGGTGAGCCAGTTCAAGCGGCACCACCTTCAACAGCCTACCGGTTTCGGAAATTTGTGCATCGGCATCGGACGGCCACTTCTCTCGGCCTGGTAATACTGGTATCCCTTCTGGCGATTCTTGTGAATCAGATCAGCGCCTCTCTCCGCATTCGCTCGGAGCGTGACCGAGCGATTGCCGCCGCGGAACAGGAACGGCAGGCCAAAAAAGAATCCGCCACTCGCTTAGCGCAAATCGAACGAATTAACAATACAGTGTTCGATATTTTTACGGACTTCGATATCCGCAAAGTGAAAGCGGGGCCGGACCCGGTCGAGGCGGTCTTGGCACAACGTTTGATTCATGCCGGCCATCAACTCGATGCCCGCGCGATTGATGATCCTGTCGTTTGGGCAAACCTGCAAAACCGGCTCGGACAAACGCTTGTCTCATTAGGGCGTCCGAAGGAGGCGATTACCTTTTTGGAAGTTGCACGAGACACCCGACAAAATCGTCTGGGCAAAGACCATCCAGATACGCTGGCCAGCATGAATGATCTTGCGGTCGCTTATCAATACGCGGGGCGGCTCGATCTCGCGGTGGCGCTCATGGAGGAAACCGTCCAACTCCGGCAAGACCGCCTGGAACCTGATCATCCAGATACCCTTCTTAGCATGCACAACCTGGCCACCATCTACTCAGCACTCGGACGGCATTCGGAAGCCGTGAAGCTCCGCGAAGAGACTCTCATTCGGCGAAGGAACAAGCTTGGCGTCGATCATCATGACACTCTGAAGACGCAGTACAACCTCGGAGTCAGCTATTTTTATCTCAGCCGGTACTCGGAAGCGATTCGAATTTTTGCAGAGACCTTGCAACTTTACAAAGCCAAGTTCGGCGCTGATCACCCCGAAACCCTCGGTGCGATGAACAATCTGGCGAACACGTATGCCATGATCGGCCGCTATGCCGACGCCGCTAAGCTGCACGAGGAGACCCTTTCGTTAAGACGTGCCCGGCTTGGCCCTGACCACCCCGATACACTCTGGACCATGAACAATCTCGCGAACTGCTATGATGCACTCGACCGGCGTAACGAAGCCCTGCAACTTCGAGAAGAGACATTAGCTCGCCGCAAGGTCAAACTCGGCGCCGAACATCCCGACACACTCGCCAGCTTGAATAACCTCGCGATCAGCTACTCCTATCTCGGCCGGCATGAAGATGCTTTGCGCCTGCGCGAAGAGGCGGTGGCACTTCGGAAAGTCAAACTTGGTGTCGATCACCCGGAGACGTTGCGAAGTCTGGATAATCTTGCCCTCAGTTACCGCGCCCTCGGCCGGCATGCGGAGGCCATTCAGATCCATGACTCGACCCTCGCGCAGTATCGGGCAAAACTCGGTCCTGATCATCCGGATACCCTTGACTGCCTGAACAATCTTGGCGAGGACTTCGTTGTCGCCGGACAGTTCGACAAGGCCATGCCGCTGCTCGAAGAAACGTTGCGGCTACGGACTGCCAAGCTCGGCCCCGATCACCCCAGTACGCTGGCGAGTTTGAATATTCTGGCCCAGATGCTCGCCCATTGCCCCGACGTGACACGCCGGGATCCTCAGCGAGCGCTCCAACTCGCGACCTTGGCGGCGGCAAAAGATCCTAAGTCCGCAGCTTTTCACGTAACGCTGGGCAGCATTTGTTATCGCCTGGGCGATGGGAAGGGCGCTATCAACAACCTGGAACATGCCCTCCAACTCCGGAAAGCCAATGACCCCGCTTCCGCCAAGGCTGGTTTTTTCCTGGCGATGGCTCATTGGCGACTCGGCGAGAAAGACAAAGCTCGTCAATGGTTCGATCAGGCTGTGGCATGGATGAGATCGGCGAGTAAGAACGCCACCGACCTCACGCAATTCCATGCCGAGGCCGCGGAACTTTTAGGCATCGGAAAGAAGGACTGAACCACGTTGTGAAGATGGTTGTTCCTGGTCATCCAAGCCTCAGCGCCCGTCGGCTTTGGATACCGGGGGTTACGACAAATACAGGGTTTAACCTGCCGGTTTTCCCACCTTTCTTGACGGGCTATTGACCCCTCCCATTAATCCATGTGTCGAAGACATAATGGCACAATTGCTCCGGCTCGGACCTCATCGTTCGTATAATGTCGCTGTTTCTACCGTCGTGACACGTTGTTACTGCCGGTGTCACTTCGTCGTCTTGCCACGTGCGGATCGCTGCCAATGTCCGAGCCGTATCTCGCGATTCAAGTTGTGATGATGCCGAAGGACACGAACCCGCACGGGACGATCTTCGGTGGCGTGATCTTATCGTATTTGGACCAAGCCGGAGCGATTGGTGCGGCGCACGAGGTGGTGCAAGCCGGTGGCCGATTCCCCACGTTGGTCACCGTGGCGATCAATCGGGTGGAGTTTAAGCAGCCCGTGTTGGTCGGCGATATCGTCCGATTCCGCACCCGATTAGTGCGGATGGGGCGATCGTCCATCACCGTGGACGTCAAAGTCGAAGCGGAGCGCGGTACCGAGATTCTGCCAGTGACGGAGGCCGAGATTGTTTACGTATCCGTGGAACCGACCGGCGCGCCGAGGCGGCCCCGACCACTCTTCGATTGAAGGAGTTTCTGGGCGAGAGGGGCACGAAATCGATTTGAAAATGAAGAGCTCAATTGCCAGACTGAGCTTTACGTTAACGAGAACTCTCTGAACATAGGTTGAGGCGCCATGTCCTTCACCACCGCACATTTATTTTTTGAAGACCTCGAGATCGGGAGGGAATGGCTGTCGGCAGGACGGACGATCACAGAGGCCGACATCGTCAACTTTGCGGGACTCAGCGGGGATTTTAACCCGATCCATGTGGATCATCAGTTCGCTGCCCAGACCCCGTTCCGCCGCCCCATTGCTCATGGCATGCTCGTCTTTGCCGTCGCCAGTGGTCTGGGGGTGTACTGCCCGCCGGTGCGAACCTTAGCCTTTCTGGGCGTCCGGGAGTGGCATTTTCGTGGTCCCGTTTTTCCCGGCGACACGATCCGCATCCGAGGTAAAGTCACTGAGAAAATCGTTCGCGGTCGCGGCAGACGGGGTGAAATCGTCTGGTTCCGGCAAATCGTCAATCAAGACGATCGAGTGGTGCAGGAAGGTATCCTTATCACGCTGGTCGAGGCTCGCGGATCGTCCAGCAATGGCCACGCCGTGACCGAAGAGACTGACTCCTGACACGGATCGGCTCGGCAAAATCGTGGTATTCCGACGTCGTTCGCCCAACTTCTTGAGCCGCCTATTCGTCCTTTTTGACGAAATGAATCATCCGGAGTCCCAAGCGCTTTCTCGTTGAGATTCAGCCGATCGATTGAGGTTGCACCCATGCCTTCACGACCAAAGTCGGTTTCATGGCGGCCTGATTGGGAAATCCTTGAAAGCCGTGAAGCACCAGCCAGGCTCGTCGTTCAGTCCGAACCGACCTTCACTCCCAGTGGTAGCGCGGTCATCAGTTCGTCGTTAACGCCGTTCCCCTCCGGTTACGGTGCGGAATGGTCGACGCTCGCTGAGGTCACGCCGCCGAGTGGAGCAGCCGGTGGCACGTTCCACTCCGGCAGTTTCGATTGGTCGGGCTTTCTTGATTGGGCCATCGAGCCGGACCCCGGCGAAACGCTCGGTACGCCGCTTACGGTGTTTCTCTCTTCCAGCGGACTGATTCGTTGGGACCTCGATCCCAAGACGGCGGATGGCCCCACAACCAACTCCATCGCACTGCGAGCAACTCGGACGGGTGAAACGCCTTGGTTCAATCTTTCCGGTGGGCAGACGGATCCGGACAACTCGTCGATGACCACCGAAATCCAAACCGGTAGTGGTTACACCGCCGTGCCAGCCCACATCGGAGATACGATCCGCATCGAGGTGCAAGCAACGGGACAAAGCGACGCTTGGGTGCTCCCGCCGAGCAATGCCCGGGGGCGCGTCGCTGCCAGTCTGGGCATCGGTGCTTATCTGCCGCCCGATCTGGTTGCAGGGCCGATCAGCTGGAATCGCGACGGCACTGTCACCCTCCGTTATCAGATTCGCTTTCGACCGATCGATCCCGCAACCGATTTTTCCAACAGTCTGATTTGGCTTGACGATGATGGCATGGCCGTCAGCGAACCGATCCCAGTCCCATTGCCTCAACGCAGTCCGGGCAGTTATGAACAACGGTTCGCTCTGGGTCCACCACCCCCCGGCGCGACCAAACTCCAATTCACGCTGAATGCCGATTTCCTGACCGACGAACAGGACTTCGATAATAACAGTTCCACAGTGCCATTCGTAGCGGAAGTCGCCCTGCTACAAGCCACATTCGATGGGGACAGCCGGCCGGATGTCGTTGGCCGTTTCTTTGCAGGCATTCCGGTTCCTGATCAGAGATATCTCCTGCAAATCTCACCGGAGTTGGCGACGTTTGTACGGGATCCGCGACAGATCGTTGTTCGGGTCGGTGCGGTTCCGCTGGGAGTGGAGCCAGCTGATACCGGACCAGGCTGGGATGGCTTGACCTACCGCACACGACCGCACGATCCGGGGCGATTGTTGGGTGACACTCACCTGAGTGTGCAAGTTCGGGCGGGCGGGCGGATCCTTGCCGAAACATCGGCACTCCTCGATATCGAACCTTTGCCGCTTTGGCTGCGGTCTCAACGATCTTGGGCCTTGACCTTTGACCCCGGGACGGCAAGCTACTCCTTCGCCGGTTTGCTGGCGCATCTTTCAGCGTCCTCTTTGGCCAACCCGGGCCGTATCTGGCTAGGGCTGCCCACGGTCCATCGCTTCAATGTTTGGGCGCAAGTGCAAGTCAACGCGTCAATCGATCCCAGCCGATCGGACCTGCTCACGGTCAACGGAACTGGCCGCGCGACAGGCTGGTACCACGGCCGACCACTTTTCGACCTCGCGGGGCCGCTGAACTCACCCCCCTTCTCCCTGCAATGGAACCTCGATCCCCGCACGTTAAATCTCGTCCACGGCCAACTCCAATTTCAACTCGTGGGGCAGACCGCCATACCTCAACTTTTCGACACGAGCACTCGCTCGTGGCAGCGATTCCTCGTGACGCCGCAAATCGAAGCCTTGGTCGATTATGCCGCAACAATGAGCCTGGATTTCCTGAGCAACGGGGCCATTCAGCCCGTCACTTCGAGCCTGGGATTCGACTATCGGGGCAACCTCAGTGGTGCGCTGGATCTTCGCTTGCCGCTCGGGCCGACCTTGGCGACCGCCTTGCCCCGACTCCAAGCTCTGCTCAAAGTGCCTCCGAGTATCGTGCAACAGATTCGGGAGGCACTGGCGGGGAGCGGTCAGTTACCGCTTCTGCACATCGCCGCGCCGATTTCCGGTCAATTCGATCTATCGCGGACATTTCGAATCAGCGGCTTCGGCCTGACCCCCGTGGTCGTACCGACCGCCCGCACGGGCCGGCTGCGGCTCAATCCGAGTGTCAGCTATTCACTGACCTGGCCGGGTGGATCCTACACCGAGCCGCATGCTGTCTGGCTCCAACGCCTCTTCGAGTTGGATCGTACTCCTTGATGTGACGAGCCCTTGCCGGGGTGCGTACCGACCGTACCCCGGTTGCAGCTATCGCGGCAGCGCCGCAATATAATGCACATCTCGCAAAGCACGTGAGGATCGGATGAAAGAGTACGTCGTTTGCGGTCTGGGGAACGCCATCGTCGATATTTTTGTGGAAGTCAACGATGAGGAATTCGCCGAGCTTGGATTCGACCGGGGCAGCATGCGTTTGGTCGATGCCGAGGAACAACGGCGTTTACTGGAACGCTTCCAGGATCGGGAACCGCGCCTGGTCAGCGGTGGCAGCGTGGCCAATTCGGTGATCGCTCTGTCGCAACTCGGGGGGGATGCGGCCTTCATCGGTTGCGTCGGCGATGATCGCTATGGCCTGTTCTACGAAAACGAATTTGAAGCCTTGGGCATCGACATGGGTAACCCTGTCATCGTCGGCGCAGCGACGGGCACCTGCGTCTGCCTGATCACGCCCGACGCCGAGCGAACCATGCGCACCTGTTTGGGGGTATCGAAACAACTCGCAGCCCGGCACATCGACGAAGAGCGCATCAAGAACTCACAGTGGCTGTTTCTCGAAGGTTACGTCTTTGCCAATCCTGAGACGGGGCATTCCGCGATCCGGGAGGCTCTGCGACTGGCCAAGAAACATGGTACGCGCGTTGCCCTGACCTGCTCCGAAGCGTTTGTGCCGCAGGCCTTCGCCGATGCCTTCCTCGAAGCGCTGGATCAAACCAGTTTGTTATTCTGCAACGCACCCGAAGCCTGCGCCGTGACAAACAGCAACGACCCGCTCACAGCCTTTGAGCGCCTCAAGGCGATGGTCCCCAGCTGCGTCGTCACCGATGGCCCGAACGGTGCCTTTGTCCGTCATGCAGGGGTCGAGGTCCACGTGCCAGCTTATCCCTGCGAACCGAAAGATCTCACTGGTGCCGGCGACATGTTTGCTGGGGCTTTTCTCTATGGAATTGCCCAGGGGATCCCCCCTCATCGAGCGGCTCGAGCTGGCTGCTACCTGGCCATGAAAGTCATCACTCAGATTGGCGCCCGGCTGCATCACGGTACGCGGTCCTATTGGGTCGAAGCCTTAAATGAGGATTAAAACAGGTCATGGGCCGCCTTCGCCTCCGAACCTTCCTTGCGATCCTGCTGGATGATGCTGTCCGGCGGCGTGTGCTGGCACTGCGCGACGAGTTGGCCTCCTGGGCACCTGATGTTAAATGGGTGGCCCCCGAGAATTTGCATGTCACCCTGTTGTTTCTAGGCGAAGTCGACGCGCTGGAAGTTGTCGAGGTTTGTCGGTCCGTCCGAGAGGTTTGCGCGCAATTCCGTCCGATCGACATCACTCTTGGCGGAGTCGGTTGTTTCCCCAATGAGAGGCGACCCAAAGTGATCTGGGCGGGGATCGAGCAAGGCCGGGACGCTTTGGTCGAATTACACGATGCGATCGAAGAGCCATTAGGGCGGCTCGGCACCTATCGACGGGAGGAGCGCGAATTCACGCCGCATATAACCTTGGGGCGAGCCAAGGGGGGCGAATTATCATCGGCATTCCGCCAACAATTGCGACGATGGGCCAGCTGGCAAGGTGGTCATTGGGACGCAACGGCCGTTCATGTCATGAGCAGTGAGTTAACTCCCGAAGGGCCACGATACACTGTTGTCAGCAAGGAGCCTTTGGGCCTATGAAAATGTCGAAGGCATTTTCGTTGCGTGGTGAGGCCAACCGTTCGCTCACTTTGGGAAGAACGAGAAACCCTTCTAAGGTCCTTGACCACTTTTTCATCTTCTGATATAACCGCCAGATAGCAGGGTTGAGTAGCGAAACATTCAAGGGGGAGCTGCTCGAACTGCGATCGTCCATTGCGGTTCATATTTCTTTTCTTGTTAAGGAGGTCCAATATGCCTCTCCTTCGTTCGCGGCTGTTCAGCGGACGAGCCTTCACGTTGATCGAGCTGCTGGTGGTTATTGCCATCATTGCAATTCTCATCGGGCTTTTGTTGCCTGCGGTGCAGAAGATTCGTGAAGCTGCCGCTCGCATGCAAAGCGCCAATAACCTGAAGCAAATCGGTTTGGCGCTGCACAACTGTCACGACACCCATGGGAAGTTGCCGACAGCCCGCGGTTGCTTCCCGCAAGATGCGATGGATTGGCGCTGGGGTGCCGACGTCATTCCTTCGAAGATGGGCACCTTGCACTACCACTTGCTACCCTTTATCGAACAGGATGCTGTCTACCGGGATCCAATGCTCAGCCCCAACGACGGCCCAGACGGGAGTGGGTCGAATTCTTGGCGGTCCGACAAGGTGGTCAAGATTTACTACGCTCCACTCGATCCCAGTGCCCCGACGATGAAAACGTGGTTCAATCGCGGCGCGACCAGTTACTCGGCGAACTGGCACGCCTTCGGTGGCGGTTGGGACGAAGACTGGCAGATTGGCGGCAAGGCCAAAATCCCCGCGAGTTTCAGCGATGGGACATCCAACACCATCGCGTTCTTTGAACGGTTCTCGGTCTGCGGCGACGGGACTCACTGGGCCGGTTATCGGTATGTCGAGCGCATCTGGGGTGAGGATGGTTGCTGCTTGCCGGGGCCTTTGAGCGAGCATTTCCAAGCAGGCGAGAGCATGTTCTCGCCGGCATTCTGGATTCAGCTGCGTGACGGCCCCGCCGGCTCCAACCCCGACCCAAGAACAGTGCCCGATTATCCGATCGATCCCGTGACGGGCAATTCAAGGTTCATGACGCCGATCCAGGTGCAACCTCCGATTCGTTTGTGCAATCCGCGGCGGCTGCATGCGTTTACGGCATCGGGTTTGCAAGTCCTCATGATGGACGG
>Ga0308411_10002773_pt1 | contig 11749 bp, 10 predicted proteins | sample HotsprottomLayer_2_FD_203530 | JGI IMG/M metagenome (GOLD analysis project Ga0308411, IMG submission 203530) | Hot spring phototrophic mat microbial communities from Octopus Spring, Yellowstone National Park, Wyoming, United States -... | ecosystem: Environmental > Aquatic > Thermal springs >... | reverse complement strand
CGGGCAAGCTGCTTTCTGGTCAACAGTTCTATGGTTTCAGAGCCGGTCCGGGCCCCACGGCGGAGACATCGCACACAACCCGACAGCCCATCAGCCGGTGCCGGGACTGCCGTTGCCGCGCTTGAGTTGGGGACTGCTTGAGCCTGGTGCTGGAGGGGCGCCGGTCAGTGCCGGTGTGCCACCTGCGTTCCATCAGGTGCGGCCCTGAACCCAGTCCCGGAGAGCGAACAGATACACCAGCGGGCCAACGACCGGAAAGGCGACAATAAGGGCGACGGAAACAATTTTGCGGCCAAGTGTGCCACCACTGCGCAGCGCATCGGCCAGGGCAATGATCCACAGGGTCGTGGTCAGCAGCCAGAAGGTGTAGCGAATCATCGTGGTTTCTCCCCAAGTCGTGGTGGTCATCCCGTGGCAGGTGGGCAGTCTCCGCAATGGAAACCGGGTGACCCCAACCCACCCTGAGCGTTGCAAAGCAACGCTCATTTTCAGGTTTCAGGTTCAGGTGTCGGCGTTTCTTCCCGGCACCCTGCGCTTCGCTTACGGTTGAAACATGTGAAAAGTTGCCGGACTTCCATCCCGACCCGTTACTGTCTGGTACTCTGCTTGGTGCCTGCCCTCGATCCGGTTTTGCTTGGTCGTTTGAGAAGCGCACGCTAAAGTCATCCCACGAACACAGCGGCTCGTCAATGATGTGTCGCCAGTGAGTTTCCAAATATGGTTCTACGTACCCCGCTCATCATCGGAAACTGGAAAATGCACAAGACGGTCGCGGAGGCCGTCGCCTATGTGACTACCTTTCTCCCCCACATCGCCCAGGTCACGGGGATTGAGATTGGAATTGCCCCGGTGTTCACGGCGCTCTCCTCCGTGGTGGCGGCGGCTGCGGGGAGCGCTCTGCGGGTGTTAGCCCAGAATGTGGCTGCCGAAGGTCCAACCGGAGCCTTTACTGGAGAAGTGGCCGCCGAAATGCTCCGCGAAGTCGGTTGTTATGGCGTCATTGTCGGGCACTCCGAGCGGCGCCGTTACTACGGCGAAACCGACACCGTCGTGGCGGCCAAGGTGCGACGTGCCCTCAATGCACAACTTCTGCCCGTAGCCTGCATAGGCGAGACACTGGAGGAACGGGAAGCCGGAACGGCGCTGTCCGTCGTTGAGCGGCAGCTCCGGGCCATTGCCGGTACGTTGACACCGGACGAAGCCCCCCGTATAGTGCTCGCTTATGAGCCGGTATGGGCAATCGGCACGGGCCGGGCCGCCACGCCGGAAGTGGTGCAGGTGATGCACCGGCATCTGCGGGCCACCTGGGAAGAGTGCTTTGGCGCGCCAGCGGCAGAGGCACTGCGTATTCTGTACGGCGGGAGCGTGACGGCTGACAACATCGCGGCGTTTACGTCCTTGCCCGATGTGGACGGAGCGCTGGTGGGCGGGGCGAGCCTCTCGCCGAACGGTTTTGCCCAACTCATACAGCGGTCGCAGGTGGCTTCGGCGTAGGTGGTTGCGTACTATGCTGGATTGAAAAAGCGTTGATGTCGAGTCGTGGAGTAGTGAAGTTTTAGACATGCCTTGGTACGTTTACGCGCTGTACGCGCTCTTTGTCCTTGTCTGCCTGTTGCTTATTGGTGTGATACTTCTTCAACCCGGCAAGGGTGACATCGCTCTGTTTGGTGGCGGCAGCCAGACTGCCTTCGGCCCGCGCGGCGCACAAAAGCCCCTGGAACGGGTGACGTTTGTTCTGGGCGGGTTGTTCATGGCGCTGGCGTTCACCTTTTCCATTCCAGGAATTCTTTTGCCACGTTCGGCGGCTTCGGGCATCAAGGATACCCCGCCACCGCCCAAGTCAGAGAAGCCGAAAGAGGAGACGAAGCCGGAAGAAAAGAAAGATGCCACCGTGACGGAGACCCCAGCCGGGGCGGCTCCGGCTGCGGATACGCCTAAAGCAGGTGAGGATAAGCCCAAAGAGGAAAACAAGGGAAACGACAAGGAAAATAAAGACGCCAAGCCAGCCCAGTCCCAGTCCGAATCAGAAGGCGGACAAAAGGCCGGCAGCCAGCCGGAAACGCCAAAGAAGAACCAGTAAGGATTGCCAGGTTTTCTGGATTTCAACCCCGGCTTGGACGTATAGTGACAAAGCAGATTATGCCGAAGTGGTGGAATTGGTAGACACGTACGTTTGAGGGGCGTATGGGCAACCGTGGGGGTTCGAGTCCCCCCTTCGGCACCACCTGACCATGGCACGCGGCTACCGCGTGCCATTTATTTTTTTCGTTCAAGTGCCCGTGCAGGCGCTCAGGGCCGGTTCAAGCCAAAGACGAACTGATGGATGCGGGTGTCGTCCGTCATTTCCGGGTGAAAGGTGGCCGCGAAAATCTGTCCCTGCCGAACCCACACCGGATGACCGCCCCAGGTGGCCAGTACCTCGACACTGGGGCCAACGGACTCAATGATGGGCGCGCGAATGAAGACGAGTTCGAGCGGGTCAGGGCCCAGGCGCGGGATGGTCAGCGTCGCGGTAAAGCTATCCACCTGCCGCCCGTAGCCGTTGCGCCGTACGGTCATGTCCACAAGGCCAAGTGAGGGTTGGGCCGGCTGTGTGACGACGCGCGCCAGCAGAATGGCCCCGGCGCAGGTGCCCAGCAGCGGCCGCCCCGCCGCCGCAAACTCCCGTATGGCTGCAAACCACGGCTCCGCCTGGAGAAAGCGCAGCATGGTCGTGCTTTCTCCACCTGGCAGGATAAGTCCGGCCAGGTCGGTCAGGTCGGCCATGTGCCGCACGAAACGCGGTGTTGCGCCAGCCCGCCGAAGCGCCTCGGCATGGGCTGCAAAGTCACCTTGAAAACTGAGAATGCCAATCGGTTGCCGGTCACGCATAGCTCTGGAAACCTAACACGGACGCCGGGTTATGACCAATGCACGTGTCCCTGGGGCGACCGTCAACTGGTTCTGAAGCGCCGGGCAAAGCCTGACACTGAAGTAATGTTTGATCTCGATTGACCGTCAAAGTAGGTTGAAACCATCACGTTCAGGTAGCGCTGCCGGTTGCCACCGATACTTTCTACGCACTGATTCCATGATGAACGGGCGACGGCAGAAGGCCTGTAATGAGGCGCGCTCGCGCCGTCCTGGATTGTTTCCGTCCCCGCTTCGGCGTCCCCGTAAGTCAAGTTGCTGACGACACCACGCCTCGTCCAGGTGGCTTCCACGTGGCGGCTGTGGTTGGTGAGAAAGTCCTCTGTAGTAGGGAGTTGCTTATGGCTAGCTTTTCGTCCTACGCCAACGGGGTGAAGCGGTGGTACCAGAAGCTGGAACTACCGATGCCACCGGAGCGCATTTTCGGTGCGCACATGATGTTGATTGGTGGGCTGGCATGTCTGATTGGGACGTACTTTTTCGCCAGTATGACGATGTGGAACGACGGGTATGTGAATCTCACGCTGCGTCCACGTCTCATTTCACTGGGGATTTACGACCCGTACGACACAGAACAGATTCAGAGGGTGTGGCTGCCGCTCATTGGTGAGTTCAGCACCAGTAAGCTCCCGTTTTTTGGACAGTATCCTCTGACGATGACCGATTTCCGGCTCTTTGGCTGGGGGTGCTTCCACATTGGCCTGGGACTCTGGCTCGTCTATGCCGGCGCTGCCCACTACTACGGGGCGCGGGGGGGCGCCACGATCGGCGAAATTTTCTGGCTCCTGCCCTACGTCCCCGGACTCAAGGGACTGTGCCAGATCAAGTGGTTCACGCCCGAAGGGCCGTGGTACAAGGTCGGGCTGCCGTGGGGGAGCTTTGCCAATACGCCCTGGCCGATTCTGCGGCGCACCTACGCCGACGCCCTGAGTCCACACACGATTTACATCGGGTTGTTGTTTTTCATCTGGGGCTTTGTGCTGTGGTTTGTGCTGGACAAGCCGCCAGTCCCGCTGCAGCCGGCCCAGGTGATGACGCCCAATGGGCTGATGCCCCTCGAACAGGCACCGTTTCCTTATGGCTGGTTTGACCCCTACCTCAACCAGGTCATGCACCCGATGAACACCATCAACGGCGAAACCACGATGTGTTTCGTCTGGGGGGTACTGTTCGTGGCCCTTGGGGCGTACTGGTGGTATCGGCCGCCGCGCAGTATCAACATTACGCACCTGGAAGACACCAAGGCCGTCTTCCACGTGCACCTGACGGCCATCGGGTACGTGAGTTTTGCCCTGGCCATCGTCGGCTTCCTGGCGCTGCGCAATCACCCGTCGTACCTGATGCTCAATGACATGAACGTGATCATCTACGGGAAGAAGATCGTCAATCCCGGTCGGATGATTCACAACATGATCACGTTCAACCACGTGCAGGTCGGGTTGCTCTATGTGGCGGCGGGCGTCTTCCACGGCGGGCAGTACCTGCATGGGCTGAACATTTCCGGCGCGTACAAGCAGGCGCGCTCGAAGTTCATCACCTGGTTCCAGAATCCCGACCTCCAGACGAAGATCGTCGGGACGACCATGTTTGTCAGCTTCGTCACCGTGGTCTTTGGCTACGGCATGATCTGCTGGAACACCGGCGCAGAACTCGATCTCAACTTTGGTATCTATCAGTTCCGCTCCTTCCGGGCCATTCAGATGGATGGCGAAGCCGGCAATATCGGCTACCGGGTGTTTCGTCCGAAGAATCCGTGGGACCCCACGGCCGGTGGAGACTGGGTGAAGAACCCGGACGGAACCGCCAAGCTGGTCAAGGCACGTAACCTGCAGGTCGGCGACCGCATTCTCAATGAAGAACTCGGCATCGGGTCCTCTCCAACCTACAGTTTCACGACCATTGAGGAAATCAACTACAAGCCGGAATGGGGGCAGCCGAAACTGTATGCCGTGCAGTGGGGAAGCTGGACGCATTTCCTGCGCAAGGTCAACCCCCTGTTCTGGGTGGACAAGGGCATCTGGTATCTCCAGAACCAGAAGACCTTTGAAGCGACCCGCAAGGCTGATGAAGCCTATCTGGCCGCGCATCTCAAGGCCGTAAGCCTGCTCAACCAGATTGACGATGCCCAGACGGAAGAGGCGAAGCAGAAAGCCCAGGCCGAGTTGGACAAGTTCCGCCCGGAACTCGAAAAAGCGCATGCCAACATGCTTGAGTGGAACGAGCGGTTGGCCAGCACGCCGGCCGTGCTTTATTCCAACCTGCGCGATCAGCACCGCGATGGTGAGATCAACGACGCCATCTTCTTCTGGCTGATGATTGGCGGCTGGTTGTTCGGGTTCATTCCGCTGCTGCGCATTGCCTTCCACAACTATCAAAGCCCGTGGTACCGCGACTTTGAGTGGCGGAAACAGTCGCCGGACTTCCCGTGCATCGGGCCGGTCAAGGGCGGTACGTGCGGTGTTTCGATTCAGGACCAGTTGTGGTTCTGCATCCTGTTCTCCATCAAGCCGCTCTCGGCCATTGCCTGGTATCTGGATGGTGGCTGGATTGCGACGATGATGGCCCGTGGAAATGAAGCGTACTACCTCACGCACAACATCAGTCACACGGGCGGGGTGTTCCTCTACATGTGGAACGAAACAACCTGGATTTGGACCGACAATCACCTGACGGCCATGCTGCTGCTCGGGCACCTCATCTGGTTCGTGAGCTTCGCGCTCTGGTTCAAGGATCGCGGCTCGCGGGCTGAGGGAGGTGACATCCAGAGCCGCTGGGTGCGCCTGATGGGCAAACGGTTGGGCATCAAGACCCTCCAGGAAGTGCGTTTCCCGGTCTCAAACCTGGCCACTGCCAAGCTGTGGGGTACGGTGTTCTTCTACACCGGAACCTTTGTGCTGGTGTTCCTCTACTTTGCCGATGGTTTCTTCCAGAACCGGTAGGCAGCCGAAACCGGCGGATGGCCGTCTGTCTGTCATCCGCCGGCTCTTTCCCGGCCCTGTGCCGAAGCATGTAACAAAGTTCACATTGCCGCTGGTGACGGTTGTGGACATTTTTTCAACACGGAACTTGAAAAAAGTCTCCGTTATTTTCGCGGTGTGAAAGGCAAAGTCACCATGGCAGCAGAGGAGAAAGCAGAAACGACCAACGGCGCGCCGGCGGAAACACCGGCCAAGGCACCCGCCAAGGCCGCCGCCAAGGCCGCGGCCAAAGCTCCGGCCAAAGCCGCAGCCAAAGCGGCCCCGCCGCCCATTCCAGGGCCGCCAAGTCGCTTGTCGCGTCCGAAGACAGCGGCGCCGAAAAAGAAGCGCGAGCGGCAGATTTACACCATCATCGAGGAGTTGTGCATCGGGTGCGGCTTCTGCACGGATGAATGTCCGCCCAAGGTGAATGCCATCCTGCCACGGGATGTTGAGGCGGTCCTCGACGGTGGCGAAACCTACTGGATTGACCAAACCCGGTGCATCAGTTGTTCGCTGTGCTTTGTGGCCGGCACCTGCCCGACCGATGCCGTCGTCTTTACGGAAGGTGGGGTGTCACGGACGCAGTACATGGAGGACTACCTGCACATCGAGATGGTGGATGAGCCGTACTGGCGTCAACGCAACGAATTGTCGCGGATTGGTTCAATCCTGTGAAGTACACTGGAAGTAAGCCTCCCCAGGCGGCTTGAAAAGCCGTGAAACCTCAACCCCGGAGCCGTCCGCAGCCGCCCGAAGGCACCACCTGACGGTAACACCTGACGGCGACTGCGGACCCGGACGGATGGAAGCCACGTCCGAAAACAAGGCTTCCGCCCCTTGCGTCCCCTGCCAGTGTTGATACTCCGCCCCGTGTCGCAGAACCGGGGCCGAGGGCTGATGTCGGTTGTCAGCCGAGATTTCCTTCTTTGAGTTCCTCCCGCAGGAGACCGCTGTATGGCAAGCAAACTCACCACTTCAAACTACGACCTCGACCTGGATGCCACAGGTTGGGGAACGCTGCGGGCCGAGGCCCGAATTTCCAATGTACCATCGGCTTCGCCGCTGTTGCCGATTGACGGCGAGCTGAAGCTTGAGGCCAAAAAGATTGAGGATGATGTTGTCCGGCTCACCTTCTTTGGGCAATCCATCGTGGATGGCATTCTGGGCCGGGTGGAAGGAGAATCCGACATTGCCAACGAATCACCGACGCGCCGGGTGGCGGCCGGTGACGGCAAGATTACAGTCGGCAAGTTCTCACACCGCTTTGAGTTTGAAGGCGTTGTGGATTGTCTGCGGTACTGGCGGTCGAAAGCCATAGACGACAACATCATCGCACGGAAACAGCGCCTGCTGTGCGGCAATCTTTTTCACGATCTGTCCGTGCGCGTGCCGCTCGACAGCGAGGAGGTCATTGATACCTGGCTGGAGATGCAGGACGCCTTCCGCAACTCGCCCAACTTTGGCGACTACATCAAGGATGTGTGGCTGATTGGGCCGCTGTGGAACGCACTGGAACAGACCGGGCAGAGCCTCGACAACATTGACGTGTATTACTTCTCGGAAGTCGAAGGCGGCGAAAAATCACGCATTGACTTCCGCTTTGCCGGCGGCGGCACAGGGATTGTGGATTCAATCAGCCGCTGGCTCGAATTGTTCCCTATTGATGGCTTGGGCAAACCGGTCAATCAGGGTGGGCGGGTGGCCCGCCTGCAGGGGAACTTCAACGCCAGCGTACAGGGGATTGAAGTCAAGCTGTTCGTTGAGTTGCCGGGCTTTAGTGTCCCTATTGAAGGCGGCAAACGGAAAGTTCTCAACCATCCGCTGGTGCCTTTGGCACACCACGGTATTGCGGTCAACTCCGAGCCGGCTGACCTGGCCATTCGCTTCAAGGTTTCCATTCCAAAGGGCAAGAAGTTTATCGAGACAGCCAACAGCTTTGAGTGGGACCGGGTGGCGGAAAACGTCCGGGTCTTCACGGGTGGTCGCTACAAAGCCTGGGCAGAGGGTATCTGCAAGGGCAGCTACTCACCCTTTGACATCTTCTTTGGTTGATTTATGGGCATCATCACCGGTCTTTCGCCACGGTGTGTCAGGCAAACCGGCGGCATACACCGGAAAGGGTTATCATGACGAACACACGAGTCATCATCTACTCCGGCAAAGGGGGGACGGGCAAAACGACTGTCTCGGCGGCCACCGCCGTGACCTTGGCAGCGGCTGGCAAGCGGGTGCTGGTCATCTCCAGCGATCCGGCCCATTCGCTGGGCGATGTCTTTCAGATGTCGCTTTCGCGGACAGACCCGACCCCCATTGCCGAAAACCTGTTTGGTCTCGAAATCGACACGCTCTACGAAGCCAAGCGCAACATGGGCAACTTCGAGAAGTTCGTGTCTGAAAGCTACGAAAAACGTGGCATCCGCTCTTCGGTGGCGTCGGAACTTTCTACACAGCCGGGGCTGGATGAGATTTTCTCCCTGGTACGCCTCCACCGCGAGGCACTGTCGGGACTGTGGGAGGTCGTCATTCTCGACACGTCGCCGACCGGCAACACCTTGCGGCTGCTGGCCTACCCCGAACTCATCGTCGGCGGAAGCATGGGCAAGAAGCTGTTTCGGGTGTACCAGGGGATGTCCTCGATGATGAAGCCGTTTGGTTCGTCGAATGGTCCTGACCCGGAATTCTTTAACGAAGTCAACCAGTTGCTGGATGCGATGAACCAGGTCAGCACGTTTCTGACCGGAGAAAACGTCACTCTGCGCCTGGTGATCAACCCGGAAAAGCTTTCGATTCTGGAAAGCAAGCGGGCTTACACTTTCACCCACATCTATGGCCTGACGATTGATGCCGTCGTTGTCAACAAGATTTACCCCGTGGGCGAGGCACTGCACGGAGCCCAACTCGGCAGCTACTTCGATTACTGGGCCAAGCTGCACGGGCGATACCTCGAAGATATCGAGTCAGCCTTTGCCCCGTTGCCGATTTTCAAACTGTTTCTGGAACCCTGCGAACCGTTGGGAGTCGAAGCGCTGCGCCAGGTCGGCGCCAAGGCCTTCGGTGAAACCGACATCGGGCAGGTGCTCTACAGCAAGAAAAACATGTGGGTCGAAGAACGCCAGCCCACGGATGACCCGGACATTCGGCGCTTTGTTGTACGGATTCCGTTCCTGACCGAAAACGAGCACATCGAGGTTCAGCGGGTGGGTATGGACCTGTATATGTGTGTTGGGAGGATTGCCCGCAGTGTTTCGCTGCCGAGAATCCTGTCAAACGCTGACATGGTGGATTATGTCGCCAACGGTGAACTGCTCACCGTGACCTTTCGTGAACGGGCGCGTGAGCCTGAACCCCCCCGGTTGACACGGCTGCGGCGTTCCCCCGCCAGTGCTTGATTTGTCGTGAATGCGTCCCACGACGTGCGCGAGGTTGAACCATGAAAAGCATCAAGATCATCGTCCTTGGCAGTGCCTTGGCGCTTCTGGTCGGTGGCTGCTTCGTCGGCTCACGTGATCCGAATGAAACCCGCTATCCGAAGGCACCGATGCCGCTTCAGAATCAGACATCTACACTCAAGACGGCAGAGGAAATCCGGCGCGAAAGTGTGGCGCAAAACACGCCGGGCGCACGTGAGGCCGCCGCGTTACGTGACCGGGTGACGCCGCTCAACCTGCAACAGGTCAATGAGCAGGACGTGGCCGGAAATGACCCTCTGGGCTCGCCAGCGCGGGTGGTGCTGGATGAAGGGGAAATGTACCGCGATCCGGTTGAAATCTATCGTGAAGGGCGCGCCCTCTTTCAAAACAACTGCGTCGGCTGCCACGGGCACAACGGTTGTGGGAACGTGCCACGTTCGACGAACTTCACCGACCCCGGCTGGCAGGAAAACAACTCGGACGGCGGGATTTATTCCTCGATTTACAACGGCAAGGGGATTGGCAACGGCGGCGGCGCGATGCCGGCCTACTACAACCAGTTGAGTCCCCAGCAGATTCGCTACCTGGTGGCCTATCTGCGCGCCTTCAAGGGAAGGCAGTGTAATGGTTTGCCGACCCTGAGCGATGTTGAGCGCATGGTGGCCGAGCGCCAGAACAAGCCTTAGTGCTGGCGTGGTCCCCCAGTGGTCAAACGGGGCGCGTGTGCCGGGAATCCCCGGTTGACACCCGGCAGGAAGCGTGGCTTATGCCTTACGACCCGGAGGCTTGCACAAGGAGTACGATCATGACGGACAAAGTGAAAACAGTCGCCCTGCTGGGCCTGACGGCAGTGATGGCCACGGGGTGTTTTGTTGGCGCGCGCAATGCCAGTGAACCGCGTCTGGGGAGTTCTTCCATCGCCGCTTCGCGTACGGCCCCGGCCTATCTGCGGGAGGCGCAAGTGCTGTACGAAGGCTCAACGGACGGTCTTCCCAAAGACACGCCGGCGGATGAAATCGCCCACTACAAGGCGATGCTGGCCGAGCTGCAAACCCGCAACTACGCGGCCTGCGCCGGATGCCATCAGGTCAACGGTGGAGGAAACAAAGCCATCAATGCCACGAACTTTCAGGATGCCGGCTGGCAGGCCAATAACTCATCACCGGGGATGGTCACTTCCATTGTCAACGGCAAGGGCAAGGTCATGCCGGCCTACAAGGACAAGCTGACCCTGCAACAGATCAACTACCTGGTCGAATACATCCGGCGCTTCGAGAAGAAGCGCACGGACGCAGCGCCCATCACCGCCGGCATCCCTTCTGGCACAACGACGCCCGCCGAACTGCCGGTGGCAGAAGCCACGGCGCAGCGCTGAAGGGCTGGTTCCCAAACCGGATGCGCCCAATCGGATGCCCTTTTTGTCTCTGGCCGGTGCGTGGTTCTGCTTCACGTACCGGCCAGAGGTGTTGTGGGAAGGGGCGCCGTGAAGGCCACTTCCGGCGCAGCGGCAGCCCGTGGCGCCTCACGCTCGATAGCCGACTCGACGAGCCACTTCACCATGGGCAGGTCGGCAATGCCTTCCAGAGCACGGGCCGTCGTGTGCAGGGCAATCGGGATGTAGCCCAAATAAACCGGATTGTTGCGCACGGCGAACTGATAGGCATAGGTCCCAATGGCCTTGAGCAGGCGTTGCACCAGCATGAGTTGGTATTCCTGCTCGAACTGGCGGCGGGAGGCGTAGTATTGCGCGCCAAAGGCAGCCCGGTGGAGCTGCCAGAACCGCTCCCTGAGTGTGGCCTGAAAGTCCTCGTCCAGTGCCGCGTAGGGGTCACCCAGAAGCGAGGCCAGATCGTAAGTGGCCGGCCCCATGCGGGCATCCTGATGATCAATGACCCAGAGCCGTCCGGCGTGGTGCATGAGGTTGCGCGCGTGGTAGTCGCGGTGACAGACAACGCGCGGGACCCGCGCCAGACGGTAGGTGAGGGCAAAGAGTTCGCCCAGCACCAGAGCTTCCTGTTCCGCCGACAACACCCAGCGGCCGTAGCGTTCGACGTAGTTACGGAAAAAGTAGTTCATTTCCCAGAACAGCTTTTCGTCGTCAAACGCCTGCCGCCAGGCAACAGAGTTGCAGGCCTGGGCCAGTGGGGTTGTTTTCTGGATGTCCACAATCAGGTGAAGCGCCAGGTCGTAGTCCACCCGGCGGGCCACGTCCGGTTGATTGGTCAGCACATCCTGAAGCCGCCAGTCACCGACATCCTGCTGAAGCACCACACCCCGGCGGCCATCCACCGCAAACACCTGGGGCACAGGAATGCCGGCCGACTGGAAAAGCCGGGTGACATCCAGGTAGGCAAAGCTCGTGACATCAAACGGTTCGGCATAAACCGCGGCAATGAAGGTTTCCTGCTCCCGGCGAATGCGGAAGTACATGCGGGTTGACGCATCACCCAGGAGGGGTTCGATGGAGAG
>Ga0308411_10002772_pt1 | contig 11752 bp, 6 predicted proteins | sample HotsprottomLayer_2_FD_203530 | JGI IMG/M metagenome (GOLD analysis project Ga0308411, IMG submission 203530) | Hot spring phototrophic mat microbial communities from Octopus Spring, Yellowstone National Park, Wyoming, United States -... | ecosystem: Environmental > Aquatic > Thermal springs >... | reverse complement strand
CCCCCACCCCGCCACCAGCGCCCGGCGCACCACCCCGAACAGACACAGCGCCGCCAGCACGTGAACCGCCACGTTCGTCGCCCGATAGCCCCGCGGATCGAGCCCCCCGAGCGCGTAGTTCACCGCGAACGACCAGCGCACCACCGGCCGCCGCAGCAACGTCACCGGCACCGGCTCGCCCGGGGGAAGCGTGCGGATCCCCGCGTTCAGGACGATATTGGTCCGGTCGTCGAAGAGGAAGGCTCCGGGAAGCCCGTTCGCGTAGGCCGCCGCTCCGGCCAGGACGATCAGCAGGCCGAGCACACGGCGTGCGCGGCTCACGGCGTCGCGGCAGCCCGCTCGTAGGTGAATCTCAGCTGCCCCGACCCGAGCACCTTGAGATCCATGGCGTTTTTCAGTTCGTCGGGCAGGGGAGCCGGCCCCACCTTCTCGTCGATTGGCGCATTGAGCGCATAGACGGTAACCACGTAGGTCCGCTTCCCCGCCTTGGGACATGGAGGATCGTAGCCGACCTTTCCCCAATCGCCCTGGCCCTCCTGCGCACCCGCCGGCAACGGCGCACCCTCGGGGAGCTGCCGGAGATCGGGCGGCAGGTTGTACACGGACCACAGCGTCCACATCGTCTTCAGGTATCCCCCGTCTTCGATGAACACGACCAGTGAGCGGGTGCCGACAGGCACCTCGCCCCAGGCGAGCGGCGGTCGGACGCCCTCGCCGTCACAGGTGTATTTCTTCGGGAGGGGATTGCCGTCCTCAACGGCCGGCGACCGGACCTCGATCTTCGCTCCTTCGGCAAGGCCGCGGACGAGGGCCTGGCCCCTGGCAAGCGACGCCATCAGGGCCAGGTCGATGCACAGCAGGGAGAGCAGGGAAGCGACGATACGCATCGCGAACGAGGTTATGGGAAAACTCCCCAGGGCTGCAAGCGAAGACGCGTCGGATAGCGCAACGGTCAGCGGCGGCGTATTCGCTTCCGGATCTTCTCCGCGCGCGCGAAGTACTTGGCTGCGCGCGCCTCGTCCCCCATGCGATCTCGCCAGTGCTCGCCCACGTACTCCTGGAGCACGGGGTCCTTGGGGTAGGCCTCGAGCATCGCCTCGAGATCCGGCAGCACGTCGGCCGGACGACCAGAGCGATCCGAGATGATCATCAACGCCTTCAGCGCCTCGTAGCCTCCGGGGAACACGTTGCGCCCTCCGTGTGGCCGCCAGGCGCGTGTCAATCCCAGTCGCAGCTCGGCAAAGGCTGCGTCCGCGTCTCCCCGGTCCTCCCACAAGCGGATGGCGGTGATGATCGGCTCGTTGAGACGATACTCGAGCTGCATGCGCTGATCCGCAAGCAGCCTGGTCGACAGCAGGGCGATCCCGGCCGCCACGGCCGTGGTGAGCGCGGCGGGTCGCCAGGCGCGGAGGCGGACCCAGGCAACCAGACGCACCAGGGTCGCCGCAGCGTAGGGCAGAAGGCCGACCACCAGCACCAGCCGGTACCGGCCGACGACGGTCGCGTACATCAACCCCGCAACCGTCGCGACGACAAACCAGCGGAGCAGTCGCTCCTTCGGTCCGCGCTGTCGCTCGAGCCACAGGCCGACCACCGCCAGTCCCAGCACGAGTGCATACGGAGGACCGAAGCGAAGCACCGGCGAGCGCTCGGCGAAGTAGTACCAGTTCACGTTGTCGGCCGGCTCGTAGCTGGACACGACGGCGCCAAGCTTGCGCGCTTCCCAGGCAAGCAGCGCGGGCACGCTCTCGTGCGTGGCCAGCGTGAGACACACCGTGCGCCAGAGGCTGCCGTCGGCCTCGCCGAGAATGCGCCTGGCCGATTTTGGAATGACGAGATCCGTCGGCGAGCCGTCGGCGGCGTGCCCATACACGAATCCCTCGATGGCACGCGTCGAGAACGAGAACAGCGGCGCATCGACCACGGCGTTGCGCGCGATCAGCGGCGCAAGGCCGAGGCCAAGGCCGCACGCGAGGGCAGCAAGCCCGGTCCAGCGAGTCCGCCCACGCAGTTGACGCCCGGCCCAGAGGAGCGCAAGCGGGGCGAAAAGCAGGACCGTCTCGCGCGTGAGCAGGGCGAGGGCGGCGGTCATGCCCGCGACCAGCCAGCGGACCCAGCCACCATCCGGCGCCCGACCGAGCGTCCACAGCATGAGAAGACTCGTCGTGACGGCGAGGGTATCCCGCACCCAGATCGCCTCGTGAAATACCAGCGGCCCGTAAAGCGCAGCACCGGCAGCCGCCAGGGTCGCCACGTTCGCATCGAAGGTGCGCGCGGCGACCAGGAACACCAGGGCCACGCTGCCCAGACCCAGCAGGAGGTGCCCGAGAGCTACCGACCAGAAGTCCGTGCCGAAAGCCGCCCGGATGCCGGCCAGCACATACGCGTAGAGCGGCGCCTGGTGGAAGACGCTGGCTCCACCCCACCAGCGCTCCCAGGTCGCCTTCGGGGCAATCATGGCCATGAACAGCGTGAAGGGATGCACGGTGCGCCGGCCGAGCCAGTCTCCGTTGCGGATGGCATCGGCCCAGGCCACGTTCACCGCCATGTCGGTCGCGGCCCAGTTTTCCTGGTAGCTGGCGACCGGCAGCGAAGCGATCGCCGTCAGATTCGCGAGACGCACGGCGAAAGCCAGAACGAGCACGAGGGCGAGGCGCAACCCGAGACGCATCGAGGGTGTGCTAGCCGAAGGCGCTCCGGGCGTCCACTCGTGGTGGAGAACCTGTGCCCTTGGCTCCTGCGTCTCGCCGCAGGCATGGCACCGTCGACCAGCCGCCGCGGGTATGCTCTGAACGTGCTCCCGTGCGACCCTTTCTCCCGGATCTCCCCACCACCCTCCTCGTCGGCCTCGCCGCCCTCTCGCTGGCCTCCCGCATCGCGATCCTGTGGTGAGCACCTGGCGAGGCGTCGAGCCCAGCGCACGGATTATCCGCGCGACCGCTTGGCTCCTCGGGGCCTCCTGGCTCCTCTATGCCGTCGTCACGCCAGTGACGGTCACCGACGGCCAGCTCTACAACCAGGCTCGCCTCTACGTCATTCGCCAGGAAGGGTTGTTCTCGGGCTGGATCCCCACGCAATGGATGCAGCTCGCCTTTCCCTGGACCTTCGACGCCGTGCACTGGCCGTTCCTGCAGCTCGGCTTCGGCGTGGCGCTGCCGAGCTTCGCCTGTCTGCTCGGGATCCTGACCGTCGTGCATGTCCACGTCCGGGAGCATTACGGGAGCGACGCCGCCTGGCGGTGCGTGCTCGCGCTTCTGGCGCTGCCGACGCTCGTCTATCAGGGGACGAGCACGAAGAACGACATCGCCGTGGTGTTCGCCGCGCTTGCCTGGTGGCACGCGATCCAGCGCTGGCGCACGACATCCCGGCCGATCTTCCTCGCCGCCAGCGCGCTCGCCATCGCCTTCGCCGTTGGAGCCAAGACCTCGGGCCTGGGCCTCGTGCCCCCCATGACGCTGGCCTCCCTCTGGTGGCTTCGCCGAAGCCGATGGTGGCTCGCGGCATGGCTCGGAGGGCTGCTGCTCGCTGTGCTCGCCGTCGGCAGCGTGGAGACCTATGCGGCGTCGAGCCGGGCGTTCGGCCATCCCTTCGGTCCGCAGGGGCTCCGCTTCCTCGGGAACCGCGATGGCGCCGCTGGCGCCGCGGCAAACCTGATCCGCCACGTGCTCGGCAATATCGACCCGGGCCTCGACCGGCTGCCCCCGCTGGCGCAGCGGGCAGCACCGCGTCTGGAAGGGATCTGTCGCCGCGTCCTCGAGGCGACAGGCCTCCGCGGGCGCGGTCATGCCGCCGGGAGCTCGGACGCCCGCCTCGATTTCACCAAGACCGGCCACGAGGCGGTGGATGGTTTCGGCCCTGTAGGCACCCTGGCGCTCCTCGCGCTGCCGGTGCTGCTGCTGACCCGCCCCCCACGGTCCGGGCCGTGGCTGCTCGCCGGAGGCGCTGTGGCGACTCTGGTCCTGACGAGCTGGACCGCAGGGTACGGCCCCTGGCAGAACCGCTTTCTCCTCCTACCCTTCGTGCTTGCCACCCTCGCCCTCGCCCTGGGCGTCGACGCACCGTGGCGACGCCACCGCGCGCTGCGCATCGCCGGCACCCTGCTCCTCGTCTACGGCGCCGTTGCCATGCCGGCATTCTCCTTCAATCGCGCTCCTCGCGATCTGTGGCAGGCCGTCACCGATCGCGATCGCTTCATGACTCGCGAGGCGCCCTTCCTGCTGCCAGTGCTCGAGGCCGTACGCGAGCACCGCGCGGCGTGTCCCGCGGCGAGCTGGGTGGTTGTCCCGCGTCCGGGGACGTGGGAGCTCCTCTGGTACCAGGCGCTCGGGGGGACGGCCACCATCCTTCCGCGCGGACGCTTCAACGCCTGGGCCTTGCAAGAGCTGCAGCAGCGTACCGAGGGCCCGGTACTCGTTCTCGCCATCGAGTCGAACATCCCGCTCGGGCCACCGCTGGTCGAGGTGGCGGCGTTTCCCTCGGCCACGGGCGCCGACGAGCCGATCCGGTTGCTGCGTTGGGGTGATCGTCCCTGTGACCGGAATCCGCCCTGACTGCTAACAAGCTCCCACAATGCTAGGTGGGGAAACGGCCTTGCGACCTTTGGACCTTGACAGGGTTCGCGGGCTGCCCGTAGTACGGGCACAAGCGGGGTAGACGCGCAGGCTAGGTTCTCGCGCCGCACGGCAGCGACCGCGCGGAGGCAACCCCGAGGGAGGCAAGCACGCATGATACGAAGCACGAGCAGGCGGATCGCAGTGGGAACCGGCATGGCAGCGTTGATCGCGGCCCTCGGGGCGAGCCCGGCGGCGGCCGGGATCCTCTTTGGCGGCACCGGCACGAGCGACTGTTACGGCGCGCTGTCGGTGGAGAAGGTCGAGGCCGGGGGCCCCTACGTCTCGACGCGCGGGAAGACGACGACGATCACGTGTACCGACGGTGATCCCTGCGACGCCGGGGCCTGCGGCGACGGGGCATGCACCTTCCAGGTGGCTGGCTGCATCAACCAGCCGGGGCTGGCGGGTTGCACGCCACCGGCGGCGCTGCAGCAGTTCCGGGTGAAAGGGAAGCTCAACGTCAAGGTGCCTTCGGTCCTCCAGGGGTCGGCGTGCGGGGCCTTCGTGGATGGCACCGTGCAGACTAAGAAGAAGAAGAAAGGCGACAAGCCGGGCAAGGTGACGCTGAACGTGCTGGCGAAGGCGCCCAAGGGGACGAAGCCACGGGCGGACACGGACAGGTTCCAGTTTGTCTGCCAGCCGCGGACGACTGCCTGCCCAACCACAACCACAACCACGACCACAACCACGACGCTTGGACCGACAGTGTGTACGCTTCCGCCCTTCCCGGAGACGCCCCCGACCACGCTGCCTCCGACCGACGGCTTGCTCGACTTCGTCGTCGCCTCGAGCGCTGCCAACTGCGGGCGTGTGACCAGCGACGACGCGGGGACCACGCAGATCGCCACGTTGCAGTGCGGTGGGCTGGCGCTGGGTGGTGGCAAGGCTGCCGCGCCGCCGGAGGGACCGACCCCCAACGGATCGGTCAACCGCTTTGGCCTGCGCAACTGCGCCAGCGACGTGTGCGAGGTCGTCGCGACGGATCAGAGCGTCCAGACGGAGCGGACACTCTGCACGAACACCGGATGTCCCTTCGGCCTTCCGCTGCCCATCTACGGGAACCCCGCCGTCTGCGTGCTCAACACCGTGGCCGCACCGGCTAGCGGCACGGTCAATCTCGCCACCGGCGAGGCCGATTTGAGCATGCTGCTGAGCTCCAACACCTTCCTGACGGGCCTGCTTTATGCCGTGAAGATCGGTAGCGAAGAGGTCCTGCAGCCCTGTCCGGTCTGCGTCAACAACCTCACCGATCTCGTGCCCCAGTCGGGCACTCCGGGCGACCCGAAGACCGGTGTCTGTAATGGCGGTGCCCGGCTTGGCCAGCCCTGCACGACCCAGAACACCGACGGGCTCACCCTGGACTGCCTGCCGGGAGGCTGCTCCGACCCGGCGAACCCGGACTGCCGGCCCGACATCGCAGGCGGCTCGTGCAAGGATAGCGCGGGCAACCAGGCGGGGAACCTGGGATCCATCCCGGTCGATCTCACCCCGCTCGGGACCGCCGCGGTCTCCAAGACCGCTGCAGACGGTCGCTTCTGTCCGGGCCAGACAGCGCAAAGTGCCGGCTGCTTCAACGCCGAGCTCCTCACGCAGTCGGCAAACGGCCCGAACTGCCGCGGCATCTTCCTCGAAGGCCAGGCCTTCGGGGACCTGCGGAGCGGCTCACCCGGCACAGGCGTCCTCGCCTCGGTGTTCTGCATTCCACAGACGAGCGCGCTCATCATCAACGCCTCCGCCGACCTCCCCGGCCCGGGCGCGACCAGCCTGCCAGGGACGATGACCTACACGCCGCCGGCGCCCTAAGGCGCTACCGGCCCGCTTGCCCAAACGGCCTCTCGGGACGCATGTCCCGGGAGGCCGTTTGCCTTCGGGCGCTGCCCGCCTACCCCTCCCAGCGGCGAAAAATGCCGGAGGCATTCGCGCCGCCGAAGCCGAAGGAGTTCGTCAAGGCGTGCCGCATCGCGACCCGCCGCGGCACGTGCGGCACGTAATCGAGATCGCATTCCGGGTCGGGATGATCGAGGTTGATTGTGGGGGGCACCGTCTGCGTCTCGAGCGCCTTGACGACGTAGAGCGCCTCGAGGGCCCCGGAGGCCCCGATCAGGTGCCCCGTCATGGACTTGGTGGCGCTGATCGGAATGCCGTAGGCGCGCTCGCCAAAGACGGCCTTGATCCCCTGCGTCTCGTTTACATCCCCGACCGGTGTCGAGGTCGCATGGGCATTGATGTGGTCGATGTCGTCGGGCCGGAGACCCGCCGACTCGAGCGCGGCCTGCATGCAGGCTGCCGCGCCGAGGCCGTTGGGCAGCGGGGCAGCGATGTGAAAGGCCTCGCTCCCCGTGGCGTAGCCGACGATCTCGGCGTAGATGCGCGCTCCCCGCGCGAGCGCATGATCGAGGGCCTCGACGACCAGCATCACCGCCCCTTCCGAAAGGACGAAGCCATCGCGGTCGCGGTCGAAGGGACGGCTGGCCTTCTCGGGCGCATCGTTGAAGCTGCAGGTGATCGCCCGCGAGTTGGCGAAGCCGGCGATCTCGCTCGGATCGATCAGCGCGTCCGACCCGCCTGCGAGGATCGCGTCGGCCGTGCCCTCGCGTACGTACCGCCAGGCCTCGCCGATGGCGTTCAACCCCGAGGCACAGGCATTGCCGATCGTGAAGTTCGGGCCACGCACGCCGAGGCGGATCGCGACCTGACCCGCGCCGAGGCTCGTGGTGATGGCGGTGATGTAAAAGGGCGAGACGGCATCGGGCCCTTCGGCGTTGAAGGCGGTCACGGTCCGGAAGATGGTCCGGGCCCCGCCGTTATTGTTCCCGAGGAGCACGCCGATCCGGCGGCTGTTCTCCGCCGTGATCTCGAGCCGCGCGTCTTCGACCGCCATGACCGCGGCCGCTACGGCATAGCGCGCGAAGTCGTCCATGCGCTTTAAGTGTTTCGCTGGCATCCAGCGCTCGGGCTGGAAGCCCCGCACCTCGCCGGCGATGCGACAGCGCTGGTTGGACACGTCGAAAAGCGTGATCGGACCGATGCCGGACCGTCCCGCCATGGCCGATTCCCAGATCGCGTCGGCCCCGATGCCGACGGGCGTCACGCCCCCGAGCCCCGTCACCACGACCCGTCTCATACGTCCACCTCGCCCACCCGCGGCGCGCGCTCCATGATGAGCTGGAAGCGCGGCGCCACCTCCCGGCCCATGAGCGTCTGGATCGTCTGGTCGGTCGCCGTCGGATCGGCGATCACCACGCGGAGCAGTGCCCGCCGCCGCGGATCGAGCGTCGTCTCTTTCAATGTCTGTGGGTTCATCTCGCCGAGTCCCTTGAAACGCTGCACCTGCACGCGATCGCGCTTCCCGTTGCACGAGGCCAGCAGCCGGTCGCGCGCGGCATCGTCGCGGGCCCAGTAGGTCTCCTTGCCCACGTCGATGCGGTAGAGCGGCGGCTGCGCGATGTAGACGTGCCCCTGGCGAATCAGATCGGGCAGGTGGCGGTAGAAGAAGGTCAGCAGCAGGGTGCAGATGTGGTGTCCATCCGAATCGGCATCCATCAACAGGCAGATCTTGTGATAGCGGAGCTTGCGCAGATCGAGCGCGCCGCCCGCTCCGCAGCCGAGCGCGGAGACGATGTCGGCGAGCTCCTTGTTGCTGAGCACTTTGGCCGTGCTCGCCTGTTCCGCATTGAGCACCTTCCCCCGCAGCGGCAGCACGGCCTGGAAGCTCCGATCGCGCCCCTGCTTGGCCGATCCCCCGGCTGAATCGCCCTCGACGAGGAAGATCTCGCATTCGGCGGGATCGGTCGACGTGCAGTCGGCGAGCTTGCCCGGGAGATTGAGCCGGTGTGACACGGCGCCCTTGCGCTGCACCTGCTGGGCGGCCGCGCGCGAGGCCATGCGGGCCCGCGCCGCGAGGACGACGCGGGCGGCGATGGCGTCGCCGATCGTCCGGTTCGCGTTCAGGGCGTTCTCGAGCGCCGTACGCACGGCCGCGTCGACGATCGGCGTCACCTCGGGATTGTTGAGACGCTCCTTGGTCTGCCCCTGAAACTGGGGCTGCGCCAGTTTCACGGCCAGCAACGCCACCACGCCCTCGCGAACGTCCTCGGCCGTGACCGCAAGCCCGCGCGGAACCAGGCCGCGCGTGGCAAGGTAGTTGCGGACGGCCTTGACCACCCCGCTGCGCAGGCCGTTCTCGTGCGCCCCGCCTTGGGGGGTCGGGATGCCGTTGACGAAGGACTGCACCCGCTCGCTGGTGTCCTCGGTCCAGCCGAGCGCGCACTCGAGCTGGAGGTCGTCCTGCTGGCGGACGATGCTGAACATCTCGCCGCCGAGCAGCGGCTGGCGCGCCTCGGCGACGATCCGCTGGAGATAGGCGCGCAGCCCCTCGTCGTAGCGAAATGCTCGGCGGCTCCCGGCACCCTCGTCCACCAGCTCGATGGTCAGTCCCGCATTGAGGTACGCCTTCGCCTCCAGGCGCTCGGCGATCAGGACCGGATCGAAGCGGATCGCGGGGAAGATCTCGGGATCGGGGCGAAAGAAGATCGTCGTGCCCGTGCCGCGCGCCGCCCGCAGCTTCCTCAACGGCGAGACGGCCTTCCCTCGGGCGAAGCGCTGTTCCCACTCGGCGCCGTCGCGCTTCACCCGCGCGACGAGCTGGACCGAGAGCGCGTTCACCACCGAGGCCCCCACGCCGTGCAGCCCGCCCGAGTGGAAGTAGCTCTTGGCCTCGAACTTGCCCCCAGCGTGCAAGGTCGTCAGGATCAGCTCGAGCGCCGGCTTGCGATAGCGCTCGTGGCGGTCGACGGGGATGCCCCGCCCGTTGTCGCTGACCGTCGCCGAGGCGCCGTCGGCGTGCAGCGTGACCACGATGCGGTCGGCATGGCCGTTCATAGCCTCGTCGACGGCGTTGTCGACGATCTCCCAGAGGAGGTGGTGCAACCCCGTGCTGTCGACCCCCCCGATGTACATCCCCGGCCGCCGCCGCACCGGCTGGAGCCCCTCGAGCACCAGGATATCCTTAGCCGTGTAGCTTGCCCCCATGCGTGCGATCCTCTCACCCCGCCACCCGGCGCAGCCCGGCCACGCCGCCCCGCCGCACCACGCGCTGTCCCTTTTGCCCGCGATGGCCGCCGGGCACGTCCGCGAGCGAGAGCGGCCGCTCGCCTCCCTCCGCCATCACCACGGCCAGTCGGGCGCGACCGCTTGCGGTCACCGCGCCGACGACGCGATCGTCCGCGTCGGGCCGCACGAGAAACACTCCCCGACCGGGGCCCGACAGCTCCGGCACCTCGGCGAGCGGGAAGCGCAGGAGCTTCCCACGCGCGGTGGCCAGCACGACCGTATCGCCCGCGACCGCCTCCACCGCCGCCACCTCGTCGCCCTCGCCAGTCCGGGCCAGGCGCCGACCGGCCCGCGTCGTCTCGCTCAGATCGGGCGTGACGCGGAAGCCGTAGCCGCGCCGGCTGACGACCAGCACGGGCACCGCCCCCGCGGCGTCTGCGGGCGCGTCCGGGACGAGGCGGGCCGCCACGACCTGCTCGCCATCGCCGAACTTGAGCAACGACTGCACCGGCTCGCCGTAGCCTGTCGTGGCCGGCACCTCCGCCACGCGCAGCACGTAGAGCGCGCCGCGACTCGTAAAGAGCGCCAGGCGATCGCGGGTCGTGCCCGACAGGACCGCCGCCAGCGTGTCGCCCTCGCGGAGCCGCGTGGCTGCCGGATCCTTCACCTCGCGCATCCGCTTGATCCACCCGTCACGCGAGAGGAGGACGGTGGCTTCCTCGTGGACAATGTAGGCCTCGGGATCGTACTCCAGCGTCTCGGCCTCGCCGATCCGCGTGCGCCGCCGATCGCCATAGCGCTGCGCGATGCGTTCGAGATCCTCCCGGATGAGCGTCCAGCGCGCCTTCTCGCTGCGCAGCAGGGCCTCGATCTCGCGCAGCCGCCGTCGCTTCTCCGCGGTCTCGCTGCGCAGCCGTTCGATCTCCAGCCGGGCGAGCTGGTAGAGCCGGATCTCGAGCACGGCATCGGCCTGCCGCTCGTCGAGGCCGAAGGCCTTGCGCAGCCCGAGCGCCGCGTCCTGACGGGACTCGGCCTTGCGAATGAGCCGGATGGCGCGGTCCAGGTCGTCGTGGATGCGCACCAGCGCCGCCAGCACGTGCAGCCGATCTTCGAGGGCGCGCCGCTCGTGCTCGAGTCGACGGGTCACCACCACCATCCGGTGGTCGAGGAAGTGGCGACAGAGCTCGCGCAGGGTGACCCGCGCCGGCTGCCCCACCGCCGGGTTCGCCGTCGGCAGCAGGCAGGTCAGGTTCACGTGGAAGGTCGTCTGGAGCGACGTGTGGCGGTAGAGATACGCCATCGCCGCCTCGGGGCTCGCATCGGCCTTGAGCTCGAGCACGATGCGCACATCGCTCGTGGACTCGTCGCGCACGTCGGTGACCTGCGGCAGCCTGCGCGCCACGATCTCGGCAGCGAGCGCCTCGACCAGCTCGCCCTTGTTCACCCCGTAGGGCACCGAGGTGACCACGATCTGCTGGCGACCCCGCCCGACCCGTTCGAGCACGTACTCGCCCCGGAGGCGGATCGCCCCCTGCCCGGTCTCGTAGATCGTACGCAGCTCGCGCCGGCTGTCGAGGATCTCGCCGCCCGTCGGGAAATCGGGCCCCTTGATGTGGCGCACGAGCCCCTTCACCTCGATGCCGGGCTCGTCGATCATGGCAAGCAGCGCGCTCACCACCTCGCGGAGATTGTGCGGCGGGATGTTCGTCGCCATCCCAACGGCGATTCCCGTGCTCCCGTTCATGAGCAGCTGCGGAATGGCGCTTGGGAGCACGACCGGCTCCTCGTGCATGGCGTCGAAGGTGGGACGGAGGTCGACCGTGTCCGCAGCGAGGTCCGCCAGCATCTCCTCGGCAAGCGGCGTCAGCCTGGCCTCGGTGTAGCGGTACGCGGCCGCACCGTCGCCATCGAGCGAGCCGAAGTTGCCTTCGCCGTGGACCAGGGGATAGCGCAACGCGAAGTCCTGGGCCATCCGTACCATCGCCTCGTAGGCGGCGACGTCGCCGTGGGGATGGTACTTGCCGAGCACCTCGCCAACGATGGCCGCGGACTTGCGCGGTCGGGCCCCCGCCGTGAGGCGGAGGTTC
>Ga0308411_10002771_pt1 | contig 11754 bp, 12 predicted proteins | sample HotsprottomLayer_2_FD_203530 | JGI IMG/M metagenome (GOLD analysis project Ga0308411, IMG submission 203530) | Hot spring phototrophic mat microbial communities from Octopus Spring, Yellowstone National Park, Wyoming, United States -... | ecosystem: Environmental > Aquatic > Thermal springs >... | reverse complement strand
GGCCGGCCGCGCGGTCCGCGTGACCGCCACCACCGGGATGATCGCCGACCTGGTCCGCAACGTCGGCGGCGAGCGCGTCGAGGTGGCGGGGCTGATGGGACCCGGCGTGGACCCGCACCTCTACAAACCCAGCGCCAGCGACGTGCAGAAGCTGGAGGGCGCGGACATCATCTTCTACAACGGCCTCGAGCTCGAGGGGCGCATGACCGACGTCTTCGTCAAGATCGCGCGAGGGGGCAAGCCGACGATCGCGGTCACGGAGGACATCGACCCCGAGCTGCTCCGCGAGCCGATCGAGTTCGAGGGCAAGTACGACCCGCACATCTGGTTCGACGTCACGCTCTGGCAGCGGGCCGCCCGCACCGTGGCGCGCGAGCTCGCCGCGCTCGATCCGGGCTCGAAAGCGGTCTACGAACGCAACGCGGACGCGTACGTCCGGCAGCTCGAGGAGCTCCACCGCTACGTCCAGCGGCAGATCGCCACCATCCCGGCGTCCTCGCGCGTGCTGGTCACCGCCCACGACGCCTTCGGGTACTTCGGCCGACAGTACGGCATGGAGGTCCGCGGCCTGCAGGGCACGAGCACCGCGACCGAGGCCGGCGCGCGCGACGTGCGCACGCTGGCGCAGTTTCTCTGCGCGCGGCGCATCAAAGCGATCTTCGTCGAGTCGTCGGTGCCGCACAGCACGATCCGCGCGGTGCAGGAGGCCGCCCGGGCGCGAGGCTGCGCGGTGACGATCGGCGGGGAGCTGTTCTCGGACGCGATGGGCAGCGAGGGCACGCCCGAGGGCACCTACCTGGGCATGGTCCGCCACAACGTGGACACCATCGTGCGGGCCCTGCGATGAGCTCGCGCGACGGCGCCGCCGGCCCTCCGGCGCTGGCGATTCGCGACCTGACGGTCGCCTACCGCGACAAGCCCGTGCTGTGGGACGTGGACCTGACGCTCCCCCGGGGCATGCTCACCGCGATCATCGGTCCCAACGGCGCCGGCAAGACCACGCTCATCAAGGCCGCGATGGACATGGTGCCCACCGTGGCGGGCACCGTCGAGATCTTCGGCCGACCCTACCGCGAGCAGCGCCGGCTGGTGGGCTACGTTCCGCAGCGCACCAGCGTGGACTGGGACTTCCCGACCGACGCGCTCGACGTCGTGCTCATGGGCACCTACGGCGAGCTCGGCTGGGTCCGCCGGCCCGGGCGCGCCCAGGTGGCGCGCGCGATGCGGTGTCTGGAGCAGGTGGGCATGACGGCGTTCGCGCGCCGTCAGATCAGCCAGCTCTCCGGTGGGCAGCAGCAGCGGGTCTTCCTGGCCCGCGCGCTCGCCCAGGACGCGGAGCTCTACTTCATGGACGAGCCGTTCGCCGGCGTGGACGCCACCACCGAGCGCGCGATCGTCGAGCTGCTCAAGACGCTGCGCGCGCGCGGCAAGACGCTGGTGTGCGTGCACCATGACCTGCAGAGCGCGCCCGACTACTTCGACTGGGTGGCCCTGCTCAACGGCCGGCTGATCGCGGCCGGACCGATGGCCCAGACCTTCACCGAGGAGAACCTGGTCCGCACCTACGGCGGCCGTCTGCCGCTGCCCGCCGGTGCGGGCGCGGCGCCGGCATGAGCGCCTTCGTCGAGTTCCTGGGCGACTACACGCTCCGCACGGTCGCCCTCGGTTCGGCGCTGCTCGGCGTCACCAGCGGAGTGCTGGGCAGCTTCGCCGTGCTCCGGCGCCAGGGGCTGCTGGGCGACGTCCTCTCGCACGCCGCCCTGCCCGGCGTCTGCCTGGCCTTCCTCCTGACCGGGACGCGGACGCCGGCGGTGCTCCTCGCCGGCGCCGCGGTCTCGTGCTGGCTCGGTGCCGCGGCGCTGTTCCGCGTGGTGGAGGAGACGCGGATCAGCGAGGATTCCGCGATGGGCATCGTGCTGAGCGTCTTCTTCGGGTTCGGCATCGTGCTGCTGACGTTCATCTCGAAGCGCGGGGACGCCGCCCAGGCCGGCCTGAGCACGTACCTGTTCGGCCAGGCGGCCACGCTCGTCTGGGAGAACGTGGTCACGATGGCCGTCCTCGGCGTGATCGCCATCGCGGCGGTGGCGCTGTGGTACAAGGAGTTCAAGCTCCTGGCGTTCGACCCGGAGTTCGCGACCAGCCTCGGCTACAACACCCGTCGCCTCGGCCTGCTGCTCACCTCGGTCACCGTGGTCGCGATCGTGATCGGCCTGCAGACCGTGGGCGTGGTGCTGATGGCGGCGATGCTCGTCGGCCCGGCGGTGGCCGCGCGGCAGTGGACCAGCCGGCTCGGACGGATGCTGGCGATCGCCGCGGCGGTCGGCGCGCTCGCGGGCCTCTCGGGCGCGCTCATCAGCATGAGCCAGCCGCGTCTGCCGACCGGCCCGATGATCATCCTGAGCCTGACCGCGCTCGTGCTCGTCTCGCTGCTGTTCGCGCCCGAGCGCGGTCTCTTCTGGGACCGGCGGTGCCGCCGCGGCCGGAGGCTCCGCCGGCCCGCAGCCGACACCGCCGAGGAGGGCGCGCCGTGAGCGCGGGAATGGTCATCGTCCTCTCCGGCGTGCTGGTGGCCAGCGCGTGCGCGCTGCTGGGCGCGTTTCTGGTCCTGCGCCGGATGGCGATGATGGCCGACGCGATCAGCCACGCGATCCTGCCGGGTCTGGTCGCGGCCTACTTCCTGGCGCAAGGCCCGAACCTGCTCGCGGGCTTCCTGGGTGCGGCGGCCGCCGCGGTCGTCACCGTGAGCCTGGTGGAAGGCCTCCAGCGTACCGGGCGCCTGGGCGAGCAGTCGGCGATCGGCCTGGTCTTCCCGGCGATGTTCGCGCTGGGCACGTTCCTGGTCTCGAAGTACTTCGCGAGCGTCCACCTGGACACCGACGCGGTGCTGTTCGGGAACATCGAGTTCGCCGCGCACGACACGCTCATCGTGGGCGGCCGCGCGCTGGGCCCGCTGGCGCTGTGGCTGATGGGAACGCTGTGCGCGCTGAACGCCGCGCTCGTCGCCGCCTTCTACAAGGAGCTCAAGCTGGCCACGTTCGACGCGGGCCTGGCTGCCGCGCTGGGCTTCTCCCCGGCGCTCGTCCACTACCTGCTCATGAGCGCGGTCTCGATGACCGCCGTGGGCGCGTTCACCGCGGTGGGCGCGGTGCTGGCGGTGGCGCTGTTCATCGTGCCGCCGGCGACCGCCTACCTGCTCACCGACCGCCTGCCCACCATGCTCTGGCTGTCGGTGGCCGTGGGGGCCGCGTCGGCGGTCGGCGGCTACCTGGTGGCCGCCTGGCTCGACGCCTCGATCGCCGGGGCCATGGCCACCATGGCCGGCGTCGCGTTCGCGCTGGCCGTGGCGTTCTCGCCGAGCCACGGGGTCGTGGCGCGCGTCCGCCGCCTCCAGCGCCAGCGGCTCGAGTTCGCGGCCGAGACCCTGGTCGTGCACCTGGCCACCCACGCGGAGGGGGCCGACGCCGTGGAGGAGAGCGCGGTCGCGCACCTGAGCGAGGGCCTGCGGTGGACGCCGGAGTTCGCGCAGCGCGTGGTGCGGTGGGCGGACCGTGCCGGGCTCGTGCGTCAGACCAACGGCCACCTGAGCCTGACGCCTGCCGGCGCGCGTCGCGCGCGCGAGACCGCCGGCGCGCGGGAGATGAGACGCGGCTAGCGACAGTCGCCGGAACCGCGGTCGGTGAACGTCCGCCCCGCGACCGGGAGGAACTCCCACTCGTACCGCCCGGCGCCCAGGGTGAGTTTGAGCACGCCGTAGGTGTCGTTCCGGCGCACTTCGCTGCCCACGGCGACCGTGCGGAAGGGATAGAGGCTGCGCCCGCCGGTGCCGACCACGAACGACCGCATGCCGCGCGGGTCCGGGCGACCGGTCGCATCCAGCGGCGCGAAGCGTTCGTAGGTGTGGTCGTGGCCGGCGATCACCACCTCGGCGCCGGCCGCGTGGAGCGTCTCCCACACCGGCGCCATCTCCTCGGTCCCGCCGTGGAGCCCCGAGCTGAAGCGCGGGTGGTGCCAGTAGGCGACGGTGCACTGCGCGCGGCCGACGGCCAGCTCTCGACGCAACCACTCGAGCTGCGGGGAGCCCGGACCGCATCCGCCGACGAACCGGCAGTTGCTGTTGATCGCGATGACCTGCCAGCCGCCGAGCTCGTAGCTGTAGTAGCCTTTGCCCGGTTCCCCGGCGGCCGCGCCGAAGTAGCGGAAGTAGCCGGCGGCGCCCGGCGTGCCATAGTCGTGGTTGCCGGGCGACGGCCGCGTCCGACCGCGGTGGCGCCCCCACGTGGGGTGGTAGCACTCGGCGAACTCGCGGTCGGTCCCCCGTTCATAGGCGTTGTCGCCCGCGGTGAAGACACCCCCGGGCGTCGCGTCCAGGATGCGCGCGGTGGCCTCGTCGCCGTCGCTGTCGCACGCGGCGATGTCGCCGGCCCCCACCAGCACGGCGGGCGCCTGCGCGGGCGCCCCGAGCGCCGCCACGAGGACGCCGGCCATCGCCACCGACAGGCATACGCCCAAACACACCGCCATGGGCTCCCTGTTGGCGCCGCGGCCGCCCCGCACCTGCTGGCGCGTCGCCCCGGCGCGGCCCGATCCGGCACACTGCCGGGCCGGCGGCGTGCAGGAATGATCCGGCACGCTGCCGAAGACGGACTTGGTTAGTTAGGATACTTAACTAGATGGAGACCATGGTGCCCCTCGTCCCGTTCGGAGCGCCGGGTGATCCCCCGCGGCGACGCATCGTCATCGGCCTCACCAGGGTCGCGCTGGCGCTCCGCCAGGCCTCGTGGCGCGACGCCGGGCCGCGGGGGCTCACGCCGACTCAGGCGCTGATCCTCACGACCCTGCACCGCCATCCCCGAGGCCAGCGCCTGTCTGCGGTCGCCTCCGCGCTGGGGGTGACGATGGCGAGCGCGAGCCAGGCGGTCGGCCTCCTGGTACGCAAGGGGCTGGTCGCCAAGCGCCCCGTGGACGGCGATGGCCGAGGCCGCCTCGTCACGCTGACCCCCAAGGGCCGCCGCGAGGCCGGGAGGGCGCTGGGCTGGGGCGAGGCCGTGCACGCGGCGGTGGACACGCTCGCCGCGCCCGAGCAGGGGGCCCTGCTGCGCGCCCTCGTGAAGGTGATCCGCGCGTTGCAGGAAGCCGGGCAGATCTCCCCGAGCCGGATGTGCGTCACCTGCCGGTACTTCCGGCCGCACGTGCACAGCGATCCCCTCCGCCCGCATCACTGTGCGTTCGTGGATGCGGCGTTCGGCGACCGCGACCTGCGGGTCGACTGCCCGGACCATGCGCCGGCCGCCGATGGGGACGCCTCGCGCGCATGGGAGACGTTCGTACGCGCGGCCAGCTGAACCATGCGTCTGGAGCAGGCCCACGATGCCAGAACGCACGATCAGTCGACGAACGGGGGTGTCGTCATGCGGACGGTACGAAGAGCCCTGATGGTGTTCGCCATTGCGGCCGCGGCGATCGTCGGGCCGGCGGGGATGGCCCGCTCCGCGCCCGATGCCTCGAGCAGTGCGCCGGCCCCGGCCCTCCCGAAGAACGCCGTCGTCGTCAGCGAGTTCGCGCCGTGGTTCTTCCCGCAGACCTTGCGCGTGGAGCCCGGGGACGAGGTCGTCTGGTCGTTCTCCGACGCCCGCACGCTGCACACGATCACCTTCCTCACCGGGTTCGACGAGCCGGCGAAGACCATCACGATCGTGGGGCGCAAGGGCACGGCGCGCCAGCAGTTCACCAAGCCCGGCGTCTATGTCTACGTCTGCGCCATCCATCCGTACATGGACGGGCAGATCGCGGTCGGGGCCAACCCGTTGCCGCAGTTCATCAAGGCCTGGCCGCCGGCCAGCCCCACGAACGTGGTCGCGCCCCGTGTGCGCGGTCGCGGCGAGGTCTGGGTGGACACCCAGTTCCAGACCCGCCCCAACCGCGAGGCGCCAGGGACCATCACGGTCGTGGACGCCACCACGATGCGGGTGAAGGCGGTCATCGACGGCGACTTCAACAACCCGCACAACGCGATGGTTTCCTGGGACGAGCGCTACATCGTCCAGACCAACTGGCACCAGAACTATCTGACCGTCATCGACGCGGCGACCCGCCGCATCGTCAAGAACCGTATCCCGGTCGGCGAGTCGCCGGCGCACACCCATACCACGCCGCGGGGCAAGGTGGTGGTGACCATCAACGCGGCGAACCGGATCGCCGTGCTCGATCTCGCCAAGGCGGTGGACCCTGCGGTGCCGGCGGCGCAGGTGCCGGTGCGCTACATCGAGGTGCCGCTCGGACCGCACGGCGGCTGGATCTCGCCTGACGGCAAGATCATGGTCGTGGCGAATGCCCTCTCGGGGCAGATGTCGATCATCGACCTGGACGCGGAGAAGCTGCTGACCACCGTGGATCTGACGAAGCTCACCGACCTCGACGGGAAGGCGTTCGGCGCCAACCTGCCGCTCTACGCGGCGATCTCGCCCAACAAGCGCTACGCCGCGACCACCACGGTCCTCTTGACCCATGACAAGCTGCTCCAGGGCCGCGTGGTCTTCCAGGACCTGCGCGATCCAGCGAACCCGAAGGTGGTCAAGATCCTGCGGGTGGGGGCCGTGCCCATCCAGTCTCCGTTCAGCCCCGACGGCCGCTACGTCGTCGTGGCCAACACCGGGACCGCGAACGCCAGCGTGATCGCGGTCGACTACGACGACCCCGCGAAGATCCGGGTCGTCGGCGAGGTGGCCGCGTACAAGGGCGCCCACGGCGTCGCCTATGGCTTCAAGCAGGGCGGCGGGTTCCTCGCCTACGTGACCAACAAGTACGCGCCGGTCCTCACGGTGATCGACCTCTCCGCCTCGCCGCCGCGCAAGGCGGGCGATGTGCACTTGGGGCCGGACGCCTGGGGCGGCAACGGCGTCGTCGTCATCAAGCCGCGGCCGGCTCACTGATGCCCCAAAGACGCCGGAGGAGGTCCCGATGAGGATCGTGCGCTGGATCGGCGTGATGCTGGCGGTGGGGACGTTGACCGTGGGGGTTGCGCGCTCTGCGGCGCCGGCGCCACCGCCGGCGCCTCCGTCCCTGTCCCTGTCGGTCGTCGCCCGCGAGTTCGTCTACGAGCCCAAGGACCTGCTCGCGAAGGCGGGCGAGGTCACCTTCACGGTGAGGAACACCGGGGCGGTCGAGCACGACTTCGTCGTCGAGAACGCGGCCAAGAAGCTGGTCGCCGAAGCCCGGCCGTTCCCTGCCGGCAAGACCGTCCAGGTGAAGGCCCGGCTCGCGCCGGGCACCTACATCGTGTACTGCAGCATCCCCGGGCACCGGGAGGCCGGCATGCAGGCGACCCTGCGCGTGGTGCCCTGAGATGCGCGCCGTCCGAACCTGGGCGGCCGTGGGGCTGACAGTCCTGGGTGGGGCCTGTGCGCGCGCGGCCCCACCCACCTTCCACGGTCTGCCGGTGCAAGCGCCGCTGCCGCGGGAGGTCACGCTCCTCGATCACGACGGCCGGCCGTTCTCGCTGCAGCGGCTGACAGGCAGGGTGACGCTCCTGGCCTTCGGCTACACGCTCTGTCCCGACATCTGCCCCATGACCCTGGTGACGCTCCGGGAGGCGCGGGCGCTGTTGGGTGGCGACGCGGCGGAGGTGCGCGTCCTCTTCGTCACCGTCGATCCTGCGCGTGACACACCCGCACGGCTGCGCCAGTACGTCTCGATCTTCCACCCGGAGTTCATCGGCCTCACCGGCGCGCCGTCGTCCCTGGCGCGCGTCTACCGCGCGTTCAATGTCTATCCCACCCCCTACGAGACGCCCGGGGCAGGCCAGGACGTGCGTATCGGCCACGCCACGGCGATCTACCTCATCGACCCCCACGGGACGATTCGGTTCTCCTACCCGTGGGGCGTGCTGGCCGCGGACCTCGCGGCGGACGCGCGGGCTGTGCTAGCGGGGCATTAGACACCGGGGCAACGCGCGGAACTGGCAGCGGCCGGGCCGGGGAAGGCAGATGGGGATGCGACGGTGCGCCTCAGTTGCCCGCTGGGCGCCGCGGGAAGTGCCGTGTCGTCGCCTGATTCGCCAGCCGCCGTGCCGGATTCGACGACCGACGAGGTCTCCCCCGAGTCCCGGCCGCGCCATCTGAAACCACGAGGAACGGACGCGGCGCCGGATCCGACGGGCATCCCCCGAAGAAACGAAACGCGAGTGCTCGGAAGCACTCGCTCTGCCGGTGCTTCCTCTTCGGCAACCCAGCCGACCACCTGCGTGGCCCTGTGGCTTTGCGCCCCCGGATCGCTCCGGGTTTGCCCGTTCGGAGGTGCAGCGCGCTATTCAGTTACCTCGCATCTTACCCCCGCCGGGCGGTTTTGGCAAGGGGGAAGATGGCCGCCGGCGCCTGGCCCGCACCTCCACGGCCAGGATGCAGGCCGCCGCGGCCAGGGCGAGGCCCAGGACCGCCGCCACCAGGACCTCGTCCCAGACGCCGTACGGCCCGTGGAGCAGGCTCACCGGACCAGCCAGTCGAGCCCACCCCCGGCGCCGTCCTCGACCAGGAGCCGCAGCGTGCCCTGCCCGGGGTCCAGCAGGTAGAGGCCGCGGGCGCCGATCAGCGCGATCCACCGGCCGTCCGCAGACCAGGCCGGGGTGGCGTCGTCCTCGCCCACGGTCGTCAGCTGCCGGAGCCCGCTGCCGTCGATGGTGACGATCCACAAGTCCATCGGCAGCCCGTGCGCCCAGGCGGGGCGAGGGCCGGCGAGCGCGCGGCGCCAGGTGCCCGGACGATGGGACCGGCGCTGCGGATCGCGCGGCGGACCACCCACCGCGGGGAAGGCGATGCGACGCGCGTCGGGCGAGAAGCGGGGGATGCCGAACCCCAGGAACGCCGGGTTCTCGACGAGGGCGCGGGCGCCGGTGCCGTCAGCGCGCGCGAGCCACAGCGATGGGGCGTAGGTGGCCGGGTCCACCCGCACGTACGCCAGGTGGCCGCGCGTGGAGACCGCGGGCGCCACGGCGTCGTGCGCGAGCACCTGTGGCCGCGGGAGATCGACGCTCGCGCGCTCGATCCGGGTCTTCCCGTCGCGCGAGGCGCGCGCGTAGACGAGCGCCCGGCCGTCAGGCGTCCACGTGACGTCCACCAGGGAGGAGCCGGGCACGTCGTGGGCGACCGCGGTGCGCCGGCTCCGGCCCGCGACATCCATCACGTCGATGTCCACCCCACCCGGCTCGAGGGCGGGCGGCGGCGCGGGCCGGTAGACGCTGAACGCGATGCGCCTGCCGTCGCGCGAGGCCGCCGGCGAGGCCGCATAGACGCCCGCCGGAAAGGTCGCCAGATCCGCCGTCGCGCCGGTCGCGATCGTGTAGGTCCGCAGCACCGAGCGGGCGTCTGCGGTGTACGCCGCGTAGAGGAGCCGGCCCGGGATGCCCGCCACCGGGCCGGTCGCCCGCTCGGGCGCCTGGCCGCCGGCCGGCGGCAAGGCGAGCCAGGCGGCCAGCGTCAGCAGCGTCCCGAGCGTCGCGGCGGCAGGCCGGAGCGCGGAAGCCGGCACGGGGGTCACCGGTCGGCGAGCGCGAGCGTGCGGAGGAAGTTGAGCACGTGCCAGCGCTCCTCCTCGGCGAGCGTGCCACGAAACGCTGGCATGGCCGTGCCCGGGAAGCCCTCGCTGATCCAGTAGAAGAGCTGTCCGTCGGTGTGGCCGGCGGCCATGTGCACGCGCAGGTCCGAGGGTCGGGGCCGCAGCATGGCGGCCGCGGGCCCGTCGCCGGCGCCGGCGACGCCGTGACAGGCCTGGCAGTGCTGCCGGTACAGACGCTCGCCGGTCGCGATCGACGCCGGTGTCGCGGGAATGGGGTTCGTCCGATCGAACAGCCCCGGCGCATCCGAGGCGACGGCCAGCGCGCGCAGCCCGAGCGCCGCACCCAGCACCACGAGCGCGGAGGAGGCGGCGAGCAGGGGCACCGCGACCGCCGCCTGCGCGGCGAGGCGTCGCAGCCCGTAGATGCCGGCAAGCGCGCCGGCGAGCACGCCGGCCAGCCCGGGCACGGCGCGGTCCCAGCCGCCGCGCGGCCCCTCGAGCGCGGGCCGTGCCTGCAGCGGCACGCGCACGACGCCACCGGGCACCTCGATCGCGACCTGCCAGGTCCCCGCCATGACCAACGGCACCGTGGCCCGGTACGCGCCGCGGCCGAGCCGCGTGGCGGTCACCTGCAGCGGGGGCATCTCGTGGTCGAGCATGGTCATCGCCAGACGCACGCGCACGTCGTCCGCCGGCGGCGCGCCGCGCTCGTCCAGCACGCTCATCTCCAGATCGAACCCCTCGGCCCCGCGCGGGCTGAGGCTGCCGCGCACGATCCACGGGCCGGCGGTTTCGCGAAACGACGTCGCCTGCGCGAGCGTCACCGGCGTCTCGGGGAGCGGCCGCGTCGTCAGCACCCCGGTGGCGACCAGCACGCCCAGCAGCAGCAGCGCCTCGACGCGCACCAGCCTGACGAAGGCCGCGAGCGCGCGCGGCCGCGCGGCGGCGGGCAGGAGCACCCATCGGTTCGCTCCGGCCACGGCGAGCACGACCGCGAAGAGCGCGACCTTCGCCAGCAGTGCCTGGCCGTACGAGGTGCGCACCAGCGCCGGCGGACCCCACAGGTGCTGGGCCGCGGCGACCACGCCGGTCGCGCCCAGCACCACCACCGCCGCCAGGCCGAGCGACGAGACGCGCCATAGCGCCCGGGGCAGGTCCCGCGCGGCCGCGCGTGGCGGCCACAGCGGCAGCCACGCCAGGTACAGCAGCGTGCCCCCCCAGGCCGCCATGGCGGCCAGGTGCAGCAGGTCGACCGCGATCGGAAACAGGCGGCCGGTGCCGGCGGCGTGGCTGGTGAGGCTGAAGGTCGCCAGCAGCATCGTCGCGGCCACGGCGAACCCCGGCCGGTCGATCGCAGGCCGATCCACACCGGCCGGCCCCAGGGCAGCGATGACGAGCGCGAGCCCCAGGCGCGCCAGGACCGCGTTGCCGTGGGTGGTGTCCATGAGGTAGCCGGGCACGCGCGCGACGTCGAAGACGCCGAGCGCGCGCGTGACCGCGCCGGCCGCCTCGGCGGCCGTGCCGAGGACGAGCAGCACGAGGCCGGCACTCCAGCCCACCGACAGCCGGCGCGCGGCCGCGTCCCCGAGCGCGGGACCGGTCCAGCGCCCGAAGACACCGGCGCCGACGCACAGCACCGCGCCGAGGTAGAGCCCGATCTTGACCGCCGCGTCCACCCGGGTCCTCCCGATCCGCCTACGGCGCCACCGTGAACCGGAACGACCCGCGGGCGACGTACCCGTCGTCCGCGGAGGTCGCGGTCCACCGCACCGTGTACGTGCCGGCGCCGATCGGTTTCAGCCGCGCGAGCATCGACCGGCGGTCGAGGTCGTCCAGGTCCACCCCGCCCTTCCCGTCGTCCACGCGCGTGCCCTTCGCATCGGTCACGGTCATCGCGCTGCGGCGCGGGTCGAGTTCGTCGTCGAACCACGCCCGCACGACCCGCGGCGCCGAGCGCACCGCGCCGCCCGGGCGCGGCTCGGCCCGCAGGAGCTTCGCGTGCGCGTCGAGCGGGTGGGCAGGCGCGGCAAGTCCGGTGGCGGTCACGACGAGCGCCAGCAGGAGCCCAGCCGCCCTCCCGTGTGCGCTCACGGCCGGGGCTCCCGCGCCGCTCCGGGCGCGACGCTGAAAACGAAGAACCCTTGCGTGGTGTGCGTGTCGATCGACAGCACGCGCCACATGACCACGTAGGCGCCGGGTGCCAGGCCC
>Ga0308411_10002767_pt1 | contig 11765 bp, 8 predicted proteins | sample HotsprottomLayer_2_FD_203530 | JGI IMG/M metagenome (GOLD analysis project Ga0308411, IMG submission 203530) | Hot spring phototrophic mat microbial communities from Octopus Spring, Yellowstone National Park, Wyoming, United States -... | ecosystem: Environmental > Aquatic > Thermal springs >... | reverse complement strand
CTGCGGAGAGGGCCAGTGCCGCGCTTGCACCGTGCTCATCGACGGCCGCCCGGAGCTTGCCTGTCTGATGCCGGTCTCGCGCGCCGCTTCGCGCGAGATCCTCACCATCGAGGGGCTGGCTCCCCCCGGCGCTCTCCACCCGGTCCAGCAGGCGTTTCTCGATGAGGGCGCCTTCCAGTGCGGCTACTGCACGCCGGGGATGATCCTGGCTACTGTTGCGCTGCTCGAGAGGAACCCGAGGCCCGGCGACAGCGAGATCATCGCCGCGCTCAACGGCCATCTCTGCCGCTGTTGCGGCTACCCCAAGATTCTCGCGGCCGTGCGGCGGGCCGCTGCCTCCTCCCAAGCGAGGTGAGCCATGAAAGAGTTGGAACCCGAACGCTACGAGCTTGTCGAGAGCGCCCGCTACAACTTCCGCCTCGATCGCCGCGAATTCCTCGAATTGGCGGGCGCGGGTTTGCTCCTCAGCTTGAGCGCCCAGTCTGTCGACGGCGCCCCCGCCGGCTCCATCGCCGCCCGGCTCCACATCGGCGAGGACGGCCGCGTTACGGTGATGACCGGCAAGGTGGAGGTGGGGCAGGGCTCGCGCACGCAGCTGGCGCAGGCGGCGGCCGAGGAGCTCCGCGTGTCCCTTAACCAAATCAAGCTGGTGATGGGCGACACGCTGCTTGCCCCGGACGACGGCGGCACGTTCGGCAGCCTCACCACCCCCTCGACGGTGCCGGCCGTACGCCGCGCTGCGGCGGCGGCGCGCGAGTTGCTCCTGGAGCTCGCCGCCGATCGCTGGAGCGTCCCCCCGGGCCAGGCTTGAGGTCGAAGAGGGTCTTGTCGTGGATCGCGTCAGCGGGCGCTCGCTTTCCTATACCGAACTGGCGCGCTCGCCGGAGTTGGTCAAGCGCTTCGAGCAGGCGGTCCCGCCCGAGGTCAAGCTCACGGCAGTGCGGGATTGGAAGGTGCTCGGAACCTCCGCGGCTCGACCGAACGCGCGGGACATCGTCACCGGCGAGCACCGCTTCCCTTCCGACATTGTTCGCCCCGGCATGCTTCGCGGTAAAGTGCTGCGCCCGCCCGCCTTCGGCGCGAAGCTCGAAAGCATCGACCTGGCTCCGGCCCTCAAGATGCCGGGCGTCGTCGCGGTGCGCGATGGCGATTTCGCGGGCTGCGCCGCGCCGACTTCCTTCGAGGCGCACCAGGCCGTTGAAGCGATGGCCGGGACCGCCTCCTGGCGCACCGCGCCGCAGCCGTCGGCTCGGGAGCTGTTCGACCATCTCCGAAAGCACGCCCGGCGGGAAAAGCCGGAAGTCAACCGCACGCGCGGCTCGCTCGAGGAAGCTTGGGCCTCGGCCGAGAAGATCATCCAGGCCACCTACCGGACGGCCTACATCCAGCACGCGCCCCTCGAGCCGCGCGCCGCGGTGGCCGAATGGGACAACGGGCGCCTCACCGTCTGGACCGGCACCCAGACGCCCTGGCGCGTCCGAGGTGAACTCGCCGAGGCCTTCCGTATCCCATCCGAACAGGTCCGGGTGATCGTTCCCGATACCGGCGGGGGCTTCGGCGGCAAGCACGCGGGCGATGCGGCAGTCGAGGCCGCCCGCCTAGCCAAGGCGGCAGGCAGGCCGGTCTCGCTGGTCTGGACCCGGCAGGAGGAATTCACCTGGGCCTACTATCGCCCGGCCGCGCTCATTGACATCAAGGCGGGCTTGCGCCGCGGGCGCGTGGCCGCCTGGGAGTTCACCAACATCAACTCCGGGGCGGCGGCGCTCGTCGCTCCTTACGAAATCCCCCACGCCCGCGAACAGTTCCTCGCCTCGAACTCACCGCTGCGGCAGGGCTCCTACCGAGTGTTGGCGGCCACGGCGAACAACTTCGCCCGGGAATGCTTCATGGACGAGCTGGCGCAGGCCGCCGGCGCCGATCCGCTCGAGTTTCGCCTGGCCCATCTGAGCAACGAGCGCCTCCGCAACGTTCTCGAGGCGGCCGCCGCGCGTTTCGGCTGGCGCGAGCGGCGCAAGCGGCGCGTCGCGGCTCGAGGCATCGGCCTGGCCTGCGGGACCGAAAAAGGTTCAGTGGTGGCGGCCTGCGTCGAGGTGGCCGCCGACCGCGCTAGCGGCCGCATCCAGGTGCTCGGCATCTGCCAGGCCTTCGAGTGCGGCGCGATCCAGAATCCGGCCAAACTGAAGGCGCAAGCCGAAGGGTGCGTCATCATGACGCTCGGCGGAACGCTCAAAGAGGAAATCCGGTTCGAGAACGGGCGAATCCTCAACGCCCGGTTCTCGCGTTATCCGGTGCCGCGCTTCGCCGATGTGCCCGCAATCGAAACGATCCTGCTCAACCGCCCCGACCTCGCTTCGGCCGGCGCCGGCGAAACACCGATGATCGCCGTTCCTCCGGCGGTGGCTAACGCCGTATTTGACGCTTGCGCCGTGCGCCTGCGCTCGCTGCCGCTACGAGCCGAGGCGCTCAACGCGTGAAGGCATCGCGGGTCCGCCTCACGCCTGACCCGCGGGCTTGATGTTCTGGTTAACGCGGAAGACGTTGCCGGGATCGTACTGGCGCTTCACGGCGGCGAGCCGCTCGTAGTTGCCGCGATAGGTCGCCCGGATTCGCTCCTCTCCCTCCTCCATCATGAAGTTGACGTAGGCGCCTCCGGCCGAATAAGGATGCAGGTCCTCCCAATAGTCCCTCGCCCAAGCGGTGATGAGATCCTTGTTCGCGGGGTCCGGATGGACCCCGACAACGACCATCGCCCATCGGGCCTCGCGATAGCTGAACGCGGTTTCGCCGCTGCCCACGCGGTGAGCCGCGCCGTCGATCGGGTACAGATGCATCGTCGAGTGCATCGTCGGGACGGCGGCGCCGTGTTTAACATGCAGGGCGATAGCTTCGTCGCTGAGCTCGTTGACGAAATCCGCCTTCCAGTACCATTGCAACCCCGGGGGGTAGAGCGGGTCAAAAACGCTTTGAAGCGCCGGAAAGGGCATCACTCCCACGTAGTCGAACGCCGGCGGACCGAAACTGCGAAGCGGGCGCGTGGCCGCCTCGGCTTCCTGTTGCGCTCCGGTGCAACACCAGACGATGCCGCACATCTTCCGAAGGTGCAAGTGCTCGGGAAACATCGGCGCCGGCGGCACCACCAGAAACGCGAAAAAGCCATTGACGTCCTCCGGCGCTTGCGGGAGAAAATCCCGATAGAGCCGCAGCACGTCCGCCGCCTGATCGAGCTCCCACAGCGTGGGCCCGCCATAGATCATCTTGACCGGATGCGCCCGGAACAGGAAGGACGTCACGACGCCGAAGTTGCCGCCTCCGCCGCGCAGCGCCCAGTACAGATCCGGGTTCTCCTACGCGCTCGCGGTCACGAAGCTGCCGTCGGCCAGAACCACGTCGGCCGCCAGCAGGTTGTCGATCGTCAGGCCGCACTTGCGCGTGAGGTGCCCGAGGCCTCCGCCGAGCGTCAGACCGCCCACGCCGGTGGTCGAAATGATGCCGGCCGGCGTCGCCAGCCCGAAAGCGTGCGTCGCGTGATCGACATCGCCCCACACGCACCCGCCTTGCACCTGGACCCTGCGTGCCCTCGGATCGACCCGGATGCCTTTCATCGGCGACAGGTCAATCACCAGGCCGTCGTCGCAAATGCCGAGACCGGCGGCGTTGTGCCCGCCCGAGCGGACGGCGAGCTTCATGCCGTGATCGCGCCCGAAGTTGACCGCCGCCATCACATCGGCGACGTCGGCGCATCGGGCGATCGCGGCCGGCCGCCGGTCGATCATGCCGTTGTAGACCCTGCGGGCCGCCTCGTAGCGCTCGTCGCCGGGCTCGATCAGCGGTCCCCGCAGACTCGTTTTCAAGGATTGGAAATCGGTGTTCGCCATCATTCCCTTCCACAGGTGGATTGAAATAGACGCCGCTTGTCCACCGCCCCAGATTTGGCAGGCCCGTCATCGACGGCTCCTCTCCGCCTGTCGCTCCGCAGCTGCGCCCGCGGAGCGGCCCTCCGGCATCGCCTAGTCATACCACCGCGCTTGACAAGCGGCGGCGGGGTGTGTAATTATTCAATATTGTGAATAAAAATTCAATCGCCGTGAGCCGGGGCGGCGCCCCGCCGCGGATCGCGGCGGGCAACCTCACGCAGGACCTGGACTTGTCGCAAGACGAGCTGCACGAGCTGCTGGCGCTCACGCGGGAGCTCAAGCGCTCGCCGCAGGCCTTCGGCCGGGCGCTGGCGGGCAAGTACGCCAGCATCTTGTTCGAGAAGCCTTCGCTGAGGACGCGGCTGACCTTCGAGCTGGCCTTCAAGCAGCTCGGGGGCGACTCGGTGACGAGCAACGGTCCGATCGGCGCGCGCGAGCCGCTCAAAGACGTGGCCCGCAACCTGGAGCGGTGGACGCACTGCATCGTGGCCCGGACCTTTTCCCAGCGGACGATCGACGAGCTGGCGCAGTGGGCATCCGTGCCGGTGATCAACGCGCTCAGCGATCTGTATCATCCCTGCCAGGCGCTGGCCGACGTGTTTACGCTGCTCGAGCAGTTCGGCGAGCTGCGCGGTTTGAAGCTGGCCTTCGTCGGCGACGGCAACAACGTGGCCCATTCGCTCATGCTCGATGCGCCGCGGCTGGGCATCGATTTCGCCATCGCGACTCCGCCGGGCTACGAGCCCAACGCCGAGATCGCCGCCGCGGCGGCGGGCCTGGCGGCTGTCGCCGGCACGCGACTCGAAGTGACCCACGAACCCGAGGAGGCGGTGCGCGGTGCGCAAGCCGTCTACACCGACGTTTGGGCGAGCATGGGTCAGGAGGCCGAAGCCGAACGGCGCCGGCGGGATTTTGCGCCCTATCAGGTGACGCCGGAGTTGCTGGCCAAGGCGGCGCCGGAGGCGGTCTTCATGCACTGCCTGCCGGCCAAACGCGGCGAGGAGACCGTCGACGAAGTGATCGAATCCTGCCGCTCGGTCGTCTTCGCCCAGGCCGAGAACCGCCTGCACACGCAGAAGGCGCTCTTGCTGATGCTGCTCGCCTGACGGCTTCGGCTACAATTCGAGTTTTATGAACAAACCCAAGAAGGTTGCGCTCGCTTACTCCGGCGGGCTGGACACATCGGTCATCATCCCCTGGCTCAAAGAGAACTACGGCTGCGAGGTGGTCGCCATCTGCGGCAACATCGGCCAGGGCGACGAAGAACTGGAAGGCCTGGAAGAGAAGGCCCGAAAAACCGGCGCCTCAGAAGTCTACATCGAGGACATGCGGGAGGAGTTCGCCACGGACTATCTCTGGCCGCTGGTGCGCTCCGGCGCAGTATATGAGCACAAGTACCTGCTCGGCACCTCGATTGCTCGGCCGTTGCTGGCCAAGCGACAGGTCGAGGTGGCGCTCGCCACCGGCTGCGACGCCCTGGCGCATGGGGCCACCGGCAAAGGCAACGATCAGGTCCGGTTCGAGCTGGCCTACAAGGCTCTGGCGCCGCATTTGACGGTGATTGCGCCCTGGCGCGAGTGGGACATCCGCTCCCGCGAGGACGCCCTGGAATACGCCGCGCGGCATAACGTCCCAGTCAGCGCCACCTCGCGCAAGATCTACAGCCGGGATCGCAACCTGTGGCACATCTCCCACGAAGGGGGCCCGCTCGAAGACCCGGCCAACCCGGCGCCGGAGGACGTCTGGATGATCACGCGCCACCCCAACGACGCCCCGGACACACCGGCGCGCGTCACCATCGGCTTCGAGGCGGGCACGCCGGTCTCGGTCGACGGCTGCCGCCTGAGCGGCGCGGCGCTGATCGAGACCCTGAACCGCATCGGCGGCGAGCACGGCGTCGGCCGGGTCGATCTGGTCGAGAACCGTTTTGTCGGCATGAAGAGCCGCGGCTGCTACGAGACGCCCGGCGGCACGCTGATCCTCACGGCCCTGCGCGAGCTCGAGTCGCTCACGCTCGACCGCGCCATGCTCCACTACAAGCAGAAGCTCGCCGTCGACTATGCCGAGCTGGTCTACAGCGGCCACTGGTTCACACCGCTCCGAGAAGCCCTCGACGCCTTTTTCAGCCGCATCGTTGAAGACACCACCGGCGAGGTGACGCTTGAGCTCTACAAGGGCAACGTGCAGCCGGTGGCGCGTCGTTCGCCGAACTCCTTGTACTCGCTCTCGATCGGCAGCTTCACCATGGGCGCCGACTACAATCAGCAGGATGCCCTCGGCTTCATCAACCTGATCGGGCTGCCGATCAAGATCCGGGCGCTCGCAAAGCAGGGCGGCCCGCAATGAAGCTCTGGGGAGGCCGCTTCGAGCTGGCGCCCTCGGAGGTGTTCGAGCGCTTCTCCGGTTCGCTCTCCTTTGACCGCCGCCTGCTCGAGGCCGATATTCGCGGCTCGCAAGCCTGGGCGCGCGCGCTCGAGCGTGCCGGCATCCTCACAGCAATCGAGCGCGAGCGGATCGTCACGGCCCTCGAGGAGATCCTGGCGGAGGCAGCCGAGCGGGACGTCTTCGCCGGGGCCGACGACGAGGACGTACATACTTTCGTGATCCGAAAGCTCGGCGAGCGGGCCGGGGATCTCGCGGCCAAGATCCACACCGGCCGCAGCCGCAACGAACAGGTTTCCACTGACGTGCGGCTGTGGCTGCGCGCTCGCATCGACGAGACGCTCGCCTTGCTAGCCGAGCTGATGGAAGCGCTCGTTGTCCACGGGCGGCGCTATCAGGGCGCCATCATCCCCGGCTACACGCACCTCCGGCGCGCCCAGCCGGTGCTGTGGCCGCACTATCTGCTCGCCTATTTCGAGATGTTCGCCCGCGACGCCGAACGGCTCCAGCAGACCCGCCGCCGCGCCAACCTGTTGCCGCTGGGCTCCGGGGCGCTGGCCGGCTCGGGCATTCCGATCGACCGCGAGGCGATTGCGCGCGAGCTCGGCTTCGAGGGCCTCACCCGGAACTCGATGGACGCGGCCGCCGACCGCGACTTTCTTCTCGACTTTCTCTATGCGGCGGCGCTCACGATGCTCCACCTCAGTCGGCTGGCCGAGGACTGGATTCTCTATTCAAGCGACGAGTTTGGATGGCTCGAACTCGCCGATTCGGTCACCAGCGGCTCGAGCCTCATGCCTCAGAAGAAGAATCCGGATTCGCTCGAGCTCATTCGCGGAAAGTGCGGCCGCGTCTTTGGCAGCCTCACGTCGCTGTTTGTAACCGTGAAGGGCCTGCCGATGACCTACAACCGCGACCTCCAGGAAGACAAGATCCCGCTGTTTCAGGCGGCCGATGAACTCCAAGCCAGCCTGAGGATGGCGCGCGTGGTGGTGGAGTCGGCGGTCCTCAAACCCGATCTGGCCCTGCGGGCGCTCGAGCAGAGCTGGGCCGTGGCCACCGACCTGGCTGAGGCGCTCGCTCGCGCCGGGGTTCCCTTCCATCACGCCCACCAGCTCGTCGGCAAGCTGGTGCTCGAGAGCCTCCGGAGCGGCAGGGCGCCCAGGGATTGGAGCGCCGAGGAGCTGGCCTCGTTCGCGCCGAAGTTCACCGCGGAGCTGGCCGCGCTGCTAGAGCCGGCGGCCGGACTCAGGACACGGGAGATCTTGGGCGGAACCGGACCGAACGCCGTCGCGGCGGCGCTCGACGCCGCTCAGGAGCGCCTCGGCCGACTGCGGCGATGAACAAGGCGTTCCGCCAGGGCCAAATTCTCAACCTCATCCGGCAGAAGCGGATCCGCACGCAACAGGAGCTGGCGCGCGAACTCGCCCGGCTCGGCATCCGAACGACGCAAGTGACTCTTTCGCGCGACATCCGCGAACTCGGCCTGGTGAAAACCTCCGAGGGTTACCGCCAGGTCGAGGCTACTGCCCGGTCCAAGGGGCCGCTGTTTGCCACGGTCGCCGCGGAGTTTCTTTTGGAGGTCCGTGCGGCCCGCAATCTCATCGTGCTCAAGACTTCGCCCGGCAACGCCAACACGGTGGCGGCCGCCCTGGACCGCGAGGACTGGCCCGAGGTGGTAGGCACGATCGCCGGCGACGATACCGTGCTCGTGGTGGCGCCCGACGAGGCGACCGCGGGGGCCTTGCGCGACAAGCTCGCCGGATTTCTTTGAACGCCTAACAGCACTTCGGGCGCTGATATTTGGCCCGCATGCGCTGCTCGGCGAAGCGGCGCCATTCCTCCGGCGTGTGGCGGCGTCCGCGCGAAGCCAAATGGCGCTGGTAGGCCCCCTCGTCGGCCAGCTCGCGCAGCAGCGCGAGGATCGCCTGTCCCAGACTTTTGAGCTGCTTCATATCTCCTCCGGAGAGAGCTTCGAGAGCACGAACGGCGCCTCGGTCAGGCGCGACTCACGCGTGCCGCGCAACAGACCGACCCACAGGCGTACCGAATCGAGCAGGATGGTCGTCACCAGCACCAGGAAGATCCCGCAGACGACGGCGTCAAGCCGGTTGTTGAAGATCACGGCGTGGGTTTCCGCGATGCGATGAGCCGGCACCAGCCCGGCCGCCAGGTCGGCTTCGAGCTTGGCCGCCTGGGCGAGAAAGCCCAGGCGCGGCGCCTCGGCGAAGATCTTCTGCCAGCCGGCGGTGAAGGTGACCGTCACCAGCCACAGCAGCGGCGCGACGGTGATCCACATGTAGCGGGCGCCGTGCATCTTGATCAGCACCGTCGTGGCCACGCACAGCGCCACGGCGGCCAGAAGCTGATTGGCGATGCCGAACAGCGGCCAAAGCGAGTTGATGCCGCCCAGCGGATCGAGCACCCCTTGCACCAGAAAATAGCCCCAGGCCAGCACCACGGCGGCGCTGGTCAGGATCACGCCGGGGATCCAGCTCGTGCGCCCGAGCGGCTTCCAGACGTGCCCCAGCAGGTCCTGGAGCATGAAACGGCCGACGCGCGTGCCGGCGTCCAGGATCGTCAGAATGAACAGGGCCTCGAACATGATCGCAAAGTGGTACCAGAAGCCGAGCAGCGCCCTGCTTGTGCCGCTGCTGGTGAAGATATGGGCCATGCCGAGGGCAAACGATGGGGCGCCGCCGGTGCGATGAAACAGCGTCTGCTCGCCGACATCCCGGGCCAGCTGCTCCATCTCGGCGACCGTAACCGGAAATCCCCAGCTCGAGATCGTCGCCACCGCCTCGGCCGGAGTTTCGCCCACGACGGCGGCAGGCGAGTTCACGGCAAAATAGACGCCGGGCTGAAGCACGCAGGCGCCGATCAGGGCCATGACGGCGACAAAGCTTTCGAGCAGCATCGAGCCGTAGCCCACCGGCAGCGCGTGGCGCTCCTTGGCGATCATTTTGGGCGTTGTGCCCGACGAGATCAAGGAGTGAAAGCCGGAGATGGCGCCGCAGGCGATGGTGATGAAGCAGAAGGGGAAGATCTTGCCGGCAAAGATCGGCCCTTCGCCGTCGACAAAGCGGGTGAAGGCGGGCAGCTCGAGCTCGGGTCGCACGAGCAGAATTCCGATGCCCATCATCAGAACCACGCCCAGCTTGACGAAGGTGCTCAGGTAGTCGCGCGGGGCCAGCAGCAGCCAGACCGGCAAGGCGCTGGCGAAGAAGCCGTAGATGATGATGGCGAACGCCAGCGCCATGCCGCTTAAGGTGAAGGCCGGGCCGAGCACGGGATGGGCCGCCACCCACTCGCCGCCGAAGATGCTGGCCACCACCAGGACGAAACCGATCAGGGAGATCTCCAGAACCTTGCCCGGACGCCAGTAGCGCAGGTAAAGCCCCATGAAGATGGCGATCGGCATGGTGGCGGCGATGGTGAAGGTTCCCCACGGGCTGCCCTTTAACGCGTTGACCACCACCAAGGCCACCACGGCCAACAGGATGATCATGATCAACAGCACGGTGAGCAGAGCTGTCAGGCCTCCGAGGCGACCGATCTCCTCGCGCGCCATCTGCCCAAGCGACTTGCCGTCGCGGCGCATCGAGCAGAACAGGATGACGAAATCCTGAATGGCGCCGCCGAGCACCGCCCCGACCACGATCCAGAGCATGCCGGGCAGATAGCCGAACTGGGCCGCCAGCGTCGGCCCGACCAGCGGCCCGGGACCGGCGATGGCGGCGAAATGGTGCCCGAAGAGGATCCACTTATTGGTCGGCTCGAAGTCCAGTCCGTTGCGCAGCCGCTCGGCCGGCGTGGCTCGGTCGTTGTCCAGGGCCATCACCTTGGCGGCAATCCAGGAGGCATAGAAGCGATACCCGACCAGATAGATCGACACGGCGGCGATCACCAGCCAGAAGCTGTTGACCGGCTCGCCGCGCTCGATGGCGATGCCAGCGAAAGCGAAGGCGCCGAGCAGGGCGAGCGCCGCCCAGAACAAGCGTGTCAGGAGTTTGCGCATCGGGAAGATTTTAACAAGGCAGGCGGAAGTAGCCGAGGCTGTGGCGCTTGGGGCAGGCGGTGCTGTGGCACGATCTGGCAAGGGGACTTGACAATAGAAGACTAAAGTTTGATAATAAAATTGTGCTAAGGATGAGGCGCTGGTCCCGAGCCCCTTAAAGCCAGCCGCCCATCCCCAAAGCTTCGCAAAGGAGGATTTTACCTAAGATGAGCAAAATCATTGGTATAGACCTGGGTACCACCAACTCCGTCGTCGCCGTCATGGAGGGTGGCCAGCCGGTCGTTATACCAAATCAGGAGGGCGGCCGGACCACCCCATCGGTCGTCGCCTTCACCAAGAGTGGGGAGCGTCTGGTCGGCCAGGTCGCCAAGCGCCAGGCCATCACCAATCCGGAAAACACCGTCTACTCGATCAAGCGGTTCATGGGCCGGCGCCTGGAGGAGGTCCCGGAAGAGATCAAGATGGTCCCCTACAAGGTCGTCCGGGGCGACCATGGCGACGCCCGCGTGCTCATCCAGGGCAAGCTGTACTCGCCGCCCGAGATCTCCGCGATGATTCTCAGCAAGCTGAAGGACGCCGCCGAGGCCTACTTGGGCGAGAAGGTCACCCGCGCGGTGATCACCGTACCCGCGTACTTCAACGACTCGCAGCGGCAGGCCACCAAAGACGCGGGCCAGATCGCCGGCCTCGAGGTGATGCGAATTATCAATGAGCCGACCGCAGCCGCGCTCGCCTATGGTCTGGACAAGAAGAAAGATCAGACCATCGCCGTCTACGACTTTGGCGGCGGCACCTTCGACATCTCGATTCTGGAGGTCGGCGAAGGTGTCGTTGAGGTCAAATCCACCAACGGCGACACCCACCTGGGCGGCGACAACATCGATCAGCGCCTCATCGACTGGATTATCGACGAGTTCAAGAAGGAGCAGGGCATCGACCTGTCGCGCGACCAGATGGCGCTCCAGCGGCTCAAGGAGGCCGCCGAAAAGGCCAAGATCGAGCTGTCGACGCTGCTCGAAACCGAGATCAACCTGCCGTTCATCACCGCCGACGCCAGCGGCCCGAAGCATCTGGTGATGAAACTGACCCGGGCGCGCTTCGAGCAGATGGTCGAGGACATTCTCCAGCGCTCGGTCGGGCCGTGCAAGCAGGCGCTGGCCGACGCCGGCCTGACGCCCAGCCAGATCGACGAGGTCGTGCTGGTGGGCGGCTCCACGCGCATCCCGCGCGTGCAGCAGATTGTGCGGAACCTCTTCGGCAAGGAGCCGAACAAGAGCGTCAATCCGGACGAGGTGGTGGCCGTGGGCGCCGCCGTGCAGGGCGGAGTGCTCGGCGGGGAGGTCAAGGACGTGCTCCTGCTCGACGTCACGCCGCTCTCGCTTGGCATCGAGACGCTGGGCGGCGTCTTTACCAAGCTGATCGAGCGCAACACCACGATTCCCACCCGCAAA
>Ga0308411_10002766_pt1 | contig 11767 bp, 9 predicted proteins | sample HotsprottomLayer_2_FD_203530 | JGI IMG/M metagenome (GOLD analysis project Ga0308411, IMG submission 203530) | Hot spring phototrophic mat microbial communities from Octopus Spring, Yellowstone National Park, Wyoming, United States -... | ecosystem: Environmental > Aquatic > Thermal springs >... | reverse complement strand
CCTGGTGACGGCGCTCGCCGCCGGGGCGCTCGCGCTCGCGGCGGTGGCGCTGGAAGCGCCCGGCGGTCCGCGCCTGGCCCCGTTAGGCGCCGCGGGGGCGCTGCTCGGCCTCGGTCTGTGGCTGCGCAACGAGATGTACCCGATGGCGGCGGTGGCGTTGGCGGCATGGTTCGCGCTGGTGCCGCGCCGCCGATTCGCCTCGACGCTGACGATGGCCGCGGGTGTGCTGGTGACCGCAGCGCCGCTGTGGGCCCTGAACGTCGCGCTGCAGGGCCGGCCGCTGGGCTGGAAAGGGCAGGGCCTGGCGATCGGCCGCGCCGGCGAGCTGACCGGGGCCGGCGACCCGCGATCGGCCATCGACTTCGTCGTCGGGCGGTGGTCCAACGCCTACTTTCAGCTCGTCGCGCCCGAGTTCTACGCAGCCGGCGCCCCGGCGGTGCTGGCCGGTATGGCCGTCGCCGGCACCCTGCTGCTCGCCGCGCTCTTGCTGTACGTCGGGGTGCGCCGCGCGGCCCCGCGCCTCGTGCTCCTCGGCGGCCTGCTCGCCCCGGCGGTCGTGCTCCTGGTGCTGTCCGAGCGTCCGTCGGTCTCAGGCCTGTTACCCGCGGCGCCGCTGGTCATCCTGGCGGTGCTCGGCGGCCGGCTCGCGCGGTGGGAGGGGTACCTGTGGACCGTGACCGCGGCGTTCATCGCCGCGATCGTCGCGACCGGGACCCACGGCGGCATGCAGTGGGGGCCGCGCTACCTGATGCCCGTCGTCCCCGCGCTCGTGTGGCTGTCCGCATCGGCGGTGGCGCGCGCGGGCCGGCGGGCGCCCGCGGCGTCGTCTTCGGTCGCGCTGGCGGCCGGCCTGCTGCTCGCGGCGAGCATTCTCGTGCAGGCCGCGGGTGTGGATCGCGTGGATCTCGAGATGTCGCGCAACGTCAAGGTCAACGACGCCATCCGTAGCGCGCCGGCCGACGTGGTGGTGACGGCGCACGAGTGGCTGGCCGTCGGCGCGGGCCGAGCCTACTTCGAGAAGCGGCTGATGCTCGTGGACACCATCGAGGAACTGGAAGCGCTGGCGCGGGTCCTGGCCAGGCGGCGGGTCCCCCGCTGGACCTACATCCCCCGGTCCGGCTACCAGTTCCCGGCGCGGGTGGTGGAGGAGTGGACGGCCGGGGGCGCGTGGTCCTACCGGGTAGTCGAGGACCGGCACGTGAACAGCATCCGACTCGTGACCTATACCGGATCGGGGAGTCGGTAGAAGCGTCTAGGGTGGGCGCGACGTGGGCATGCTCCAGGTGAACGTACTTCCGGAACATGCCGGATCCGGAGCGTGCCATGGCCTCGTTCATTGGTCGTCGCAAGGTCCGTCGTTCGGCCGAGGGCGGGTTCACCCTGATCGAACTGGTCGTGGTGCTCGCCATTCTCGGCATTCTGCTCGCCCTGGCGATCCCGCGGTACGCTGCCAGCGGTCGGAACGCCCATTTGCCGGAGGCCGACAACACCCTCCAGGAGCTCAAGACCATGGCCTGGGCCTACTACAACCAGCACGGTACCTGGTCCGGGCTGACCTCGGCCAACTACGCGGCCGCGTTCGGCTTCACGCCGCCCGGCAACGCGTGCTGGGCGTTCGTGCTGGCGGCCGACGGCACCGATACGGAGATCCAGCTTCGCGCGCTGGGGAATCCGGGGACGGGACCCGCTCGCTGCAACATGCTAGGATCGTACGGGACCTCGCACGTGACCCTGATCGTGCGCAGCGACGGATCGTCGTCGCGCAGCCAGGTCCTGCCCTAGGCACACCACCCGCGCGCTCTACGACGACCGGCCATCGGGCGACGGGCCCGGCGCCGCCGGTTGACGGCACGGTCCCCGGAGGCTCACGATAACCACCATGGAAGTTCCCGCAATCCACCCCGGGACGCGCGCGCTGGCGGCGCCGCTGGTCGCGCCCCGCGCCGCCGCGCTACTCGCGGCGTTTGCGGTGGTCGGCGCCGCCGCGGTCCGGCTGCATGGGCTTGCGGACAAGGCCCTGTGGTTCGACGAGACCGCCAGCGTGTTCTTCGCGCGCATGCCCGTAGGCCGGATGCTGGCGGTGCTGCCCGCGAACGACCCGCATCCGCCGCTGTACTATCTGCTGCTGCGGGGCTGGCTTGCATGGTTCGGGGACGGCGAAGCCGCCGTGCGCGGGCTGTCCGTGATGGTCGGGGTCGCGGTGGTGGGGCTCACCTGGGCCTTCGGGCGCCGGATCGTCGGCGCCGGACCAGCGCTGTTGGCGGCGGCCCTCGTGGCGGTGGCGCCCTCGCAGGTCGCGGCCGCGCAGGAAGCGCGCATGTACGGCCTGCTCGTGCTGACCGGGCTCGCGTCGTGGTGGGCGCTGTGGCGGGCGGTTGGGACGGAGCGCGGGTCTTGGCGGGCGTGGGCGGTCTACGCGCTGGCCACCGCCGCGATGCTCTACAGCCACTACTACGGGGTGTTCGTGGTCGCGTCGCAGGTTGCGTTCGTGGCGTGGAAGGGGTTGAGCGCGGTGCAGTGGCGCCGGGCGGCGTGGGCCGCCGCCGGGGTGGGGCTCCTGTTCGCGCCGTGGGTGCCGTCGTTCGCGACGCAGCTCGCCGGCGGCCGCGCCTGGCCGGCGCACCGGTCGCCCCTCACCCTGGGCGCCCTGCCCGATGCGCTCGTCGCGATGACCACCGGCCAGCCCTTGCTGCGTGCTGGCCCGGTGGAGTTCGAGGTCCCCGGCGCGGCGTTGCTGGGTCTTGTCGGGTTCGCCGCGGCGGTGGCGCTCGGCGCGTACGGGCTGCGCGACGCGCGCCTGGCGCGCGAGCGTCGCGGGCTGCTGCTGGCCGCCGCCCTCGGACCGCTCGTGCTGGCCTTCGCCGTCTCCCTCGGCGTGCACGTGTTCGCGCGCCGCTACCTCCTGGTCATCACGCCGTTCGTGGCGCTGCTCGTGGGGGCTGGCGCCGCGGCGCTCGCCGGCCGCGGCGGCTGGCGCGCCGCCGCGGCCGCCGTCGGCGCCTGCTTGGTGCTCGCGCCGAACGTGGCCGGCACCGTGGCGTTCGCGCGGCAGCCCCGGCTGGATGTCTTCGACTGGCGGCTGGTCGCGCGCACGCTCGCGGCGCAGGCCGCCGACGGCGACGCGATCGTGCTGCTGCCGGGGTTCTCGCGCATTCCGCTCGACTACTACTACCGCGGCCCGCAGCCGCGCTTGGCGCTCGTGCCCGACGGCACCGACGTCGTCGCGGACGACGGCGCGCGTCTGCCCGCGGTCGCGCGGCGGCTTGGGGCGCACCGCCGCGTGTGGCTGCTGACCGCGCCACCGGTGCCCCCGGCGGTCGAGGCGCTGGTGTCCGCGCTGGGCGCGCGGGGGTACGCGGTCGCGCGCATCGAGCACGTCAACGCCGCCACGCTCGTGTTGCTGGAGGCGGCGTCGCGGTGAGCGACGCGTCGCGCGTGTGGATCGTGCTGCCGGCCTTCAACGAGGCGGCCGGACTGCCCGAGTTGCTGCGCGCCGTCGAGGCCGCGGGGCGCGGCGCCTGGCACGTGGTGGTGGTGGACGACGGCAGCCGGGACGGCACGACCGCTGCGGCGCGCGCGTTCGCCGGCCGCCTGCCGGTGCACGTGCTAGCGCACGCCCAGAACCGCGGGCTCGCCGCGGCGATCCGGACGGGCCTCGAGCACGCCTGCCGCGCGGCGGCGCCCGATGACGCGATCGTGACCATGGACGCCGACAACACGCACCGGCCGGAGCAGATTCCCGACCTGCTCGCCGCGCTGGGGAGCGGCGCCGACCTCGTGGTCGCGTCACGCTACGCGCCGGGGGCCCGCCAGGCCGGCGTACCGGCGCACCGCGCGCTGCTCGCCGCAGCCGTGGGATGGCTGCTGCGTCTGCGCTTCGGGTTGCCGGGCGTGCGCGACTACTCGTGCGGGTACCGGGCCTACCGCGCCTCGCTGCTCCAGCGGGCGCTGGCAGCCCACGGCGACCGGTTGATCGAGACGCGTGGCTTCGTGGTCATGACCGAGCTGCTCGTGAAGCTGGCGGCGTTCCGCCCGGCGATCGTCGAGGTGCCCCTCGACCTCCGCTACGACCGCAAGGTGGGCGCGAGCAAGATGCCGACCGCGGCGACCATCGCGGCCTACCTGCGCCTCATGATGATGACTCGGCCGCCGCAGGGGAGGGGTGTGTGAGCGCGGGCGGCGGTGCGGCGCGGCCAGGCCCGGCGCTGGCGGTGCTCGCGCTCTGCGCGGCCGCGTTCGTGGCCGCGGCGTTCCTGCTCAACCGCGAGGGCGGCTTCTGGTCGCCCGACTCGGCGCTCCGCTACGTGCAGGTGGAGAGCCTGCTGCGCAGCGGGTTCCGCGACGCGTCGGTGCCCTACCCGGCCGCGGAGCTCGATCCTGCCGGCCGGTTCTTCCCGGCCAGTGCGTGGTTCCACTTCCGGCGCGAGGGCCGAGACTACCTCTCCTATCCGCCGTACTTCCCGGCCGCGAGCGCGGTGCCGTACCGGATCTTCGGACACTACGGCCTGATCGCGCTCCCGGTGCTCGGCGGGCTGCTGGCGGTGTGGGCGACGGCCGCCGCGCTGCGCAGGCTGGCGCCCGAGCTGGCCGCGTGGGGCGCCGCGGCGGTGGGGCTGGCTACGCCCCTGCTCGTCTACAGCGGGCTGTTCTGGGACCACAGCCTGGCCGCGGCGCTCGCCGCCGGCGCGTTCGCGTTCGCCGCCGTCACCCTCGCGCGCGGCGAGGAGGCGCCGCCGCGCGCGCTGCTGGCCGCGGGTGCGCTGCTGGGGCTCGGGTTCTGGCTGCGCAACGAGATGTACCTGCTGGCCGCGGCCGTGGGAATGGCCTGGTTCGCCACGTGCGCCCCCCGCCAGCGGGCGGGTGTGGTGCCGCTCGCCGTCGGCGCCGCGCTCGCCGCGCTGCCCGCCTGGCTGATGAACCTGCGCCTGTTCGGCCACCCCATGGGGTGGAAGGCGCCAGGGCTCGTGGCCGGCCGCTCGGCCGAGGTCGCGCAGGCAGTGACCGGCACCGGCACAGCCGGGTGGCTCGCCGAGCGCGGGGCGAACCTGTATCACGTGCTCTTCGCGCTCGACTTCGCCACCATCTTTGCGGACGCCCCCGGCATCCCGCCGCAGGCCGTCACCGCCGGGCTGCTGGTGGGCGGCTTCCTGGTGGCCGCCGCCTGGCTGTTCCGTGCCGGGGTGCGGCGCCAGGCGCAGCGCCTGCTGGCCGCCGGCGCGCTGGCCGCCGCCGCCGGGGTGCTGCTCGCCGTCTCCGGCCGGACGCCGCTCGCCGGCCTGTTGCCCACGGTGCCGCTCGTCGTGCTCGTGGCGCTGCCGGCGCGCTGGCACCGCTGGCAGCGGTTCGTGGCGGTCGCCGGCGCGGCCTACGTGACGGCCGTGGTCGTGGCAGGTTCGCACGCCGGGCTGCAATGGGGGCCGCGCTACCTCTTGCCGGTCGTACCCCCTCTGGTGTGGCTGGCCGCCGTGGCCGTGCGCGACGCCCGAGCGGCGGCGCCGGCGCTGTGGCCGTCGTTGCGGGTCTCGACGGGCATCGTGGCGGCGCTGGGCGTGCTCGTGCAGGTCTCGGGCCTGGACCATGTGAGCACCGTGACCACGAACAACGTGCGCGCGCTGGCCGTCGTGCGCTCAGCGCCGTCGGACGTCGTGGCCTCGGCGATCGGCTATCTGCTGATGAGCGCCGGGCCGCTCTACTTCGAGAAGCGGCTGATGCTGGTGGACACGATCGAGGACCTGGAGGCACTCGTGCGGGCGCTGGCGGAGCACCGGGTGCCCGAGTGGACGTACGTGCCGCGCTCGGGGCCGGACTTCGACCCGCGCGTGGTGGCCGGGTGGACGGCCCCGGACGGGTGGCGCTACCTGCCGGTGCGGGACCGGCTGCCGTACGCGAACCTGCGGGTGGTGACCTTCCGGGCAGCGGCGCTGCCGCGCGCCGACGGGGCAATCGAGCGCGATGGTGGCCGCTGAGTCGCGGTTGCGGGGTCTGTTGGGGCGCCCACTCGTTCAGAACGCGCTCTCTCTCTACGGTGTCTACGCCGTCAACTACATCGCGCCGCTCATCACTGTTCCGTATCTGGCCCGTGTGCTCGGGCCCGCGAGCTGGGGCGTCCTCGCGATGGCACAGGGCCTGGGTGGCTACCTGCTGATCGTGGTGGAGTACGGGTTCTCGCTGTCCGCGACGCGAGAGGTCGCGCGCTGGAGGACGGACCGCGAGCGGCTTGCGCGCCTCCTGAGCGGAGTGCTGGGCGCCCAACTGCTCCTAGCCGCCGTGCTGCTCCCGACCCCGATCCTGGTGCGTCTGGCGGTTCCAGCGCTTCGCGATCAGCCGGCGCTGGCGTGGGCGGCGTACGCTTTCGCGGTACTCCAGGGGGCCAACCTTGTGTGGTTCTTCCAGGGGCTGGAGCGACTGCGTCTCGTCGCGACCCTCGACGTCGTGGCCAAGCTCATTGTCGTTGTCGGCATCTTTGCCTTCGTCCGCTCTCCAGGCGACGCTGTGGTGGTTCTCCGCCTGCAGGCGGCCGCGAGCCTGGCGACGCTGACAGCAGGATGGAGCCTCGCCCTCCGGGAGGTCGTGCCGCGCACCCCGTCGGTGCGCGGCAGCGTCGAGGCCCTGAGGCTGGGTTGGAGCATGTTCCTCTTTCGGGGCGCGGTGAGCCTGTACACGGTCGGCAATGCGTTCATCTTGGGGTTTTTCGCGGCGCCGGCGGTCGTGGGGTACTACGCCGCGGCGGAGCGCATCAGTAAGGCCGCGCTCGGGCTGCTGGGACCGGTCAGCCAGACGTTGTACCCACGGTTGAGCCATCTGGTACAGGATTCGTGGGGCGACGCCGTGCGGTTGGTGAGGGCAAGCCTGCGCGTGATGGCCGGCGGCGGAGCCCTGCTGGGTAGCACGATATTTGTCTTCGCGCCCGTCGTCGCGCAACTGCTGCTCGGTGCTGCGTTCGGCCCGGCCATCCCCGCGCTGCGGGTGCTGTCGCTCCTGCCGCCCCTGATCGCCTTGAGCAACGTGCTCGGTATCCAGTGGATGCTGCCATTGGGCCTGGACCGCCCGTTCAACGGCATCATCCTGGCGGCTGGCGTGTTGAATCTCGGCCTCGCGTACCTGCTCGCGCCCCGGTTCGGTCACGTCGGGATGGCCTGGGCGGTCGTGGGGGCCGAGGCCTTCGTCACCGGGACGATGTACGGTTACCTGCGGCTCCGGCGACTTCACCCACTGCACGTCCAGGCGACCGCGCCGGGAGGGGCTGCGTGACGACCGATTGGCTCGTCGTCGGCGCCGGGTACACCGGGTGCGTGCTGGCGGAACGTATCGCCACGCAGCGCAACGAGCGCGTGCTTATCGTGGAGCGTCGGGAGCACATCGGTGGAAACGCCCACGACCACCCTGACGCCCATGGGGTTCTCGTGCATCGCTACGGTCCCCACATCTTCCACACGAACAGCCGGCGAGTCTGGGACTACCTGAGTCAGTTCACGGCCTGGCGAGCATACGAGCACCGCGTGCTGGCCGAGGTCGGAGGCAAGCGCATCCCGGTGCCGTTCAACCTCAACTCGCTGGAGGCGTTGTTCCCGCCGCGGGACGCCGAGCGCCTGACCTCGAAGCTGATCGGCACCTACGGATCGGATGGACACGTGCCGATCCTGCGCATGCTGGAGGCGGAGGATCCTGACATCAGGCGCCTGGCCGAGTTCATCTACGAGCACATCTTTCTCGGCTACACGCTGAAGCAATGGGGCGTGCCGCCTGAGCGGCTCGACCCCTCGGTCACCGGTCGCGTGCCGGTTCGCATCGGCCGCGACGACCGGTACTTTCAGGACGCGTACCAGGCGATGCCGGCACGGGGCTACGCAGCGATGTTCGAGCGCATGCTGGCACACCCGAACATCACGGTCTGGTTGGGGACGGACTACGGTCGTATCGCGGGCGAGGTGCGCGCCCGGCGGACGATCTACACCGGGCCGATCGATGCGTTCTTCGACTACATGCACGGGCCGCTGCCGTACCGGAGCATCCGGTTCGAGTTCCAGACCTTCGCGCAGGAGCGCTACCAGGAGGTCGGGACCGTCAACTTCCCGAACGCTCACCCGTTTACCAGGATTACAGAGTTCAAGCATCTGACAGGGCAGGTCGCCCGCCAGACGACCGTCGTGGTCGAGTATCCCATGGCGCACCGGCCCGGCGAGACGGAGCCGTACTACCCGGTGCCCCAGGAGGAGAGCCGGCAGCGGTACGCGCTCTACGTTCGGGAGGTGGAGAAACTGAACGGGGCGGTCATCTTCGCGGGCCGGCTCGCGGACTACAAGTACTACAACATGGACCAGGCTGTGGCGCGGGCACTGAAAGTATTCGACGAGCTGAAGTGATGTCCGGTCGGCTCGTTCACTACTTCCCGCGGATCTGGCCCGGGGGCGGGCCGCCCGGGTACCTGTACAATCTGCGCAGCGCCCTGGCTGAGCACTTTCCGGACGCGCCGGTCGAGGTCATCTCCCTCGCGGAGCGACACGACCGATACTCCTATCTCAGTGAGCACACCGGACGGCGATCTGGTACGGTCCGCGGTCTGCTCCGACGATATGCCCCAGCGTCCTGGAAGCAGCGCTGGGCGTACTCGCGGTACCTGCGGGTGTGGGACGCGGGCACCATCCCGGCTGTCGCTCGGGCGCGCCTTGAGCAAGCGGCAGCCGTCGTCTTTCACGACCCACGGTCCGCGTGGTGGTACCTCAGAGGGGGCGGGGGAGGGCCTTCGCGACGCGTCTACGTAGAACTCCACGCGCCCGTCGACGTTGCCACCGAGGACGCGGCCGACTTGATGGCCCACTATGGGGAAAGCGTCCTGTGGGATAGGCTCAGGGACAGGGTATCCGAGATGGAGCTTGGCACATACGAGAGTGCTCATGGGATCATCGTTCCCTGTTTGGAGGCCGTGGACGCCTATTTCTCCCGCAGCGCCGACCTGAAGAGTCGGTTCGCCCGGCTGACCTTTCATCATGTCCTCCCCGGAGCACCGCCGATGCAGCCGTCGACGGCACGCGAGGTTGTCCGGCAGCGGCTCGGCGCGCGGGGTGACGAACTTCTCATTGGGTTCTTCGGTCGCTACCATCGGCACAAGGGATTCGACGTCTTCTGCGAGGTCGCTGCTCTGGCCCAGCGCCGTGGCAGACGATCGCTGAAGTTTCTCTCGGCGGGGGACGGATGGGTTCGGCCTCCGGCGTTGTCGAACTACACGAACCTAGGCTGGCTGGGCCCCGACTTGGCCGATGTGTTGAACGCGGTGGACTGTCTGCTTCAGCCCAACCGCCACACCTTCCTGGATCTGATGTTCATTGAGGCGATGTCGGCGGGGAAACCCATAGTGACCACGGCCATTGGCGGAGGGCGGTGGTTGGCGTCGGTGGCCAAGGGTGTCCTGGCCGTGGAACTTGACCCGCACCGTTTGCTGGATGCCGTGGAGTCCGCCCTGCCCGAGGCGAGGCGCGTTGAGCTTGGACGCGCCAACCGCGACACGTACGACGCGACCTTTACCTTGCGTGCTTTTGCCGAGCGACACATCTCCTTTGCCCGCGCCGTCCTCGACGGCGCGTGAGTCGGCCAATGTTGGTGCCGCGCGTTTCGGTGGTCATGGCGGTCTACAACGCCGCGCCGTTCCTCACCGAGGCCGTGTGCAGCGTACTGGCTCAGACGGTGGAAGACTTGGAGCTGATCGTCGTTGACGATGGGTCCACCGACGGCTCCGCCGACATCGTGGCTTCGATGGCCCGCCGGGATGGTCGCGTGCGGTTGCACCGGCAGACACATGGCGGTCTCGTGTCGGCAATCACGGTCGGCTGCGAGTATGCCCGCGCCGAGTACATCGCCCGGATGGACGCCGACGATGTGGCTGCGCCCCAGCGGCTGCGGCGGCAGCTCGAGGTGTTGGAGACGCGCCCGCGACTTGTCCTTCTTGGAACCGCGGTGGTCGTCATGGATGCCGCAGGGCGCGCGCACTACACGATTGCGTATCCTGAGACGGATGGGGAGATCAGGCGCAGCATTCTCCACTGGAACTGCTTCGCCCATCCCACGGTAGTCATGCGAGCGCAGGCATTGCGGGCGGTGGGCGGGTATCGGCGGGCGTTTCTCCACGCCGAGGACTATGATCTGTGGCTGCGTTTGATCGAGGTCGGGGAGGTCGCGAACCTGTCGGAGCCACTGGTCTACCTGCGCACACATGAGGGGCAGGTGACGCAGGCGTTCCTCGAGCAGCAGGTGATGTCGCGCCTCGCCGCGGCTGCTATGGCCCGGCGACGGGCTTCAGGCCGGCCAGATCCGCTGTTGTCGACCGAGCGCGTCACGATGGGCACGCTGGTGGATCTGGGCGTGGGCTCGGAGTGTCTTCGAGAAGAGCTGGTGGCGGCGTTCGCCTCCCGAGCAGCTGACTTGACGACGCAGGGCCAGTCCGCCCGCGCGAACGGGTTGCTGCAGGAGCTTCGCACCCAGCCGTGGGCCCAGTCCCGGTGGCGCCGCGTGCTGGCAACGTACCACTGGGCATGCGCCCGGAACGCCCTGTCAATGGGGGCGTTCGGGCGCGGAGTCCTGGCGGCAGCCAGGGCCACGACGTTGGCCCCGACGCTGCCGGCCGCGTGGCTCACCAGGAAGGCCGGCCGTGTCGTTCGCGGAGCGCGCATCGTACCCCAGCGGAGGGCGCACCTGGTGACGTCGCGGTGAGGGTAGCCTTCGTCACGCAGGCGCCGCTCTCCCTGGCCTTTGGCGGGGCCGAGGTGCAGGCGCTTCGGACCGCCGAGGCCCTCAGGGGGGTCGGGGTCGAGGTGGAGTTTCTCGACCCCTGGCGACCGACTTTCGACAGCGATCTGTTGCACTGCTTCACCAGCGAGTACCAGCTCGCCGAGATCGTCCTACGAGCTCGCGGGCGCGGCATACCCACTGTGACGTCGGCCGTCTTCGCACCGAAGCATCGGGCCCTGTTCTACAGAGCGTGGGGCGTAGTCGATGGGTTCCTGCCACTCCGGACATCGTTCGGCATGCGCTGCGACGTGCTCAATGCTTCCGACGCGGTCATAGCGCTCTCGTACCGCGAGGCCAGGGATCTTAGGACGTTCTTTGGTGTGGACACGAGGGCTATCCATGTGGTCGGCAACGGCGCCGACGAGCGCTTCTTCACCGCCTCACCTGACGAGTTCGTGGCCCGGTACCGCCTGGACCAGGTCGTCCTGCATGTGGGGTCTCTCGAGCCAGTCAAGAATCAGCTCCGGCTGATCGAGGCGCTGGATGATGCAGGCGTCCCCCTGGTCCTGATCGGGCGCCGTCAGGCACGGGAGCCTGTGTACGCGGACCAGGTCGTCAGACGTCTCGATCGGGCGCCTCGGGCCGCATGGTTGGGGGAGTTGCCGCACGACTCGACGCTGCTCGCCTCTGCGTTCGCGGCGGCCAAGGTTCTCGCGCTCCCCAGCCTGACCGAAGCACAACCCCTTGCGGCGCTTCAAGCCGCCGCCGCCGGTGCGAACCTTGTGCTCTCGGACCTTCCGTACCTCCGGGACACTTTTGGCAGCGATGCGTGGTACTGCAATCCCCGTTCTCCGGCATCGATCCGCCGCGCCGTCCTAGACGCTTACGCCACCCCGCGGGGAGCCCGGTACACTGCGAAGCCCAACTGGCTTCTCACGTGGACCGACGTGGCGCTCCGTCTGCGCGACATCTACGCCGAAGTACTCGCCAGGCGGGGCCGGCGTTGAGTGCCCAGTCAGGCGTGGCGGAGGGCCCGACCTACTCC
>Ga0308411_10002765_pt1 | contig 11770 bp, 8 predicted proteins | sample HotsprottomLayer_2_FD_203530 | JGI IMG/M metagenome (GOLD analysis project Ga0308411, IMG submission 203530) | Hot spring phototrophic mat microbial communities from Octopus Spring, Yellowstone National Park, Wyoming, United States -... | ecosystem: Environmental > Aquatic > Thermal springs >... | reverse complement strand
AGGCATCCGAGGTCACGGTCCGCTAAGTCCGACTGCGGCGGCAGGACGCGTCCTCCGAAGCGGTCGTTAACTTCCAGGCAAACCGGTTTCACGAGGAGCCGATTTCACGAGCCGCCCTCAAGGGTTCGATCTCTCGGCGGGAGCTTTGGCCTTCATGGCGTCCATCATCCCTTTCATGGACGCCTGTTCGCGGTTGACTTGCTCCGGCGTTCGTTCCACGAGCGTTCCTTCTTTCACACTCTCACCACAGCCAACCAACGAGGAAGCGAGCCCGAGCACAATCCCCGCCAAGACCATCTCCCGCATCGAACGCATCGAACAACCTCCCGTGAGCAGGACTGAGGAGTGCAAGTTCGTTTGGGGTCGTTGCCAACAAGATTCCCCCGAACTCAACCCGGCCCGAGCGCGTAGAGATACACCATCCACTTGGGCGGGGGATGGATGGAACCTACAATTCGTAAGTATTTAGGAGAAGAGGAAACGACCCAGAAAAGCACTCTCTTGTATGACCTCCCCGGGGAGCTTGTCAAGGGTTGAGCTTGATCATTTTTCCCCTGGGCGGCCAACTGCCACGGTTGGGTCGCAAACACCGGAGAACCGGCCTCGATTCACCTTCTCTGACCGACCTTCGGGGTGCGGTGCGATGCGTCGGCTGCGCGCCGCCGTGCGTAAACGGGGGAGCGGCGCGGACTCGGTGAACCCATTGCTCCCGCGCGCCAAGAGCCAGTTCCCCTGGGAACGATGACCGTGGACCGGCGCGTCAGCTGTCCGAGAATCGTTCTCGAGACGACGGGGCGTTGCCGCCGGCCGGATCGCGGCCCAGGGCCCAGAACACCCCGTTTCGCAACAGGCGGCGGAATGATGCGTTGTCGAAGTCGCCGGGATGACCAAGCGAGGTGTAGAAGACCCGGGCCCCTTTTGCCTCATGGACCCACGCGACCGGCTCGGCCGGATGGCCGGGCACGGCCCCCATGAGCAGCGGTTCGGTCCAGGCCGCGAGGGGACCGGTTTTGTAGAGCGAACCCGGGCTCAAGAACGGAACCTCGACCCCGGTGAGAATGGGATGTCCGAGAGCCCCGGCCGCCAGGGTGATGGTGGGATGCAGCCCGTTGGCGTGGTGGCCGGTGTAATGTCCCCCGAGAACCTCCGGATCGAAGCCCGGCCACTCGGCGTGCCCCGCCGGAGCCCTACCCCGAACATCGAACGCGTGGCTGGCGGTTCGGATCCCCACCACCGGCCGAGTCGATGCGACATACCGGCGGATGGCCGCCATCTGGGCATCCGCCGGTGCGCGCCGCCGCACGCTCACCACCATCAAATCCGCATCGGCGAGCGCCTCGGCTCCCGGAAACTCATGCGGAACCGCCGGATCCGCAATCACAAAGGTACACCGCAGGCCCCGCGGCTCCAGCTCAGACCGGGCAAACGCCGGCAGCGTCCGCGCCGTCTCGTACTCATCGTCGCCAACCAAGAACACCGCCCGCGGCCGATGCTCCGGCGCGAAGGCAAAGGCTGTTTTCCCCGTCAGGTCGGTTGATAGGATCGTTGGACAGACATATTTTTCAATGTGCTCGACGATACGGTTCGTCCCCTCGTGGTGGCTGACATACGGCCAGCAGCGCGAATTATACATGGTATCGGTCAGATCACGGACGAGAACGACGCTCTTGCCGTACCGCGCCAGGTTGCGGAGTCCGAAGGGACGTCCCAACACACACATATTGGTATGAACACCCATCATCAAGACCTGAGAGATGCCCTGGCTTTCCAGGAGGTTCCAGATCTCCTCCCCCGAGTCACTGACGGCGTCCTCGTCACGGATTTCGATGGCCGCGATCTGAGACCGCCAGGGGGAACCCTGGTCACAGGGAGGGCCGTCATCGCAGCCGCCGTCGGACTGGTCGATCGGATAAACCGCGGTTTCCTCGGCCGGAATGCTGCGGCACCACTGGCCAATTCCCGCCGGGAGATGGGCAGCTCTGGGTGCGGATTGGGCCCGGCGGCGGGCGGGGTGTCCTTGGTAGGCGTCCATGCAGCTGCTTGGGGCGTGGATGATCAAGACTCCTTTTTCCCGGGCCGCGGCCACGGCCTGGTTCATCACCGGGGCGAGCTCGCGGACCCGCCGGGCGGCACCGGCGCACCAGTGCTGGTCCCACATGTCGCAAATGATCAGGGCGGTCTGCCGGGGAGACCACTCGACCACCCGCTCCTCGACGGCGAAGGTCGAGTCCCCCTCGGCGGCAGGCACGCGGACCCTCATGTGAAGAACCAGGGGCTCGCCGTGTCCCGCCGCGCTGGCTGAAAAGGGGGCGATCGCCCAGGTCATCAACCCGATCAATCCGTGTCGGATCCAGTGCATCAGTGGTCTCCTCGCCACGAAGTCAGCGACGGCGGCGGCAGGTTAGGGAAAAGCCGTTGCCGGCTCGTCGCCGCCGTCGCATTGGCTTGGCCGAGTGCATCCTGGAGGCGAATGATCAACGCCGACGCCCCGCAATCCATCGCTTCTCGGAGCCGTTGCTCCCCAATGTACCGCTTCAAGAACCCGGTTGCCATTTGGGGGTCATCGAGCGAGCCCGGCGGGGCGAGTGAAGGAGGTGGGGGGAGTTCAGGACCGTCGGGTCGGCCTGTCGAGCCCCTTCCCAGAGAAGGCAAACCCGTCTTCGCGTGCGCTGCGTGCGCCGTTGGCTTTAAGGTGATGGCTCGCTGTCCCGGGGAGGTTGGTGGAGGTTCTGGAGGGCCGCGAGTTGTCGGCGGAGGGTTTCGACTTCGCGTCGAAGCGCGGTGTTTTCGCGGTGCAGGCGGTCAAGGGCGTTCGGTTCGGGAATCGTGGGTAGCAGGGCGGTTGCTGAGCTTGTTGAAACCCGCTGGTCCGGCAACTGCGATCGGGCCATCGCTTCGAGGCGGCGGCGTTCCTCGAGGACCACGGAGCGGATTGCGATCTCCCGGGCCTGGAGGAGTGCTTCCTGAGCGTTGAGCATCCGCCTGCGCTCGTGGGCGACCCAGGCCACCGGCACCAGCAGGAAGCCGAAGATGGCAATGAGGAGAACGAGGGAGCGCAACGAGAATTGAGAGTTCGCGTGTCGTTCCGTCATGGTCAGCGGCCTTCCGCACGGCACGTTGAGTGTCGCCCTGAAGGATTTTATCATGAGCTTCCGCCCTTCACAGCCCTCGATCGGTTGGTCTTGGGGAGTTGCCCGATGCCGTCTGCGTATGTCTGCGACATGGATGGGGTGATCTACCACGGCAGCCGGTTGATCTCCGGCGCGGCCGAGTTTGTCCAACGCCTTCAGGCCGGCGGGCATAAGTTCCTTTTTCTGACCAACAACAGCCAGTGGACCCCGCGCGACCTCCGGCACAAGCTTGATCAGATGGGGATTTCCGTTGATGAGTCGGCCTTTTACACATCCGCGCTGGCCACGGCGGTGTTTCTCAGCAGCCAGCAGCCAGGGGGGAGCGCCTATGTGATTGGCGGCGCCGGGTTGACCCATGCGCTTTATGGAGTCGGCTTCACCCTCACCGAGCACAACCCGGATTATGTGGTCGTGGGTGACACTCGGAGTTACGACTACGAGAAGATCGAACGGGCGGTTCGCCTGATCCTCAAAGGGGCGCGGTTCGTGGCGACCAACATCGACGTCACCGGTCCTTCAGAGCAGGGGATTGTTCCGGCTTGCGGAGCCCTGGTCGCGCCGATCGAGCGGGCGACGGGGAAGAAGCCATACTTCGTGGGGAAGCCGAATCCGCTGATGATGAGGACTGCGCTGCGGGCCTTGGGAGTCCACTCGGCGGAAGCGTTCATGGTTGGTGACCGGATGGACACGGACATCATCGCGGGGACCGAGGCGGGGATGAGGACGATTCTCGTCCTGTCCGGCGTGACCAGTCGCGACATGATCGAAAGCTTCCCCTACCGGCCAACCCATGTGTTCGACGACGTCGGACAGATTCCGATCGAGCAGCTCGGCTAGGGGACCGGGCGGGGGAAATCTGAGCGACCCGACCGTTGGGCGTGGGAGAGAGGTGATCTGGCGGCCGGGCGGGTGGGTGGTTTGGTCCTTGGAGAAGCTGGACGGGGGACGACTTGCCTGAACTTCCGCCGGTCAGGCCAGGAGTTTGGTGCACACTTCGCCCTCGTTGACCGTGGGGCGTTCGGGACGTCCCTGATGGCGGTAGATCAGGCGGGTGTGATCGGCGCCGAGGCAGTGAAGGATCGTGGCGTGGAGATCGTGGACATGGAGGCGATCTTCGACGGCGTGGAGGCCGACCTCGTCGGTCCGGCCGATCGTGACACCTGCCTTGATCCCTCCGCCGGCCATCCACATGGTGAATCCGTAGGGGTTGTGGTCGCGCCCGGTTCCCTTTTCGGACATCGGCGTGCGGCCGAATTCGCCCCCCCAGACCACGAGGGTTTCGTCGAGTAGCCCGCGGTGTTTGAGGTCGTGGAGGAGGCCTGCGACCGGGCGATCCATCGAGCGGCAGTTGCGGGCGTGGTTTGCCTCGATGTCGGTATGGGCATCCCAGGCTGCCCCGGCCCCGGAATAGAGTTGAACGAAGCGGACCCCGCGCTCGACCAGTCGCCGCGCCAGCAGGCAAAGCCGGCCGTAGCGCTCGGTCACCGGGTCATCCAGGCCGTAAAGCCTCCGGGTCGCCGCGGTCTCGGACGCGAGCTCCACGGCCTCGGGTGCCTCGGCTTGCATCCGATAAGCGAGTTCGTAGCTTTTGATCCTGGCTTCGAGTTCGGTCTGCTGGGGGCGGGATTGGAGATGACGGCGGTTGAGCTCCTCGAGATAGGCGAGCTTGCCGCGCTGGCGTTCGGGGGTGATGTCGGCGGGGGGGTGCAGGTTGGCGATTGGCTCGTTGTCCCCCTGAAGCCGGATCCCCTGGTATTCGGCCGGCATAAAACCGGTTCCCCAATTCCGGGGGCCGCCGGCGACCTGCCCCTTGGGGTTGTCGAGCATGACCACGAAGGCGGGGAGATTGTCGTTTTCCGTCCCCAGCCCGTAAGCGACCCAGCTTCCCAGCGACGGCCGTCCGCCCAGAACCGAGCCCGTGTTCATCTGGCAAACGCCGCCGACGTGGTTCAGTCCGTTGGACCAGCACGAATGAATCATCGCGAGGTCATCCACGCAGCCGGCCAGGTGCGGGAGCCAGTCGGAGACCCAGATTCCGCTTTGTCCGTGGCGCCGCCAGACCCGCCGCGACGACAACACGGGGGAGTGGAATTCGCCCATGGGGGTGATCACGGGTCGAAACGACGGCGGCAACGGTTTGCCGGCCAGCCGCTGAAGTTCGGGCTTCGGATCGAAAAGGTCGAGGTGGCTGGGGCCCCCTTCCATGAACAGAAAGATCACGCTCCGGGCCGTCGCCGGTCGTTTCCAGGTGGGTGAACCGACCGGCAGCGAACCAGGGGCCGCCCGGCGTTCTGCCAGCTCCTGGGCTCCACCCGCTCGGGCCAGCAGGTCGCCAAGAGCCAGCATTCCGAACCCGCCGGCGGCCTCCAACAGCCAGTCCCTGCGGGACAGTGGGATTCGGCGATGGGGGACACGATGGGTGCTTTTGCCGGTCTGCTGATGGTGGTGGTTCATGGGGGTGCTCACAAAAGCGGGGCCGAGGGAGCGGCGATTGGCCTGGCGCGGCGTCCTGCTTCGGTGCTCGGTGTTTCGTTGCTACGAGACCTTTCGATCAAGAGCGACGACCGACGACACTCCGTCGACGAATCTCAGTCGATGTAGAGGAATTCGTTGGAGTTCAGCAGAACGTGGCAGAAATCGACCAGAGCTGCCCGTTGGCCGATGGGATTTCCGGATACCCCAACGCGCTGGGCTTGGTTGGCCAGGAATTCCTGAGCGTGGATGATTTCGTCCGGGTCCGGAGGCCGCCCATAGGCGAGGAGAAATCCTCGGACAAGCCGCGGATCGGCCCCAGGGGGATCCGGTGGCTGGCAATTCGCTTCGGTCTCCAGTCGGCGGGCAAAGGCCTCAGCCCGAAGCGACGTCCAGGGTCCGTTGGCCAAAAGCAGAGCCTGGGTGGCGGTGGTGGTGGCGGTGCGGGAACTGATGCTGGTGTAGCGATTGGGGGCGTCGAACGCATCCAGCAGTGGATCCTGGCTATTGCGAATGATCCGGAGCTCGACCGACCGGCGCGGTTCGTCGCTTCCCGAGCTCGGTCCTCCCAGGACGGCGGATTGCAGCTCACCCGAGACGCGGAGCATGGCGTCGCGGATTTCCTCGGCATCCAGGCGAAGGATGTTCCACCGCCACAGGAACCGGTTTTCGGGATCGATCTGAGAGGCCCCGACGGCCTCGCTCTCGGGCCTCTCGGCTGACTGGCGATAGGCCGCCGAGGTGACGATCAAGCGGTGCAGCGGCTTGAGCCGCCAGCCGTCGGCGACCATCTGCCGGGCCAGCCAATCGAGCAGGTCGGGATGCGACGGCCGATCGCCCAGGCGGCCGAAGTCACTCGAGGTGGCCACCAATCCCCGTCCGAAGTGAAACTGCCAGATCCGGTTGACGATCACTCGGGTCGTCAGGGGGTGATCGGGCTGGGTCAGCCAGCGGGCCAGGGCCAGCCGGCGACCGGTCGACGCAGGAGCTGCCGGCGGGGGAGAGATGGCCGCGGGAGTCGGGTCGATGACCGAGAGGTAGCCCGGTTCGACCAGCTCGCCTTTGCGCGTTCCGGGGACGACGGTCGGAGGCGGGTCGCGGCCCACGTCGGTCACCGACATCACGGCGGGAAGCTCCGGCGGCGGAGGACCGTGCTGGGCGAGTTGGTGCCGAAGCTGGTCTCGGAGAGCTTTTTCCGCCCCTTCCAGGGAGGGCTCCTTCTCGCGTTCCAGGATCACCTGGCGGTTGGCCAGGGCGGCGAGCTGCTTTTCCAAAGGGGTGCGGAGGGCCTCTGGGGTCCGCAGGATTTGCTTGATGTCATCGGGGAACTTCGCGAACGCCCCTGCCGCTGCCCGTTCCCGATGCGGGCGTTCAAGCTCTTCCAAACGCTGACGGACTTCGGCCGTTTTGCGGTTCCAGGCGGAGCGCTTTGCGTTGTAAGCGGCCTGCTCGCGATCGGTTGCCAGGGGCAGATCGTCGCGAGGAAACAGCGGAGCGAAGAAGGCACGGAGGCGGTCGTAGTCACGCTGGGGGATGGGGTCAAACTTGTGGTCGTGGCACCGAGCACAACCAACGCTCAGACCAAGGAAAACCTCGCCGGAGACGTCCGTGATCTCGTTGAGGATCTCGGACCACTGGCCTCGGACATCGCGTTGATTGAACTCATAGGTCCCCAGGCGGAGAAAGCCGACCGCGACCCGATACTCGAGGTTGGATGGGTCGAGCTCATCCCCCGCAAGCTGCTCGGTGACGAATTGGTTGTAGGGTTTGTCGCAATTGAACGATGAGACGACGTAGTCGCGATACCTCCAGGCATGGGGGCGGTAAGCGTCTTGCCGGTAGCCGTCCGATTCCGCGTATCGGACCAGATCCAGCCAAAAGCGAGCCCAATGCTGGCCGTAGCGGGGGGATGAAAGGAGACGCTCGACCAGCCGCTCGTAGGCGTCGGGCGCTGGGTCGGATTCAAACGCCTCGACCTCATCGGGGGTGGGGGGCAAGCCGATGAGGTCGAAGGTCAGGCGGCGGATCAGGGTCCGCCGGTCGGCTGGCGGCGCCGGGGTCAGTCCATTTTCGAGCTGGGCCTTCAGAAGAAACCGATCGATCGGATTTCGCGGCCAACCGTCCCAGGCGGTTCCTCCGGGGATATCGGCTGTCCCCCGCCGTTTACACTCGAGCTGCTCACCAAGCGGTCGAAACGACCACCAATTCCTCCCCTCCTCGAGCTTCTTCTGACGCAAAGCGGCGGCGATCGGGCGCGGCAGTTCCGCGGCGGATGGCCAGGGGGCTCCCATGGCGACCCAGCGAGTCAGCTGCTCCACCTCGGCCGCCTCAAGCTTGCCAGTCGGCGGCATCTCCAGCCCCTCGTGCTTGATCGCCTCCACAAGCAGGCTTTCGTCGGGCTTCCCTGGAACCACCGCCGGCCCACTCTCCCCCCCATCCAATGCGGACTGCCGGGAATCGAGCCGCAGCCCCCCCTTCTGTTTGTCCGGCCCATGGCACGAAACACACCGCTCCCAGAGCAGGGGCCGTACCTTCTCCTCGAAAAAGCGGAGCCGAGCCGCTTCGAGACCGCGGTCACGATCTCCCTCAGGCTCGCCCCCGACGGTGAGGGAGACCGACCACAACCACCAGCAGCCCCAAAACAGGCACGCGCCAATCCTCCCGAAGAGGTGGCGAGGCCGCTGACTGCCAATCATCGCCGTTACCCCAGAGCACTCCCCAGGTCCGGCCGAGCGCTCGGAACCAGCGCGATCACCGACCCATGATCACCATGAGCATGTTCAACAAGACTAGATCATAAATCGAACATGCCGTTGCCGCCAGCAACTTCTCCAGAAAGGATCGCGGCAGCCTGGATCCAGGGCGAGACCACCGAGGGAGCCTGGGGCCACGGCCTCAGAGCCGACACATCGCGGCGATGCGGCGGGTCACGCCCTGGGAGAATAACTCGAGGAGCGGATCACGCCACTTCAGGATGGGCCGCTCCACATATCTCCAGGAAAGGGACGCCGCCGTAAGGCTGGCGACAACCATCACCACCTGGACCAGGAGAGTTTGGGTCACGGAACACCAGGCGGCCATCACCTCGACACCTTTGAAAATGATTGGGTGAAAGAGGTAGACACCATAACTGATTGCTCCCAGTTCCCGAAATGGCCGGCTCCGCAGGATCTGGAGCCGGGGGTGGCCCGCATGGGTCACCAGGAAGCCGACGAGGCAGGTGTAGATCACGGCGCCACTCAAGATTGTCAGCGACTCGTGGACCGGCAGAGGAACTCCGCCGCTTGCTGGTGCCGGTGTACCTCCCAGATTGACCAGCAGCAGAATCCCGACTCCGATACCCCCGATGCCGCAGAAACCGAGGCGATACCCCGCAATCCGATGCCGCAAAGCGGCGCGATCGGCGAGGAAGACGGCCAGCAAGGCACCCAGGAGGTGGCCGTCGCACCTCCCAAGCAAGACATGAGGATGCAGACCGCAGGCCCGCGCCAGGGCCGCCAACGCAATCAGAGGGGGGGCGACCCAAACAATGCCCCGTCGCCCCAAAATCCAGGCCAAGACCGGCCAAAGCACGTAATATTGCATCTCTATCGCGAGGCTCCAGGTGTGGTAAAACTGCCAGTGGAATTCAGGAACCTCACCCTTCCAGTAATGCTGAACGTTCTGAGTGAACGTCAGATATTGAAGCAATCCTTCCGCAGCAAATTCCTTGGGGAGATAGGGATTCGCCAACACCAGCGCGAATAGCGTGGCAAAGTAGATCGGACAAATTCGCAAGACGCGGCCGAGGTAGAACCGGGGCCAGAAACCGGTTTCGCCGCCGCGCCGCAGGACATAGGAGGTGACCAGGAATCCGGAAAGGACGAAAAAAACATCAACGCGATACCACCCCTGGAGAAACCGAGGATACCAGAGGTGGTAGACCATGATGGAAGCCGCGGCGATTCCTCGGAGGGATTCGAGTTCGTCGATCCTTGACATGATCTCACCTCCATGTGACCGCGATCGATCAACTGGCTAAAGCGTCCTTACTCCTCCTTGATCCGGGTATCACGACGATCAATTTGACGGCATCCCGGACGGGTCGCATCCAGGCGTCGGAAGTGGTCAAACCACGTGAGGGTTGTTCCACAGAACACCCAGGCGCCCCGACGAAGAGCCACCATCGAGCGGCTTTCCGTTCTCCCCACGCTAGCAGGAAAATCGGCCCCGAGCCTTGCGTCCCACTCCCGCCCAAGAAATCTTGGGGGAGTTGCGATCCCTCAGCCGCCAGCTCCTGGCAACCGGGGCCCACCGTGACCGTAACCCCCACGTTGGCGCAACCAAGGCAGTCGCAAATCGAGCGGCGAAGCGGGTTGCCTCAAAATCCAGCGTCTGACTGTCGGGATCCCGGTCGCTTCAGAGTCCGGCCCTTCAACTGTCGGGATCCCGTTCGCTTCAGAGTCCGGACCTCCAACCGCCGGCATTACTGATAAACAGAAGCAAGAAGCGATCGTGCTCGGATCCAGACAGCCTTGACCGGTTGAAGGGAGTCGCGGGCATGGTTTACCTCACCGCGTTCTCGCGTGGCCAATGGTCGTTCCTGAGGGCTGGAATCCGGCGGGGGTGGGGGAGGGTTGAACAACAGAGATGTGTGACAAGGGGCCAGCCCGCCAGTCGAAGGAAACCGCCGGATCCTAATCGCAGCTTGAGATCCCGACAAGACCAACATCCGAAACCGGGAATCTGAGGAGGCCTCCTCCGAGGCGGTCTCGCAATCTGGCCTGATCCTTCCGCGCCGCTCTCCCCTCAACGACCCCGTGCGGGAACTCCCGCTTCCCGGTCCTGCTGGTCTCAAACCGAGTATTCGGTCAGAATTCCGTTCGGCCGATTGGCGAAGCGCACGGTCTCAAGATGAACAAGGCCTCAACCAAAGCTCGACGAGCTCTGGTGTTGGCCTGGTACCCTCGGGACCTTGACGATCGTTGGTCGGCGAGAAGATGATTCCAAGAGAATGGGCATCGCGTGCAAGGCGCAAGGCAAAAATCCACGCTCGTCCCTGAAGCGAGCGATTGCCACTGCCAGAGCTGGATCCCGGCTCAGTGCCCGACTGACCATTCCATACGGAGCGAAAAGCCACGGGTTTGCCAAAGGCCCGAACTCCCGCCGCTCGGCAACGAAAAATGCCGCCGCTCGGCAACGAAAAATGCCGCCGCTCGGCCGAGAAAAACGCCTTCTGGCCATCCCAGATTCCAATTCCTGGCGCGAGGTCCCCCTCCGCAGGCACGGTCGTGACGTGAACGAATTCTGAGAGCCAGGGTTTGGTCGGAGCAGAAGAGGCTCGGCACAATTGGACCTTCCACGGCAAGCCACCCTCGCGACGGTCTATGTCAATGCGAGTGATCGCGTGCATGGCAAGCCGATCTACCGGGCGCTCGTGGAAGCGGCGCGGTCGATGCAGCTCCGGGGAGCGTCGGTCTTCCTGGTCGATTTCAGCTACGGCTCCCACCGCCAAATTCATGATGCCAAGAACGAATACCTTTCGTTCCAGATCCCGGTGGTGGTCGAATTCGTGGACTCGTCTCCCCGAATCGCAGCGCTGCTGGAGCGATGTGATGCTTGGATCACCGAGGGACTGGTCGTCACGCGGAGAGTGCAGGTCATTCGTGACACAGCCTCCGACGAATCGAGCCCCGCGTCGCAGAGCGTCACGAGCTCCGTGTCATCGCAGACTCCCCAGCTGGAAAGTGAACCCGCCATGAGAATTGAGGGAGCTGCGCAGCGGCTTTGCATCTACATCGGCAGCAGCGATACCTACCACGGTCGCAACCTGGTGTCGGTCATCGTCGAGGAATGCCGGAAACTGGGAATCGCCGGGGCAACCGCGACCCTGGGGGTGATGGGTTTCGGGAAGAACTCGCGAATCCATCGGGCCCACTTCCTGGGCCTTTCGGAAGACCTCCCCCAAAAAATCGAGATCGTGGATCAACCCGAACAAATCGCGCGGGTTTTGCCGATCCTCAACGAACTCATTCAAGGGGGACTGATGACCCTCGAGGAAGTTCACGTCGTCCGCTATCTACACGATCCCTCGGGCTAATCCCAGTCTCCTCGGATTCGAGGGTGGGAAAAACCATCGCTTGCACAGCCGCCTGCCCCAGAAGCTTGGGAGTTTTTGCGGAGTCCAC
>Ga0308411_10002764_pt1 | contig 11774 bp, 9 predicted proteins | sample HotsprottomLayer_2_FD_203530 | JGI IMG/M metagenome (GOLD analysis project Ga0308411, IMG submission 203530) | Hot spring phototrophic mat microbial communities from Octopus Spring, Yellowstone National Park, Wyoming, United States -... | ecosystem: Environmental > Aquatic > Thermal springs >... | reverse complement strand
ATCGTACCTCGCATCCCTGTCTGTTCGAGAGCCTTATAAGTGCCTGTGTATTGATTTTTCGACATACTCCCCTCCGAACCTCCCTTATGGATGGGGAGGAACCGCCACTCCCTCCACGCTCGCGAGGAGGGCTGGGGTGGGAGCTATGTTTCAATCTCACTGCGAAGACACTTAGTAGCCAATCGCTTTGGGAGTATACCCGAAATGGTCAGAAACTGTTTAGGATGCCCGCTGTGTTTATCTTCGGACTTCTGAGTGCGTGACCGATAAGTATCTCTGTCTTGGATTGTCTGCTTTTGTGGGCTGGCGATTAGTTTTTGGGTTCTACCTTCAAGGGGTTGCGAAGTAGCCTTGAGTGAATGTTAACGACTTGCGAGAGTTGGGTAGACTCTTGGCGTACCTATGGGGCACGGGATATGCAAACGAACGAAAACTGCTGCTCGCTGCAAGAGGCGTTGGAAGCGCTCTGTCGGCTGGCACCCGACGCGCCGCTGTTGGCGTTAGGGCAGACGATTTTCTGGGACGAGCCGATGAAGCTTGCTTTGTTGGAGTGGCTTGCACCGCTCGATTCGAATTGCCGCATGCTTTTTGGGGTTCACGACACGGACTACTTCGCCCGCCTGCGGACGCGACGCCTGCCACCAGCCGCGCCGTGCATCAACGGGTTTGTCCTTGCGCCCCACAATGATGGCTCTACGCGTGCGCTCTGGTCTGCAGCGGGTGAGATTGCCCAACTGTTTGGCAGCGAGACCGTGCCCACGCTGGCGATGTTCGCTCGTTACGGCGGGGCGGTAGCGCGGGTGGCAGACGCCCGCACCGAAGGATGGAGCGCATATGTGGATGCGCTCACCGAGGCGTGGGGGTGGCGCGGACTGGTCGCGCGCGATTACGCGCTGCGCCCCGTGTGTGAGGTTCCTCTGCACGCGGTCGCGCCTGCCTTAGAGGCGCTGCTAAAGTTTGGGTTGGACGGTTCGTGCCAGATGCTGGAAGATGCCGACGCGCGCGCACGTGCCTGCGAATGGGGACATGCGCTGCGTCAGCGCGTGCAGCAGTATGCCCACGCGCACCCGAATCACTCGCTGGCAGACCTGTTCGTCGCTCTGTACCCTGAGCTGCTGGAGGCGCTGCGTGGGGACGCCTTGCCTGCGACGGTTGGCTTCACACGCACGACGGAGTTGCTGCGTTTCAACACGCGCACGGCGACGCTGCCCCGCTTCGCGCTGGTGGACGCTTTTGTGAACCCTGCGACGCGCCGCGTCTGCGAACACGCCTACAACGCCGCCGTCGCCGACTCGCCGATTTACACGCTGGACGAGTTCGGCGAAGGCGCACTGCCGTTCGAGCTGCTGATTCCTCAAAGGGGACGCGGCACGCTGCTGCTGACCGAGCGGTACTTGGTCGTGCTTACACCAGAGCCGCAAATCGTGCGCTTGTCCGCGCCGATTCGTGATGTGCATGCGCTGGCGCATGCCATCGAGGCGCAGTGGGGCGATGGCTGCACGCTGGTCGGGAAGGCAATCACGCTCGCGCCGATGTTGGCGCACGAGTTTGTGTTTGTGTTCAACGAGCGCGGCTCGCCTTATTTGACGCGCACGGCGCGTTTTCTGAATCAGTTGCGCACGCACGGTGTGGTAAGCTGCATACATCCGATTCTGCGTTTGCGCTATCCAACCTGGGATGCGCTGCGCGCTGTGCGCTGCGTGAGCGTGCGCCTGCCACCACATTTGGCGCGTGCGTTCGGCGAGCCAACCATCTGCTCCGATCAGTTTGCCGCGCGTTGGCGCTCGGTCGTTGCCGAGCAGCAGCGTCTCTTGGAGCAACTGGCTCGCGTGCGCCGTCCCCGCGCACTGATGGCGCAGCTGGCAGAGTGCGCAGGCGACCTCTGGCGTGAGCGATTAGCGAATTATGATGCCTGCCTGCGCGCGCTGGCTGAGACGGTAGGTGTCCATGCTGCCGCTTTGCGTCAGCAGGTACACGCCCTACACGCTGAGCGACGCGCGCTCATCGCCGAGATACAGCAGGCTCCCCAACGCTGCACGGCGCTCGCGCCCCGCCTGCGGGCACTCAAAGCGCAGATCCGACAGCTCAACGCCGAACGAGCGCAAGTGGGGCGCACACCTGAGGCGATGGCACTCCGAGCGCGTGTGCGCGCGCTGGAACGCGAGGCGGAGCAGGCACGACTGAAGCAGATTCGCGACGCCTACCTGACCGCAGAAGGATTGCTGCAAACGCACGCTCGCCCCGCTGCATGGTGGTTCCTGCTCATCGGGCGCGCGTGGTTCAAAGCGTGCGCCGCAGCGCTCGAGGCGAAACTGGAGCGGCTGGAACAGTTGTAGGATGGCACGGTTCCAGCGTGCATGCCGCTTGGTGACGCCGATTTCGCTGTTTGCCCCTAAGAGCTATCGGCTTGTCTTTTTGCTGGCGGCGATGCCCGCGCTCGCAGCACCGGCAGTGTTCGCGTGGGGTGCGCCGCATGTTCAGTTGCCCCGTGCAGAGTGCGGCTTCGCAGCGACGGTGTGGCAACTGGTGCTGCTGTTGGGGCTGTACGCTGCGTTCTACGCGCTCACAGAAAGCGCCGAGCGCGCTCTGGTCGCCGACTTTGTGCCGCTCGACTAGTGCGGGCAAGCATATGGGCTGTGCCACTGCGCGATGGGCATCGCCGCGCTGCCCGCCAGAGCGGACTGTTCGGCTGGCTGTGGCAGCAAACGGCGTCGAGGCAGCGTTCCTTGCAGGCAGCGGATGAGCGCTTGCTGCGGTGCTGGGGCTTAGCGCACTGTTAGCGTCGCCGCGCGCGCCCCGCCGTCGGTAGCGACCGTAATGTGCACGCCGACCCTGCCGCGTCCACGAGCACTGTTGATGGTGAACCGTGCAGTGCGCCTGCCCGCAGGCACATAAATCGATTGAGGCGCCCACGCGCGACTCGGATCAGAGCTCCTGACGCGCAGCCACAGACCGTGGGCGGGCGCACCCGCGTTTAGGAACACGGTCGCTGTCGCACTCTGCCCCCCAAGCACAACGGCAGGCGCGAGAATCAGCAACACAGGCGCGGGCGGGCTAAGCACTAACTCCGCGGTGGCTTGAGAATCGCCCAGAACCGCGCGCAGGGTTACACGCACACGCTGAGCAACGGCAACCGTGTTCACACGCACCTGTACCACGGATTGACCTTCGGGCACCTGCACGCTTGGGGGCAGCACGGCGTGCTGTGCCGCGCTGCTGCTCAACGCCACTTGCACGCCTCCAGCAGGTGCAGGCGCACTCAGATGTACCGTGAGTGTTGCTGCGTGCCCGCCCGTAACCGCTGCAGGCGTCACTGAGACCGCCTGCACGCGCAGTGACGAGAGAATTTGCAGCGTTGCTGTGCGCGAGACACCCCCGGATGTAGCCGTGATGGTGACCGTGCCCGCGCCGTGAACAGCCGTACCGATTTCGAAGGTGCCCGTTGTCTGTCCTTGGGGGATAGTGATTCGCGCGGGGCACCACGCGATGAGTGGGTTGCTGCTGTGCAGCTCCACCACTGTGCCACCTGCGCCTGCTGCCCGCGACAGCACGACCACGCCCTGCGCGGTCTCGCCTGCCGTCACTGAGGACGGGTTCAGACTCAGCCGGCTGACTGCAGGCACGCCTCCCATCTGGAGCGCAGCCTGCAGCGCGCGAGCCATGTTCAGTCGCCCCTTGCCCGCACCGATACCTTCAGACCAGAACGGCTGCACAGGGTCGGCGTGGTTTTCCAAGGCGATCCGCAGCTGTTGATTGGTCAGGCTGGGCACACACGCCCACAGAAACGCTGCAGCGCCCGCCACATGCGGACACGCCATCGAGGTGCCCCGCCAACGCGCGTAGCCACTGTTGGGCACTGTAGAGAGAATATCGCTGCCAGGCGCGGCGATGTCCACCCACGCGCCATACTGTGAGAAATCGGTCAACCGATCGGTCGAATCGGTGGCTGCAACCGCCAGCGCGTGTTCATAGTAGGCAGGGTAGAACGGAGCGTTGCTACCGTTGTTGCCCGCTGCTGCCACCACCAAGCAGCCGCGCCCCCACGCGTAGGTTATCGCATCGGCGAGCTGCTGCGTTCCCCAGTTGCCCCCCAGACTCAGGTTCAGCACATGTGCGCCGTTGTCCACCGCCCAGACGATTCCACGCGCCACATCGCTCATCGTGCCGATGCCTTGATCACTAAGGACTTTGACAGGCATAATCTGTACGGGCGCGCTGCCTGCAACACCTGCGACGCCCACGCCGTTGTTCGTGTGTGCAGCAGCAATCCCTGCACAGTGCGTGCCGTGTCCGTGAAAATCAGATGCATTCACGCCACCTACATGCACATCGTAGCCGTACACAGTACCGTCGCTGTAGCGACGCATCCGCTGCGACAGATCAGGATGGCTGGAATCCACCCCTGTGTCGATGATGGCAAGGTACACTGTGCGTTGAGGCACAGCCAACGCCCACGCCTGAGCCGCCTGAACGCGCTCAAGCCCCCACTGCTGGGAAAACAGCGGGTCATCGGGGCTGGTGCAAGCGAACACGAGGTAGTTCCGCTCCACATAGCGTACCCCAGCAAGCTGCGAGAGCATCGCACGCGCGCTTTCAGGATCGATCCCGCGATGAAGCCGCAGCACACTTGCCCGCAACGAAGGTATTATCTCGCGCGACCAACTCACCCAGCGCATTACTTCAGACGCCAATGCAGCCGATGCGTATGGCTCCAGCCCCACTACTAACTCATCGGCGACATAGTAGGCGTCGCGTGCTGCGTCGTAGGCGATAGGCTTCAAACGCCCCTGCTGCGCCAGCGCAGCCACACCGAACACACATCCGAACAGTACCAGTCCAACACGCATAGAACGCCTCCGAAGAGTTGTTCCACACGGCGCAGTGAACCACCCCCAGCAAAATACGGGTGCGCGAACACATCTATCCCAGATGCCTTTGTTGGAGACACGGTCTCGAATGCCTACACGCTGGATTTCCAATATGGGCGACACAAAGTGCGCAGGCAGGAGGTGGCGGTTGTGTGTCGAGAACTCTACGCATGCGTGCCTAAAGTATAATAGATGCGTGAACCCAATTCATCGAGCAACGGGCAACTTCCAGAGTGCGCAACGCCTGTGGGTGATTCTGGGTCCGACAGCGGTTGGCAAGACCGATGTGGGGCTGCTTTTAGCAGAGCGTTGGGGTGGCGAGATTATCTCTGCCGATTCGAGCGCAGTCTATCGGGGACTGGACATCGGCTCGGCGAAACCGACGCCCGACGAGCAGCAGCGCGTGCGCTTCCATGTGATAGATGTTGCTGATCCGAGCGAGGTGTTCACCGCCGCGCACTTTCGGATGTTGGCGCTGCAAGCGATTGCTGATATTCAGGCGCGTGGCAAGCGCGTGTTGATTGTTGGAGGCACAGGGCTGTACCTACGCGTGTTATTGCAAGGGTTTAGCCTTGCGCCGCCACCAGCAACCCCCGAAGTGCGCGCCCGCTGGAGAGCCGAAGTCGAGCGTGTCGGCGCACCCGCCCTACACGCGCGACTGATGCAGATTGACCCAGCTGCCGCTGCGCGTATCCACCCGAACGACGCTATGCGCCTCACACGCGCCTTCGAGGTATACGAAATGACGGGCATCCCGATGAGCCAGTGGCAACGACGCGCCGCTGCCGAGCTGCCCGCTATCAAAATCGGGCTGACCATCCCGCGCCCGCACCTCTACGCCCGAATTGACCAACGAGTCGAGACCATGATCGCCCGAGGAATGCTCCATGAGGTGCAAGCACTGTTGCAAAGCGGGTATAATCCAGATCAACCTGCCCTGAAGGGATTGGGCTACCGCCACCTCATCGCCTATTTGCAGGGGCGCGTCTCGTGGGACGAAGCCGTGCGCCTGTGGAAACGCGACACACGGCGGTTCGCGAAGCACCAGATGACCTGGTTCCGCAAAGAGCCAGCGGTTCACTGGGTTGATGCAAGTCTGGGTATTGAACAGACGGCGCGCCTTGTCGAGAAACTTTTGATGGAGCAGGGAGGAATGACGAATGCCGAAAGCAATTAACTTGCAGGATATGTTTTTGAATCAGGTGCGCAAGGAAGGAATTGGCGTGACCATCTACCTGAGCGGTGGACTGCAACTCCGCGGGACTGTGCGCGGCTTTGATGCGTTCACAGTGCTCCTGGAAAGTCCTGGCAAGCCCGTGCAGCTGGTCTACAAACACGCGATTACCTCGATTGTGCCAGCGCGTCCAGTGCCGGGGTACGGCGGTTCGGGGCGTCAGTCGGCTGCTACGGAGCCTGAAGAGGAGTGAGCCCACTGCGCTTCTACAAGCTACAGGGCACAGGCAACGACTTCGTGTTGCTGGACGCAGTGGCGCACTCGTTGCCGCCAGACAGTTGCGCGCACTTAGCACAGCGACTATGCCATCGCCAGCTTGGGGTAGGGGCAGACGGGCTGCTGATTGTGGAATCGTCGCTGTGCGCGGACTACCGCATGCGTATCTATAATGCCGATGGCTCTGAGGCTACTATGTGTGGCAATGGCATCCGATGCTTTGCGCGCTATCTCTGGGAGTATCACCGCCCTGCTGAAAATCGCCTCTCGATAGAGACAGGCGCAGGCATCCGACAGGTGGATCGACTGCGCGCGGAGTGGTTTCTGGTGGAGATGGGAACGCCCCAAATTGCGCCCGCGCCCTTTTTGTTGCCTGCTCCTAACGAGTTGGTCGGGAAGGAACGCATGTCGGTGGGCGAAGGGCTGGGGCTGAAGGCGAGCCTTGTCCACACAGGCGCGCCGCACCTGGTGCTGTTTGTCGATTCGGCTGACGCCTTCCCGTTGGAGAGCCTGGGACCGCAGTTAGAGCGCCATCCTCAGTTCCCTGACCGTGTGAATGTGTCGGTAGCGCAAGTGGAGTCGCCAGATTGGGTACGGGCGCGCGTGTGGGAGCGGGGCGCAGGTGCGACGCTGGCATGTGGCACAGGCGCGTGCGCGATTCTCGTCGCAGGCGTATACACTGGCAGGCTCGCCCGCGCAGCGTATGTGCAAATGCCTGGGGGCGTGCTGGAGGTCGAGTGGCGGACGGATCATACTCTCTGGCTCGCGGGCAACGCCGAGTTAGTTTTTGAGGGCGAGTGGCGCACGGCGTTGTAGCGCTTAAGGCAGCCGCCACGCGCGAATCTGCGGGAACGGGTTCTCGATGCCCTGCAGTACCGCTTGAAGGGTCTCTGCGCTAAACAGGCGGCGCGTGCTCGCGCGCGCCTGCTGCTCAATCGCATCGTGAATCAGCGACTGCAGTTCCCACTCCAACTGCTGCAGGCGTCGCGCTTCCCAGCCACCCGACTGCAGCTGGTACTGCTTGTGTTCCTCGATGAACGCCACCAGTTCGTCCACGCCCTTGCCAGAAATCGCTTCGGTGAGGGCGATCGGTGGGTTCCAGCCTTTAGGCTTGCCACCGAGTTCGAGCGCGTTGCGCAAATCCAGGCGCATGCGGGTCGCCCCTTCGCGATCCGCCTTGTTGATGACATAGATATCTGCAATTTCGATGATGCCTGCCTTCATCGCTTGAATGACATCACCCGCTTCAGGTACAAGCGTCAACACGACAGTATCGGCGACGAAGCGGACATCGACCTGGAGTTGCCCCGCGCCAACGGTTTCAATCAGCACCAAATCGTACCCTGCGGCTTCCAACACGCGAATAGCCGCAGGCACGCCCCGTGAGAGCCCGCCAATGCTGCCCCGACTGGCGAGACTGCGGATATAGACACCCTCCAGCGCGTCGTCGAAGCGGATACGGTCGCCCAGAATCGCGCCCCCACTGAACGGGCTGGTCGGATCCACTGCCAGCACGCCTACACGGTAGCCGCGTACCTTCAGGCGTGGAATTAACTGGTAAGTTAGCGTGCTTTTGCCTGCGCCAGGCGCACCCGTGATTCCTAGCTTGAACGCGCGCCCCGTGTGCGGGAACAAGCGCTCCAGCAACTCCAGTCGTGTAGAATCGCGCGATTCTACTAAGGTAATCGCACGAGCAATCGCGCGCACCTCGCCCGATAGCACGCCTTGAACCAGTGTGTCCAGCGAATCGGGTTGCACGATGGGCATTAGCGGGATTATACCCCCTTCAAGGCATCACGCGCACGACCTTCCACTCCCCGTGCGTGTGGACTTCGGGGAAGCGTGTCGGTTTATTGACAGGCACAATCCAGTAGTCGATTCGGTATCGCTTGGCAATTTGCCGCACGCGCATGTCGTCCAAGCGGTCATTCGCACGGCGGAAGTAGTCTTGCCCGCGACGCAAGATTCCTATATGCACCCACGCACCAATACGGTAGGTCGCGTCATCCAGCTGCGCGACCTCGAACAGCCCTGCTGCGCGCATACGCGCCTTCCATTCGTGGGCATAGTGGGGTGCGAAGGGCCAGGCAGTGCCGTCTTTGCGCGTGACGAACACACCTCGCTGCGATAGATGGCGGAAATGGTGCCAGCCCTCCGCATCGCTGTAGAGCGGCACAAGGAACACGGTGTCGGCGGGCGTGCTCGCACGTGCCCAGCGGGCAATCTCATAGGCGGGCGCACGCGGGATTCCCATCCAGTTGCCATACCGTGACACGCGCATCATGTGGATGCGTAGCGCGTTCGCTGCCACAAATGCCCCACACAGCACCAGTATCACCCCGACGGTAAGACGCCACGCCGTTCGCTGCGCCATCTGCCGATACGCTTCCAGCCCGACCGTCAGCAGGAACATGCTCTTGATGCTGAATCCTGCCCCGTAGCCAAAACGCCAAGTCGCGCCCGTGCAAACCAGCAGCGCCAGCGGTGTGAACCATCGCCTGAGCGTCTCTGCAGGGCGCGACTCGACCCAGGCACACGCCCCTGCCGCCAAAAAAATGCCCGCTACCACAAACCAAAGCTCTGTGGCACGGATGGGGTGCAGTTGCAGTAGGGTGAGCGAGCACAAGACATACGGTGTCAGCCACGCCAGTAGGTAATAGCCCAACGCCAGTGTGGTCCATAGCGCCAAGTGCAAGCGCAGCCGCCCCGCACTCCCGCCCCAGAACCGACAGAGTGCCAACACCAACGCTCCGTACGCCAGCAAAACCAGCTGGGGCTCAATATCCCACGCCTTCGGAAAAAAATGGTACGGATAGCTTAACTCCGCTGTTTGCCAGACCGCCTGCGGGTCTGCTACTGGCGGGCGCGCCGCACGCAGCAACAATAACCAGCCTGGCAGGCCTATCCCCAGGCTGCCCACGGTCGCCCCCGCCCAGCGCAGCCAGTCCCTGCGCAACACCCGATCGCCAAACACAGAGAGTGCAACATAACTATAGGCGAAGATCGCGTACATCGGATTAAAGTAGGTGACCAATCCCATCCAGAGCATGTACGCCCCTTCACGCCGCCGCAGTAGCGACTCGAGCGCCAGCAACGCAACAATCACAGAGAAGCTGGTCTGTTCGAGCGAGTCGGATGGATGACCGTTGCCTATCAGCGGCGCGGGCGCGGTTGCCAAAAACAGCGGAGCCGCATAGACTGCTCCCCACGAATGTGGGAACAGGAGCCGTGCCCAACGGTAGCCCATCAGAAGTAAGAGGATATTTTTGACCCAAAACAGTACGAACAACACTGCTGACAGGTTCAACCCGCGCGTCAGCCACGCCACCCCGTACCAGAACGCCGAGGCAAACGAGAAAATCACCTCCGCCACAGGGTCTGCAGGGTAGAGAGCGGGATTATTGATCTTTTGCACCAGCAGCAACTGGAAGCCGTGGTTCGCGCCGTAGACATCGCGGTAGCCACTGACCAGTAGCGAGACACCGCTCAGAATCAGCACCCACGCAGCAAGCACGATGCGGTGGATACGCTGCTGGCGCGCATGCGCTGCTGAGACCGCCTGCATCGCGCCGAATCATACCCGTCCGATGCCCGCAGCAGTCAGGGTTTGACCTCTTCGATGGCTCCCTCTCGGCAGAGGAAGGTGTTGAACCGCTCGGGTTGAGTAGCTGCCAGCCCGAATTCGCCGCGTGCGGAGATGGCAATCACGGCGCACTGGTGCTGGACGACATCGGGCAGGCGGCGCAGCATAAACTCGATGCTCCGTTCGCACGCCCGCTGTGCCGAGTCGCCTGCACGCATCGCTTCCACGACGCGACTGGCTAATGCGAACCGCCAAATTTCCTCGCCGACGCCTGTGCAGACCGCTGCGCCCGCCTCGTTATCGGCGTACAGCCCTGCCCCGACAATTGGCGAATCGCCCACGCGCCCAGGCAACTTCCACGCGAGCCCGCTGGTAGTGCAAGCAGCTACCAGATGCCCCGCGTTCCAGCCCAGCACACCAACAGTATCGTGCGAGTCATCGGGTGCGTGGGCGCGCACTTGGGAAACCTCTTGCGGTGCAGTCTGCTGCTGTCGCCACTCCTGCCAGCGGCGCAACGACTCGGCGGTGAGCAGCTGCTGCGGCTCGTAGCCTTGCTGGAGCGCGAAGCGGGCGGCACCATCGCCAACCAGCATCAGGTGCGGCGTGCGCTCCATCACCGCGCGCGCAAGGTAGACCACTGGCACAAACCCACGCACACCTGCCACCGCGCCCGCACGCAGGCGCGCACCCTCCATCACAGCAGCGTCCAGCTCCACCTCGCCATCGCGGTTAGGCAACCCGCCGTAGCCGACCGACAACACCTGCGGGTCACGCTCTGCTGTCGCTGCGCCCTCCACAACTGCCTCCAACAAACGCAACGCAGAGTCGCACTCGGCTGACTCCTCCCACCGCCGATACGCCGTCTCAACGCACGTGCGCCCAAACCACCAAGTCGCTGCGAAAAGCGTTTTCATCGCGACAAAGGTTCGCTCCGCTCCACGCACTTCCTGCATAGATTGCAGGATTCGCTCTTGGAAGAGTGTATCTACTATGCGGGTGAAGCCATGTTCAAAGGCGTACCGTTGACGCTGGGCGTCGAGGAGGAGTACCAGATTATCGACGCGGAGAGCCGCGCGCTCGACTCATATGTGTCCAAGATTCTGCCTGACGGGCGCGTGCGCCTGCACGACCAAGTCAAAGAGGAGTTTATGATGTCGCAGATCGAGGTGGGCAGCCAAGTCTGCGCGAACATCCACGAGGTGCGGGCGGAGCTGTGTCGGTTACGGGGCGCGCTCATCGAAATCGCCGAGTCGCAGGGCAAGCGCATCGTGGCGGCAGGCACGCATCCGTTCTCACGCTGGATGGAGCAGACCATCACCCCGCGCCTGCGCTACAAGGCACTCGAAGAGAACCTGCAGGACATTGCCCGACGGCTGCTGATTTTCGGGATGCATGTGCATGTGGGCATCGGCGACTTGGAGTTGACCATTGACATCTTCAATCAGGCGCGCTACTTCCTGCCACACCTGCTCGCGCTGAGTTGCAGTTCGCCGTTTTGGGACGGCAGGCGCACGGGGCTGATGTCCTACCGCAGCGTGGTGTTCGAGACGCTGCCGCGCACGGGCATCCCCGACTCGTTCGAGTCCTACGCCGACTACGACCGCTTCATGAGTACGCTGGAGCGCGTCGGGGTGATTGACGACCGCACGAAAGTGTGGTGGGATGTGCGCCCGCACCCGAAATACAAGACGCTGGAGTTTCGCGTGTGCGATGTCTGCACGCGCATCGAGGATGCCGTATGCCTGACCGCAATCATCCAGGCGTTAGTGGCGTTTCTGGTGGACTTACGGCTGGGCAACCGCTCGTGGCGGATTTATCACCGCGACCTGATTCGCGAGAACAAGTGGCTTGCAGTGCGACACGGCGTGCGCGG
>Ga0308411_10002761_pt1 | contig 11786 bp, 7 predicted proteins | sample HotsprottomLayer_2_FD_203530 | JGI IMG/M metagenome (GOLD analysis project Ga0308411, IMG submission 203530) | Hot spring phototrophic mat microbial communities from Octopus Spring, Yellowstone National Park, Wyoming, United States -... | ecosystem: Environmental > Aquatic > Thermal springs >... | reverse complement strand
TTCTGGAAGCGGGTCGTGCGCGGCTCGAAGCGCAGCGGGATCACCCCCAGCGGGCCGTTGCGGTGCTTGGCGATGTGGATCTCGGCAATGCCTTTTTTGTCGGTGTCTTTGTCGTAGAGTTCTTCACGGTAGATGAACATCACAATGTCGGCATCCTGCTCAATGCTCCCCGACTCGCGCAGGTCACTCAGCATCGGCACGTGGCTCTGGCGCCCCTCGACGGCGCGGGAGAGCTGCGAGAGGGCGATCACCGGCACGTTGAGTTCGCGGGCGAGTGATTTGAGGCCCCGGCTGATCTCGCTCACTTCCTGCACCCGGTTATCGTTGCGGCGGCCCGACATGAGTTGCAGGTAATCAATCATCAACAGATCCACGCCGACCTCGGCGGCCAGGCGCCGGGCCCTGGAGCGCACCTCGGTGATGCTCAGGCCAGGGGTATCCTCGATGTAGATCGGCAACTCCGAGAGCACGCCCATGCCCTCGAAGGCCAGGTTCAGTTCGTCGCCGCGCAGATTACCGGTACGCAGCCGCTGCATGTCAATGCCGGTGTGCATCGCCAGCACCCGCTGCACCAACTGGTCGCGGCTCATCTCCAGGCTGAAGATACCCACGGTGGCGTTGCTCAGAAAGGCCACGTTGTAGGCCAGCGAGAGGGCCAGGGAGGTTTTCCCGACACTCGGCCGGGCCGCCAGGATGATCAGATCGCTGGGTTGCAGGCCGCCGGTGAGCCCATCGAGATCGGGGTAGCCGGTGGCGACGCCGGCCACCTCGCCGCGGCGCTCCTGGAGGCTCTCGATCTGCGTGAACAACTGGTTGACGACCTGGCCGATGGCCACGAAGTCCTGCGTGCTGCGGCGCTGCGAGACATTGAACAACTCCGCTTCGGCGCGATCCAGGGTCACGTCCAGGTCGGCAGTCTCATCGTAGCCGAGGGCGGCGATCTTGCCGCCGGCCTCGATCAGGCGGCGCAACACCGCGGTGCGTTCGACGATGCGGGCGTAGTACTCGATGTGCACCGCTGTGGGCACCTCGGCGGCCAGGTCGCTCAGGTAACCCAGGCCGCCGACCAGTTCCAGGCGTTCCCGGCGGCGCAACTCCGCGGCGACGGTGGCGAGATCGGGCGGTTCGCGGCGGTTGTAGCAGGCCAGCATGGCCTCGTAGATCAGGGCGTGCTTTTCGAGGTAGAAGTACTCGGATGGCAGCCAGGGCGCGATGGTGATAATCGCATCCCGTTCCAGCAGGATGGCGCCGAGCGTGGCGCGCTCGGCCTGTAGGTCGAACGGCACGGAGCGGTCCATAGCTTCTTCCCCCGCTTTTCCACCCTGTTCCCCGGTTTATCCAGAGCGTTTCCACAACAGCTATAGAAACGACGATGTGCCACGGCACTGCCGCGGCACATCCTTGAACGGATGTTCAGTTGTATTCTAGCACAGGCGTGTTACTAGTCCTTGAAGAACTATTCCGCTATCCGCCCCGTACCCCCGGCGGCTTACCCCGCGGGCTACCGGAGCGCAGATCGCCTGCGCGGACGAGCGCCGTCCATACCGCTGCGTCGCACAGCGATGGGTGAAAATAAGATTGTTCCTGGGAGGGCTGCGCCCTCCCAAACCCTCCCGCGGGCAGGGGTGTGGGGAAACCTGGTTTCCCCACGCCCCGCTCCAAAGGCGGTTCGCCCCTGGCTTATACTATACCTGTTCAGCAGCAGCCGTTTCGGCTCCGGCCGGGTCGGCGGGAAGGCCCCCCTCACCGGCGACGACCACGTTCACGGTTGGCTCAACGCCGCTCATCAGGCGCACAGTGACCGGGTAGGTTCCGGTGCGCTTGATCGGCTCATCAAGCTCGATCTTGCGACGATCCACCTCCACGCCCAGTTGCGCGGCGATCTGCTCGGCAATGTCGCTGCTGGTGACCGAACCGTAGAGCCGGTCCTGCTCGCCTACTTTGACGGTCAAGGTAACCGCGCGGCCATTGATGCGCGCGGCGATGGCTTCAGCATCGCGGCGCACGGCCTCAACGCGCCGCTGTTCGGCGGCGAGCCGTTGCTCGGCCTGCTTGATCTGGCCACGGGTGGCAAGCACCGCGTAGCCCTTCGGGATCAAATAGTTGCGCCCAAAACCACCAGCGACGTCTTTGATCTCCCCGGCTTTGCCCAGGTGCTCAACATCCTGGAGCAGAATGACCTTCATTTTTGCGCCCACAATGCCACTCCTCGAACACGTAAGCGGTGCATCGGGCACGTTCCCCTCCATGAGTCGGGGAGAGGAGTTCCGCGAGGGCGAAGCCCTCCCGTTGGAACGCCTGCCGGATGCGCCGGTAAGGTTCAGATCTGCCTGACAAGCCCAGGAGCGCGGCGCGCGCCCTGCAATGGCGGGTATGATACCACAGGGGGCGGAGGAGCGTCAATCGCGGGTCACTCGCGTATTTGAATACATACTCCGCTCTAGCCCGCGCAGGCGGGCTTTGCATTCCGTAGCCGAGGGCTTATGGTCTTTGAATACATACTCCGCTCTAGCCCGCGCAGGCGGGCTTTGCATTCCGTAGCCGAGGGCTTATGGTCTTTGAATACATACTCCGCTCTAGCCCGCGCAGGCGGGCTTTGCATTCCGTAGCCGAGGGCTTTAGCCCGACGGCTAGACTGGCATAGCGGATGAATTGCTCAAAGACCATTAGCCCCACGGCCAGCCCGGCAGAGCGGATGCATTGCTCAAAGACCATTAGGCGCGAACGTACGCGTGTGGCTCGGTGAAGCCACAGACGGCTTGCCAGAGGGCGATACGGCCCGGTGGGCACAGCTCGACGGGCTTGCTGGGGCGATTCTAAGCGTGTGCCCCCCATGGCGCCGCTGCAGGAAGCCCGCGCCCGTGACGTTCGCGCCTATAAACCCCGCGCTCCCGGGTTTAAGGGCGGACAGAACATCTGGGCCAACGCGGCTTCTGCCGCATCAGGACGCCCCGGCGCAAGCCTCTGGTCACCCCTCTCCCGCGCGCGGGAGAGGGGACGGGGGTGAGAGCCAACCAGCGCATCCCAACGCCATAACGCTCGTCTGCGCCCATACATTCTGTCCGCCCTTAAACGCTCCCGAGTGTGTGTACGGCCCCGGGTGTGAACAGTTACCTCACTTGCCAGATCTGCGCCCCCACCGACGGCAGGCCGGCGAGGGGCAGCCAGCCGCCCTGCACGCTGGTCTCGACGCCGCTGAGGAGTTCACGCAGGCGCGTTCCGTCGGACAGGCCGGCGTGGCGCACCGGCAGGTGGGCCAGGCCATCGTCGCCGCGCCGCGCGACGATGATCAGCCGCTCGTCGGGGGCCTCGCGCAGGTAGGCCAGGGTGTGCCCGGTGGCGTAGAGAAACTGGAACCCTCCCTCGCGCAGGGCGGGGGAGGCGCGCCGCAAGCGCGCCAGGCGCTGGTACCAGGCTCGCAGGTCGTGATCCCACTCGCGCTCGTCCCAGGGCATGGTGCGCCGGCACTCGGGGTCGCCGTCGCCCGCGAGGCCCACCTCGTCGCCGTAGTAGATGCAGGGCGTGCCGGGATAGGTGAAGAGCAGCGCCGCGGCCACCCGCAGGCGGCGCGGGTCGTGTTCGAGGACGGTGCGCACCCGGGCGGTATCGTGGCTGCCGAGGAGGTTGAACTGCTGGATGGCGATCTGCCAGGGTACGGCGGCGCGAAAGGCCGTCAACTGAGCGGCCAGGGCGGCGGTGGGCAAGGGGTGCGGATCGCTCCAGGGCTGCGGCGCGCCACGGCCGCCGAGCCAGTTCCAGACCGGGAAGGTGAAGCCCTGGTAGTTCATCGTGGCGTCGAGTTCGTCACCCTGGAGGTGGGGCGTTCCGTCGAAGAAGTGCTCGCCCAGCAGGTAAGCAGCGGGATTTTCGCTCTTGATGGCCCGGCGAATGCCGCGACCGAGCTTGTGGCCCAGGTTCCAGGGACCCTGCCGCCCGAGCATGTTGGCTACATCAATGCGCCAGCCGTCAATACGGTAGGGCGGGCGCATCCACCGGCGCATGAGCGCGTCGGGGCCGGCGTACATCAGTTCGCGCAGCCGCTCGCTGCGGTAATTGAGCTTCGGCAGGCTGCGCACCCCCAGCCAGCTCTCGTATTCGTCGGGATGGCGGTGGAAGGTGAAAAACTCCGCCTCGGGGGCCTGGGGGTCGGCCAGGGCGGCCTGGAACCAGGGATGCGCGCTGCCGCAGTGGTTCGGCACGATATCGAGCACCAGCCGCATCGCACGGGCGCTGAGAGCGGCCCGCAGGCCGGCCAGGGCCGCGTTGCCGCCGAAGTGCGGGTCCACCTGGGTATAATCGGCCACGTCGTATTTATGGCTGCTCGGCGCGGTGAAGATCGGGTTGAGGTAGAGCGCCGTCACACCGAGATCCTGGAGGTAATCGAGGCGCTCGACGATCCCCTGCAAGTCGCCGCCGTAGAACTCGCTGGCGCCGTGGCCCTTCCGCGGCGGCGCGCCCCAGGGCCGCGCCACCACCGGGCGACCGTAGCAGAGGTACTCCCCGTCGCGCACATTGTTGGTGGGATCGCCATCGGCAAAGCGGTCGGGGAAAATCTGGTAGAACACGCTGTCGCGCACCCAGTCCGGCGCCTCGTAGCCGGCAAGCAGCACGAAGTCGTTGGCATCGGTGGGGTTATGCAACCAGACCCCCGCGGCGTTGTACCAGCGGTTGCCTTCGCGCGTGCGCAGCAAGAAGCGGTAGCCGGTGCGGCGCATGGTCAATCTCAGACTGGCATGCCACCAGCGACTGACGCCCTCGACACCCGCCGGCTCCATCGCCACGATCGCCTCTTCGCCATCGGGACAGGCGCGGAGGAAGACGGCCTCTACAGGAGCATCAACATCGGCCCGCAGCCAGAGACGCGCGCCGTCGCCCACGGCCAGGCCCGCGCGCTGCACGTAGCGCGGCGAGCCGTCGTGGTGGATCGAATGGGACCAGTTGGGGAGCATTGAGGTGTGTCCATTTCAGCCGTCCATGCGGCTCGCGCCGCACAACGCCGCGATGGTTGTTCCTGGGAGGGCGCAGCCCTCCCAGACCCTCCCGCGGGTGGGGGATGGGGAAACCCGGTTTCCCCATCCCCCTGCGGGGCGGGGGCGTGGGGAAACCCGGTTTCCCCACACCCCTCTTCGAGAGCCTATGTTCACGTTAGCCGTCCATGCGGCTCCGCCGCACACGAACAGGATGAAAAGAGGTTCTTCCTGGGAGGGCGCAGCCCTCCCAAAGTCTCCTGCGGGCCGGGGGATGGGGAAACCGGGTTTTCCCATCCCCCTGGACTATGTTCACGTTAACGCCGCCACAGCCGCGTCAAGGCGCGCGAGCACTCGCTCGCGACCAAGGGCGGCGAGCATATCGAAGAGCGGCGGGGCGACGGTGCGCCCGGAGACGGCCACGCGCAGCGCGCCGAAGAGCTGGCCGGGCTTGCGCTCCAGGCGCGCGCACAGATCGCGCAGCGCCGCCTCCAGCCCCTCGGGCGTCCAGGGTTCGAGGTCGCGCAGGGTGGCATAGGCGGCTTGCAGCATCGCCGCCGTTTGCGCGGCATCCAGCCCCCTGGGGATGAGGGTGGCCGGGGGATAGCCATCGGTGCCAGGCCGCGGCTCGCGGAAGAAGAACTCCAGCAAGCCGGGGGCCTCGCTCAACTCCTCCAGCCGCTCGTGGATCAAGGGCACGAGGCGGACAACATAGGCGCGCTCGGCCTCAGAGGGCGGATCGCCGACCAGCCCGGCAGCAGTCAGGAAGGGCAGGAGACGCTCCGCAAGATCCTCGGGAGCGAGTTTGCGGATATAGATGCCATTCATATCGCGCAGCTTCTCGGGGTTCCAGCGGGCGGGGCTGGCCTGCACACGATCGATGGTGAAGCGCTCGATCAACTCCTCGCGGCTCATAATCTCGGTCTTATCGTCGTAGCTCCACCCCTGGAGGGCGAGGTAGTTCAACATCGCCTCGGGCAAGTAGCCGCGCTCCCAGAAGCGATTGGTCGCCACATCATCCTTGCGCTTGGAGAGCTTACCCTTGCCGTCCTGGCGCAGAATCACCGGCAGATGGGCGAAGACCGGCGGCGCCCAGCCAAAGGCCTGGTAGAGCAAGACGTGATAGGGCGTGGAAGGCACCCACTCCTCGGCCCGCAGCACGTGGGTGATGCGCATCAGATGATCGTCCACCAGATGGGCGAAGTGGTAGACGGGCATACCGCTGGTCTTAATCAGCACGATATCCTGCAACTGATCGTTCTGCACCGTAATCCCCTCGGCGCCGCGAACCAGATCGGTGAAGGTCGTCTGGCCCGTCAGGGGGGTCTTGAGGCGGATGGTGTAGGGTTTGCCGGTGGCAGCCAGCTCGCGCTGCCGTTCAAGGGGCCAGTCGCGTTCGGGGCCGCGGAAGCGGAAGGCCTTGATGCCGCGCATCTCGGCATCGGCGCGGAGCCGGGCCAGTTCCTCCTCGGTGGTGAAAGACAGATAGGCGTGGCCCGACTCGAGCAACTGCTCGCTGTACACCTGGTAGATGCCCTGGTCGAAGCGCAGCGACTGGATGTAGGGACCATACGGACCGCCGATATCCGGGCCTTCGTCCCATTCGATGCCGACCCAGCGCAAGGAGGCCATAATATCATCGGCGGCGCCTGGCACATAGCGCTTCTCATCGGTATCCTCGATGCGCAGGATGAACTGCCCGCCATAGTGACGCGCGAAGAGCCAGTTAAACAGGGCGGTGCGCACGCCGCCAATGTGCAGGTAGCCGGTGGGACTGGGGGCGAAACGCACCCGAACCGGAGGGGTAATCTCAATCATGCGCAGGCTCCTCGGCTGGAGATTTCAGACACCCAGGTATTATACGCCATAGTCCTGACGTGAACATAGGCTGCTGGAGCAGGGGAATGGGGAAACCGGGTTTCCCCACGCCCCCGCCCGGCAGGGGAATGGGGAAACCGGGTTTCCCCATTCCCCCACCCGTGGGAGGGTTTGCGAGGGCGCAGCTCTCCCAGGAAGAACCTTTTTTCATCCCGTCGGGGTGCGGCGCGAGCCGCATGGACGGCTGGGGTGAACATGGGGGAACCAGGTTTCCCCATCCCCCCGCCCGCAGGAGGGTCTGGCCCTCAATCAGGGGTATGGGGAAACCGCGTTTCCCCACACCCCCGCCCGCGGGAAGGTAAGGGCGCAGCCCGTGCGCAGGAGGATGGGGAACCCGGTTTCCCCACGTCCCCGCCCGCAGGAGGGTCTGACCCTCAAGCAGGGGGATGGGGAAACCGCGTTTCCCCACGCCCCGCCCGCGGGAAGGTGAGGGCGCAGCCCGTGCGCAGGGGGACGGGGAAACCGGGGTTCCCCATCCCCCCTGCCCGGTGGCAGGGATCCGCCCGCGGCAGGAGCGCTGAGGGCGGTTCGTCGGGCCGCCGCGGGCGGGGAAGCGGGGCATGCGGGAGGCCGCGCCTCCCCGCATGCCATCCACTGCGCACATCCTGTGAGACGAGGCGCGCAGGTCGTCCCCTCTCCCTTCTCGAAGGCCTGGGAACTACGCGCCGTGATCGAGCAGATCCATCAACTCGGGAACACTTCTGGTCACCGTAAACAGGTGAAAATGATCCGGATGGATGAACCCGGAGGCGCGGGCGTGCTCAAAAAACTGGAGCAGGGGTTGGAAGAATCCCGCGGTATCGAGCAGATAGATCGGCTTATTATGGTAGCGCAACTGGCGCAGGGTGAGGGTTTCGACAGTCTCCTCGAGGGTGCCAAACCCGCCGGGGAGGGCCACGAAGGAGTCGGAGCGCTCGAACATGAGCGCCTTCCGTTCACGGAGGGTTTCGGTGATAATCAACTCGCTCGCTTCGGTAAAGCCCTGTTCGCGTTCGAGCAGGGCGCGGGGAATAACCCCGATCACCTGACCGCCCACAGCGACGGCAGCGCGAGCCGCCACGCCCATCAAGCCCACGTTGCCGCCGCCATAGACCAGCCGCCACCCACGCGCCGCCACTGCCTGGCCGAGTGCTGCCGCGTCGGCGGCAAAAGCGGGGTTCGTGCCAGAATGGGAGCCACAGTACAAACAGATCGAGCGCTTCATAGACACCTCCACCATGGGGCAATCGCCGCCCCACCCTCGCACGCAGGCTGGCGCGACAGACGCGCTGAGCGATGATACGGTTCGTATTGTACACCATGGGTATGAACACAGCCGTCTATGTGGCTCCGCCGCACACGAACAGGATGAACATAGGTTGTTCCTGGGAGGGCAAAGCCCTCCCAAACTCTCCCCCTGGGTGAGGGGGATGGGGAAACCGGGTTTCCCCATCCCCCTGCTTGAGGGCCAGGCCCTCCTGCGGGCGGGAGTGTGGGAAAACCAGGTTTCCCCACACCCCGCTCCGCGAGCTTATGTTCACGTCAGGAGCAACCGGCTTTCCCCGCAGGGCCGCTGCACCGTGTTGGCGGCGGGAAGGGGAGACCGATATGCTATAATCCTGCCTCAGTATTGCCTTCGGCCCAGGCCGGTGTGCTGGCGCGCTGGCCCGGGGCACAGGGAGCTTGCAGTGCCTGCGCGTCCCTTCTTGAAGTGGGCCGGCGGCAAGGGGCAACTCTTACCGGAGTTAACCCTGCGCCTGCCCGCGCAGTTCCAGCGCTATCACGAACCCTTCGTTGGCGGCGGGGCGCTCTTCTTTCACCTCTGGAACAGCGGCAGGCTGCGCCATTCCGCCGTGTTGAGCGACTCCAACCCCGAGTTGATCGCCTGCTACGAGTCCGTGCGCGACGAGGTCGAGGAGTTGATCGATCTCTTGCTGGAACTGCGCCCACACTTCAGCGATCGCGACTTCTTCTACGAGATCCGCGGGTGGGACCGGCGCCCCGACTTCCAGCAGCGCCCGCGGGTCGAGCGGGCAGCGCGCACGATCTTTCTCAACCGCACCTGTTACAACGGACTGTACCGTCTCAACAACCGCGGCCAGTTCAATGCCCCCTTTGGCAATTACCGCAACCCGCTGATCGTCGATCCCGAGAACATGCGCGAGGTAAGCCGCGCCCTGCAGCACGTCGAACTCCTTGTAAGCGACTTCAGCGCGGTGCTGCAGCGGGCCCTGCCGGGCGACTTCGTCTACTTCGACCCGCCCTACGTTCCGCTCAGCACCACCGCCTCATTTACCGCCTACACCCACCAGGGCTTCGCAGAAGCCGAACAGCGCCGGCTGGCCGAGGTGTTTCTGGCCCTCGCCGGGCGGGGATGCTTCGTGATGCTCAGCAATTCCTACACCGAACTTGCCCGTTCCCTCTACGCTGGCCAACCCGTGCATGAAAGTCTCTATGCCAGCCGCAAGATCAATTGTGATGGTCGCAAACGCGGCACGGTGGCTGAGTTGATCGTTTGCAGTTACGAGCCAGCCGCAATGGCCTCCTCGCTGTAACCCCACGTGGTGACAATTTATTCATTCGTCAACAATCCGGGCGCTCTGAGCGCGACCGCATTCTAATGGGCTGGAACGGGGTTTTCCCATCTCTTGCCCGGTCATTGGACCCGGCGCCCGACCTGAGTTTGTGCCACGTTAGCTTACACTTTTTTACTTGCAAGAGTCGTAGCCAACTGCTATACTATGCTTGCTTCGCACATATTGAATGTGCATCAACTGCAAATCTCACTGTTCAGCAATCTGAATGATCGGGAGGGGCACGGGAAAGGCAAGACCTTCCCGAAAAAAACCCTTATTATATCCGTCAAAGCAGCTTTGATGGACCAATCGTAGCGTTACGGTCACATAGCGCACTGATGTTGAACAGGAGGTACAGCATCAAGAGTCAATAAAAAAAAGTAGTGAGCGGAATGTGTTGCCGCACATTCCGCTCGTAACCACCGCACGATAATTCCAATGCCGGGCAGCAAAGGAACGGTGCTTTGTGGTCGCCTCAGTATACCTCATCCCAACCCTCTACGACAAGAGCGACTGGCACGCACCAACGCAGGAATCTTTGAACCACAGATGCGCTCTCGGCCCACTGCGAGTAATGCGCATGTGCCGACGTGCCGCAGAGATACGCTGACAGGTGCGTTCGATCGTCTTCTCGCCGTTCTGAACCACACGATCGGGTCTATAGAGGGGGTCATTGGCTCATGTTTACAACCATCCGAAACCGGTACCTGCTTGCCGCCGATCTACTGTTGCTGCCCCTCGCCGCCTACGGCAGCTTTGTTCTGCGCCTCGAACAGCCGGATCTGGGCCAATACGGTCCTGGTTTCTTTCTCTTCATAGCCCTGGTGGCGCCCCTTACGATCCTGTTCTTCTGGCTTTCCGGCAGCTACGCTCGTTACTGGCGCTACGCCTCTCTTCACGAGTTCATGACCCTCTACACCGCGCTCGCCCTCGCAACGCTCCCGGTGGGCGTCATCTTCTCGTTTCAGCGCGCCACGAGCGGCACCGCACTCGTACCCTTCTCCATACCATTTCTCTTCGTGATGCTTGCCGCTTGCGGGATCACTTTGCCGCGCCTCGCGATCGGGCTGATCCACAACGTCCAGCACCGTCGCGTTTCCGCTCCTGGAACCCCTCAGCGCGTGTTAATTATGGGCGCGGGCGAAGCCGGCGCGCACCTTGCGCGCCAGCTTCGCGATCATCCCGAGTTCGGCATGCAGGTGGTCGGGTTCCTGGACGATGATCCCCTCAAGCACCGCATGCACATTCACGGCGTGCCCGTTCTCGGCTCGCATCAGGCCATTCCTGAGGTGGCCCGGACGATGGGCGCCAGCGCTGTGATCATCGCCATCTCGGGTCTCCCGGGGCGCAAGGTGCGCGCTATCGTTTCGCTCTGTGAGAGCGCCGGCCTGCGGACCAAGATCATCCCCGGTCTCCACGATCTGCTCGACTCGCGGGTCAGCTTCACCCAGATCCGCGACGTGCAAATTGAGGACCTGCTGCGTCGCGAACCCATTGCCACCGATACCTCAGCCGTGCGCCAGTTGCTCCAGGGCCGCCGGGTTCTGGTGACCGGCGGCGGCGGCTCGATCGGCAGCGAACTCTGCCGCCAGATTCTCGCCTGCAACCCGGCGGAACTGGTGGTGCTCGGCCACGGTGAGAATAGCGTCTTCGAGATCTACCATGAGTTGCTGCGCCGGGTCGCTATGCTGCCAGGTGATGGCCCTCGGCCCCGCATTCACCCGGTTATCGCCGATATTCGCGAGCCAGATCGCCTCGATGAGGTCTTCGCCACCCATCGTCCCGAGGTCGTCTTTCACGCGGCCGCCCACAAGCACGTTCCCTTGATGGAGTGCAATATCCGCGAGGCGTTCAGCAACAACGTCTTCGGCACCCGCAACGTTCTGGATGCAGCCGAACGCTACGAGGTCGATCGCCTGGTGATGATTTCCACCGATAAGGCCGTCAATCCCACCAGTATTATGGGCGTCAGCAAGCGGGTGGCGGAACTGCTCGTCCATCAGACGGCGAAACGCTGCCGGCGCCCCTACGTCGCCGTGCGTTTTGGCAATGTCCTGGGCAGTCGCGGCTCGGTGTTGCACACGTTCAAGAAGCAGATCGCGGCGGGCGGCCCCATCACCGTTACCCACCCGGAGATGCGGCGCTTCTTTATGACCATCCCCGAAGCGGTGCAACTGGTGCTCCAGGCTGCCGTGCTCGGCCGTGGCGGGGAGGTCTTTACGCTGGATATGGGCGAGCCGATCAAGATCGCCGACCTGGCCCGCGATATGATCGAACTGTCCGGTCTCCAGGTGGGTGAGGACATCGAGATCGTGTTCTCCGGCCTGCGCCCCGGTGAGAAGCTCTACGAGGAACTGTTTGTGCCCGGTGAAGAGTACCGGCGCAC
>Ga0308411_10002757_pt1 | contig 11797 bp, 21 predicted proteins | sample HotsprottomLayer_2_FD_203530 | JGI IMG/M metagenome (GOLD analysis project Ga0308411, IMG submission 203530) | Hot spring phototrophic mat microbial communities from Octopus Spring, Yellowstone National Park, Wyoming, United States -... | ecosystem: Environmental > Aquatic > Thermal springs >... | reverse complement strand
CAAAATTGTTAGAGCCCCCGAAGGAAAATATTTTGGTTTCAATTCCTCATAGGTAGGCTCGCAACAGTGACGGAGTCTATTGAAACTCCGAACACTTCCCTAAATTTTTTTATTTCATCGTTTTTTCTTTTTGTTATTTCTATCATATCTTACCTCTCAAAATTTTTCCGAGTAACACCCTTACATTAAGTGTTACATTTTTTGTCTCTTTTTCATAAAGCTCTTTTTCCGTAATATGAAGAACAATTAGAGAAGCGCACATAACAGGCGGAATAAGCCAAGCTCCCGTGTATCCGTGTCTATCTATCCCGCTATCAAACACCCTATTGTTACGGTAATTGATAGACAAGGATATATGCTCCTTGTCGTATCCAGCAAGAATTGGAGACAATTCTGAGTATGCATCAACTACATCTCGGCAATCAAGGAACAGGTCTAATCTCTCTAATTTGTCTTTAACATCCTCTAACCAGCAAGAGTAAGAGACAACTTTAAGAAAAGGCCGCCTTTCAATTATCAACTCCCTTAGAGCGTGGGCTTTGTTTTTTCCAACGTGCTCATATTTGTAGGGAGTGCGGTTGAGATTGCTCTTTTCAACTACATCGCCATCTACAAGTAACAATTCTTGCGCAATTCCTGAAAGAGCAATAAAAAAGGCAGTCCACGACCCAACTCCGCCGCAGCCTGCCACAAGGACCCTACTGTATTTGTAGAGTCCTATTTCTTTTTGCCTAATATAAATCTCGTTTACCATAAAACCTCCTTAAAAATAGAATAAAAAAAGGGAGGCGTTGCCCCCCTTTTTTGCCTTACTACTTAGCCTCGTAGTAAGGCTTGATTATAACTTCACCGTTACTTATAGGAAAATCGTCTACAGTAAGCTCAATGCCGCCAATCTCTGCTGTAAACTTTTTAATTCCGTGCTGTTTTGCGATTTTCTTTAACTCTTCGACTGTCAACTCTGCAACTTCAATTACCTCATCGTTTACCCTTACTTTTACTCCTTCAGTTACTTCAAATACTGACATGGAGCACCTCCTAATTTTTATTTTTTTCTGATATCCAAAGGATATCATTAATTATACTATACCATATATATATTACTTTTTCAATGCATTTTTTATTTCCTTAATTTATGTAACTCATTGAAAAATAAAGATTATTTAAAAAACTTATAGCATTTATTAAAAAGTTTCATAATAAAGCAACCTATTGAAAAATAAGGACTTTTTAAATATCAAAAATATAAGCAGTCTTACAATGTTGTAAGCCTTCTTACAAATTTATAACTTATTGTAAAATAAGGATTTTTTGAATATACTATTAATATGAAGAGAAACATAATCATAAAATACTTCAAAATGGAATTGTTTAATAGTCTCTCCTTAGCTTTTATTGCCTTTTACGCCTCAACGAAAAACATAAGCGCTATGGAGAGTTCTTCCTATCGTCTTGAATTTTCAACGCTTAAACGGACATTGCCTACAATTTTTAATCTTTCCATCTCTTAAACGGACATTGCCTTTATAAAAATTCTTATAATTTTATAAAATAATTAAATACAAACATAATTAAAAAACTATTGACATTTTATCTACAACATGTTAAGATATAATTAAGATAATAAAAAAAGGAGGTAAAAACAAATGAATAACTTACAAAAAAATCTTCAGAAAATAGCAAATGTAGTAACAGACAAATATAAAGTTGGAAAAATAGAAATTTATTTTTCTGATAAAATTAGCAAAGCTCCAGCAGTATATAAGACAATAAAAACAAAAAAAGGAAATATCCCTTACCAAATAGTAATTTACAATTTTAAAGAAGTATTAAAGTTTCCTTCTCAAATTGTTCTATTATTAGCTCATGAATTAGCTCACCATATTCTAAACCAAAAGAAGAACTCTCTTAAACATTCTATATCTCATGGAGTTTTAGAAGATGAAATTGGAACATATATCTATAAAAATTTAAGAAATTTGCTTAAAAACCAACAAAAAGGAGGTAAAAAATGTTAAAATTTGAAGACAGAGCATCCGAAAAAGGTTTACGGCTTGTTGGCATTATGAACGATTTGCATATTGAAATCGGATTATACTATCCTCTTGGGATTTTTATCGTCTGTATTGTCAACAAAGAAGGGTTAGCGAAGTTTAACTTAAAGAATTCTTTTAAAGAACTAATGGAGTTTGTTACTGAAAATTGGGGAGCAAATAACCTAAATGAATTTGAGGAAAAAGCAAATTTTCTACACCTAGAAATAAATAAAAATAAATATGTTAAAAAATGGAAAAAAGAAATGTCTCAAAAATAAAACCTTATAGCCCGCTTCGGCGGGCTTTTTTATTTCCAGTTTCAATTTCTCGCAAATAGTTTCACTATCTTTTTTGGTTTATACTTAAAAAGACATTGCCTAAAACAATTTTAGTTTTGGCACTTGATAATTTATCCATAAACTTTCATTGGATAAAACTTTAAAAAAACTATAAACATTCAAATCAATATCATTGATTACTTCAACCATTGCTTTAGGTTTTTTGAAAAAACTTGTCCAGAACCAAAAAATGGTTCCACATAACATTGATGCTTTGGTATGTATTTCAATATCTCATTTACAATATAAAACTTGCCACCATACCATTTAAGTGGTGAATAATAATTTACTGGTTTTTTGTTGTCTTCTTCAATTACTTCTTTTAAAAATTCCTCATATGAAAATATACCCTCTAAATTCATTTAAAAGCCTCCAGAATCGATTTTTTTACATGCCCTATACTAAAGTATAGGTCACTATCAAAAAGCTTTTCCTGATGGATTGTAGCATCAAATTCGGGTATTTCCAACATCAACTATCACCCCACCAAACAGGTCACATGCAAATTTGATTAATTCCTTTTCTTGTGGTGGAATGGTGGATAATCCCCACATTGCAAGCTCTTTGTCAAAGTCATCAACTGGTTCAACATTGCCAGCCGCGATTAACGGTTCAGCAACTTTATCTGGCATTACTATTATATCACCAACTTTTGCATTCCATCCTGCAATAAGCTTTAAAACTTTTACTTTCATTTTTTTATTTCCCCCCTATATATATATTGAGTAACACAAACATTTTTTGAGTAACAATAAAGTAATAATAAAGTAACACCAAAGTAACAGTATAAGTAACATATAAAATATATAAATTATTAATATTATTATATTTATAATTATATAATTATATTTATTATTATATATATTTATAATTATATTTATATATTTATTATTATTATATTTATAATTAGTAATATTTTTAAATATATGGTGGATTAAAAAAAATTTAGTGTTACTTAACATGTTACTCAGCCTGTTACTAACCTTGTTACTCATATACAATTCCCTGTTACTCATTCTCAATGATTGACCATAAACCATTTTCAAACTTAATCTGGTTTCTTTTTTTAAGCCTATTTAGGTAAGTAGTTAGCTTATTAGAGTTAACACTTGGTAGTTCTTTTTTAAGTTGTGCAAAAGGTTTTGGTTCTTCTGAAAGCGCAAGCAATATAAGGTCTGTGATTGTTCCATAATCTTCTATACTTTTTTGTTTTACATGTATTTTTTTATCTTCATAACTAAACTCAAAAATGGTAGATGGAAATAGTTTTGTAAAGTTTGATTTTTTATGTATGAGTTGAATAATATTGTTTTCGTGATTAGCAATTCTTTTAGCAAACCATACATTTCTTGCATCGTTAAAGAAAAATATGCTACCGTATGGGTCTCCGTCTTGATTATTTTTAGCAACATGTGAAATTAAAAGCCATGTAACAGGAAATTTAAATAATGAAGTGGTATATCGTGATACGGCTTCTGGGTTAAATACATCAGTAACCATGCTTTTTATAACACTATCAACTATTATTACATCAATTTTATTCTTTTTTACATCTTCGTATAATCTTTCAATATTGTCAATTAATCTTGACTTAAGGCATAAAACATAAACATTATCCACATCTGGAGATATTTTTAAAATTGTTCTTTTAATATCATTTGAAGTAGGATTTTCATAATCAATATATAGAACTTTATGCCCTCTTTTAGCAAGCAATGTAGCAAGATAACAAGCAAAAGTGCTTTTACCAGTAGCTCCTAAACCGTAGATTAAATTTATGCTATTTTTCAAAACAAAAGGTTGCAAAAGAAATTCTGCTTCATAGCTTGTAATATTTTCATTAGATACTTTTTCAATTGGTGTAGTAGAATAATATTTTATAAATTCTTTTTTAAAACTCTCTACTAACTGTGTAGGATTAGCTAAAAATGGCAAGTTAGTTTGTAAAATTTTTGCTAACTCTTGCGTGCTTCTTGATGAATAAAAATTAAAGTTTGCACTATAAATATCTTTTGCTAAAGCTCTATCATCTTCACATTTAATATAAAGAAAACCTTTTAAACCATCTTTTTCTTGGTAAGGATTTTTAATTAAAAAATATAATTTAGCTGGAGGAAAAAACATTTCATATCCAAATGGAATTTCTATAACTTCAAACATTGGTGGTAGTATATCTATTTTTCTATGTTTTTCAAATATACTTTTTACTGTTGTTTCTATTTCTTTCTCTGGAAGTGGAGGGCTATTTTTGCTGTTCCACAGTAAAGCATTTTCAAGACATTCCTCATATGATAATCCATCAGATACCCATGAACCTACAAGTCTTGTTAGCGTGTTGTTTCTTTCCCCTTCTGGAACTCCTTTATACAACTCTGCCAGTTGTGATTTTTGCTGTGGTTTTTGGAGTATAATTTCTGGAAGTTTTGCATAATCAATCTCCCCCGGAATTATTTTCCATTCATAAGGTTTTTTAGTTTTAGGATGGATGCTTGGAGGGGCTATGACATATCCGCCATCAGCTCGTAAGTCTATATCTTTTAGGTCTGGTCTTTTTTGGAAGTTTCTGACTCCGTTTTGGTATTTGAAATATAAATGAAAACCTTTTCCTGTTTTTACATATGGGGTTTTAGGAAAATTGTTTTTCTTTGAAAATTCTATTGCTTTTTTACTGTCAAGGTCAACTACTGCAATTCCTGAAATAGCACCAGTAACAATACCAATGTTGTAGTCGTTTTCTAAAAACCATTTTTTTAATTCTTCTTCAGTTGGCTTTCTTTGCTGATATTCTTTCCACTCTATTGCTGGTTTTTTGCTATCTACCGCTATTGGAATTACAGAAAAATCAAAAACATCTACATACATTTTTGCATAATCGTATTTGTCTCCCATATTGTTGCCTCGTTGAAATATTTTGTGATTAGTTTATTTTTTGTTTTTTATAGTTTTAGCCCTTATTATCCTAATTTCATCAGGAGTAATAATTATCTCTATTTCTTCATTCATCTCCCAACCAAAAGCACGCATAATCCTTGAAGGGAAAGAAGTTACAAAATTTGCGTTTCCGCTTTTGAAAAACCTTTTTTTTGGTAACAAAAATTCTAATTTCCTTTCACTCATTTTAACCCTCCATAATTAATATTATTAGCTTCTATGAAGCATAATATAGTATATATTAAAAATAATTATTAAGTCAATTTTTGTAATTATAAATATTTTTTATATAATTTATAAAATATTTAAATCAAAAAAGTATTGACTTTATGGGATATAAATATTAAACTAAAATTAAGAATAAAACAAAAGGAGGGAAAATGAAAGAAATAAAAGTATCAAGAAGCTTAAAGGTATTATTGAAAAATAGTCCTACTAATTTAAAAACATTTGAAAAACCTACTCCATGGATTATTGAGAACTCTCCATCATCATATATTGATAGTTTTTTATTGCTTGAAGATAGAACTACAGAAGAAGTAGAAAAATGGACACAAGAGCTTATAAAGAAAACAAAAAAAGAACCTAAGAAAATTTCTGAAGAGTGCATAGTAAGCACCAGAAAAATTTATGAAAAGCCTATATATCCCGCCGAATTTATCTGTTATGAACAAATACAAACCAAAAAAAACAAAGTTATTGTAGCTCATCTTGATTATGGGGATGAATACAGCATTGTTGTAGCTGGTGAATATTACAAGTGGCTTACTAACCAATGTTATGAGTTATATGTAATAGAGCAAGAAAAGCCGCTAATCCTGAAAAGAAATAATAAGATGGCTGGAATGTTAATGCCATGTAGGCTTGATTATTCAAGACGGGTAAAAGACCTAAAAAAATGTTTAGAAGAGGAGGGGATGAAATGACAGAAAAAATTAATAACAAGGAATGGTCATGGGAACAGTGGATTAGAAAACACAACCATCAACAACTAATCGGATTATCACATGGAATATTTTTGGCAATTCGTTTATTAAAACACAATCGGAATGCGGAAGCTGTTATTAAAAAATTAAAAGAATATAAATCAGTTGTTGCAGATGAATGCAACATTAAAGCTAAAAAAATAAAAGAGGAGGAAGGAAGATGACAGAATTAGTAGAAAAAAAAGAAATTTTAGTAGATGTAGTAACTCCACCAGAAATCGTTCTTAGCGAAGCACAAAAGGCGGCTCAGGCTCTTACAGAAGTTATTAAATCAAAACCAAAACCTGTAATTATCAGAGGAGAACAATATCTTGAGTTTGAAGACTGGCAAACTGTGGGTAGATTTTATGGGCTTGTTCCTAAGGTAACGGAAACTCAATATATCCAAATTGGAAAAGCAGAGGGATTTTCTGCAAAAGCTGTTGTTGTAAGGACAAAAGACGGTATGGAAATTACTGGAGCAGAAGCTATGTGTTTAAATGATGAACCAAACTGGAAAGATAAACCAATGTTTATGCTAAAATCTATGGCTCAAACAAGAGCTTGCGCAAAAGCTTTAAGAAATGTCCTCGCTTGGGTTGTAGTTCTTGCAGGATACAAACCTACTCCAGCCGAAGAGATTATAGAAGTTGAAAATATTTCTCAGAATCCACCAGAATTGCACGAAAAAAGGGAACCTATATCTGAATATAGGTCAGAGACAAAAACTCAACCTGAAGCTTCCAGCAAAACGAAAAAGGCAAATTCCACCTCTGAACTCATTTCAGATGCTCAAAAAGGATATATTTTGGGAATAATCAAAAAAAGAGAGTGGTCTTATGAAGATGCTATGAAGATTATTAGCGATATAGCAGGCAGAGAAGTCGAAAAAATAAACGATTTAACCAAAGAGGAAGCAAGCAAAATAATAACAAAACTAAAAGAAGAACCGTTTTAAAGGAGGGCAAAGAATGTGGACTTTGACAGAATTGGAGCTTTTAAGAAAAATTAAAGAACTTGCTGAAGCAAAAAATCTAACTGAAATTTTGAAATTGACTAACATCAGGGTTACTGAAATTGAACTTGAGATGCAGAAAGAAGCTGAATTTTATAAACGGACAGGAAATTTTGAAAAAGTTAACCCATTGGGGATTAATCTGAAGAATTAAAAATTGGTGGAATAGATTAAGGAGAAAAGAAAATGAACAAAGAAGAAAAACAATATCTGATTGACCAAATTTATGCTTTTTTAGCAGCGGTAGAAAAGGAGTTTTTAAAAGACAATAAGGCAGATAATAATGAAAATAAATTGTCAAGAATTTATAAAAAGATTGAAGAGTTGGAAAGCACAATAAGACAAGATGCTTTAAATTTGGAGGAGTGGGCAAATACAGCTGAAAATGATGTATCAATTGCGGCTAAGACATACAATGAAATGATACCTATTATTAATGCCCAGTTAAAAATTATCGAAGAAATTAAAAAATTTTTTAAGGAGGAATAAAATGGAAAATTGGAGCTTCAGTAAGATAGAAGCAACAAAAGGTTGCAGGATATTGTATGAAAAAAAATATATTCAGAAACTGCCACCAGATACAACGGTTCCAGAATATGAGGAAGCGAAGAAAATACATGAAGAAATACAGACAAACTTTATTAAAAGACAAGTTGATTATCCAGTTCTTAATCCATATATATCTAACATCATTGCAGTTGAAAAAGTATACAGACACTACTTTAAGGAGCAAGATATTGAATTTGTAGCTTATGCTGATATTGTAATGGAAACGGAAGTTAGCAGAGTAATTCTTGATATTAAGTGTCGCTACAACTCAAATATCAATGAGAAAGATAGATTACAACTGTTAACATATCTTGCGCTTGCTAACCAAGAAAGACCTGTTGCACAAAACAAAATAGGAATAATAGTCCCATATAATCAGTTTATGCCAGTTACATTAATAGACATAGAAGAACCACCACCAGTTAATTTTATATTGGATGAAATAGAAAAAGCTAAAAGAAGAATACCAAGAATGACTGTTAAGACTTCTGAATGCGCTTATTGTGAATACAAGCGTAGCTGTGATTATGGGTTAAAAGAAATAGACAATAATGATATGCAGGCTATTGCTGAAAAATATCTTTACTTGAAAGCGCAAGTTGATTTATATGAGGAAATATTGAGAAAGCATATAGAATTAACAAACCAGAAAATCAGAGTTGGTGATAAAGAAATAGGTTTCTTTGAGAGATCTTACACCAAAGTCGATGTGCCAGAATTTATAATGCTATGTCAAGATAACGATATTCCATATATTCACGTCGTTAAAATTGATACAGTTAAAGCCAAACAACTTGCCAAAAAGTATGATATTCTTACACAGGCAATTGACAAAGAAATTAAGTATGCATTTGCAACAAAAAAAATAGAGGAGGAAGAAGAATGAAAAAAATCAAAACTATTTTTAAAAGGGACTGGGAAGGAAACCGTAAAGTAATTAATGAGTATATTGATGGGTTAAATCCTGAAGTATTATTAGATGCAGTTGCAACTGAAAAACTGGACGGAACAAATGTAAGAGTAACAGTTAGAAATGGAATAGCAGTTAGATTGGAAAAAAGAAGAAATCCGTCTAAAGAACAAAAAAAACAAGGAATAGAAGAACCGTGGTATGTTGATGCAGATATAAATAATCCAGCTGATAAATGGTTGTTTGATGCTTTACAGCATACTGATTTAACCAATATTCCAGATGGTGAATGGAGTGGTGAAGCAGTTGGTCCGAATATTCAGGGTAATCCATTAAATTTAGAATATAACAGAATAGTATTTTTTACTTTAGGACAGGCTCCAGTTTTTGATAATGTTCCTGTTACTTTTAATGAATTAAAAGAATGGTTGCCTCGGCAACAGAGTAAATATGGTAAAAATAGCAAAATAGAAGGCATAGTCTGGCATTGCAAAAATGGAGAAATGTATAAAATAAAAACTAAAGATTTTGAATGGAGGCAATAAAAATGAAGTTTTTTAATGATGAAGATATATCTCAATTAGCTGATGAAATTTTACGAATTGAATATCCTACATATGAAAATGCCCCCTACTGGATGCAACATGCATTCAAAACATTAAAAACACAAATTGAAGCAAAATTGAAAAGCTGGTTTATTGCACATGGCTTAATAAATACGGAGGCAATAAAAAATGAAAAAAATTATTTAGTTATTTATTGGTAGGCACAGCAATAGGAGTAATGCTTGGTTACGCATGGCATTATTTTGCGGTAAAAGATAAGTTAGAAATGTATAGAAATTATGAGCAGATACTGAAACAAAAAGATGTACAGATATTGAATTACCAGTTCAGGTCTGAATTGTGTTGTGGATATATAAATTATGCTTTACAGAAAAAGCGAGGAGAGCAAAAATGAATCCAAGCAAGAATAGACAAAAAGGCAAAAGAATAGAAAAAGCAATTGCTAAACGGCTGAAAGCAAAAAGGATTGGAATACTTGGCAAAAGTGATGTGGAGCATCCTTTGTTTTCATTTGAAATCAAATCACGGATGAGATTTGTTGGCGAAAAATGGTTTTTGCAAGCCGTTAGAAATTGTGAGAAAGATAAGATGCCTGCAGTAATAGTGCATATAACAAGGCAACATCATAAAAACGATTATGTGATATTAAAACTAAAAGATTTTGAAGACTTATTGGGGAGGGTAAAATGGTAACAGCAAACGATGTTTTAAATAAATTATTTCAAAAAGCAGACAAAGATAGTTGTTTATATTGTAGCAATCTTAGGATTCATAAAAACGAAGTATGGTGCAAACATGGACTTATTGACAGGTTCAACATTCTTGATATTCAATTAGTTAGAAAGATATCAAACAAGATTAAAAAACATAATGATTGCTCATTTAATGATAGTGTTTATGAGCATTTAAACAAATAAAAAAGGAGGTAAGCTATGCAATCAATAGCATTAAGAGGAATTTATGACACATTTGAGGCTATTCAAAAAATGAGAATAGCCGCAGAAAACAGATTAAGAGCAATAATCCAAAACTATGACGAAAACCACAAAGAAAGACAAATTGCAATGGAGCATGTTAAAAGAATTAAAGAATTTGAAAAAATTATTGAAAAGCAAGCAGAAGAAGTATTGGAAGGAGATATTATTTATAATGAATTTTTATTAAAAGTAAACGGCATCAATATTAGAACCTCTTTAAGACTGCTATCATTAGGGCTTGACATTGAAAGAGAGCTTTCTGATTGGTATGCATACTTTGGATTAGTTCCTATCTACTGGGCTTGTGAATGTGAGTATGGGCATAAAATATTATTGCCATCTGACCCATTTAAAACAGGGGCTACTTGTATAATGTCAAAAAAAGCACATGAAGAGGAGGACTTATCAGAAGATATAGATGGCGATTTAACAGTGATTAAAAGGGTAACAATGGAGCGTTGTGGTGGTAAAATTGTAAAAGCAGAACCTATGCCTCCAAAAAGAATAAAAGGATACTTTTGTTTTTGGAACAAAAAAGCAAAGAAGACAGCTTACATTGTTACAGATTATTGGGTTAAAAACCCTAACAAGAGTTTCTATGGCAAAATATTTAAAGAAGAAAGAGAAAAATTAATGAATAGACCTGACGCTAAAGATAAATACTACAAAATTATGAAAAAGGATAGTAAAGAAACAAAAGTAGCAACAAGAAGAGCAACTCTATCGGCAAGAAGAAAAGCGTTTAAAATCTTTCTTGCACATATGTATCAAGCATGGAGAGAGTTGCTTGGCATGGGATATAGAATGCCGTATGCATTTGAATACCTTAAACATGATGATTTCATAGATTGGAAAGATGCATTAAAAATAGAAGAAACATTAAGAAGTAAGAAAAGTAAAAAGAAAGTAGCATAGTTAGATGTTAAAAGCAACATTAATGAGTTATGACAAGCAAGTGACAGTCTGCGAGAATGAGTTGTAAAGAAAAAGCAACATTTAAGGAAAATGAGCTAGAGCTGAAGAGCAACATAACAAGTGAATGAGTTAAACTTTGGAAGCAACAGATTATAAAAATGAGTTAGTCTATGTTAGCAACAGTAGAAAAAACTAATTAAAATATTAGTTAAATTTTTCAAGTGTCAATGTTTATGAATGAGTTATCAAGAAAAAGTAACATTTGATTTTAGTGAGTTAAAAAAAATTTAGCAACAAAATAAAAAAATGAGTTGAAATGAAGGAGCAACATAATTTCTGAATGAGTTACCATATCAGAGTAACAAGAAAGGCAAATGAGTTATACTGAAAAAGTAACAAAAAGAGAGAAATGAGTTGCTAAACTCGATCAACATTATAAGGGAATTAGTTATACGGGATGAGCAACTTGTTTCCAAATGAGTTATGATGATTGAGTAACAAGGTGTTAAAATGAATTAAAAAGGCTAAGTATCATAATTAAATAATGAGTTAAGGAAAGAGAGTAAAAATTCTTGAGAATGAATTAATAGTTACA
>Ga0308411_10002753_pt1 | contig 11808 bp, 7 predicted proteins | sample HotsprottomLayer_2_FD_203530 | JGI IMG/M metagenome (GOLD analysis project Ga0308411, IMG submission 203530) | Hot spring phototrophic mat microbial communities from Octopus Spring, Yellowstone National Park, Wyoming, United States -... | ecosystem: Environmental > Aquatic > Thermal springs >... | reverse complement strand
TCGGTCGCGAGCGAGATCGCGTTGGCGATCGCGGTGTTGCCGGTCAACGCGCGGGGCATCGCGCCGAGCGCATCGGCGAAGGCGTTGATCGACGCCACGGTGGTGAGCAGCGTCCAGTCGATCGCCTGCGTGGCCGAGGTCGCGAACTGGATGACGTTCACCGCGACGCCGCCGCCGCCGGCGAGCGCGGCGATCTGCGACTGGATCCACGGATCGCGAAACGCCTTGGCGTAGCCGGTGCGCTGCAGGTCGTACTCGGTGGCGGTCACGCTGCCCGACACGTCGATCACCAGCGACAGCTCGAGCGCCACCGGCACCGCGAGCGACGGCTGCGCGCCGCCGAGCCCGATGCCGAAGGCGACTGCCGCACAGAAGGAACGAATCGTCTTGCTCACCCCGCTCTCCCGCAAAGACACTAACGTGTCGCCCTTCTAGCAAGCCGCGTGCCACAGCGCCATGGCTCGAAAAAACTCTATGATTTCAACCTGTTAAATCTGTAACGGAAGTTCACAATCAAGAGTTGTAAGCGGTCCCGACGCGCGCGACGGCGGCCCGACGACCGGCACGCGCAGGGAACGACCGCGCAGCCGGGCAGCGCGCCGCCGAAGCGTCAGCGCGAGCGCTTCAGCAGCTCGCTGATGTGCACGCCCGGGATCGCGTAGGTGATGCCGCTCGGGCGCTCGAGCGCCGCCTCCTTCGAGCCCTTCACGAACACCATGTTCACCACGCCGAGCACCTCGCCGGTCGCCGGGTCATAGACCGGGCTGCCGCTGCTGCCCGGATACGCGGTGGCGTCGAGCTGGAACACCGGGAACGGACCGGCCGACAGGCGGCGGATCGTCTGTGGGTTGAGGTCCCCCGGCCGCGCCTGCGGGATCGCGACCGGCGTGATCGCCGCGATCATGCCGCGGTGGGTGGCCGGAAACGGCCCGAGGACGGTGCCGATCGGGAAGCCGGTGAACAGCACCGGGTCGCCTTCGCGCACCCCCGCCGAGTCGCGGAGCCTCAGCGCCGGCAGCGGCGCGCCCTCGAGCTGCAGCAGCGCGATGTCGTGGGCCGGATCGGCCGGGCCGGCCTTCACCGCGCGCACCTGCGCCCGGTTCTCGGCGCCGGGGATCGCGATCGCGAGCGTCTCCATCGCCGCGCTGTCGATCTTCTCCGGAATCACGTGCGCGTTGGTGACCACGGTGAGTCCGTCGGCGACCGCAAAGCCGGTCCCGAGGAACCGGAACGGCGGGCTGCGGGTGCGCTGGAAGGTGCCGACGGCGACGATCGACGGCTTCACGCGCGCGATCGTCTCGGCCTGGTCGGCCAGCGCCGGCGGCGCGACGGCCGCGAGTGCCGAGGCGAAGGCGGCCGCTGCCAGCGAAACGGTGCGCATCGGCGCGGCTGCGGCGCGCTACATCCGCGCCGTTCGCGACTCGCCCAGGACCGGCGAGGGCTCGGTGAGCGCGGGGTCGTACGGGTGCAGGGCGGCGCCGTACAGCCGGCGGATCTTGCGCACGTAGTCGCGCGTCTCGGCGAACGGCGGCACGCCCCGGTAGCGATCCACCGCGCCCTCGCCGGCGTTGTAGGCGGCGGCGGCGAGCTCCACCTGCCCGCGATAGTACGCGAGCAGCCAGCGCAGGTAGGCGAGTCCGCCGCGGACGTTGTCGGCCGGGTCGTAGGGGTTCTTCACGTTGAATCGCGCCGCGGTGCCCGGGATCAGCTGCATCAGCCCGCGGGCGTCCTTCGGCGAGCGCGCGAACGGCTCGAAGTTCGACTCGACCGCGACGATCGCCAGCGCGAGCCGCGGGCTCACGTCGTACTTCGGCGCCATCGCGCGCACCAGGTCGGCGAACCGCTGCTTGTACGGCGGCAGCGCCGCGAAGGCGTCGGCGCCGTCGTCGAACGCGAGCACCGCCGCCGGCATGTTCGGCGGTTGCATGCACTCGGGCAGGCGGTCGGCCGCCTCGCCGACGAACCGCTGCATGCGCGCGGCGTGCACGTGGCCCTGCGCGGCGGCGAGCGCGAACAGCGCCGCGGCGATCGCGTCGTCGCGCGGCAGCCCGCGCCCGTTCGCGTACATCCAGCCCAGCCCGTACTGGCCCTCGGCGTCGCCGCGCCGCGCCGCCTCGCAGTAGTAGAAGGCGGCGCGCGACAGGCTCTTCGCCACGCCTTCGCCGTGCTCGTGCGCGAGCGCGAGCGCGACCAGCCGCTCGGTCGGGGCGGCCGGGTCGAACGCCGGCGGCCCGTCCGGCGCCTGCGAGGCGGCAGCCGCGCCGGCGAGCGCGAGCGACGCCGCCGCGAGCAGCGCGGGCGCAGTCCTGGCGGGCGGGCAGCGCGCCATGCTTAGACCCCCAGTGCCTCGGGCGTGAAGCGGCCGATGTACCACGGCAGCGCCTCGGCGAGCCCGGCGCGCAGGTCGTGCGTGGCGCGATACCCGAGCAGCCGCGCCGCCTTGCCGGTGTCGGCCTGCGAGTGGCGCACGTCGCCGGCGCGGAAGTCCACGTGCTGCGGCGGCGCGACGTCGAGCCCCGGGCAGCGCGACCGCACCAGCTCGCGCAGCGCCGCGAACAGCGCGTTCAGCGACGTGCGCTCCCCCACCGCGACGTTGTAGACCTGGTTGATCGCGGCCGGGTCGGTGGCGAGCGCCGCGCGCAAGTTCGCCTGCACCGCGTTCGCCACGTAGCAGAAGTCGCGGCTCGTCTCGCCGTCGCCATAGATCGCCACCGGCTCGCCGCGCAGCATCGCGCGCACCCACTTCGGGATCACCGCGGCGTACGCGCCCTCGGGATCCTGGCGGGCGCCGAACACGTTGAAGTAGCGCAGCCCGATCGTCGCGGTGCCATAGCAGCGGCCGAATACCTCGGCATAGAGCTCGTTCACGTACTTGGTCACCGCGTACGGCGACAGCGGCTTGCCGATCTCGTCCTCGACCTTCGGCAGACCCGGATGGTCGCCGTAGGTCGAGCTCGACGCGGCATAGACGAAGCGGCGGGCGCCGGCGTCGCGCGCCGCGACCAGCATGTTGAGGAAGCCGGTCGCGTTCGCCGCGTGGGTGGCGAGCGGGTGCTCGATCGAGCGCGGCACCGAGCCGAGCGCCGCCTGGTGCAGCACGATCTCTACGCCGTCGCACGCGTGCCGGCAGGTGGCCGGATCGACGACGTCGCCCTCGATGAGCCTGTGCCGCCGCCAGGCCGACTCGCCGACCGCCGCGCGCACCTCGTCGAGGTTGCGCCGGTAGCCGGTCGAGAAGTTGTCGAGGCTCACCACCTCCTGCTCCAGCCGCAGCAGCGTTTCGACCAGGTGCGAGCCGATGAACCCGGCCGCGCCGGTCACCAGCCACCGGCGGCGCGTCGCGCGGACCTGGTCCGACAGCGCCGCCGGCATCGTTTCGGCCGCGCTCACAGCCGCCACACGCGCACCCCGCGGCGCAGCAGCTCGGCGCGATCCATCTGGCACTTGACGTCGACGAACAGGCCGCCGGGCGCGAGCTTCGCGAGGTAATCATCGAGCGGCCGCGCGGCGAACTGGCGATGCGCCACCGCGGCGACGATCGCCACCGCGCGCGGCAGCCGCTCCCACGGCAGCAGCTCGACGCCGTACTCGTGCACCGCCTCGCGCGGGTCGGCGACCGGATCGTGCACGCTCACCCGCGCGCCGTAGGACTCGAGCTCGCGGATCACGTCGATCACCCGCGAGTTGCGCAGGTCCGGGCAGTTCTCCTTGAAGGTGAGGCCGAGCACGATCACGTCGGCGCCCTTGACCGGCGCGCCGCCGCTGATCAGCTGCTTCACCGTCTGCTCGGCCACGTACTTCCCCATGCCGTCGTTGATGCGCCGCCCGGCGAGGATCACCTGCGGGTGGTAGCCGGTCGTCTCGGCCTTGTGGGTGAGATAGTAGGGATCGACGCCGATGCAGTGCCCGCCGACCAGCCCGGGACGGAAGTTGAGGAAGTTCCACTTCGTGCCGGCCGCGGCGAGCACCTCCTCGGTGTCGATGCCGAGGCGATGGAAGATCAGCGCGAGCTCGTTGACCAGCGCGATGTTGAGGTCGCGCTGGGTGTTCTCGATCACCTTCGCCGCCTCGGCGACCTTGATGCTGCTCGCGCGGTGCACGCCCGCGCTCACCACGCTCGCGTAGATCCGCGCCACGCGCTCGAGGGTCTCGGGCGTGTCGCCGGCCACGACCTTGACGATCCGGGTGAGCGTGCGCTCCTTGTCGCCGGGGTTGATCCGCTCCGGCGAATAGCCGACGAAGAAATCCTTCTTCCACGCGAGCCCCGAGCAGCGCTCGAGCACCGGGATGCAGACCTCCTCGGTGGCGCCGGGATAGACGGTGGACTCGTAGACGACCGTCGCGCCGCGCTTGAGGTTGCGGCCGACCGATTCGCTCGCGCCGACGAGCGGGCGGAAGTCGGGCTGGTGCGCCGCGTCGATCGGCGTCGGCACCGCCACCACGACGAAGTCGGCGTCTCTCAGCGCGGCCGGATCGGTGGTGGGGCGCAGTTGCGTGGCCGCGCGCAGCGCCTCGGTCGCCACCTCGCCGGTCGGATCGACGTGGCGGCGGTACGCCTCGACCTTGGCCGCCGACAGGTCGTAGCCGATCGTCGGGTACTGCTTCCCGAACTCGACCGCGAGCGGCAGGCCGACGTAGCCCAGGCCGACGACTGCGATGGTGGTCATCTGCGTCCCTCGCGCGGCGCCGCTAGAGCTGCTTGAGGAGTTCGAGCGCCGCGGTCTTCGCCGCGCTCTCACCCGGTGCGCTCGCGATCTCCTGCAGGTGCCGCCGCGCGCTCGCTTTGTCGCCCAGCTTGAGCAGCGCCTGCGCGTAGTGCAGCCGCAGGTCGGGCACGTCGGGCGCGGCCTGCACCGCCTCCTGCAGCAGCTTGATGCCGCGCTGCAGGTCGCCCTGCTCCACCAGGATCACGCCCAGCGTGTCGGCGACGGCGGGGTTGTTCGGCGCGAGGCCGTACGCCTTCTCGGCGAGCTTGAGCGCCTCCGGGTCCTTGAGCTGGCCGAGCGTCCAGGCGAGGTTGTTGAGCACGATCACGTTCTCCGGGTGGACCTCGAGGATGCGCCGGTACATCGGCGCCGCCGCCTTGTAGTCCTTCTGCGCGAGCGCGCGGTCGGCGAGATAGAGCGGCACGAGCAGGTCCTTCGGGTTCTCGCGCACCCAGCGCGCGAGCAGCGCCTCGCCTTCCTTCGCCTTGCCGGCCTGCGTGAGCAGGCCCGACAGGCGCAGCACGAGCACCGGCGCCTGCTGGCGCTTAAGCGCCTCGGCGTAGGCGTTGGCCGCCTCGTTGAACTTTTTCTGCGCCGCGAGCACCTCGCCCTCGAACACGAACCCCACCGGCTCCTTCGGCCGCGCCTTCTGGATCGTGCGCGCCTCGGCGAGCGCGTCCTCGGGCTTGCCGGCCGCGAGCAGCGTCGAGATCGCCTCGCGATGCACGTTGAGCTGGTTCGGGTTCAGGTCGAGCGCCTTGCGCAGCGCCTGGGTCGCGGCGTCGACGTCCTTGTTGGCGAGGTGCGCGCGGGCGGCGAGCAGCAGCGGCACCGACGACTGCGGCGCGAGCGTCCCGAGCCGGTTGAAGGTGGACACCGCCTGCTGCGGCTCGCCGGCGGCGAGCTGGGCGCGGCCGAGCGCTTCGATGATCGCCGGGTTCTCCGGCAGCGCCGCGGCGGCCGACTGGGCGGCGGTGAGCGCCGCCTTCGGGTTCTGCGCCCGCAGCAGGATCGAGATCTGCGACAGTCGGGCGTTCGGCGACGCGGGGTTGGCCGCCACCGCGCGGTCCACCGTCGGCACCACGTCCTTCGGCGTGGCGCCGGTGGCGAGCTGCATCTCGGCGAGCAGCAGCAGCGCCTGCTCGTTCTTCGGCGATTTCGCCACGATCGCCTCGAACCGCTGCCGCGCCGCCGCCGGCTCCTTGTCCGCGATGTCCAGCCGGGCGAGGCTGAGGGCCGCGGGCAGGTAATCGAACTGCAGCTCGAGCGCCTTCTCGAAGCTCGCGCGCGCGCTCTTGCGGTCGCCGCGCGCGAGGAAGATCGCCCCGCGCGTGTTCTCGGCGAGCGCGCTCTTCGGCTGTTTCTTGGCGAGCGCGTCGGCAACCGCGAGCGCCTTGTCGTACTCGCGCCGCGAGATGTGCGCGGCGATCAGGCCGAGGTCGGCCTGCGTCGAGTCGGGGTCGATCTGGGCCGCCGACTCGAGCTCACGCAGCGCCGCGTCCGGGTCGCCGGCGGCGAGCCGCGCGACACCGAGCCGCACGCGCGCGCCGGCGTTGCCTTGGTCTTGCGCCACCGCGCGCTCGTAGAGCTCGGCCGCGCGCTTGGGATCGTTGTTGGCGAGCGCGACCTCGCCGGCCGCGCGCAGCAGGTACGGCGACTTGCCGCCGCGCGCGAGCGCCGGCTGGATGACCTCGTTCGCCTTCGCCGGCTGCCCGAGGCGCAGCAGCGTGAGCGCGAGCACCGTGCGGGCGTACAGGTGGTCGGGCGAGCGCGCGATCACCCGCCGCAGGTACTCCTCGGCGGTGCCGAAATGGCCGAGCTGGTAGTCCACCGCGCCGGCGAGCAGCAGGCTCGGCAGATGGTCGGGCGCGACCTTGAGCACCTGCAGGATCGCGTCCTTCGCCTGCTGGGGCTGCCCGCGCCGGAACTCGAGCACCGCTTCGAGGTAGCGCCCGCGCACGTCGCCGGGCATCGCCTTGCGCATCGCCGCGAGCTCCGCGGCCGCCTCGTCGAAACGGCGCTCGCCGATCAGCGCGCTCACCAGCGCGGTGCGCGCGCCGGCGTTGAGCGGATCGCCCTTCACCACCTCGCGCAGCGCCGCCACCGCCGGCTCGATCTCGTTGCGGGCGAGGTGGAGCTCGGCCTTGAGCGCGAGCGCCTCGGCGAGGCCCGGCGAGGCGGCGAGGACGTCCTGCACCACCTTCATCGCGCCGTCGAGATCGCCGTCGGTCGCCTGGAACCGGGCGAGCCCGATCCGCGCGCCCGGGTCGCCCGGCCGCAGGACGAGCGCGCGCTCGAACACGTCGCGCGCGTCCTTCGGCTGGCCGAGCGCGATGTAGGCGTACGCGACCTCGTTCTTCAGCGCCGCCGCGGCGGCCGGGTCGCGCAGATTGACGTCGCGCAGCTCGCCGACCCCCTTGCGCACCACGTCGATGTTCGGCTGCCGGAAGATCGCGCGCGCGAGCAGCGGATAGGCCTGGTCGGCCGAATACCGGTACTCGAGCGCGCGGCGGAACTCCTTCTCCGCGCCGGCGTAGTCCCCGGTGCGCAGCAGCGCACTGCCGAGCAGGAACCGCGCCTCGGCGAGCGTCGGATCCTTCTGCAGCGCACTCTTGAACTGGATCTCGGCCGCCTTGTAGTCCTGCTTCGCCATGAAGTCCTTGCCCGAGGCGATCAGCTTGTCGGGCGAGTCCTCCGCGCAGCCGGCGAGCACCGCCGCGGCGAGCGCGAGGGCGATGGCGATGCGGCGGGACGTGCGGATCGATCGCGTCATGGCGGGTCCTCTCTGTCGCGGCGCCGGGCTAGCGCAGCCCGAAGCGCTCCATGATGTCGTACAGCGTCGGGCGGCTCACGCCCAGCAGCTCGGCGGCGCGGCTCACGTTGCCGTTCACCCGGCCGAGGGCGCGCACCACCGCGTCGCGCTCGGCCGCCTCGCGCACCTGGCGCAGCGTCCCGATCTCCTCCTCGCCCGCGGCCGGCACCGGCAGGCCGAGGTCGGCGGCGCCGATCGCCGCGCCTTCGGCCATGATCACCGCGCGCTTGATGCAGTTCTCGAGCTCGCGCACGTTGCCCGGCCAGGGGTGGGCCTCGATCGCGGCGATCGCGTCGGAGCGCAGCGCGAGGCCGCTGCGCCGGTGCTCGGCGGCGAAGCGCCGGACGAAGGCGTGCGCGAGCAGGCTCGGGTCGCCGAGCCGCGCGCGCAGCGGCGGAATCGTCACCACGATCTCGGCGAGCCGGTAATACAGGTCCTCGCGGAACCGGCCGGTCGCGATCAGGTCCTTCAGGCTCTGGTGCGTCGCGCACACGATGCGCACGTCCACCGGGATCTCGCCGCGGCCGCCGACGCGCTCGATCACCCGTTCCTGCAGGAAGCGCAGCAGCTTCGCCTGCAGCGCCGCCGGCAGGTCGCCGATCTCGTCCAGGAACAGCGTGCCCTTGTGCGCGGTCTCGATCTTGCCGATCGTCTGGCGCACCGCGCCGGTGAACGCGCCCTTCTCGTAGCCGAACAGCTCGCTCTCGAGCAGGTTCTCGGGGATCGCCGCGCAGTTGATCGCGACGAAGCGCTGGCTGCGCCGCGGCGACAGGCCGTGCAGCGCGCGCGCGAGCACCTCCTTGCCGGTGCCCGACTCGCCGAGCAGCAGCACCGTCGCGTCGGTGGCGGCGACGCGCTCGATCGTGCGGCAGACCTTCTGCATCTCGGCGTCGCGGGTCAGGATGCCGGCCATCGAGTCGGCGCGCTGGCCGGTCTGCAGGCGGCGGTTCTCCTCCTGCAGGTCGTGCATGCGGAACGCGCGCTCGATGATCAGGCCGAGCATCTCGGGCTCGAACGGCTTGGTATAGAAGTCGTAGGCGCCGAGGCCGACCGCGCGCACCGCGTTGGCGCGGTCGTTCTGGCCGGTCAGCACGATCACCTTGGTGTCGGGCGCGGTGGCGAGGATGTCCTGCAGCAGCTGGAAGCCCTCGCTCGGGTCGTCGGGCGCCGGCGGCAGCCCGAGGTCCATCGTCACCACCGCCGGCTCGAAGCGCCGCAGCTGGGCGAGCGCCGACTCGCGGTCGCCGGCGACGAGCGTCTCGTAGCGGTCGAACGCCCAGCGCATCTGCTTCTGCAGCGCCGGATCGTCCTCGACGATCAGCATCGGCCGGCGCTTGCCGTTCGCGTTGCTCATGCGGCGGCGCGCTCGGTGGCGGCCTCGGCGGGACGCTCGGGCAAGAGCAGCGTGATGCGCGTCCCGCGGCCGGGTTCACTCTCGACCTCGATCCGGCCGCCGAGGTCGTGCACGTACTGCGCGCTCTCGTAGGCGCCGATCCCCATCCCGCCCGGCTTGCTCGACTGGAACGGCCGGAAGAGGCGCGTGCGAACGAACTCCGGCGTCATGCCGACCCCCTGGTCGGCGATCTCGACCGCGGCGCGGCCGCCCTGCCGGAACACCCGCACCCGCACCTCGCCCTCCGGCGCGGTGGCGTCGATCGCGTTCTGCACCAGGTGGCCTATCACCCGCTCGAGCCGGTCGTCGTGGCCGAGCGCGTGCACCCCCGGCGCGGCCTCGATCGCCAAGCGCGGGTGCTGCATCGCCTTGGCCGCGTGCACCCGGCGCACGATCGGCTCGAGCGCCACGCTGACCGGCTTGTCCACCGGCGTGGTCCCCGAGCGTAGCTGCAGCAGCAGCGCGTTCATCCGCTGCACCACGTTCTCGACGGTGAGCAGCATGTCGCGCTGGAACTCGGGATTGTCGCGGTGGCGCTCGGCGTTCTTCAGCAGCAGCGAGAGCTGTGCCACCAGGTTCTTGAGGTCGTGCACCACGAACGCCGACATGCGGTTGAACGCGTCGAACTTGCGCGCCTCGAGCAGCGCCTCGCTCGCCTGCGCCTGCGCGAGGTAGCTCGCCGCCTGGCGGCTCGCCGTCTTGAGCAGATCGCGCACTTCCCAGTCGAGCTCGACGCTCGCGCGCGGCCGCGCGAGCACCACGAAGCCGAGGAGCTCGGCGCCGCTCGCGAGCGGCACCACGATCCACGCGTCGGCGAGCCGCTCGAGCCACCCCGGCAGGGCGACCCCGTCGTAGCGCTCGGGTGACGCGCGCCACTCGGCGACGTCGGCCACCCAGCCGGTGCGCCCGAGGAAGGCGACGAACGGGGTCGCGAACGGCTCGCTCGCGCCCGTCTCCGGCATGTTCCAGCGCGCCGCCTGGACGAAATCGTGCCCGTTACGCAGCCACAGCAGCCCGCCCGGGCTCTCGACGAGGTCGGCGAGCGCCCGGATGCACTGCTGCTGGAGCGACAGATCCGGCGCGCTGCCCGACAGCCTGGCGGTGAAGCGCAGCCACTCCTCGCGGTAGTCGTACCGGTACGGGAAGAAGTGCTTGCCGACGAACACGCGCAGGCGCGACCGCGCGGTGCCGGAGAAGGCGACCACCGCGAGGACCAGCAGCGCGCCGAAGAGCAGCACCGCCTGGACGGTCTTGCCCCAGTCGCCGCCGAAGTAGCGCACGTAGTACCCGGCCGCCGCCATCGCGAGCAGATAGATGCCGCTCGCCACCAGCGCGAGGGAGTGGAACACCACGCCGCGCGAGATCGTGACCCCGGGGCGCCACTCGCCGCTGCGCGACACCGTCACCGCGACGAACGGCAGCACGAGCAGGTTGACCGCGCCGCGCGCCGCCCACAGCGCCGGATCGATCGCGCGGAACAGGAACGCCTCGGAGAACGCGAGCAGATCGAACGCGGACGCCGCGCCGAGGGCGAGCAGCAGCGGCTTGACGCGCCAGCGGGTGGTCTCGTCGGCGTTGCGCAGCAGATGCTCGATCAGCGCGAGCGCGAACACGGTGAGCGCGAGCAGCACGCCGAGGCTCCACGACGACGCGGCGCGAATCCCGGCCGGGTCGGAGGCGAGCCGGGGCGGCGCCGCGGCGACCAGGGCGACCGCGATCGCCGCGGCGGCGCCGATCGCCCAGCGCGCGCGGTCGAGCCGCCCCGGCACCGGCGTGGCCGGACGCAGCAGCGAGGCGAGCAGCGCGAGCCACAGCCCGAGGCGCAGCAGGTCGAGCAGGACGTGCGCGCTCCACCACCCGACCTCGCCGTCGAGGGCGAACACGACGCCGGCGATCGCCCAGGCCGCGCTCGCCGCGAGGGCCGCGAGCAGCAGGCCCGGCTGGGCGGGCAAGCGCCGCGCCGCGACCAGCCCGCCGAGGAAGACCGCGAACCCGACTGCCGCCAGGCCGTAGCCCCACACGCCGACGGTGGAGAAGGTGGTGGACATTGGCGCGGCGGCGGTCAGCGGCCGAGGCTCCTCGGGTCGAACTGTGAGGCGGATCGACAGCCATTGTAAAGGCTGCCGACACGGCGGGAAGCGGAAAACATCGCGGGCGTCCGCGAACTCGTCCGCATCGCCGGCTAACGCGCGCCCTTGCCCGACAGCACGACGCGCACCGTCTCGACCGCGATCAGCAGGTCGAGGACGAGCGAGTGGTTCTTGACGTAGTAGAGATCGAACTGCAGCTTGCGCTTCGCGTCCTCGACCGAGGCGCCGTACTCGCAGCGCACCTGGGCCCAGCCGGTGATGCCGGGGTGGACGGTGTGGCGCAGCGCGTAGAACGGGATCTCCCGCGCGAGCTCGGCGACGAAGCACGGCCGCTCCGGGCGCGGCCCGATCAGGCTCATCTCGCCCTTCAGCACGTTGACGAGCTGCGGCAGCTCGTCGATGCGCAGCTTCCGGATCACGCGCCCGACCGCGGTGATCCGGTCGTCTTGCTCCGACGCCCAGCGCGCCTTGCCGTCGCTCTCGGCGTCGGTGCGCATGCTGCGGAACTTGAGCAGCGTGAAGGGCCGGTTGCCGCGGCCGACGCGCTCCTGGCGGAAGATCACCGGGCCGCCGCTCTCGAGGAAGATCGCCGCCGCGGTGACCAGCATCACCGGGATCGCAAGCGTGAGGAGCACCGCCGCCATCACGAGATCGAAGGCGCGTTTCACCGCGCGCCGTGCGAGGCCCTGGCGGAAGCCCTCGCCGTAGATCAGCCAGCTCGCCTTGAGCGCCTCCACCGGCACCTCGCCGCGCATGCGCTCGAAGAACCCGGGCAGATCGGACACGCGCACGCCGAGAGTACGGCAG
>Ga0308411_10002752_pt1 | contig 11809 bp, 9 predicted proteins | sample HotsprottomLayer_2_FD_203530 | JGI IMG/M metagenome (GOLD analysis project Ga0308411, IMG submission 203530) | Hot spring phototrophic mat microbial communities from Octopus Spring, Yellowstone National Park, Wyoming, United States -... | ecosystem: Environmental > Aquatic > Thermal springs >... | reverse complement strand
CCAAACGGGCAATGGCGGGACGGGCGGTGGCAAAAGCTTCGGGCGCGATGGCCACCAGCGACTGCACACGCTCCGGGGCGAGGAGGGCTATCTGCATGGCCACGCGGCCGCCGAAGGAGTGGCCGACAAAGTGCGCCCGACGCACGCCGAGCGCATCGAGGACGCCCACGACCATCTCGGCCTGCGTCTGCGTGGAGTAGATCGGTTCGGCCGGGCGGGCCGAGGCGCCGCTCCCCAGTTGGTCCACGGCGATCACGCGATAGCCTGCCGCCAGCAGCGCCGCCCTGGTATGCCGCCAGGTGAAGATGGACGAGGCAAACCCGTGAATCAATACTACCGGGGATGCCTGACATGGTCCCTCGTCGGCGTAGTGGATGGCATATCCGTTGACCCAGATGAATTGATCGTCGCCAGCGAACTCACGCAGGTTCAGGCGCTCGCGCAGGGGGGTCAGGAGGTAAGCGCCCCATACCGCCGAGCCGGCAAGCGCCAGCGCAATCACAATCGTGATCCATGCCACGGCAGCAGGCACCTGCGGGCCGTAGCCGGTCGTTTGCTGAGCGACCAGCACGATGAAAGTGAATGCCAGGCCAAGCAGGCCGATGATGGCGACGATCTGTTCATACCAACGGATTGGCCTGCGTCTGGCCAGCCTGCGCAGCAACCAGATGGTGGCGATGGCGATCAGTGGCGGAGCCAGCAGCGCCGGCCAGTGTCCCCAGCGGAGATAGTCTCGCACCTCCCACCAATTGAGGGGGTAGCGGACGAGAACGTGCGGGGCGAAGTTCTCCATGATGCCGATGTCGAGGGCATAGCGCGCCATGCCCACCGGTTGACCCCAGACTGCGACGTAGTAGCGACCGGTCTGCGGCATCACCACTTCGATCTTCGCGCGAGGGAAGTAGACCATCTGTGTGAAGATGTCGAAGTAATCGAACGTGCCGTCGCTGGTAGCGATGATCGCTCCCATGTTCTCCGGAATTTCAAAAGGCAACGGCCTTTTGGGCTTCGGCAAGCCCGGCCCAATCAGCGCAATATTGGGATTGAACTCGCGCAGCTCCTGGTGGCCGGGGATGAAGATTTCTGCCTTGAAGCGGTCGCCCTGCTGGTAATCGAACTTGGCCATGTCTACGTCATCTGCCGATATCAGCTCGCCCAACACGAACCACATGAACCACGGTTCGGGCACGTACTGACCTTCCTCGAACAAGCCATAGTCGCCGCCCAGTGCATGGGTCTCCAGAATCGGCACTTCGGCGTGCACCGTTCGCGCGCCGACTGCAAGCGACGCAACGAAAGCCAGAATCAGCGTGTGGATGAGGACAAATGAACGGATGAAATTCATAGGGGATTGACTGCGAATTATCGCATCGCGCAACGATTCTGTGTTGAACCTCTCCGCCAACTTACGAGTAACTTGCTGGTCTGGCGCAGCGCCTGTATGTCAATCGTCCATCGGTAGCGCAACATCGCTGTGGGCAGCTCCTGCCATAAGCTAGCTAACTCATCGGAGTGACCGATGCCTCAGTATCTGTGTATACAGACGCATCCTAAAGGCCACATTTACGTTACGTGCGGAGGGTGAGCTGGCACTTAGATTCTTAAAACTTCGCGGCAATTTAAGGTTTCGGAGCGCTTACCATCTTGTCTGCGACCATTGAGATGGATAGAATCGCTATCCCACGTTACTACAGGCGACTACAGCTAGCCGCCGTCCACAGAAGTTCTGACCTCCTGTGGTCTACAAATCGTCGATTTATAAGCTGGCGTATCGAGGATGAACAATGAGAGCAGAAGACGCATGGCGATCTGTGCTAGGCGAAATTGAGGTCGGAATGGGCCGCAGCAGCTATGTGACATGGCTGAAGTCGGCTCGCCTGATCACCTACGAAGACGGACAATTTGTCATAGGGGTGGCGAATGGGTATGCCAAGGAGTGGATTGAGCAACGTAAGCTGAGTGACATCAAGCGCATGCTGGCCGAGCGCATGGGGCGCGGAGTCAACGTGTCGCTCGTCGTTATGGCGCAACACGCCAATCAACCCTCGGCCAACCTGGATTTGCCGCGCGCAGGTGAGGCTATGCAGCGCGCGTCGGCTGCACCTGCGCTGATCATGGATTCGGGTTATGTTGCCGACGCGGCTTCCTGTGGGTTGCAAAAGCGCTATACGTTTGAGGCGTTCGTCGTCGGATCGGGCAATCGCATGGCGCACGCGGCCGCCATGGCTGTGGCCGAGGCCCCGGCCGAACGCTACAACCCGCTGTTCCTGTATGGCGGATCTGGTCTGGGCAAAACGCATTTGCTGCACGCGATTGGCAACTATGCCCACCAGCGCGGCCTGGTCTGCCGCTACGTCACCTCAGAGACTTTCACCAACGAGCTAATCAGCGCCATCCGATCAAACTCGCAAGAGGCCTTTCGTAACCGCTACCGGTATGTGGACATGCTGCTGATGGACGATGTGCAGTTCATCGCTGGCAAGGAATCCACCCAGGAAGAGTTCTTCCACACGTTCAACGCCCTCCATGGCGCCAATAAGCAGATTGTGGTGACCAGCGACCGGCCGCCGAAGATGATGGTGACGCTGGAGGACCGCCTGCGCAGTCGGTTCGAGTGGGGCTTGATGGTGGACATCGCTCCGCCGGACCTGGAGACGCGCATGGCGATCCTGCAGCACAAACTGGCCCAGATGCGCTGCACCATCCCGGCGGATGTGATCGAGTTCGTAGCCAAGCAGATTCAGAGCAATGTGCGCGAGTTGGAAGGCGCGCTGACGCGCCTGATCGCTACCTCGGAGATGACGGGGCGCCCAATCAGCATCCAGTTTGCCCGTGACACGCTGGCCGACCTGGTAGGCCGGCGCGCCCACATCACCCCTTCCCAGGTGATCGAGACCGTTGCCAAGTTCTACAACATCTCGGTAGCCGACATGGTGTCGCCTTCGCGGAGCCGGGAGCTGGTACAGCCTCGCCAAATCGCCATGTATCTGATCCGTCAGGAGACCGACGCATCCCTGCCCGAAATCGGGGGGTTGCTCGGCGGGCGCGACCATACCACTATCATTCATGGGGTCGAGCGCATCAAGGACCGGCTGGAGACCGAGGAGCAACTGCGCCGCGACGTGATGAGCGTTCGTGAGCAGCTTTACCTGAACGTCACGTCCTGAGACGATCGGGCCGCCCTTCGGTTGATCCCGATCTGGCTGGAGCCAGGCCCGACAGGGTGCGTTCGCAACATGGATGGAGAAGCCCATGAACCTGTTGAAACGGCTATTTGGAGGAACGTCGAAGCCAGGGGTCACCCAGGACGCGGATGCGCTGATCTACTATGTGAAAGGCGACAAGTGCGGCGCGGTCACCCGCGTGCGCATTGACCGGCGCAACGACCTGAGCCGGGACGACGATGACACCTTCTTCGTGCGCAAAGTGGTGGTGGACAGCAAATGCTACGGCCAGGTCGAGCTGGAGCTGCGCTTCGACCAGCACTACAACGAGGTCAGCCGCGAGATCAAGGGGGGCGTCTTCATCTCCCGTGAGGAATGGGAAGCGCAAATGCGCCAACCTTAAATTCCGGCATGGCGTTTAACAATCTTAAATAAAACTTTTAAGCTTGTCGGGCGCAAATTATCATTGACAAGGCAACTGCCCAACATAGAATCGCGCTAACAGACCTGATGGGTCTCGGCGCATATGTCAGCACGTCCGCAACAGGAAAGGGAACCGGCGCTCGCAAGCGCCACAACGAACGGACACACAGTTAGCGCTGGAGTTGTCTCCCCGGCATTGCGTCCCTCGTTTGCCTGGCAGCCGGCAAGCCACTCCCTCAAGGCTGAACGCACCTATCGCATCGCATTGCTCGTCAACCTGGCGTGCAATGCCCCGCCCATCCATCGCGACAACGCCCCGCCCGACATCCTGGTGGAGCTGGATTCTGAGAAGAACGTGGAGTCCTATGCGCGCGCGCTCAGCCAGGCCGGACACGAAGTGCTGATCCACGAGGGCGATGCCTATCTTGCTGCCTGGCTCGATGATGCGCAGCCCGACCTGTGCTTCAACACGTGTGAGGGGTTCGGCGGTGATAGCCGAGAGGCTCAGGTGCCGGCTTTGCTCGAGATGATTGGCGTGCGCTACACCGGGCCCACCCCGCTGGCTGCTGCCATCACGCACGACAAGCCGACCACCAAGCGCATCCTGCATTACTACAGCCTGCCCACCCCGCACTTCCAGGTGTTCCAGACGCCCGACGACAGGTTGCGCCACACCCTGCACTTCCCCTTGTTCGTCAAGCCGGCGCACGAGGGCACCGGCATGGGCGTGCACAACGAAAGCGTGGTGCACAACGAGCGACAGTTGCGCGACCGCGTCGCCTGGACGATCGAGGCTTACCAGCAACCGGCCCTGGTCGAGACCTACATCGTCGGCCGCGACATCACCTGCGGCCTGGTGGGCAACGGCAACGACGTGCATTTCTTCCCCATCACCGAAGTGGACTTCAGCGGTTATCCACCCGATCTGCTGCCGATTTACGGCTCGATCCAGAAAGTTGCGCTGGATCACCTCTACCGGAATAAATGCCCGGCGCCGCTGGGTGACAAGCTCACCCGCGAGGTGCGCCGCCTGACACATCAGACTTTTCTGGCCACCGGCTGCCGCGACTTCGCGCGGGTGGATTTCCGGCTGGATGAGCGCAACCGGCTGTTCATCCTTGAGATTAACGCGCTCCCCGGCATCGCCCCGCGCAGCGACCTGACATTGATGGCCGAGGCGGAGGGGTGGACTCATGGCGACCTGGTGCGGGCTGTGCTGAACGCCGGGTTGAAGCGGTATGACATGCTCTAGCGGCTCACAGCTCGCGTTCTGCCTCTGGCCCACGCGCCTGAACCGATTCTGAGGGCACGTTGAGCGTCGCGCACTACACGGATGCCACCCCAGCTAAAACAACCCTCCCTCCTGCTTCTCTACGGCCTTGACGAGTCCAACCGAGACTTCGAGATCGCATCTACGCTGGCGCTAATCAAGGCGGCCAGCGATGCGTTGCTGGGGCGCGGCTGGCGCACGCTGCCGCTGCAGGTGACGCATGACGTGAGCGCGGCGCTCAGGCCCTTCGACCCTTGCGAATGGCTGGTCGTCAACCTGTGCGAGGGCGCCACCGAGCAGGCATTCTATTATGCGCGCATCTCGCGCATCCTGGCCGAGCTGGGCTACACCTTCACCGGCTCGGATGCCTGGTCGCTGGATGAGACGCAGCACAAGTGGCGCATGAAGGCGCTGTTGGAACGCAGGGGAGTGCCGACGCCGCGTTGGGACGTCTTTGAACGAGCCAGCGACGTTATCTTCGACCGGTTTCCCGCCATCGTCAAGCCGGCTGCCGAGCATTGCTCCTACGGCATCACGCGCGAGTCGGTGGTGATGAACCTGGACGAAGCGCGCGCGCAAGCTGAGCGCGTGATCGCCGCCTTTCGCCAACCAATCCTGATCGAGGAGTTCCTCGACAGCCCGGAATACAACGTGTCGTTGTGGGGCAACGGCGCCGGCGTGACCGTGTTCGGCATCAGCACCATGATTTACGATGCCTTCGATGACATCCGCGACCGCCTGTGCACATTCGACGCCAAGTGGACGCCGGAATCTGAAGCCTATCAGCGCATTCCCGCCATTTGCCCCGCGCCGGTTTCGCCCGCGCTGAGAGCGAAGCTCGCCACAGCCGCTGTTGAAGCCTACCGGGCTACCGGTTGCCGCGATTACGGTCGGGTGGATCTCCGGCTGCAGGGCGGTCAGCCGATGGTCCTCGACATCAACGCCAATTGTGACGTGAGTCCAGATGGTGGATTTGCTAATGCAGCGCGCGCAGCCGGGATGAGCTATGCAGACATGCTCGAGCAGATCGTCCGGCTGGCGATGGAACGCATGCCGGCTTTCGCTCCCGTGCCCGGCCTGGAGGCTGTCTGATGATGCCGCAAACATCACTGACCAAAGGCGCCCCAGGGACGATCGAAATTCGCCCCTCGTCCTTTGAAGATCGCCGGAGCATCTACGATGTGTTGATGCGCTCGGAGGTCTTTGGCCGCGCCGATGCTGAGTGTGTGGACGAGATGTTTGTGGAAACATGGCAGACGGCGCCGCGCGAGGACAATTATCAGTGGCTATCGTGCTGGCACGATGGCCGGATGGTCGGCTTTGCCTGCTACGGCCCGGAGTCGCTGACGCAGCACACCTGGGATTTGTTCTGGATTTGCGTGTTGCCCGAGGCGCGCGGCCAGGGAGCTGGACGGTCGTTGCTGACTGCAGCCCAGGAGCGGGCGCGTCGCGCCGGCGGCCGCGTGATGGTGATCTATACCTCTTGCATGCCCCAATATGCGCCGGCGCGCCGGCTGTACGAACGCGCCGGATTTACGCGCGTCGCCATCGTGCCTGATTACTACGCCGACGGCGACGATTTAAACATCTACTGGAAGCGCCTGTGAGGGAAGGTATGGCAAAAGACAAGGTGCGTGCGCCGGTTATTGTGCTCTATAACATCTATCGAAGCTGGTCTCCCCAGGACAGGCTGGAGGCCGATCGGCTGACCCAGGTCATGGCGGACAGCCTGCGCGAGTTGGGCCACAGAGTCGCTGTGGCCGAATTCTGGAAGGATGTGCGGCCAGTCTTAGAACCATACGATCCGAGTGAATGGATCATCTTCAACTGGTGCGAAGGGGTGGAGGATGAAATCGCCGGCGATGCGCGCGTGTGCGCCGACCTGGAGGCCATGGGGTTCACCTACACCGGCAATGCCCCCTATACCCTCAAGCTCTCGGTGGAGAAAGGCCGGGCGAAGAGAGTGCTCCAGCGCTGGAAGATCCCCACACCCGGCGGCTGCGAATTCAAGCATCCCGATGAGGTCGAGCCGGCCAACTGGGACGAGGCCAACTTCCCGGCCATCGTAAAACCGGTCAGCGCGCACTGTTCGGTGGCCATCACCCGCGAGGCGGTGGTGCACGACATGGAATCGTTGCGCCGCCGGGTGGCCTATGTGATTGAGACGGTGAAAGAGCCGGCCCTGGCCGAGAAATTCATCGCCGGTCGCGAGATCAACGTCGGCATCTGGGGCAATGGGCGGCCGCGGGTGTTGCCGCTGCGCGAGATTGACTTCTCGCGCATCGAAGACCCGCTGCATCGTATGGTGACGTGGGACAGCAAATGGGTGCCCGACAGCCTCGAATGGAACAGCATGCCGGTCATCACGCAGCCGAGCGTGTCGGAGGACTTGCGCGCGCGCATCAAGCAGGTAGCCCTGGCTACCTATCGCGCCTTCGACTGCCGCGACTACGCGCGTGTTGACCTGCGGATTGACGAGGCCAACCAGCCCTACGTTGTGGATGTGAACCCCAACCCCGACATTTGTCCGGACGGTGGGTTTGCCGGCGCGTGCTACGCTGCTGGCTACACCTATGGCGAGGCCATCAGCAACATCGTCTCGATGGCCCTGGCCCGGCGCAACCGCCGACAGGCCCTGTTCGGCACGATGGCTCGCCTGCGCCGGCACGAATCTGCCGAGCGCTGCCTGGCCGCTGCCGCAGTGCCCGCTACCAACTAGCCCACCATCGCCAGGAAGTTAGCGATGATTTGCTTGCCGCCCTGGGTCAGGATGCTCTCGGGGTGGAACTGCACGCCGAAGGTGGGATGTTGCCGGTGGCGCAGGCCCATCACTTCGCCCTCTTTGGTGAAGGCTGTCACCTCCAGCACGGGCGGCAACGGCTCGGTGACGATCAGCGAGTGGTAGCGGGTGGCCTCAAAGGGGTTGGGCAGCCCCCGGAACAGGTCGCGGCCGTTGTGATGAATCAGTGATGTTTTGCCGTGCATCAGGCGCGGAGCGCGAACCACTTCGCCGCCGAAGACGTAGCCCATGCACTGCTGACCGAGGCACACGCCCAGAATGGGCGCCTGCCCGCTGAATTCGCGCAACACATCGTTGCTGATGCCGCTGTCCTTTTGTGGCGTGCCGGGCCCTGGCGAGATGACGAATCCCCTGGGCTTGAGCGTGCGCAGCGCCTGGATCGTCACCTGGTCGTTGCGGAACACGCGCAGCTCGGCGCCCAGCTCGCCCAGATACTGCACCAGGTTGTAGGTAAACGAGTCGTAGTTGTCAATCACAACGATCATACGGGTCAACCTCCTCACAGTTCGCTTTCGTCAATGGCCACCATGAGCGCGCGAGCTTTGTTGTGCGTTTCGTGAAACTCGGCAGTGGGGTCGCTATCGGCCACGATGCCGGCGCCGGCCTGGATGTAGCATGTGTCGTCGCGCATCACGATGGTGCGGATGCCGATGCATGTATCCATCTGACCGTTGAACGAGAAGTAGCCCACGCACCCGCCGTAAATGCCGCGTCGCTCACCCTCCAGCTCCTCGATGATCTCCATGGCGCGCACCTTGGGCGCGCCGCTCAACGTGCCGGCAGGGAAGGTGGCGCGCAGCACGTCGAAAGCGTCCAGGCCATCGCGCACTCTGCCTTCCACCAGGCTGACGATGTGCATCACGTGAGAGTAGTGCTCGATCACCATCAGCTCCGGCACGCGCACCGTGCCGTAGCGGGCGACGCGGCCGATGTCGTTGCGGCCCAGGTCCACCAACATGACGTGCTCGGCGCGCTCTTTGGGGTCGCTCAGCAACTCTTCGGCCAGGGCCGCGTCTTCATGGTCGGTGAGGCCGCGCCGCCGCGTGCCGGCGATCGGCCGCACGCTGGCCACCCCATCCTCGAAGCGCGCGTGCATCTCCGGCGAGGCGCCGATCAGCTTCAGGTTCTCCTCCAACAGGCCATCGAAGTTGAAGTAGAACATCCACGGCGAGGGGTTGAGCATGCGCAGCGAACGGTAGATGGCGAAGGGATGCGCCGTGGTGCGCCGCTCGATCCGCCGCGAGAGGACCACCTGGAAGATGTCGCCGGCCCTGATGTACTCCTTGGCCACGCGCACCATGTCCTCGAATTCGGCCTGGGTCTTGTTGGCGCGCGGCGGGGTGCACACAGCGCCGGGGTTAGGCGTCAATGTGGCCAGGGGTGCATTCAACCGGGCATAGATGGTCTTGATGCGCGCAACGGCGTCGTCGTAGGCTTCGGCAATTGTGGGCGCGCCGTCCAGGTAAGCATTGGCGATGATCAACAGGCGGTGTCGGGCGTGGTCGAACGCCACCAACGTGTCGGTCAGCAGATAGGCTGCCTCGGGCAGGCGCAGCACGTCCTTCGCCGTGGCCGGCAGGCGTTCGAATTGTCGCACCACGTCGTAGCCGGTGTATCCCACCAGTCCACCACAGAAGCGCGGCAACTGAGACGAGGGCACGAAGCGGTATTTGGCCATCTCGCGCCGCAGGTGATCGAGCAGGTCGCCTTCGGCAGCGGGGAAGTCCTGCACGGCCAATCCGTCAGGCGTCAATGCGTGGCGGCGCAGCCGCCCATCGCGAAGGACGAAGGCCTCGCGCATGTGCACGCCGATGAACGAATAGCGCGCCACTTGTTCGCCCCCGGCGACGCTCTCCAAAAGGAAGGCCGCATCCTCGCCGGCCAGCCGCAGAAAGAGCGACACCGGCGTGTCCAGGTCGGAGGGCAGCTCGGCGTAAATCGGGATCAGGTTGCCGCGCTGGCTAAGCGCGCGCACTTCGTCGAGAGAAGGTTTGATCGTCAAACGTCCCATTGGATGATGTGCTCCAAAAACCAAAACGCCTCTCATCCCGCCGAGGGACGAGAGGCGTTGCTCGTGGTGCCACCCTGCTTTGGGCGGTCTTGCACGACCACCCCTCTTGCGCGAACCATCATTCGCTCCGCCCGATAACGGTGGCGGCTCCGGCGCACCTACTGGGGCCGTGCCCCGTTCAGCTTGCAGCTTGCGAGTCCATTCGGCGCATCGCTCCACGCCCGATGCTCTCACCAGGGTGCACCGTTCTCTGTGCGCTTCTGCGAAGGCCTACTTGTCTCGGTCGTCGCTTTTCTTCACAAATTGTACACGGGCGGGGCCAAAAGCGTAAGTCGGGGGCGTTCACTGAAATGACCCCACCCGCGACGGCGGAGGCTCAGGCATGTCGGTGCGGATGGTCGGCCGCCTGCGCGTTGCGCGATACCTCGGTCAGTATGCGCGGCGCAGCTACCGCAGCGTCCACGTAGTCCGGATTGCGCCATTCCAGCAAGGTGGACCATCCTTCGGTGGGGGGATCGTCCAGGTAGTTTTGCAGCATGCCGCGCAGCACAAAACCATTGCGCAGTTGGGTGGTCAGCGTGCTGTCGTAGATGAGGCCGGCCTGGACGTAGCGCACATATTCGTGCGCCGTCATGACGTGCTTAAAGTCCACGAAGCCGGGGATCATGCCGCCAATCACCTGGCCTCTCAAGTTCAGCCGCCTGCACAGCGCCTTGCGCGCGTCGTGAAACTTACGTGCGATGCCACGTCCGCGGTAGTCCGGATGCACGCACATATCCACGCCATAGTAATAGTTGCCGCGTGGGTTGTGGTTGGTCAGCCAACCGCCGGCAATCGCTTCGATAAACTTGTGGTGTCGAAAGTGTTCTGGATCTATTTGATCGTACCTGGTGAGGAAGCCGGCCGTAGTGCCGACAACGCGGCCGGTGGCGCGATCAATGGCCATGAACTGACCTTCGGGGAACAGGCGAATATGACTGGCAAAGTGCTCGGCTGTGAATTGCTCCTCCCTGGCCAGGGTGGGATAGCACAGGGGTTGCAGCGCGGCGCACCGTTCAACGTATTCGACCTGGGTGTTGACGATCAGGATTTCACTCAAGATGCTCCTTTTGTTGCGTAATCGCAACAGGGTGTTCGCTTCCCAAGCAAGCTGGTAGCCTTAATATAACCGAGAGCTTAAAACTGGCTTAAAAGGTCTGTTGCGCGTCCTTGCGAAACCAGGTGTCCTGCATGCGGATGAGACGGCGGGTGGCGCGTTTGATCGCCTCGATGGCCTGGTCGAGCGTCGCGCGCCCCAGCGCAACCGTGGCCATTTCGCGGTATCCCAGCGCCGACATGGAAGGCAGGCACAGGGCAGCATCTGCGTCGAGTCCCTGCTGTGCGAAGAAGTCGAGCAGGGCCTGCGTTTCAGCCAACCAGCCCTGCTCGATCATGCGGACGAGGCGCGCATCGGCCCGCGCGTATAGTTCTGAGCGGGGCAGGTTGACGTAGATCACCTCGGCGCGCAGGGGCAAGCGTTCGCGGCGCTGCAGCTCGCTCCAGCGCTGGCCGGTAACTTCCATGACCTCCAGCGCACGCACCACGCGGCGCGTGTTGCGCGGGTCAATCGCCTGGGCGGCGTCTGGATCGCGGGCCGCCAGTTCGGCAAAAAGGGCACTGGAGCCGCGCTCGTGGGCGTAGCGCGTCCACTTTTCGCGCAGGTCGTTGTGTGGGGGCACAGGGGGCACGCGCCATCCGCGCAACACAGCGCGGACATACTGGCCGGTGCCGCCCACGAGCAAAGGCATCTTGCCGCGCGCGCGGATGTCGGCGATGGCTGCCCACGCCAGCTCCACATACTCACCCAGCGAGAAGCATTCGTGGGGTTCGCGCAGGTCAATCAAATGATGACGCACCCGGCGTTGCTCCTCAGGGGTCGGCTTGTTTGTGCCGATGTCCATCCGGCGGTAGATATGCCGCGAATCGGCGGAGACGATCTCGCCGTTGACCTGAGGAGCCAGCATCATCGCCTGAGCCGACTTGCCGGCTGCGGTTGGGCCGATGATGGCGATCAGGTCGGGCGCTTCACCGGTCATGCGGGTACCGATTGTAAGCAGTCTCCTCAACAGCGGGGGTGCCGGGCGGCGCTGCGTCGCCCGCGT
>Ga0308411_10002750_pt1 | contig 11811 bp, 11 predicted proteins | sample HotsprottomLayer_2_FD_203530 | JGI IMG/M metagenome (GOLD analysis project Ga0308411, IMG submission 203530) | Hot spring phototrophic mat microbial communities from Octopus Spring, Yellowstone National Park, Wyoming, United States -... | ecosystem: Environmental > Aquatic > Thermal springs >... | reverse complement strand
GTTGCCGTCGTGCGCTACTGGCAAGCGGCCAACCACCGCGCCTATCGTTCGCATCGGAAACGCCGGCTCGCCCGCGACCAGCAACGCAAGTGATATCTCGTTGTAGTACTAGATTTTGGTGCGAAAACCATCAGGACGGTATGAAACGAGGTTGCGCCAAACCGTGTTTTGCACCGACCAGGCCAGCCTCCGGCCGACCCCCCCGTTGGTCGGGGATCAGGCGGTCGCGCGGGCGATCACCCGCAGGTTGTGGGCGAGCAGGCCGAGGCCGACCCAGCGCTGCATGCCGGCATCGCCGTGGTAGCGGCAGCGGTTCAGCTTGTGGCGTCGTTTGAGCCCGCTGATCCGTCCTTCAATTCCAGCTCGCCAGTTCCGTCCGGCGACAAACCAGTCTTGACGCTCATGGGCTATGCGTTTGGCCGACTTTTTGCCCGGTTTGGGCAAGACAACCTGCGGAATCTTGCGTTGGGCCAAGTCACGTTCATTCGCCGCCGATTGTAGCCCACGGTCGCCCGCGACGAGCGCGGGCGGATGGCCGAAGCGTTGGATGTGGGCATCGACACTCGGCACGACCTGCGCCGCCTCGTCGGGATTGCCGTCAAGCACCTGATAGCGCGTGATGATGCCGCCGTCAACCTCATCGAGCCAGATCAGGCGCCCGAACTCCACCGGCTTGCCGGGCTTGCCTTTGCGCAGGATGGCTGTATGGGGCTCGAACAGGCTCACCACTTTCTCGGGTGCGGGCACTGCTTCGCCCTGGAGCACCCGACGGGTCGTTTGCCCAATCACCTGTTCCACCATCGGCAGCAGTGCCTCCAGGCGCCTTGCAATACGCTGCGCCGCGTCATCCGCGGCCGTCGTCACCGCGTTGACAGTCTGGCGGGCCTGCGCCACGACCGTCTCGGTCAGCTGCACCAGGTCGCGGTAGGCGGTTTTCAGCGCATCGGCAGCCTGCTCCCCCTTCTGGCGGGCCACATCCATGATCCGCTTCGTACCCGCCTTGGCCGCCGCAGCCGTCTCGCGCAGCTGCGCGTCACTCCAGCCCACCGCATCTTGCGACACCGTCTGAACACGCTGCAGCACGCGGGTGATGACGCGCACGCCATCGTTGAGCAGCGTGCCATCGCTAGGATGGTGGATGTGGGTTTCCACCACGGTGCCGTCGATGCGCAGCTTGCGCCCCTTGGTGACCTTCAGCTGGCGGGCCAGGTCGGTCACGTGATCCAGCAAGGTCTGCAAGGTAGCCGGCTGGATCAGCTTGGCCCAGCGGATCAGGGTGGTGTCATCGGGCACGCGCTCGGCGTAGACGCGACAGGTCTGGCGCAGCACCAGGCTATCGGCGATGAAGTGCTCAGTGTCCTCGAAGCTCCAGCCGTGGAGGTGTTTGATGACAAGCATCCGCAGGATGACCTCGACCGGGCTCGAGGGGCACCCGTCAGTTCGCGTACGGGGATACCCGACGATCTGGGTGCTGATCTGCGGGGTGTAAACGTCGAGGGGCGCCCGTCAGTTCGCGTACGGGGATACCTTTGGGCCAGGTCAGCCTTCACCGCCTGGAAGATCGCGTCGTGGTCGAGCAGCCGATCCAGTTGGGCCAGCACCGGGTCTATCTGCATCCTCAGGTGTGGGATCTGGGCAAACAGGTCCATCGGTTCATAGCGATCACGGAGCATCGTCCACCTCCGGGCGTGCGGGGTACGACAGCCACGCAGATTCTACCACCCGTGGGGTTTCGCACCAAAATCTAGTACTAGGCGATGAACGGAGGACCGCGTAACCAGGTGTTTTCAGGACATATACCACCGTTCCTGACACTCCCACTCCACGCCAATGCTATGGAACTCGCTGCACGCCGGCGGGTACGCAAACGCGATGTCAGTGTCGGCCCGCAATCGCGAAAGGGTGTCCGTGCCTGGGATACCTTCCGCGCTAGCGGCGACGGCCGCCAAACTCGGCGTGGAGCGAACTGGCCTCATCGCGTGCCTTGCCAGCTAATCCAGCGCTTTTGGAAAGGATACATTTTGGTCGCTCATCGCTAAATAAGCTGGAGTTCCGGCTTCCACCGACGCAACATAGACCACGTTTTCTCACCGAGTACAGATCGTCCTAGTCCTTTAGCCAGTATGAGTAGCACGTCTGATCCAACTGAGGGGTCAAGTAGTACTGCGCGAGTCAGATGCCTCATGGCCATAGATAGGTTCTTTCGGTGTGAACTCAGATAGATCTGAGCTGAAAAGAGATCAAATTGAACCTGGCCCTGCCGAGCGGTCAGAAGACCGCTGCGGATGGTGCGCGCTATAACTTGATCAATATCCTGGATAAACTTGCCCGGCATTGCGATCGTCTTCGACTGGAGGTGCAGACGGAACCGCGCGAGGTTGTACGGGATAAACCGGAATGGGACCTGCTTACCGAGGCGTACCCAGAGATCAAAGTCCATTGTGAAATGCAGTGTTACATCCAGACCGCCAAGATCGCGGACAAGTGCCGTAGGAGCGAACGTGGCTGGCTGTGGTAGAGTATAGCGGGTAGGGTGCAGCAGCTTGGCAAGTGTCATATCCTTTATCTGGCCAGGTAGTGGGCCGAGGTCTTGCCCTGACGCGTTGATATAGCGAGCTTTACCATAAATCACTGCTGGCTCGTGAGATCGCCATGCCCGTGCAACCTGGCTTAAGGCACCACACTCAAGCAGGTCATCAGAATTTAGCCAGCTGAAGAGTTCACCCTTTACAAGCATCAGCCCCTTATTGATCGCATGGGATTGCCCATCGTCAGGTTCACTGATCCATCTCAAACGCGGATCGCTCTCATACCGATGCAGAACTGCAAGCGTTTCATCCGTGCTTCCACCATCAATCACCCAGTACTCGATCTTTGGGTAGTCTTGTCTAAGGACGCTTTCGATCGTTTGAGCGATATACATGCCCTGATTGTATGATGGAGTAATTACGCTGATTAACGGCAGATGATCGGTACTAGCTGTAGCTACCTCATCAGCCGAGGGCTTCGATGAGAAAGTATGTGACATAATAACCCTTTCATCGCTCCACACAGGCTATCAAGTCAAGTTGAAAGCAGTCGATTGTCGGGTCGGGCTCGATCTGTAAGCAGCGCAGGCCAATCAAGTGCAGGCCTGGTGCAAGATCGATCTTCGCCTCATACTCATGCCATGTCTGATCGTTTTCTGCGAGCACAAAGGCGGCAACGGGCTGCAGATCATGCTCTAGCCGGATCTCAGCGGGGATATCGCTCGTACTCTCACGGGCGCCATTGCGCACTCGTATGGACAGGCGATCCATGCCAGCTTTCTGCACATCTACCACTGCAACGGCTGGCCCATCCCACCATAAAACCCCTAGCAGATCGGGAGGTTGCGGGCAGCTTGCGAGTCGTGTCCCGTAGTCGAGTTGCCGCGCGGGATCTCTCCGCACCCAGTGGAGATCTCCGCCCATGACACGCACAGTCACATCCACAGGGTAAGCATAGATAGCACCTTCGGCCTGGAAGGGGATACGACGGCCTGAAATGATTGCTGCCACAGCAGCCTGGATATCGTAGTGCATGACTAGCCGACGGCTAACGCCGTAGGAAGAACTCGAACCAGCGTGCAGCATCGGCGTAGCTTGTAGTAATAAAGTGACTCGTGGCTAATGCAAGGGCGCGGTCGTTGTCGATGCCAAGATAACTCCAGATTATATCCGCCTGCTCAAACTGACCGGCATCCTCATAGTACTACAACGAGGGTTGTATGAGTCGCTCCAAACCGGGCTCATGCCTTGATGGGCGGAGATACCAAGAGGGTCTCGGGGCCAACGGGTTCATCCAGGTTAACGATCCAGCCTTCGGTGCGTTGGCGGTGGCTCGTTTCCGCTGCCGTGTGCCGTCGGTGATAGGAGGCGATCTGCTCCAGCACCCCCTCCAGGGTGCGCTCGGGGAGCGGCAACAGGACCCTGAGCAGCAGACACATCTGTGGGAGTGTCAGCCGTGGAGCTTTTTTTGAGCTGGATTTGCAAGCGCACGCGGAAGCAGCAGTGGGCCAGCGTGACCAGGGTCATATGATGATGCCAGCCCGACCAGCTCCGCACGTCGTCGTCGCCCATGCCCAACTGCTGCTTGCCGACCTCGAAGATCTGCTCGACCGACCAGCGCATGCCACGTACCATGACCAGCCGGGCGGCGCTCAGCGTGGCCGGCGCGTTGGAGAGGAAGGCTTTCTGCGCACCACTCTCGGGGTCCAGGCGCAGGATGAGCCACACGGCGGGGCCTGGGCGCCCGTCGCGCTGGGCGCGCACCCGCCGCACATGAGCCTCGGCGATGCGCGGTCCTTTGGTGCCGGCTCCGACCAAGCGCCGGCTCCAGCTATGGCTCGCCAGGGTGCGGAACAGCGCCTGGGCTGTCGTGGCGCTCGCTGCCGGGTCGAGCCAGAGGGTGGTTTCCAGGGGCACTTCCACCATATACCACAGCCCCAGGGACTCCAGCGCATCCAGCAGCGTGGTATCACGCCCGAACGCCTCGTCGGCCAGGAACCAGCGACAGCGCAGCGCTCGGCTCGCCACCACCTCCTGCACCATGGCCAGGGTGAGTTCGTTCTTGGTTTGGAAGGTCACAGCTTCAGGGATGCGGCACCTCACTCGCCGCTCGGCACAGGCAGGGTCAGAAAGCCATTCCTGGGGCAGATAGAGCCGCCGGTCGAGCAAGGTTGCACCGTGGGGGCCGGCATAGGCCAGAAAGACCCCGGCCTGACCATTGGCGATCGTGCCCACCTCTCCGCAGTACTGGCGCTTGACCCCCACCGAGTGCTGACCCTTGTTGGGGCAATCAGAGCCATCGGCAATGAGTATGCCTTCGGCATGGTCCAGATCCACGGCCACCTCTTGCCAGTGGCGGCGCAAGATGGCGTCATCGTCCCAGGTGCTATCGGTCAGGCATTGCTGCAAGCAGTGAATAGCCGTGTCAGAGGCGCCGACTTGGGCGATCACGATGGGCTCGATCGACGTGCGCTCCAAAGGGCTGAGCAGCCCGTGCCGATAGCGTTCGGCCCACTCGCGCGCCTCGGAACGGCTGAAGAACGAGCCGTAGATGGCATGGTAGGGGCGCAGGGCATCGGCCAGGTGGGCAACATCGGCGGGCGTCAAGGTCAAGGTGGGCACGGTCTCAGTGGGCATCGGTTCCTCCTGCCCGGCGGCACCTACGCGGGATTATACCAGTTCTCGTTGTAGTAATAGGCACGCACGAGCTCAGACTACCCAAGCAGGCTTGACGGACGCAGCCGCAAGGCGCGATCGAGGTAGCCAATGGCAGTGTTGGGTTCGACCCAAGGAAGGCCGCGCAGTGCCCGTACGATCTAGGCAGCCTTATGAGGTGATACACACGATTCGCGCATGGGGGAGCAAGGCTGTGCGGTGTCCATACCATCTAGGGAGCAGTGGAAAGAGCCTGCTGGTACAAGTGGCGCGCTGTTCTGATGTCGTCGTGCTGCAGAGCCTTATCCACGTAATGTAGAGTGTTAGCCAGGCTAATCTGCTGCCATAGCTTATCACCTTTATACGAACTCATTAATCGCAACCAGAGATCGCGGTCTATTGTGGAATAAAGTGACTCATCAACACCGCCTATATCCTTCACCACTTTTTGCGGCAAAAACACCGATGGCTGAGGCATGCAATAGATGCCAGAGACTTTTGGTTTTCGGCATGTTTCAAGACCTTCGGTTTGCGCTTGACAGTTTAGCAGGGAAGTGTGGAGGGGCCTGGCCCTTCCACACCTTCCCCGCGGTTCGGGGTCGAGGCGAGTTGTCAAGTTCGTTTGAAACATGCCTTCCTCGGTGGCGCGAATAAAGCATCCTTGATTATACGACGGGGTAACGATGCTAACGAACGGTTCGCAACTCTGGTTGGTCATGCTTCACTCAGGGAACGTGGTTTGCCTGAGCGATTCCCGAACTACGGAGCAGGTGAAGCCGCCAGGAGTTGCAAAGCGCGCAACATATGTCCGATGCTGTTTGTCCGGTGGCACCGTCCATCAGAAACGTAAATATAGCGACCGAAAAGCACATCCAGGTACATTTTCCACATCGGGCGTTGAGACATTCGGATACTCCCCGGCACCACACTCTGATTAGCTTTCTGCTGCAAAACTTGAATATACATTTCGTGCACTCTCAGTAAAACATCAGACATCTGAATTCGGTAGTAAGATAGGCGAGGGTTATAGAGCCATGGGCGAATCTGATTTAAGCCATGGAAATGATAAAAAAGAAGTGGCTGATCATCAACAAATATCTGCTCACCCTTGGCAGTCAGCTTATACCTGCTCACGTTCCACGGAGCAACATTGGCGCCTTTGTGTTGCAATACTCTGACGCCTGGAAACAGCTCTGGCCACTGATCAAGATACTTCTGATCGGCAAACCGTCCGGGTTCAACTCGATCATAGCACCACTCGATACAACGCTCCCGCCACCATTGCAGACAAGCAAGGCCCTGCTCATCACGACGAAACGTAATCCAGCCGACATTATAGATCCCATAAATCTCAAGATGGCGCAATTCCGCGGGCAATCGGTGCTCAATAATTCCAATCGAACCCTGCCCTAACTCATCAAACAGCGGCGCCGGATCGTTGAAGAAAAAGAGATCGGCATCAAGATATGTGAGAATATCCTGCTCGGGAAAACACCGAAAGATATACAAAGGCAATGATGGAGTGCATGTAAAATAGTATTCTGTCAATGAACGCTCTGATTTCACCGCAAGCAAAGTGGCATCGTTGCGTTCAAAATCCTCTAACGCAATCAGGTATACATTCGCCAATTGACGCCGCATCAGATCTTGATAGCATTCCCGGTCCATGCATAATATCCAGAGGCGGAAATCAGCGCAATGCCGTTCAAGCGACTCGTGCAATGCCAAACCTCGGGCAAGATAACGCTGATCAAAATACGTGCAGAATGCATGCATGCTTTATGCCAATTCCTGTTGAAAAGACCGCATCTGCATCGGCGCCAGATCTAATTGGGACGCCATGTGTGGCGATCTAAAATCCAAAATGACATCACAGCGGCTTACGAGCGATGAGTATATTATCAAGGGTGTCACCCCGCGGCCCAAAGATCCGATTCAGCAGATAACCGCAAAGGAGCAGCGGGGCCGCAATTATTCTAACCGCGAGATACCCTGGTCTGCGGAAGTGTGTGTAGGTATGCGCCATCGTATCAGCGAGGCGCTGAGCAAGTGTCGCCCAGAGACCACAAGTTGGAGAGATCTCAATCACCGCAAGACCTGCCTGGTCCGCCAGATAGCCCAGGCCATACCTGGTGTAGCGGTAAAAATCATACGGCTCCAGATGCAAGCCCCAGGTTTGCGGAGTGGTCAGTATCAATACACCCTCTGGACGAAGCACGCGGGCAACTTCCCGCATCAACTGAGCCGGTTCGGGAACGTGCTCAAGCACCTGATTGCAGAGGACGGTGTCAAAGGATTCACTGCAAAAGGGCAAGAACTGACCATCAGCATGAATATCCGCGCTCGGGACGGAAGGCATATCAAGACCGACATACAGCTCAACATTTGAAAACAGCGCTCTATAGGGCTTTGAACCACAACCGACATCCAGCATTTTCCCGCGAGCAAAATGAGCCCGCTCTGCTACGGATTGATACAGCAACTCCCTTGCGAGATGCAACGGATCAAACCATCCGCTCAGCCATAAACCTCCCGGAAAGAATCCGACAACCTTGCGGACATACCTTTTAATTTCACGCACGTTGTTCTTTTCAATCATGTCACAAGATCTCAGTGCGACTTAAAGCTTATTCGGCAGGACGATCATTCCGTCGCGGCTCTCAATCAGTGTCACCACGCGGCTCGTTTTTTGCGTTGTCGATTCATCGCAGCGCCGCCACGAGCGGAATATTAACGAAGCGCTGAAGGCCGGAAGAGAAAACCGCGATAATCGCCCTGTTCCGGCGCATTGAAAACATATGCAGAGGGCTCGATGAGAAACTCGCGAATAATTTCAGCGCCAAGTGAACGCATAGTTGCGAGAAAGTCAGTACGGTTAAAATACCAGCCTTTATACTCAGTAGAATACCCGAATTGATACGGTCGCTGCACGACGACAAATGAAGCCGCTCGCTGTACAACTGGCAAGCGCGTGATGTAGAGATACCCTTCAGTCACTTGTAAGAGCCGTTGCGCCAGGCTCCGCCAGTCTTCTGCATATTGCAGCGAGCCGCTCACTAATACCAGATCATACTTGCGCTGAAAACAAGCCCCCTCATCCTCATAAAAATGGGCATCAGGCAGAACTTCTCGCCCACCCTGACAGAGTAATGGGACCTCTTTACAGTGATAGTCTATCATCACTGAAGGCAGCAACTCGCGGCTCATCAGCCCATAGTGTCCAATCCCACCGCCCCAATCGAGGATTGACACGTTATCGCGATGATGAGCAGTCAATGCTAATACATAGGCGTAGGTCATGTATGTGTTATGAGTGATATAACTGGCAGTAGAGGACACGGCGCCTTCATTGGCAATCCCTAACACCCCAGGCGATTGTATCATGCGGACGAATTCTGGCCAGCGCGCTTTCTGCGCGGCAAGGACACTGGCAACGTTCCATCCCGTGATCTTCGGATCATGATGCGACCACCCCTCAGGGAGATACTCCCAGGGGGGAGACACAAACTGCATCTTCAGGCGCTTTAATCCTTGTACAACAATCGGGGGCACAAACTGTTTTGCGAAACGCTGGATGCTCATATTACCGACCTCGAACCTGGAACCAGGATATGATCCGCCTTACCGGGTGGTACTGAGCGGCTATCGCCCTGCGCCAGAGCCTGGCCACGGCGGGGTGCTCGACGGGCGCTGGCCACTGCCGTGGCATCGGCGCACTGGTCGGCAGTGGCGGATTCACCCAGATAGAGCCGTGCTTCGCATTTGTGGCCTGAGCGTCGAAGCCGATGTGCTCGACGAGACTGCGGGGCGGGCGCAGGCACAGAGCGCCGCGCAGGAGATGCAAGTACAGCCATCGCACGGCCCAGATATTCCGATGCTGCTCCGCGTATGCCATCTCTGGCAGATCATCCCCATAGCGCATTATATCGATCCCCCGCGCCTGACATGCTTGCATAAGCTCTAGCGCAGTACGGTCCATTCCTTGCCAGGCACGCGCCCAGGTCCCCCACACCCAACATTCGCCGCGGCCATCAAAATAGGGATTGTCGCCGACATCGGGAGGGGTCACCCGCGGATGAGTCCATCCGGTCACGCTCATCACTTGCTCGGCGTCCTGATAGTGATGCAGCGCTGCACACAAATACGCATAGGTTCCCGGCACGGCAATCAGGTCGTCCTCGAAGACAATAAGCGCAGAATGGTGCCGCAGTACTTCACTGACCCCGGTGCGAATGGACACGCCCAGTCCCAGATTTTCACTCCGCTCAACCAGCACCAGTTCACACCAGTCGATTGAGCGTAGAATTCTGCGAACTTCGGCAACAGCAGGCTCGTGCTCAACCGTGCGCGCTCCGTCACTAAATACATACAGCAGCGGTATCCGATCAGCCTGGAGACATTCCAGCGTTCGCCGTAAGTGTCCGGGCCGATTATAGGCAAATAGCGCTACAGGGATGCAATGAGTCATTTGTTCGCTGTGTGCTCAAGGTAGACTCGCCCAAGCGGCAAGATTAGCGCGCGAGTAAGCATATTCCCCGTCTTAAATAATGGACCGTACACGTAACAAAATCCGTGCGCCGCAAACCAGTATGAGACACAGGTGGCGATCGCTGCGCCTATGCCTCCATATGAAGGGATCAGTATGTAATTGAGCACAATGTTGATAATACATCCCGCGAAAACGGAAAGCGTATGCAGGCGCGTCCAGTTTTTTGCCATTAAGAATGAACTGCGGGCAACCCCAAGATTGGTAAAAAGACTAGACCAGATTAAGATATTGAGCATCGGGGCAGCGGCTTGATATTCTTGCCCAAAAAGCAGCGCAATGAACCAGGATCCCATCAAGGTCATGGTGATAATGGCTGCGTATCCAAGCAGAGTCATCACGTTATACAAACGCTGCAAACGTTGATAAAAGACCCCTGCTTCATTCACCGCCGAGACAATGCTCGGATAGGTAGAAGACGCAACAGTCATCGGGATAAAATGCCAAACTTCTAACAAACGCACTGCCACAGAGTAAACACCCACTTCTTCTTCACCAAACAATTCTGCAAGCATAACTTGATCAATGCGCATATAAATCATGATGAACAAGCCAGACAAAATCAAAGGCCAACTGCCACGTAATAATTCGATAGCCTGTTCAATGCTCACAGTCCAGTCAGTCAGCCTTTTTCCAGTGACGTGATAAGCCACTATTAAGCCAACACTCGCCAGTAGCAATTCGAGCGACATCGCCCAGGCAAAAGTTATCAGCGATGCGCCGAGGTATATCAAGGCTATCTTTACGAAAACTATGAGGAAGAAGGCGCTGCTGCGCGCAACGGCCGAATAGGAAGATTTCACCTGTGACTGGAACCATAAATCAATAACATCAAATACCTGGAATATAAAACCAAGTGCCGTAACACTCACCAACCAGTACATCACTTCTTGTTCGGGGTGGATGAATGTGAGAACGATCAAACAAGACAATCCCGCGATGAGAGCGCCTAGTATTTTCAACACGAATGTTGTGCCCAGTAATAAATCTCTCGCCTCAGGCCTTCGAGATAATTCACGAACAACAATCGTGTCGAGACCTAGCGAAGCAAGGGCGCTAAATAAAGCAACGAATGCGATTGCATAATTTAACAAACCAAACTGCTCGGGACCAAGATACCGTGCGAGATATGACAGTACAGCAACACTGACACCTATTCTAAGGATCTTTTCAATTAGGAGCCAGCCGACATTTTTGATAATCCGCTGGAGTAGGGGGCGTTCTTTTATGGATGCAATAAACGGAGGCAACATATTCCAGAAACTATGCATATGGCGACCGGGTCTCTATGTTATTAGGCGGCTTTAGGACGGAAAGAGCTTTTTTACGTCGTGAAGGCTCCTCTGGCTGTTCGTGTTAAATAAAATATGTCGCATCAGTATAACCATCCGTGTTTTGAAGTCTATCCTGTCGTCAATGCCTTCCAATACTGAATACGGAGCACATCGGTACTTTTTCTCATCTGTGGAGCATAACGATAAACTTATCTTACTCCACCACCACATACGTCGCCCCCGTCTGCACCTCGACCCGCACCGTCGCGCCTTCCACCGGGCAGGAGATTGGCCCGCCATCGCGGTTCGCGCAGTGGACGGGGCCATTGGCCGGTAAGGGGACACGCACAACTTGCGGCTGGTCGCTCCACAGAACGACGACGTGGGCGTCGCTACGGCGCAGCACATAGCCTTCAACACTGTCCGGCACCCCCGCCAGGGGCTGCAGGTAGCGCGCCCCGGCCAGCGTGCGGCTGGCATGCCGGTAGGCGAAGTAGGCCGGTCGCGGCACCAGCGCGTCGCCCGGCTCGATCAGCGCGGTGTTGTGGTATGAATCACTGTCGTAAATATACCAGATATCGGCCGCCAGTCCGTCGCGCAGGGCGCGGGTAAAGGCCCGTGACAGGTAATCGGCCTGGGCCCAGCGACACTCTGGGGTCATGGCGCCTGGACAGAGCAGCGCGCCCTCGGTGCGCAGCAGCGGTCGCTCGGCAATCCCGTAACGGGCCAGCACACCCCGCAGATAGGCCGGGCGCCAGTCCACTCGCGGGCCCAGGTCCGGCTGACCCGGAATGCGCCAGAAAGTATA
>Ga0308411_10002749_pt1 | contig 11811 bp, 14 predicted proteins | sample HotsprottomLayer_2_FD_203530 | JGI IMG/M metagenome (GOLD analysis project Ga0308411, IMG submission 203530) | Hot spring phototrophic mat microbial communities from Octopus Spring, Yellowstone National Park, Wyoming, United States -... | ecosystem: Environmental > Aquatic > Thermal springs >... | reverse complement strand
TATCTGGGTCGTTCAGTAGTGAGCTATCAATAGCGTAAATATCGCATATCTCACGATTGATGAGAGTAGAAATCTTGTCCAGTTGGAGGTTAGGCATTTCAGGCGTAACCGAGCGAAACTCAAAAGGGATAGCCAAGAATTCTATGCCTCCAACGCCAGCCTTGCGACGCATGTCGCTCAGCATCGCACGCAGTGCGTCTGAGTCTGACTTAGCCCGTACGGCTTCTCCACTTAGTACCGCAAAGTTCCAAGCGCCAAGATTGCGCATCGCCTGCGTAAGAGCACGATAGTACTCGTATGCCGCTATAAGAATGGGTTGTGCAGTTTGTATGGGACGCCTTACATTGTGTACCACAACAATATCGTCAGAAACATGAACATCGGGGAGCGTAGATAAGGGTATATATCTTAGGTTCGTATCAAATATCGCATATCCAGCAACATACCAGTCAGCAAAGGCAGCACCAGAGTAATAATCAAAAGTATAGCTTAGGTCGTCAATAATCTGACCAAGCACCCGAACATGAAAGTTTAGTCTATTTACTGCCGTAGCAAGCAAGTTATGTATCTTGGCAAGCGTAGGTATAGACCGAAGCGCCTCCTCTGGACTGATAGAGTCTATTGGCTCGCCAATGACTGGATTTATAGTAGATAGGCTCGGATTTATTTTCTTTCTCGCCTCTCTGAGGGCCTTGAGCCAGCCCCTAAGATTTCGTAGCCACTCCATCTATTAAAGGTAACGCCACTTCCTATCTATACGCATTGAAAGTTGTCTATACCTAACATTAGTTAGTCCAGAAGGAAGTGCGGGATTTATTGTTATTAGACCAATAGAAGACGCAACGACAGAATAAACATTGCCATTAATTTCAATCTCCATGTTGGGCGCTATAACCTGAGAGGCAGTAATAGATACAGTTAGAAGCGTTGGCGAAGTAACGACGGCGTCCCTAAATCCTTCATATTGTAGCCATTCACCGAGGAAGTAACTATAATGACGAGCAATAGCAAAGAATGCGCCTGCCGCAAAGCGAGATCGGCCAGGCACATCTGATGTACGCTTTATTCCTGCACCCAAGATGCCTTGTTCAAGACGAAGAAACACCCAAGGAATAAATAGTTTGTGTAGCCCAAGCACACGAAGACCAAGATTAGGCGGATCGGAGGGTGAGTTATTTATGATGAACTCGTGCCCATTGACGAATAAGTCTCTTGCCAGCTCCGCTTGTGCGTCGTCAATGGCAATAATTACATCGGGGTCAAGATTGTCAGCATTGAATAACCTATAATCACCAGTAAAGTCGGAAGGCGTAATAAGCATTATATTACGCTTGTTACATAGTTTAGATTGTTTAGCGTATCGGTAGAGTAGTAGCTGCCTATATTGTTTATAGCTATGTTACCTCTCAAAGTAACTATTGGGGCGGCAAAATAGTCGCCCTGATTATAGTAGTAATCACGAGGTATTACAGGCAAGAAGTAGCGTTCGGCCGTTATACGGCGATAGTTTCTATCCTCGTTCTCATCTACAACAACCTCATCATAATAGCGCTCGTATATATACCGCCTACAAACAGAGGGAAAACTGCTTGGATATACAGATACAGGCTCAAAAGTAGTCCAACCTTCGCCCGCAAAGGGCACAAGATTTAGACTACCAGATGCAATTTGATTTTCTGTATGGATAGACACTATGCTTGACGCCAACATATTCTCGAAGACGGCTGCCCCGAAAGCACGAGGACTAAGAAGCACATCGAACGAGTTAGTTGGCACTATTCGTGCCAAGAAGGCCTTGGATAAAGCAAATATCTCCCTAAATGTCTGTGGCGCAGACGGAAGCGATAACAAAAACCCTAAAACACCAAATGATTGCGCCCAAAATTGAGACTCTATCACATCAAGCCGCCTTGTTAGTATGCCCTTGATGGCCTCACTAATGTTTGTGGCCTGATATATTTCTGATGGTATAGTGGTCGTGGTGGCAAGCCTAAGCATTCCGTTATAATTACCTGCTATACGAATATCTATTTCTGGCTTGGGATCGGGGCTGTCTTCAGTAGCATAAGAAAAAGCTCCATTATCTGAGATAAGATTTGGTATATCAACACCAATCAAAAGCAAGTCCTCCATCTCCCGAAGCGAAGAGACAACTATTGTCTCCATTTTCCGCATCGGGTGTAATGGATGTATGGGACTAATGTTCCCGAATGGGTCTATGTCTCTTTCATATTGTCTTATATAGGCCTTTTGACTGGGCAGTCCATAAACACTCAGGAAGCTCATTCTTTTCTCCTCCTTTGTCTTTTGTCTTCTTTCACCTCTTTGTCCTCCCCAATCTTCGCCGTCTCTTCTTTCTTACCATATAGCGCCTTGTTGAGCGGTGAGCCATCACGGCGAGCCTCGTGTGATATGATTGCAGAGACAGCAAGGGGATAAAGTAGCAATGCCCTATTACCAAGCCCATTTAGTATTTTGTTTAGGGCTTCCAGTACAGACTTATCAAGCTGTTCATACTGAGCCTCAATAATAGGTTGATAGCCGTTTGATATTAGATTATTATACTCCTTGGCGGAGAGGGGGGCAACTTCAAGCCGCCCCCCTTTGACCAGAAAGTAACTTGGCAGCCTGCTATCTATGGCTTCCAATATCTCATGAAACAGCTCACGCATATTAAGGCGCTATCGCTTGCAGATCGGCTGTTGGGTTGGTAATCACAATCGCGGGAAGCGGAAGCTTGGTGGGAACGAAGCGATAGAAAACCTCAACAGTTACTCTATACAGGTTGCGCTCGTCGATCGCATCTGCAATTCGGTTGTAATAGAGCTGGACATCATCAACAAGTTCAATAGTTAGCCCCTCGGTGTGCGTCAGAATTATCCGAGACCCGTTGTAATCCTTCCATATAGAAGACAGGGCAATACTTTCTACTGGAGAAACCTCATAATACAAGTCAAAGCCAGCGCCCTTTCTGTCTTGTACGATAGCCCAATGAAGATTAAGTGGTACGAGCAGAATGTCTCCATTTTTGATGTTCTTGAAGTGGTCAGCAAATGCGCCCTCGAACTGATGTTGGGCAGCCGTGATAAGGTCATGCCAGCGAGCGCTACCAGCTGGGATGCTTAGCAGGCCTGCGTAAAGAGCTGGATTGAAAGCTGTGCCATTAGTGCTAAGATAGTTAATCAGGCGTTGATTAAGCTCATCTTTTACGTGTTCCACGAGGGCATCAATAATAAAGTTGGCAGCCCTTTCTCCTGCATCAGCAATAATAATTTCTTGTGTTATAGTATCCGTTACGGCCAGCTTGTTGAACGCATAATCATCCTGTGTGAAAGTGTAGTTACGCTGTGGCTTCGGCGCGCCCTCATTGACATCACCAGCATTACCTGTAAAAGAAGGACGAATTTTGCGTATTGTGGTATTAGTGCCGACGAAAGACTTTGCAAACCGATCCATGAAGCGCTGGCCGCCACGTATGTCGGCTCGAGCGGGTTGATAATAGTCAAAATCGGAAGTAATGCCACGAGCCGTGCCAAGCGTGGAATGCTTAAATACGGAGACATTAAACATAGACTTGGCAGACATCGGTATCGCTCCCATCTTATCTTGTTTCAATGCCACAGTGAGCATGCGCGCCACATTGTCAAGCGCATTTCTGGCAGCAAGCTGTTTTACGACGACCTCTTTGTCTTCGGCTCCTTTCGCCTTAGTGAAGCGCTCCAAATCTTCGGAGGCTGCTTCGAGTTCTTTTATTCTTTCTTCTAGCCCTTTCATTTCCGCAGAAGGTTTGGAAGGTTCTTATAGGTTCGCTCAGTAATTGCCAGCAACTTCTCGGCCGATTGCAGTACGCCAGCAATATCATTGGCCTGACTGCTAAGCGTAAGCTCAACTTGTTCTAGTTTCTTCTTGGCTTGCTCAAGCTCCATTACGACTTCCTCAGGCACTTGTCCAATCATCCCTTTTAGCTCTTTAATTTCCGCAGCAAGCGCCGCAATAGCGTCAAGCGCCTGCTGAACTTGCTCTCGTAAGGTATCGAACTCCTCACGAGTAATCTCTTGATGTTTCGCTATCATATCATACAAAGTTACCGAGTTTCTTTTTCCACCGCTACCACCGCACCCACACCCGCCATTACAGCAACGCTCCTTTTGTTTAGACTGCACCGAGGGCGAAAGACAAGTTAGTCCATCTTCGCTTGCCGCTATACAGGTATTAAATGCGGGGTTAGTTACAAGCGAGACCTCATAAATAACAATGTCGTTGAACTCAATGTACGACCCAAATGGCGCTGACTTAACCTCATAATCATCGCTAAACCAAGAAACCGAGAGAGCGCTCTTAGTTTCAGTTGTAGATAGGTCTATAATATCTGGGTCAGTAATCTCAAAGTCAATAAGAAGCGCATTATCTTTGATATAGTAAGACAATACGCGGCCGATGGGCTTATATTTATCTATTGTTGGGTATTCGTGCTCAATAAGAATGGCGTCTCCCGCCGCCCTAATGGTTGCATCCTGATCTACCATTGTCATATTGGCAGAAAGCTCACCAAACTTAAATAGAGCGCCCACATATCGTCTTGGGACATCAGTATTCGTCTGCAACTTGATATTACTTACGGCGTGTCGGGTATGTATCCTCATCATACAAAGGTAACTCGTATATTCCCTGCTCGGCCAATAATATATCAATATCCATAACAGATGGGAGTTCGCAATCTCCATCTTCCTCATTACAGGCCAAAAGGTTTATGTTTACCTCTTTATTACGCTCTCTTACCTCTAAGTCGGCCATCTTCCTACACCAAAGAAAAACGCCACCCGACAAATAAGATAGTCTTACTCTATCGGCGTCGCACTTTGTCATTGAGCGCTTCAATCCTTCATACACATGAATAACATAATCAGCTGGGTCTACTTTATACTTGGCCACAACGGTTGCCAATGTATTAACAAAGTATCCAAGATTAGATGCTAAGATATGCATTACCCACCTATCATCGCCAGTAGCCTTAAATCTCTTTACTGCCTCTCTGAAATCAAGTGGTTTGCCATTCTCATGGACTATATAATCTTCCTTGTGGTGCGTAAGATGAACAAACGCATCTCTAACCCTATCTCTATCTAATGAGGCTATATGGGGAGGTCTTTTACCTTTTCTCGGCATATCCGACGACAGAAAGGGCATCATCTACACTCTTGACAATATGATAATCAAATCCACGTTCCTCTATCATTTGCTGTACTGCCATCTGCGACAGGGACTGCCTGCCATTGTGTTTCTTTACCTCCATAAAGTAAATCCTGTTACGACCTATAACAATAAGGTCAGGAGCGCCAGGCAAAAGGCCAGAGTATCTATACCTGCCCCTCGTTGCCTGATTAGGGACATGAATAACCAAGAAGCCAAGCTGGCTCAGCGCCTTTACAATGGCCGCCTGTATCTCTGACTCACTCCTCTTGCGCATTATATCTACATAGTATTTCTCTTAGTTTCGCAAGCCCTTCCAGAACGACTATCTCGTTTATTGCGGTCTCTTTATTTACTCCCTCCTCTACCATAGACAAAACCTGACGGGCAGTGCCAATGGCATCGTAAAGTGAATTGCGGAACTCATTTCTGGCATCCCAAATATCCCAAGCTATCTTCCTTAGCCTTTCATCGGCATTAGCGAAAGCATAGATAAAGAAGCCTAAATCAAGAGCATATACCGCCTTATCATGGTCGTCGTAATCAGCACAATCTTTCTCGGCCATCACAAGGTCGTAAGCCTCTCGTAGTTTATGTGCGGCCTCTGTGAGATTGCCGCTAGCCATTCTATCATAAGCCTCTCTAATCAGCATTCTTGTCTTGGGTGCCAAATCGCCCCCACCAACAAAGGTGGCATCCATAACTTGCTTGGCCTCTCTTAATAGCGACCTTTTCTTTTCTGTATTCATAGGTTTATCAGTTTTGTTTTGATTGTTATCGGACGAGGAATTGTTAATCACCTTGCCTTGTAATACAGACACAAACCGCTGCACCAATGGCTCCTCTGATACATTGTTTTCATTTGTATCCTCGCCTTCGCTCAAAGTTACTACATCCTCATTAACATTATTATTGGTTTCAACCTCGGTGTCTGGCATATTTTGTTGTATTGCTTCTTCCGTTTTATTATCTATCTGTGGCTCTGGCTCTGGGGAGGGCTTTGGAGGCTCGTTATTCTCAACGGGCACTATATAATACTGACGCTCTCGCTTGCGTAGCTTTTGTCTCTTAACAAGTTCATCAAGGGCTTTATATGTCTTGTCCCAAGAGCCATCTCTAAACTTGCCATCTTTCATGCCCCACATAGAAATAACAACCTGCCTTACATTTATTCGTCCGTCTTTACCTGCATGTTTCAGGCAGGCCTGATAGTACTGCTTTAGACGCTCCTCAACTCTTGCATTATGTTCTGCTGGATTTGTATTAGGAGGAGGCACAGAGGGAAAATAACTAAATGAGCCATTAGGATGCTGCGATAATGTTAGCTCCCCAGAGCCAAACCTTCCCCTCCAAGCAAGTTTCATTACATCATCACGGCGATATAATCCAGCGACGACATCAACCGCACCAGCTATTGCGGACGTTCCTCTTGCATCCGTTATCGGATTACCAGTCGTTGCCTTGACTGTGTGATGAACTATAATAGCAGCGACGCCACGCTCTCTTGCAACCTTAGCTATACGATATATACTATCGGCAAATGAGGCTTCGTTTTCGCTCTTACCCGTAGAAACGGACATGGCTCGCAGGGTATCAATGATTACCATAGACGGCTGGAATATGTCTATATGTTCCTCTAATAAAGCCGTACTATCTTCAACGACAGGCGCTGTCGTGCCAATGTATAAATCTTCATCCATCCCAAGCAGCCCACGACTTTTCACTCTATCTCTAACTATATCTTCGCCATCTTCAAGTGCATAATAAATTACTCTACCTTTTTTAGTTGCCAGCCCAGCGAAGGCCTCACCACGAGACACCGCAAGAGCTAAATCAAGAGACATCTGTGATTTGCCAAGTTTGGGTTCGCCTATAAGTATAGTAGTCCCACCTGCTCGCAAGAGACCCTCAATAATGAAGTCGGTCGGGGTGTCTTCGTTCATTATTTCAGATAGCTTACGAGGTTGTAATGGACGAGACTCATCCGCTCTATAAAGAAGGTGACGAACAGCCTCTACTATGTCCTGTCCCTTACCATGTTTATACGCATCCCGAATATCTTTATGTCCATAAAGAGGCTCTATAAGTCCCTCGGCCACTAAGTCCAAATCAATCGCCGCCAAGCCCGCCTGCCGAGACGCAATCACCATCTTAGACGCCGCTTGCCTACCTGCACTATCAGCATCCATCGCAACAACAATCCGTCTGGCCCCACGCCTGCGCAATGCAATCAAAACCGAAGTTGAAAGGCCTGTTGCCGCTCCCTTTGTTATCGCATAGGCCTCTAATCCAAGAGCACGAGCAACTATACAATCGCTTTCACCCTCGGTGATCACTATATCTTCGCCCACCCTTTCAGGAGGTAATGGCCATAGGTCAGGAGTGTGTCCATTACCCCTCCATATAGCCCCACGCTCTCCCTTTGTTCTTATTTTGACTTTATCTATGCCAGGGAAGCGGAATATAACCTCATTCTCAGTAAATGTAATAGGCAACGAGGCCACCACATCAGGCTGGACGCCAAGATAACTTATATACCAGCGTCTTGCGTCTTCTGTTATCTTCTCTTTCTCCATTTTTTCTTTTGTTTTAGGTGCTCTTCCGAGTAGCTCTGCGTATTCTGGATATTTAGCATGCAAGGCGTCGGTAACAACCTTAGGATCGCAATTCGCATGACACTTAAATGATAATACATTCCCATCAAACCAAACCGATAGGGAGTTATCCTTATCATCATGCACAGGGCATCGTGCCGACCACCTGTTGCTATCCATCCGCCTGACATTACTAAGCATAACTCGCAGTGCAGCCTCGGCGGAGTAGGGGTGGGTAGAAGCACCCACCCCATAGCCGTTTCTACGATCAGCCATTTTTATTCTGTTTTTGTTTTTTCTCTGCGATGATAGCGTCGTCAATCATACTTATCGCCATCCACTTCTTGTGAATGTCCAGCTGTGAGAAACTGGGTGCTCCAAGATTATTGACTATGCCACTAATTAGTTTTTTCGCTTCCTCTTCGCCTACTATCTCGCTAAGCTCTTTATATTTGGCCTTTACCTCATTAGTAACTTCGGCCTCGCCTTCCGTTTCTTTTTTATTCTCTGGTGGTTGGACGTCGGCAAGCCGCTTAACTATTTCGGTAGAGCTTTTCTGCTGATTGTTAGGATTAGGTGAAGCCGCCTTTTCGGTAGGATTAGGCTTGCTCTGACTATTATTAGCTGGCGCAGGCGGTGGAGGCACAGGCGCTGACATTATAGACGACACCGAGGCGACGGGAATACGATTAGGATCGTCCAAATCATCTGGATCGTAGGTTTCAACAGTTGATAGCGGCGGTAACAAGTTTAGATGAGGGAACTTAATCGCAAGCGCCTCTTTTAGGATGGTCTTGGCGAACATTAGCTCCTTGTTCTTCCATCGGCTTGTTAGTTGAAGATTATCATAGTATCGCTCCCATCTCCATTCTTCGCCATCTTTATCTATTATTACAGCCACCATACCTACGGGTTTGCCATCGCTGTCTTTGATAGTTTCAAGTCGCCAAGACTTTACATACGGAGCATAGAGGGAGAGATAAACACGCCAGTGTAATAAGATTGACGGCATACCCTTATCAGCCGCCATCAAATATACCATATTTGCAGGTATACTCATGCGCTCGTCCTCAAACTTAAAAGTAAAGAGCGTGATGAGCTGGCTGACTAAGTACTCAATGTACTCAGGAGGGGCAACCCACCAAGGCGATGTTGATACGACGAAGACGGCGATTACTTTACCTTTTACGTCGTCTGCTACTTGCGCTTTTGATAGCGCTTCCCGCACGAAGCGGAGACCTTCTTCTTTTGTCCCGATCTTGGTCATAACTATCTTCTTTTTGGTGTTTGTTTCAGTAGTTTGTAGAATGGGCATACGTGCTGAAATGAGCACTTGCCGCAGGCAAAGTTGGTCAGGCCAGAGGGCGGCCTGAAATCCCGCTCCATAGAGCGAGCAAAATATTCCAGCATCTCACCCACAACCTCATTGGGCATCTTATCAACCTCAAACTCGGCCACCTCACCTTTCGGCCCTATCATGATAAAGGAGGCCTTGCTCTTATCTGACATGTACATATAAATCTGGGCTTGTATCTGATAGGTAGGTGGTAGCTCGTATTTCATCCTTGATACCGCTTTTAGGTCTATTATCTTATCTCCGACCACAGCATCCATACGGCCAATCACTGCAATTTCCGTGCCAGGTATCTCCTTCATCAGCTTGACCTCTACGGCGTCAGCGTGGAAGAGCCATTTTGGCACAGCGCAAAGCCTGTTATGGAGTGTCTGCTTCTCTTTTACATCCACCGTGTGTCCCGTTGTCATTTCAGTGACAGCGACTGCCATGTCGGCAGCTCTTTCTAACGGGACACCTTCCACCATATAAGCAAACGCTATGTGAAACGCATCGCCAGTGGCGACGGCAGGCAAATAAGGCTCAACTGGCTCGTAGCCTGCCGCCGCCAACTCAAAAGTAAATGGGCAGTATAAGAATTGCGCTATTTTAGATGCGCTGATATACTGCCTACTCATGACTTTCAGATTTTGTATCTCGTTCCTCTATGTCTGTGTCTGTTATGTCTATATCTATACCCCTGTAAAAGTCATCGACTTCTTTTTTCATTGCCATTATGATGCCTGCCACTAAGCTAAACAGAAGTATTGGCACGCCGAAGGCTAAGCAATAAATGTGCCAATTGTCCCTAACGGGCACACAGGCAATCAGCAGGACTATTAGCGCCCAAATCCGAGAGAGGACAAAGTAGTCAAGCGCTACAAGCAGCATTAGCGCCCTTTTTCTTATTTTGTCTTTCTTATTCTTCTCCATAGGCCTTAGCAAGCGTTTGGCTTAGTTTAGAGTTTTTGTTTGCAAGCGACTTCCTTAGTGTCTGCACCGCTCGCTGAGGAAAGTACGGCCACCACAATTCGTCGTAGGCGCAGGCAAAGATTTCGTGGAGCGCCAACAAGACATCCCTGTCAATATGTCCATCTGGTACTAGTCTTGTCAGCCCCAACTCTGCCATTTTGTCTTCACCCTCTTTGTTAACAGGTAGTGGAGCCAAGACACCACTACCACCATAAAAATAAGCAGGCAAACGAGGATGTACTTCTGCCAATAACTTCCTGAACCCCTCTAATAAAGAAGGGCTGGCAGTAAACCTCTTTGCGGTTTCGCTGGATTTTTTATCTTTCCTCTTCATATCTTTTAGTTTTTAGTTTTGTCGTCTTTGTTTTTGTTTTTAGGCTTCCACCTTAGCGCCTTCCTCTGTGCCTCCCACAAGTTGCCCTCAGCCACAAGCTCACCGAGGAGAGTGTAAATCCTTACATAAGGCCCGCGCTTTTCGGGGTCAAACACAACTATAAAGCGTTCATCAAGTACAGTGTAATGCGGGAAGCCATGAATAAACATCATTGGCCTGCCGTCATCAATCATTAACTCAACCCCATCATTATGAACGACGGCTATTATGGCAGGGGCATTCTCACTCTTGCCAAACTTTATTACTTCATACACATCCTCAACGCCCATCAACCACGACAAGTCGTAAAATAATATGTCAATCTTATCTTCGCGTGCTCTCGTAAAGGCATAGGAACAAGTGGAGATAATATCAATGCCTGAATACTCATGCGGCGATTTCAGGATGCCCCTTTCTTTGATGACAAACGTGCCATCAAGAGTAGGCTCAGCATAGTAATCGCCAAACAACTTCAATGTTTGTTTCTTTGCCTTCGGCATAGCTAAATATACTTAGGTTTTAGATTTTTTCCCGCTGCGACTTTCGGGCCAGACCGCATACGCCAGAACATAAAGCAAATATCGTGCCAAGCTCACTGGCCTCGCAACCTGTTGCGAACTTCATCTCTGGCCTGCAAAGGCAACCCCTCGGCCAAGAGTTTGCCATCTAAATCATAGACCTGAGCATGTGGAATAACACCATCGGGATGATAGACAATCAGAAACTCATCATAAAGTGTAGTAATGCGAGGGTATCCAGATACAAATAGTACATAATGACCTGTATCATCAAGTATCAGCGTCCCGCTGGCAACAAGAGAGGCAATTAGGTATCTATCTTCATTCTCTCCAACAGCACCGATTGGATGAGCGTAGAACGACCCAAACTGCATCAGGCCATTGCTAAACACAATGTCGAGCTTCTCCTTATCTGTCCTACACAATGCATAGGCATTTGGAGATAAGCTCCACACATACGCATACTCATGCGGTGAGATTACATCGCTACCATTGTAAAGTTTCAGGGTCTTGCTTGCCGTCTCCTCGGCATAAATGTCGCCGAAGAGTTTCAGTTTGAAGGGCTTGTCCATGCCGTAAATGTATGCAAATATCGTGCCAACTCAAGCCACCCCGCTACCGACAAAGACAAAATAAAAAGCGCCCCGCAGGGCGCTGATATGAAACCCAAAAAGAAACCGACGGCGCTTCCAGTACATACAAAGATACCCAAAAGTACCTATTCTCTCTCTGTCATTTTGGCAGTTTCTGGATTTAGGCATTTTTAGCCTTTCTGAGGCGGGGATAGGTATGGAGTAGTATCACACCATTACTCGGCCGTCTGCCCCGTCT